>WARP01000410.1_pt1 | contig 54047 bp, 48 predicted proteins | sample 4769151 | NCBI WGS metagenome assembly WARP01 (sample SAMN08893023, study PRJNA449175) | gut metagenome | isolation source: rumen sample fed with dry roughage | host: cow | place: India: Nagpur | collected 2016
TCGGCCAGGTATTCACCGCCTTCAAATTTCACGGCATCGGCGCCACTGGTCGACAGCATTTTGGCGGCATTGCGAAACGCCTGTTCGGGGGATTCCTGGTAACTGCCAAACGGCATGTCCACCACGATGCAGGCCCGTTGTGTGGAACTGACCACGGCCTTAGCGTGGGCAGCAAGCTGGTCCACCGTAATGGACAGCGTGTCATCCATGTTGTAGCCCACCATGGCGGTTGAGTCGCCAATCAGGATCATGTCTACGTATTCATCAATAATACGGGCAAAGGGTGCAATATAAGAGGTTAGGGATACAATTTTTTTTTGGCCCTTGTAGGCCATCAGCTGAGGAACTGTGATGCGTTTGATGTCAGCGTGAACACTCATTTCAGGATTCCTTGAAGGTAAAAACAGCAGGAAGAATGCGGATAGTTTAACGTGTATTGAGAGTGAGTTCAGACAGGAAAGAAGAAAATATTGATATTATCGAAGAATCATTAATCTGTTTATAAATCATCATGACTTCCTTACCCACACAGAATGCCACCATGAATGGTGCACAGGTTCTTCTGGAAACGCTGATTGCCAATGGCGTTGATACCATTTTTGGCTATCCGGGCGGTGCCGTACTGCCGCTTTATGATGCCCTTTACGCCGAACCGCGTATCCGTCACGTCCTGGTTCGCCATGAACAGGCCGCCATGCACGCGGCCGAAGGCTATGCCCGTTCTACCGGTCGAACCGGTGTGGTGCTGGTCACGTCGGGGCCAGGCATGGCCAACACTACCTCGGGCCTGCTTGATGCCATGTGTGACTCCATTCCGGTGCTGTGCATCAGCGGCCAGGTGGCCACCAGTGCCATTGGCACCGATGCTTTCCAGGAATGCGATGCGGTAGGCATTTCTCGTCCAGTCACCAAATGGAATGCGCAAATCAAGCGTGTTGAAGACGTGGCAGGCCTGGTAGCCAAAGCCTACAACCTGACGGCGTCCGGACGTCCCGGTCCGGTACTGATTGACTTCCCCAAGGATATCCAGATGGCTGCGGCACTTGAAACCAGTGCCGACCTGAATGGAGAGGTACCGGTCAGCGCGGTTTCGCAGGTAGCGCCCTCCGTGTTGCAGGCGGCCACCAAGCGGGCAGCGGCGTTAATCGTGAATGCACGGCGGCCGGTATTCTATGGTGGGGGTGGCCTGGTCAATTCCGGCCCTGATGCCTGTGAAGTGTTTAGCAATATGGTCAATTATCTGGGTGCTCCCTGCACGCTGACCCTGATGGGATTAGGCGCTTTCCCCGGCACCGACAAGCAGTTCCTGGGCATGCTGGGCATGCACGGTACGCTTGAGGCCAACCTGGCCATGCATCATGCGGACTTGATTGTTTGCGTGGGTGCCCGTTTTGACGACCGGATTACCGGTCGCTTGTCCGACTTCTGCCCGCATGCAACCAAGATTCACCTCGATATCGACCCGGCTTCGATTGACAAGGTGGTGCGTGCCGATGTGGCGCTGGTAGGTGACTGTTATCCTTTGCTTAAAGCACTGTTTACTGAAATCAAGGCACTGGACCGTGACAATGACCAACTGGATGACTGGTGGGCACGTATTGGCAAGTGGCGTGAAAAAGACTGCCTGGGCTTTACCCCGTCCGAAACCCATATTTTGCCGCAACATTTGCTAAGTAGCGTCAATGCCCTGATTGAAAACCGTGATGCCATCGTGAGTACCGATGTGGGCCAGCACCAAATGTGGTCGGCCCAATACCTGAAATTCAACCAGCCTAACCGCTGGTTGACGTCGGGAGGCGCCGGTACCATGGGTTACGGGGTGCCTGCCGCGATTGGTGCGCAAATTGGCAATCCCGATTCGCTGGTGGTGTGCATCAGTGGCGATGCTTCGGTCTTGATGAATATCCAGGAACTGGCCACGGCCACCCAGCACCGTACACCGGTCAAGGTGATTTTGTGCAATAACCAGCACATGGGCATGGTGCGCCAATGGCAGGAACTGATTCATGACGGGCGCTATAGTCACAGCTACAACGATTCCATGCCCGACTTTGTGGTACTGGCCAGGGCCTTTGGCTGGGAAGCGGCCACGGTGTCTGACCCTAATGAACTGGAAGAAGCCCTGCAGGCCTGCCTGGATTCCGAAGGCGCCTATTTCCTGGATGTACGGGTTCAGGCGCAGGAAAACTGCTTTCCCATGATGCCAGCCGGTTACGGTCACCAGCAGGTAATGCTGTCCGAAGACAACTGGTATGTGGAGGAGTGATGAATACCTTTTCAACTGTTGGGAGGTTATATGAAAACCAAAGCAGCTGTTACTTCCGGTATTGGTCACCCTTTTGACGGGTTTTTAATGTAATACAAAATTTAATAATATTTAATAAATTATTAATACTAAAATAATATACATAAAGTCATAAATATTTTGAAAACCATCATATGGGCAGGGATATATGAAAAAAACGGATAAATTTACATTATCGCGCCGCGAATTATTGACATTTGGCTTGGCAAGCGCGGCTACGGGTGGATTAGGTCTTACTATTTCAGGCCCGGTTCAGGCAAAAACCGCTGTAGTGAATACTAAAGCGCATATTGTCATTATTGGTGCTGGGGCGGGTGGTCTGGCTTTGGCAAACCGCCTGGTCAAACAGCTCCAGGGTGGGCGCATTACACTGATAGACCCGCGGGCAGATCATTATTATCAACCGGGTTTGTCCTTGGTTGGGGCCGGTTTGAAACCCGCTTCTTACGTGGTCAGCAAAACAGCCGACTGGGTTAGCGCAGGCATCGATTTTATCCCCGAGGCCGCAGCGGCGATTGATCCGGAAAGTAATACGGTAAGTACCACAAGCGGCAAGAGCCTGCGTTATGACTTTTTGGTTGTGGCGCCCGGGTTGGTGCTTGATAACGAAGCCATTGAAGGTTTTTCGCTGGATTTGATTGGACAGCACGGCATTGGCGGTTTGTATGCGGGGCCAGAATATGCAGCACGCACCTGGCAGGCGGCTTCCCAGTTTATTGAAAAAGGTGGTGTGGCCATTTCCACGCGTCCTGCCACGGAAATGAAATGTGCCGGGGCACCCTTAAAGCATACTTTTTTAATTGATGACCGTGCCAGCCGCGGACCAAAATCCCAAGGCTATGAAATGCACTACGCCTGCCCGCAGCCAGTGTTGTTTTCCGTGCCCATTGTGGCGGAAAAAGTTCGCATGCTGTATGGCCAGCGCGGCATTCAAGCCCATTTGCAACATACCTTAAAAGCAATTGATCCAGGACGTAAAATTGCCACCTTTGCCACTAGCGAAGTCAACAAAACCACGGGTGAAGCCGTGGCATCTACCGTTGAAATGCCTTACGATTATTTGCATGTCATTCAACCGCAGCGTGCCCCTGCCGTGATTCGTGAATCAGGCCTAAGCTGGGCCAATCGCTGGGTAGACCAGGGGTGGGTAGAATGTGATCCCCGTACATTGCGTCATTTACGTTTCCCCAATATTTTTGCTTTGGGTGATGTGGCCGGTATTCCCAAGGGTAAAACTGCTGCTTCGGTTAAATGGCAAACGCCGGTGGTTGCCGATCACTTGATCGCCGCCATTCAGGAGCGTGAAGGAACCTTGTTTTACGATGGCTACACTTCATGTCCGCTAATTACCCGCGTGGGGCAGGCCATGTTGGTAGAGTTTGACTACCACAATAATTTACTCCCTTCTTTCCCCGGACTGATTGCGCCGCTTGAAGAGCTTTGGCTAAGCTGGCTAATGAAGGTTTGGGCTTTGAAACCCACATATAACGCCATGCTGCAAGGTAAAGCTTAAGGAGTCGTCATGCAAGAGTTAACCGTTGAAACCCTTATTGCGGTTTTTGAACAAATGTTTGGTCCTGTTTTGTTTTGGGTCCTGGTTGCCGCAGTCATTGTAATTACAGTGGCCTATGTGTATGTACTGATACGTGATCGCAGTATCTCCATGCATAAATTTTTATGGGCACAAGTGTCCATGCCTATTGGAGCCATACTGGCGATTTGGTTTGTGTTTGCCTCTACCGATTCGCGCCTGGCGGATATAGGTGGTCCGGTCGATATCATCATGCTTCTGGCGATTGGTTTTTTTGGTGCGGTGGGCTTTGCGGTTTTGGTTTATACCGCACAAGCGTTAATTAGTCCGCCATCTAAAGAAAGGGCGGATTAATAAAAATCCCCCGTTCATGAATTTGAACCTGCCCCCAAAAAGCTGGATATCATTTCAGGCTTTTTTGGGGGTTTTTCGTATTAAAACGGTATGTGCTTGCGCAACCTGCTGGTTAAAACGGGGGATGTCTACCTTAATGATTTCCCAAAGATCCATGGGTTCAATGGTTTCTTGTCCTGCCAGTAATTGTTCAAACTGGGCCATTGTTTCGAAGGGAATTTGCGGGTTAGCCTGTATATAGGGCTGGTAAAAACGGCTAAGCTCACGGCAAGACTGGCTGATACAGCCCAGTTCGTGACGGCTTAAATCCTGTACCGGGGTATTGGACAGAAAGTTGATTTCACTGATATCGCCTGTGTGGTCGTGAAGTCGTTTGGCGGCGTTTAGAATTTGAACTAAATACTCTTGCAAGGGTTGCCGGATTTGATTCATTGGGTGTATTTTGTTTGCAGACAAGCTGTAATTCTAAACGGTTAGCAAAAAAGTCATTTGATCCAAATTAAAACCCAATGATATAGCTTGCCAATCTTTCTGCACAATATGCCGTGTCATTAACGTTACCCACCGGTTGCGCTTTATAAGCGCAGCCCGGTTTCACCGTGAGGCAGACTTAATAGGCAAAGCGCTCGGCCAGGGCCTCAAGGTGGCATTCTTTCAATATCTGCAATTGACGTTCACGCGCGCTTTTTTTGAAACCACCGGTTTTTTTGGCGATGATCAACTCGTTTTTCATCGAGTGCTCCCAGCCCACCAGTTCGGTCACGGTAAGCTGGTAGCCATGGGCTTCCAGCTGCAGGCAACGCAAGACGTTGGTCAGGTGACTGCCAAACTCCCTAGTCTGGATCGGGTGGCGCCACAGTTCCGACAGGGCGGTTTTACCCAGCGTGCTACCCTTGTTGGCGCGCAGGGCAGCGGCCACTTCGGCCTGGCAACAGGGTACCAGTACAATGTATTGGGCATCACGGTTCAGGGCAAAGCGGATAGCGTCATCGGTGGCGGTATTGCAGGCATGCAGGGCCGTGACAATATCAATTTTTTCAGGCAATTGGGTTGAAGACATGGATTCCTCAACCGTCATGGCCAGGAATGACATGCCTTTAAAGCCCAGGCGTTGTGCCAGCGCTTCTGATTTTTCAACCAGTTCGGTACGGGTTTCAATACCGTAAACATGTGCGCCGGGTTTGTCTTTCAGGAACAGGTCATACAAAATGAAACCCAGGTAAGACTTGCCTGCCCCGTGATCAACCAGGCTGAGGCTGTCTTTTTGTTTCAGGACATCTTCCATTAATGGTTCGATGAACTGGTACAGGTGATATACCTGTTTAAGCTTGCGACGCGTGTCCTGGTTGATTTTTCCGTCACGGGTAAGGATATGCAGCTCTTTGAGCAATTCAATCGATTGCTGGGGCTTTATTTCGGGTATCAGGGTCATTGCTTATACGGTCATGGAAAAAATACGGGTGCCGGGCTGGTCACGCAGCATGCGCAGGTCAAAGGCCATGCAAATATTGCGTGAAAAGGTGCGGCCTGCTTCGGTAATATCAATACCGTTGGGCAAAATCCTGATCAGGCCGTCGGTTTCCATTTCGCGCAGGCGTTCAATCACCTGGGGTAATTCTGGAAATTGCTGTTCGGGCTTGTCCCAGCGGGTAGCCTGCAGGCACATCAGGTTAAGAATATGCCGGCGGATGATCAGGTCTTCCTGGTCCAGGATATGGCCACGGTAAAGCGGCAATTCGTTTTTTTCCAGACGGGCATAATAGTCTTCAACCACTTTTTCGTTCTGGGCAAAGGCATACCAGGAATCGCTAATGGCCGAAACGCCCAGGCCAATCATCAGCTGGGTGGACGAAGAGGTATAGCCCATGAAGTTGCGATGCAGTTTTTTATTCAGCATGGACTGGTAAAGCTCGTCGGTGGGCAGGGAAAAGTGATCCATGCCAATTTCCACATAGCCCAGTTCTTCCAGCAGTTTTTTGCCGTTTTCATACAGGGCGCGTTTTTCTTCGCCGCTGGGTAAATCATTTTCATCGAAACCCCGCTGGCCAACGCCCTTGATCCAGGGTACATGCGCGTAGGAATAGAAGGCCAGACGATCGGGCTTTAGCGAAATGGTGCGCTTGATGGTGGCTTCCATGGATTTCCAGGTCTGGAAGGGCAGGCCAAAAATCAGGTCATGGCTGATGCTCTGGTAGCCGATCTTGCGTGAGGCATCGGTGACATTGAAGACGTTTTCATAGGGCTGGATTCTATGGATGGCTTTTTGCACCACCGGGTCGTAATCCTGGACCCCAAAGCTGACCCGCCTGAAGCCTAACTCATACAGGGTTTCCAGATGTTCGCGGCGGGTATTGTTGGGGTGGCCCTCAAAACTGAATTCGTGATCGGGGGCGATGTCGGATGTATCAAAAATCGCCTGTAGCAAACGGGTCAGGTTTTCGGTGCTGAAAAAAGTGGGGGTGCCACCACCCAAGTGGATTTCCCTGATCCGGGGCTTGCTGCCCAGCAGTTCAAGGTACATGTTCCATTCTTTGATCACGGCATCAATGTAGGGGCCTTCAACGGCATGTTTTTTGGTAATGCGCTTATGACAGGCACAAAAAGTACACAGGCTCTCACAGAAAGGCAGGTGAATGTATAGGCTGATGCCTTCCGAAGCATTGGATTCATTGAAACTGCGGATCAGGCTTTGTTTGTATGAATCTACTGTAAAACTGGCTTCATTCCAGTAGGGGACGGTGGGATAACTGGTATAGCGGGGGCCTGGAATATTGTACTTTTGGATAAAATTGCTCATGCGTTTCAATGCCGGTTACGCCCTGCAGAAAATGCCTGCAGGGCTGGTCTGGAACGGGATCAGAACGCCGGATCGTCGTCATCCGGAAGATCTGAAGCCAGCTTCTTGGTAATTGATTTTACCGCTGTTTTGGCAGCTGCTTTTTTGGCAGCCGTTTTTGTTGCCTTTTTGGCAGCGCTCTTGGTGGCCGTCTTGCTGGCTGTTTTAGTGGCTTTCTTGGCCGCAGTTTTTTTGGCTTCCGGCTTGTCATCAGCGGTAGCTGCTGTTTTTGCCGCTTTTTTAGTTGCTGTTTTTGACGCCGCCTTGGCTGGGCGAGGCTCAAATTCGAAGCCGATTTTGCCGTTTTCCTGTAAGGTTAAAAAGGCCTTGAATTTACGGTTGGTACGATTTGACACAAATCCGTCGAGTAAATCTGTTTTGCCCGTTTCCAGCAGTTTGGCCATTTGGTCATTGGAAATTTCCTGTTGCAAAATCACTTTGCCTGATTTGAAGTCACAGGTTTTTTCATGTGCCACGGATTTTTCACACACGTAATTCATGCCATTGTCAAAAACACCAGCACTGCATTTAGGGCATTTTCCTATTGCGGACTGGTCCGTGAAATCCACCGGCTCGGCATCTTCCTCATTGTTCTGGCCAAAATCAAATTCCAGCTTGTGTTCATCGGTAATACGCAAAATGGCGGAAAATGGCCGGCCCATTTTGCTGATAAAGCCACTTAGCGGGCCCAGGGTTCTTTTCTGGAGCAGCTCTTCCACTTCGGGAATTTCAAACGTGCGTCCGCCCGGATGCTTGGTAATGGAAAAATCACAGTTGGTGCAGGCGTAGCGGCGGTAGTTTTCCTTGACCACCGAACCACATTGCGGGCAGGGGGTTTGCAAGGTAGCGTAATCACCGGGAATGGTGGCCTGTTCATATTCTTTGGCGCGTTTGACAATGACCTGGGTGGTCTGCGCAATCTCGCGCATGAAGGACTCGCGGTCAAGCTTGCCCTGTTCCATTTGCTTGAGCTTGTGTTCCCATTCTCCGGTCAGCTCAGGGGAAGTCAACTCTTTGACATTCAGGCCGGTCAGCAGTGTCATCAGCTGGCGTGCCTTGGCAGAAGGCACCAGCTCGCGTCCCTCACGGCGCAGGTAATGCTCATTGAGCAAACCTTCAATAATGGTTGCCCGCGTGGCTGGCGTGCCCAGACCACGTTCAGACATGGCTTCGCGCAGTTCATCGTCGTCCACCAGTTTGCCGGCCCCTTCCATGGCACTTAGCAAGGTTGCCTCGGTAAAGCGTGCAGGTGGTTTGGTTTGCAGTGCCTTGGGGGCAATATCTTCGGTGCGTACCGATTCGTTATCGGCCACCGGAACCAGGTTGGCATCGTCACCCTGGCCTTCCTTGCCGTAAATTTCCAGCCAGCCCGGCTTGACCAGTACCTTGCCCTCGGTTTTGAAGCGATATTGCGATACTTCAGTAATCCGGGTGGTAATGCGGTACTCGGCGGGCGGAAAGAAAACCGCCATGAAACGTTTGGTCACCAGGTCGTAAATTTTGGCTTCGGCTTCGCTTAACTCTTTGGGTACCTGTTGGGTCGGGATAATCGCAAAGTGATCGGATACCTTTTTGTTGTCGAAGATACGACGGTTGGGTTTGACCCAGCCATTGGCCAGAATTTTTCCGGCAAACGCTTTGTGACCCCGGTTCAGGTGGGATTCACTGCCTGAAATGGCGTCAAAGGTTTGCTGGACGGTACCCAGATAATCTTCGGGCAGGTAACGAGAGTCGGTACGCGGATAGGTCAGGGCTTTATGACGTTCGTACAGGGTTTGTGCCAGGGCCAGAGTGGTTTTGGCGGTAAAGCCGAATTTGGAGTTGGCCTCGCGCTGCAACGAGGTCAAATCAAACAGGGCGGGCGACATCTGGGTGGATGGTTTGGACTCTTCGGTTACCGTACCGGTTTTGTCACGACAGGCCGCCACGATGGATTGCGCACTGGCCAAAGACCAGAGGCGGCTGTCTTTTTTCTCGGGGTCGTGTTCGTCTTTTTTGAAGTTGGGGTCAAACCAGCGGCCTTCATACAGCCCGGCTGCCGCCACAAACGTGGCATGCACTTCCCAGTAGTCGCGTGACTGGAAGGCGCGGATTTTTTCTTCGCGCTCGCACACAATGGCCAGCGTGGGGGTTTGCACCCGTCCGATCGGGGTCTTGAAAAAACCGCCTTCCTTGCTGTTGAACGCGGTCATGGCGCGGGTGCCGTTAATGCCAATCAGCCAGTCAGCTTCGGCACGGGAACGTGCAGCCGCTTCAAGTGGCTTCATGGTTTCATCATCGCGCAGGTTGTTAAACGCTTCAACAATGGCGGTTTTGGTCATGGATTGCAGCCACAGGCGCTTGATGGGTTTTTTAACCCCTGAATATTGCACAATGTAGCGGAAAATCAATTCACCTTCACGGCCTGCGTCACAGGCATTGATAATGGCAGTGATATCTTTGCGCTTCAGTAGTTTTACCAATAATTTGAGGCGCTCGGTTGATTTTTTATCGGCTGGTTTAAGATCAAACTCTTTGGCCGGAATGGCGGGTAAATGGGCGAATGACCACTTGCCCCGGACGACATCGTCGGGATTGGTCAGCGTCAATAAATGGCCCACGCTGGAGGAAAGGACGTATTCGTCGCTTTCAAAATAATCACCTTCACGGGAGAATCCTCCCAAGGCCCTTGAAATGTCGAGGGCGACTGATGGTTTTTCGGCAATAATCAGTGTTTTAGTCATATGCTTCCGAGTATCCAAACCGTGGACTTTAGGAGTATCTTATAAAATATCGCGTTACGATACTGCCTGTTTGACCAAAATGGTGAAACCCGATCCGGTTTTAATAAGTGTATGGCGTGGATAATACGAGAGGAAAATCAGTTCATGCAAGTGCAAGATGACAATTTGAAATATTTATTTTTAAATAAATGGCAGGGATTCCTGGTTTTTTTGTCTCTCGTGGCAGGTGTTTCGTTTGCTTCAAGTGGCGTCGTTACATGGGTTGCGGCAAATTGGGACTATTTTTCAAGCTTGCAGAAACTGTATGGAATCCAGCTTCTGTTTATTCTTGCCTGCCTGACCGCTTTTTTGGCTTATTGGCGTTATACCCGAAAAACCGGGCAGGCAAAAGCTGGGCTGGGCAGCCAGGGGGCCCTGTTTCTGGCTGCGGTCATTACCGGTGCCCTGCTGGCACTGATTGGCCAGGTTTATCAAACCGGAGCAGACCCCTGGACCCTGTTTGCCATCTGGGGCGCCCTGCTGCTGCCTTTTTTGCTGGCAGCACCCAATGCTGCCATTGCCTTGCTGTGGTGTGTGGTTATGAACCTGGCCTGGCAGTTATATCGGGAAGACTTTTGGGGCATGCTAAGCCGTGAGTATTATTACCAGGCATTGATGTATGCTGGGTTTAACCTGCTTTTGCTGGTGCTGGCCGAATGCAATATTGCGCGTTTGGGTGATCGCTTCAGACTGGTGCCGCGTTTTCTGGGCTTTTTTTGTCTTTGGCCTTTGTTGGGCATGGATGATGGCAATATATATGACACGGCTACAAGCGGTTTGACAGGCTTGTTGGTATGGGTCATTCCGGTATTGGTGTTTGCGGCCGGTTTCAGGTATTACAGCCGCAAACGGGTGGATTATTTCATGCTGGCCAACCTGGTCGGGTTTTTGTCTGCCGTGGTATTGGTCCGTTCCATCAGTTTTTTAGGTTTATGGCGTATGCTGGACGGGTCTCTCTTCATGATTGCCAGCCTGGTACTGTTAACGGCGGGGATGGGGGTCGCTGCCATTAATCGTCTTTATCGTAAAAATAATCCCGACCGCGGTCACAAGAGCCTTTGGCCTGTTCACTTGTTAATGGTGTGTGTGGTCATGGTGGTGTCCCTGTTGTTTGTTCTGTTTCTGGCTATCATGAACGTATCGTTCCTGGGCAGCGGTATTTCGCTGCTGGTGATCGCCAGCGTGATCTGCTTTTCAGGTAAAGATCCCGGTCAGGAGGGCGTGGTATCCGGCTCACTGGCGCTGATCGGCCTTGGCATGATGGCGGTCTCGTTGCTGGAAATTCATAATGATTTCTTCAGGCCTGACAAAGTGGCTGTGTTACGCCTGCAAGCCAGTGCCATTGCCGCGGTCAGTATGGCGGTTTACGTTATGTTCAGACAGGTGTGGGTACGCTTTTTGTCTGCCACGCAGACGATTGGGCTGATATTGCTGGTGCTGTATACCTTTATGGGGGGGGATGACAGTTATGGGGCGGCTGAAGCGGCATTTTTCACGTTGTCTTTGCACGCGGTTCCCTGGCTGGCGCTGGCTTCGGTGGTGATGTTTGTGGGTGCGCATCAGTATGAACATAATGCGTTGCGACCGCTGGCATGGGCGCTTGCCGTGAATGCTCTGGTGCTGACGGTGTTGAATACCCTGGAATTGAGCGGGCAGTCAGGCGTTGAGCAAGCGTTTGGTCCGGTTGACATGTTCAGGGCTGTTTTGGCCGGTCTCAATCCTTTGAAGGCAGGAAACTGGGGTAATCTTGTTTTTCAGTGCTTGCCTGCCGTATTGGTGTTTTGGGGCATGCGCAAGCAGGAAGGTGCAGGCCGGTGGTTTACATGGCTGGTGGCAGCACTGGTGTTTGTGTTGTGCCTGTATTGGGGTAATGACAATGGGGTGGTGTATGGCCTGATACTGGTGCTGCTGGCTTACCAATGCCGTGACTGGGTCCTTGGGGGTACCGGTGCGATTGCCATGATCGGCTTTCTTTGGATGTTTTATTACCAAATGGTGTTAAGCCTGCTGCAAAAATCTTTCCTGCTTTTGGGTACCGGACTGGTCTTATTGACGGTAACCGTTACCTGTCGCCATTGGCTGCGCAAGGGTCGGGAAGAGCATGACATGGAAACTGCCCAGGCGACAGAGACCCCGCCCCAGCCCGCTTCTGTGGCGGCTGCCAAAGCACGAGGCTTGCTGCCGCTCATGACGGTTTTGGGTATGGTGTCGGTATTAACGGTGGCCAACTGGGGTATCTGGACCCATGAAGCCATTTTGCGAACCGGCCAGCGTGTGGTGCTGGCGCTGGCTCCGGTTGATCCGCGCTCGCTGATGCAAGGTGATTATATGTCGTTGAATTTTGAACTGGTGAATCATTTGCGCACGGCAGCACAGGCGACACAATCCGCCAATAAAGATAAAGATGCAAACAGGCAAAAACCACGGCAAGGTTTCGCTATTTTGTCGATTGATGACAAAGGGGTGGCATCGCTGGCCGGTGTCTCCCAAACTTATCCCAGCATGATTCTGGCTGATGGCAAAACCGTCATCATGCGTTATAAAACAGGTCCTTTCGGAACCGTATCTCTGGCCTCACATGAGTATTTCTTCCCAGAGGGGCAGGGATCGCATTTTGCACAGGCCAAATATGGCGAGTTCCGGGTTCGCAAAGATGGCAAGGCCCTGCTTAGTGGTTTGCTGGATGAAAATCTGAATCGTTTGTAGGTGTGGTTTCTTCAGTTTGAGTAGTTAGCGTAACTTATACGATATTTCCATAATTTAGCTGCCTGATGATTCATCAGGCAGTTTTTTTATGCGAACTTTTTATAAATATGCTTGTATTCAAATGTATTCATTAGTATATTAAAGGGAGTTATATAGATTACCATTAGAGGAGAAAGTAATAATGAAATTTATCCATTCCTGTTTAATTGCAGCCGCCGCTGTTTTACCCGTGACCGCACAGGCAAGTTATCCCGAACAACCCATACGGCTCATTGTGCCGCATCCCGCAGGCGGCTCGTCGGACATCCTGGCCCGCACCATGGCGGCCGCCATGTCAAAAGATTTGGGACAGTCCATCGTGGTTGAAAACAAGGGTGGGGGCAATGGTGCCATTGCAGCGCAGTCTGTTGCCCTGGCGAAGCCGGATGGCTACACCTTATTGCTGGCAACAGCCAGTACGCATGGTATTAATCCAACGCTTTACAATAAGCTGAGCTACGATGCCATTAAAGATTTTGCACCCGTTACCTTATTCGCGACCGTTCCCAATGTGCTGGTCGTGGGTCCTGCACATAAAAAAATGATGGATACCCGGGAATTGATTGACTATATCAAGTCGAATCCGGGGAAAGCCAATATGGGGTCAGCGGGAAGCGGGACACCGGGCCATTTGGCGGGCGTGATGCTTCAGGATGCCAGTGAGCTGGATATGGTTCATGTGCCGTTCCGGGGCGGTGCTCCCGCAATCAGTGCCTTGATTGGTGATCAGATTGATTTCATGTTTACGACTATTCCCGGCGCATTGCCACATATCAAGGCGGGTTCCATTAAAGGCCTGGCCGTTACATCCAGTGAGCGCTCCCAGGCTTTACCTGAACTGCCAACGGTTGCTGAAGCAGCTATCCCCGGTTTCAATGCGGTTTCCTGGCATGGGCTGGTGGCGCCTGCCGGCACACCAGACGCTGTAATTGAAAAACTTTACGCTGCTGCTTCCAAAGCATTGACGGGTGAAGATGTTGGATCCAAATTGGCACAGGAAGGTGCACGAGCCGCGCAAATGACATCAGAGCAGTTTGGCCAGTTTATTCAATCCCAAATTGAAAGCTGGGGTAATGCGGTCAGATCATCAGGTGCGCAAGTTGACTGATTAATCCTGGTTCAGCAGGAAACGGCTTAGCCGGACTTTATAAGCTTCACTAATGTGTTGGCTGGCTATTTCCTGGGCTTTATCGGGGTTGCGTTGTTCTAGCGCTTCAATCAGTTGCTTATGCTCTTCATAAGAAGTGGATGGGCGGCCACTTTCCGCCAGGGTGCTTTTTCCCAGCAATAGCATTGCATTTTGAAGAACCTGAAGGGTTTTCAGCAGGAAGCGGTTATGGGCGCATTGATAAAGCGTTTGGTGAAACAGCCGATTGTTTTTGGCCAGAAAGGCAGGATCATCGCTGGTTTTGTCCTGTTCTATGATTTGTTTTAGAACCGCTATTTCCACATCTGTGGCGTGACGGGCAGCCAGCGCGGCTGCCGTGCTTTCCAGCACACGCCTCATTTCATAAAGCTCACCCACCATATTTTGGTCGAGTTCGGTAATGATCAGGCCGCGTTTAGGATCGTTAACAACAAGGCCTTCGGAAACCAGCTGGTTAAGGGCTTCCCGGATGGGGGTTCGACTCAGGCCGATTTCCGCTGCCAGATCGGCTTCACGAAGCCGTGTACCCGGCGGCATCGTGCCGTTTTCCAGTGATTGAATAATGTAGTTGTAAGCCTGGTCTCCCAAAGAGACGCCCCGATCATTGGCTTCAGGGACATTACTGTCATGATTGAGCGGTTGTGAGACGGGTTTTGCTTTACGAGCCATTACAAATTCTTCCATAGATTAAAACGCGACAAACCAATTGTACCAAATGCCGGTCAAATTAAATTATTTTGAACAAAAATAATTTATTGTGTACAATAGAATACAAATGTATTATTAATAGAGAGGAAGCCTTGAAAGATACATTATTATGTGATGTTCTGGTGGTTGGCGGTGGTAATGCTGCGCTGTGTGCCGCGTTGTCGGCGCGTGAGCAAAAGGCGTCTGTCATTCTGATAGAAAGTGCCCCACGGGAATGGCGTGGCGGAAATAGCAGCCATACCCGCAATTTGCGTTGTATGCACAATGCACCAACCGATGTCTTAACTGATGCTTATACCGAAGATGAATATTTTCAGGATGTATTTCGGGTAACAGGGGGGGAAACGAATGAAGAAATGGCACGTTATGTCATTCGCGAAACCGCATCCTGTACAGACTGGATGAAAGCGCATGGCGTGCGTTTTCAGCCATCCCTGGGTGGTACGTTGCACCTGGGACGGACCAATGCATTTTTTCTGGGCGGTGGTAAAGCCCTGGTCAATGCTTATTTCAAGGCTGCCGAAAAAGCGGGAGTGCAAATCCTTTATGAAACGCAAGCCCAAACCCTGAACTTTGCCAATGGGGAATGTGAAAGTGTCGAGGCTGTCTGCAAGGGCAGAAAAATCAGGATAAATGCACGTTCTGTAGTGATCGCCTCTGGTGGGTTTGAATCGAACCGGGAGTGGCTGGAAGAGGCATGGGGCCCCAGTGCGCGTAACTTTATCATACGTGGCACCCGCTTTAACGAAGGGGTCATGCTACGCGAGCTGATGCGTAATAACGCCTGCATTATTGGTGATCCTACCCAGGGACATGCGGTTGCCATTGACGCCCGTTCCCCACGCTATGATGGTGGCATCGTGACCCGGGTCGATTGTGTCTCCCTGGGTATCGTGGTGAACAAAGAAGGAAGGCGTTTTTACGATGAGGGCGAGGACTTCTGGCCCAAACGTTATGCCATCTGGGGACGTCTGGTGGCCGGGCAACCCGATCAGATCGCCTATTGCATTATTGACTCAAAGGCAATCGGTCACTTCATGCCGTCGGTTTTCAAATCTATTGTGGCTGATACGATTCCAGCCTTGGCAGAAAAACTGGGGCTTCCCGTGGATACCGTCCAAGAGACGGTTGCACAGTTCAATGCCGCTGTAGTGGCCGGCAACTTTGATCACAATAAGCTTGATGATTGCCATACACAGGGCTTGCAGCCGAATAAAAGTCATTGGGCCCGCAAAATAGATCAGGGTCCGTTTTATGCCTATCCACTGGCGACGGGTATTACCTTTACCTACATGGGGGTCAAGGTTACCCGTGAGGCCAGGGTTGTCCTGCAAGATGACGTGGTGTCGAAAAATGTATTTGCTGCCGGAGAAATCATGGCAGGAAATATTTTAAGTAAAGGTTATGTTGCCGGATTTGGTATGGCAATTGGTACGGTATTTGGCAGGATTGCCGGCAAGGAGGCAGCAAAGCATGCAACAGCTTGAAAAATTGATTGAAGATGCCCGTCATTCTGTGGGTATTTGTAATTCATGTCGTTATTGTGAAGGATTTTGTGCCGTGTTTCCTGCCATGGAGCAACGGCTGGATTTTACCAAGGGCGATATAAATTATCTGGCCAATTTATGTCATAACTGTAGCGAATGTTACTACGCCTGCCAGTATGCGCCACCGCATGAATTTAATGTGAATTTGCCGGTACAACTGGCTGCGGTGCGTCAAACGACCTATCAAAGTTATGCCTGGCCGCGTGGCATTGCGCGTGGTTTTGAAAAAAGCGGTTTATTGAGCAGCCTGTTTTTTATGTTGGCCCTTATTGTTCTTTTAGGTGTGGCAACCTTGTTTTCAAATGGCCTTTCTTCTGCGCCAGCCGGAGATTTCTACGCTATTTTCCCGCATGGTGTATTGGTAACGGTGTTTGGTTTGGCAGCCCTTTGGGTAGTGACGGCGCTGATAATGGGTTTTCGGGCTTTCCTGAAAGATACGGGTGAAAAGCCGGGTGAGCTGTTATCGTGGAAAAATGTCAAAGAGGGGATGGCCGATGCATTCAGCCTGAAATACTTGCATGGCAATGTGAAAACCGGATGTACTTACCCGGATGATGAAATTTCTCCGTGGCGTCGACGGTTCCATCACTTTACTTTTTATGGGTTCATGCTGTGTTTTGCCGCAACCGTGTCTGGTACGATTTTCCACTATGTGTTTGGCTGGCAGGCACCGTACAATTTTTTCAGTTTGCCCAAACTCACAGGAACCATTGGCGGCATTAGCCTGGCAATTGGTACGGCGGGACAGTTTTGGCTCAAACGCAAAGCTGACCCGGCCATTGTGAATATCAGGCAGATGGGCATGGATTACGCGTTCATTGCACAATTGTTCCTGGCTGCGGTTACCGGTCTTGCGCTGATGGTTTTCAGGGAAACACCGGCACTGGCGACTTTGCTGGTGATTCATTTGGCCGTTATTCTGTCTTTGTTCATAACCATGCCTTTTGGCAAGTTTGTGCATGGTTTGTACAGGCTGGGCGCATTGATTAAATACGCCAAAGAAAAACCTTTGCATTAAAGCGTAGGGTGCACCGGCAGCAGCCCAAAGCGCCGGTGCCACACCGGCACGGCCTGTTGCCAGAATTGCGTTACGTTGCCCGCTGGCAAGGGGTCAAACCCCAGAGCCAGCCAGGCTTTACCCAGGCTGGCCAGCGGGTTTTGTATATCAATCGCGGTGGCATGGTTCTGTTTGGACAGTTTGCGTCCGTTTTCATCCAGAACCAGGGGAACATGCATCATGCGGGGAGTGGGATAACCCAGCATGCGGGCAATGCAATGCTGGCGGGCGGTTGAGCTTAGCAGGTCATTGCCCCGCACAATGTCGGTCACACCCTGGTCATGATCATCAATGACCACCACCAGCTGGTAGGCAAACAGGCCATCGGCACGTTTAACAATAATGTCCCCCACTTCATTGACAACATCCTGGCTTTGTTCTCCCTGCCAGCGGTCCACAAAACGGACGATGCCTTCGGGCATGACAAGGCGCCAGGCCCGGGCAGGGCGGTTGCCGGCAATACCATGGCGACAGGTGCCGGCATAAGGGCGTTCGCCATGCAGACCGAGCCTGTCGTTTTCAATGGCGTTACTGACAATTTCCTTGCGGGTGCAGGCGCAGCCGTAGATAAGCCCGCGCTCTTTCAGTTGATTGAATACTTCCTGATAACGGTTCAGGCGTGATGACTGCCAGATGACCGGGCCGTCCCAGTGCATGCCAAGGGCCTGCAATTGTTGCATGATGGTGTGATCGGCCCCGGCCACCACACGCGGGGTATCAATGTCTTCGATGCGCAGCAGCCACTGGCCGTGGCGGGCACGGGCATCAAGATAGCTGGCCATGGCGGCCACCAGCGAGCCGTCGTGTAACGGTCCGCTGGGGCTGGGCGCAAAACGGCCAATGTAATTAGTGCAGGAGTTTGGCTCCATCATCGGTGAGCAGCTCTTCCAGGACCAGGTGATCCACGTCGGCTTCCTGGCTCCAGAGCACCATTAAGGTAATGATTTTAAAATGCTCAAGAGATACCGGAGCCTCAGCGTCAGGGGTGGCCATGGCGCGGTCGATCACGATTTCACGCAATGCGGGGGTAATGGCACCCGAGTTTTCCAGAAAACAGAGAAAACCGATGGCCTCAGGCCCCAGGTGCTGTTGTTCATATTTTGCATAAACACGTGTGCTGGTGGCAGACATGTCCGACAACTCACCGCTGTGTTCGGTGGTTTCGGCAAGACCATACAGCCAGCCAATGGCATCGCTAATGTCTTCATGTTCGAAGCCAGCGGCCACTAAACGCTTGGTAAGCACGTCGGTAGACGGGCAAGCATCTGGTGTATAGTAGTTTTCAAAGAGATAAACCAGAACATCGAACATAGTTGTAACTTCCGAAAAAGGTTTATTCAAAGGCAGACTTCATGATAACTGAAAATATCAAAAAGAATGGCTAAATACAATTGCAAATGAACTTTTGGGAAGCGATAGTTGTTTCATTAAGATGCGGGTGTGTAACTTTGCCCACAGAATTGTTTTTTAATCGCACAGCCACGGGTATTTTGTCTAAAATGCTGTGTCTGTTTTGTTTAGTTCATTGCCTCTGAAAGGAATTGTCATGGCATTTAATCCTGCTGACGTAAAGTCGTTAATGGAAATCACCTCCCGTCCCGAACTGATCTTTGTCAAGGGCGAAGGTTCCTGGCTAGAGGATCAGGATGGCCGACGATACCTTGACATTATGCAGGGCTGGGCCGTTAACTGCCTGGGGCATTGTCCTCCTGAAGTGGTCAAGGCCATTGAACACCAGGCCAAAGTGCTGATCAATCCCTCCCCCGGGTTTTACAACCAGCCATCCATCGAGCTGGCCAACCGCCTGACCTCTGCTTCATGCTTTGATCGCGTGTTTTTTGCCAATAGCGGTGCCGAAGCCAATGAAGGCGCCATCAAGCTGGCTCGTAAATGGGGGCAGATTCATCGTAACGGCGCTTACAAAATCATTACCTTCGACCACAGTTTTCATGGCCGTACCCTGGCCACCATGTCCGCTTCCGGCAAGGCCGGCTGGGACAAGAAATTTGCTCCCCAGGTTGATGGCTTTCCAAAAGCCATCCTGAACTATCTGGATTCCGTGCGCGATCTGATTGATGACCAGACTGTGGCCGTTATGCTGGAGCCAGTACAGGGCGAGGGCGGCGTGATTCCGGCCGATCTGCAATTCATGCAAGAGCTGCGTGCCCTGACCCGTGAAAAAGGCATTTTGCTGATTGTCGACGAAGTGCAAACCGGCATGGCTCGCTGTGGCACCATGTTTGCCTACCAGCACTATGGCATTGAGCCTGACATCATGACCCTCGGCAAGGGCATTGGTGGCGGGGTACCCTTGTCTGCATTGCTGTGTCGTGAAGAAGTGGCCTGCTTTGAGCATGGTGACCAAGGGGGTACCTACAATGGCAACCCGCTAATGACCGCTGCCGGGGTAGCCGTGTTTGATGTGCTGAATGCACCGGGCTTCATGGAAAGCATCAATGAACGTGCCCAATACCTGTCTGATGGCCTGAATGCGCTGTCAGCCAAATGGGGCATGAAAGGCGAGCGTGGCCTTGGCTTGTTACGTGCCCTGATCCTGGATCGTGAAGATGGCAACGCCATTGTTGAAGCTGCCCGTAAACGTGCCCCTGAAGGCTTGTTGTTGAATGCGCCACGCACCAATTTGCTGCGCTTCATGCCTGCGCTTAACATTAGCAAGGAAGAAATTGACCTGATGCTGGGCTGGCTTGATGAGTTGATTGCACAGGTTCGCCAATAAGCCCTCAGGCAAATTTTTACCTGATTGCAAGCGCCCCTGTTTTGTTAAACGGGGGCGTATTCATTTTAAAAAGCAGTTTTTGACAAGAATATGAAGTGTTTTTTACCCTGCATCGGTAAACCCGTATTTTTGCCTTAACGGAGTCACATCTTATGAGCAATGAAATTGATGAGTTGAAAGCACTGGTGATTGAGCTTTCAAACAACCTGAACCAATGCATGGCCCAACAGGCTGCCTTGCAGCATGCTATTTATGCCTTAATGGCGAACGTTACTGATCGCAAGGCGGTTGCCAATTCGCTGACTGTTTGTGCTGAAGGCTTTATGGCTCATAGCCGGGAAATGGCGTTGCCGGATGAAATGATGGAAACTTATCAGGATGAAATAGCCGAGTTGCTGGACAGCCTGGAAGAGTAGGTTTAAGGCTTAATGCAGCAGGCCAATGAAGTGCTCTTTTGCCTGTATGGTAAGTTTTTTCAGCAGGCGTTCGGCCTGTTCCTGGCCCACGCCTTGGTTTTTGACGTTCTCGATGAAAACCAGCAATGAAGATTGCACCAGTTTCATGCCGCCGGCCTGATCGGGTTCAAACTGGAGTCCTGACACATGTTCAAGAATACCGTTGCTGTGACGGCGCCAGCCATTTGGGGCAAATTTGGGCAGTGAGGTCATGGTTGTGTGTTTACGTAAATGCTAAAGTATTAGTTTAGCGGTTTTTGTTTAAGGTGTTATGTTCATTTGCATGATTGGCCATTGAAATGATAGAATGCAAAGCTTACTAACAATAATAACAAGCCGATGTAGCTCAGTCGGTAGAGCAGCTCATTCGTAATGAGAAGGTCGGAGGTTCGATTCCTCTCCTCGGCACCAATAAAAACATGCACTTACGCCAGCCTTAACGGGTTGGCGTTTTTGCTTTTCTGGTTTGGGTAGCCTTTTTTTCAACATCAACGGGCATGCGCAATAAAAAACCCGCCATCATGACGGGTTGGTGGATTTTCGTGTTTGTTTTAGTCGACCTTTGATATTGACCAGTCAGGCCAATTATCTTTTCAGCATGTCAACCAGCGCCAGTGCCACTTTTTCTGACGAGGCCGGGTTCTGTCCGGTAATTAACTTGCCATCAATAACCACATGTTCTTCCCAATTGCCCGCTTTGCTTAGCAGTGCACCTTTATTGCGCAGTTCTGTTTCAACCAGATAGGGGACAACCTCTTCATAAGCAACGGCTTTTTCTTCTTCATCACTAAAGCAGGTAAGCTTTTTGCCTTTGACAAGAGGTGTACCTTCTGGGGTGTTAACGTCTAGCAAGACACAGCCGGCATGACAAACAGCCGCAACAATTTTGCCGTTATTCCAGAAATCCTGGATGAGTTTTATTGAATGTTCATCGTACCGAAGATCCCATAAGGGGCCATGGCCACCGGGATAAAAAATGGCATCGTGGCCGGTAGCAAAGGTTTTTTTCAGTACCACCGTGTCTTGCATCAATTGCTGCACCCGGCTGTCATTCTTGTAACGCTTGTATAAGGCTGAGTCTTCAATGGCGGCAACCGAAGCCGGATCAATGGGCACGGCCCCACCTTTGGGGGTGGCCAGCTCTACGGGAATACCTTTGTCGGTAAAAACATAATAGGGAGCCAGGAATTCCTCAAGCCACACCCCGGTAGCTTTACCTGAATTACCCATTTTATCGTTAGACGTTAAGACGATCAGTATCGACATCATTATTCTCCAGTTGCGAAGTTGTTCCTGTGATTGTATATGATCGTGATTTTTGTTGGTGGTAAGTCTTGTATTTAAGCCGAGGGGCTTGAGTAACATGTTTTGATAAGCATCTTTGGTATCCAGGATTAACGTCAGCTTTACTAAAATTGACGCTTTGAGACTTGTTGATACAGGTGGGGGAATGTTAAGTTCAATATTCTCAATTAATATTTCTTTATAAATTGAGGGTATTAAGTAGCCTTTACTTTAAATTTGCTCTTGGTTAAGGATGAAGGGTTTAGGGCGCTTGCCCTGAAGTGGTGTAATCCACCGGTCTGCATAAGTAATTGTTGGCTCGGCATACTTATCCAGACAAAACATTCTCATCGGAGAAAACTATGCAACACATACATAACTGCTGTCAGCCTGACATTCCACAAAACCAAGCTCGTCGTAACTGGCTCAAGATCAGTGCCGGAGCAGGTGCTGCCTTGGCGACAGGGCTGTCTGTCATTCCGGCTACCGCATCGGCTGCTTCGCTAACACAAGAACAGCGCGACGCCATGACACCTGACCAAGTCATTGCCATGTTGCGCGAAGGTAATGAGCGTTTTCGCAGTGGCAAGATGCAATCACATGATTTTCTTGCCCAGAAAAGAATGACCGCAACAGGCCAATATCCGGCTGCTGTTATCCTGAGTTGCATCGATTCACGTGCTCCTGGTGAGATCATTTTCGATACAGGCATTGGTGATGCTTTTGGTGCACGTATTGCAGGTAATATTTCCACGCCAGACTTGATTGGCAGTATGGAATTCGCCTGTGCTGTGGCTGGTGCAAAACTGGTGTTGGTGATGGGACATACTTCCTGTGGTGCAATTGCAGGTGCAATTGGGGGTGTACAGTTGGGTAATTTGACTGGCTTGCTGGAACAAATCACGCCAGCCGTTGCTGCAACTACCTATACTGGGGAACGCAATAGTAGCAATCGTGAATTCGTTGATGCGGTTGCCAAGCAGAATGTGTTGATGACGATAGAAAACATTCGCAAAAAAAGTCCCGTGCTGGATGGGCTCGAAAAAGAAGGTAGAATCAAGATTGTTGGTTCTATGTACAATCTGTCAAATGGCGAAGTGACTTTCTTGAATTAAGTCATTGTTATATCAAATGTTTAGCAGTTTTGAAAAGTAATGGCCGCCATCAAAAGCGGCCATTTTTTTAAGTAAATGGACATTGCAGCGTTAGTGAACAGAGCCAGGCTAATGTGATGGAGACCCTTATGCAAACCCTTCCTCAAGATATCCTGCATTTCTGGTTTGAAGAAAGTACACCGCAAATGTGGTTTCAGGGCAATAAAGCCTACGATCAGACCATACGTGAACGCTTTGGTGAAGTTTGCGAGGCGGCGGCACGAGGCGAGTGTCATGAATGGCGTGACACCATGAAAGGGCGGTTGGCTGAAATCATTGTACTGGACCAATTTTCGCGCAATATCTGGCGTGATACGCCGCGAGCCTTTAGCCAGGATGGCATGGCGCTGGTGCTGGCTCAAGAGGCCATCAAGCTTCCAGAATACCGGGCCTTGTCCACCATGGAAAGAAAATTTGTCATCATGCCCTTCATGCATTCGGAATCACGGATAATTCATGAAACTGCTTTGGTTCTGTTTACAGAATTGGGTGATGCCGCGACGCTGGAGCATGAAATCCAGCACAAAGGCATGATAGACAAGTTCGGCCGTTATCCTACCCGCAATAAAATCCTGGGGCGTGAAACCAGCGAAGTGGAAGAGGCCTTTTATAAGGATTTAACCCAAACCTGGGAAGATATTATCAACCAGGCGCAAGGATCACCGGAGTAATTTTTTCGGCAGAAAACACGCCTGTCAATCTTCGCTTAATAGAACAATGTGACAGATAAGGACTTAAGCAGCCCGATATCCTGAGCAGGTACAGCGCTACCATGAGCAATGCCGCTTTGCTGCTGGTGATTGCGCAATATTTATCGACCAGGGTATGTCGCATATTCTGCCTGGCTGGGCAAATTTTGGTCAAAAATCCCCTCCGTTCATTACGACAAAATAAAGTCAATACATAAACTTTTTTCCTAAATCAAAATATGCACTTGAATTCATATGAGTTTAAATGCATAATATGGCTTCTGATCCATATCGAGAAAATTTTCATGTCAAAAAAGCGTGATAACCCAATTATTGCCCATACGCCTGAAAGCACCGCTAAAAGCGATCTTTCCATCATGCCGCGGGCCACGCTCAAACAGTTACGAAAAATGGCCAAGTTAACTCAGGCCGACTTGTCCGAAACCATGGGCGTTGGGCAAGACACCATTTCCCGTCTTGAAAAACGCCACGACATGTTGCTCTCTACCATTAGCCACTATATTGAAAATCTGGGGGGCAAGCTTGAAGTGGTTGCCCTGTTTCCCAACCGTCCGGCTATCGTGATTGATTGCCTGGAAGAGGCACATGAATCAAGCAAGAAAAGCCGTCCACCCGATTGATAAAAGGTAAAAAAATATCAATGATCCAAACCCCGTATTACCTGATTGACAAATCAGCCCTCTTGAAAAATCTGCAAGTCATCGACTACATCCGGAAAAATTCCGGTGCCAAGGTGCTACTGGCTTTAAAATGCTTTGCCACCTGGTCAGTATTCGATTTTATGAAACCGTACATGGACGGTACGACCTCGTCCTCCCTGTATGAAGTCAAGCTGGGCTACCAGAAGTTTGGCGGTGAAACCCACGCTTACAGCGTTGCCTTTGCCGATCACGAAATAAAAGAAGTCATCGCCAATAGCGACAAAATCATCTTCAACTCCATCCAGCAGTTTGAGCGCTTTGAAGCCCTGGCAGAAAACAAGCCTAAGGGCCTGCGCCTGAATCCCGGTATCAGCAGCGCTTCGTTTGACCTGGCCGACCCGGCCCGCCAGTTCAGCCGTCTGGGAGAAGGCAATCCAGAACGCATCCTTTCCATTATTGATCGCCTTGATGGTGTCATGATTCACAACAACTGTGAAAACAGCGAGTTCGCCCGTTTTGATGACCTGCTTACCCAGGTTGAAGAACGCTATGGTGAGATCTTGCATCGCCTGAAATGGGTCAGCCTGGGCGGAGGCATCAGCTTTACCGAACCGGGCTATCCGGTAGATGCTTTCTGCGAACGCCTGCGCCGCTTTGCGCAAACCTACGGCGTGCAGGTTTACCTTGAGCCGGGCGAGGCCACTGTGCGCCATACCACCACACTGGAAGTGACCGTGCTGGATACTGGTTTTAACGGTAAAAACCTGGCCGTGGTAGACAGTTCAACCGAAGCCCATATGCTGGATCTGCTTATTTATCGTGAAACGGCACCGGTCGGGAATAAAACCGGGGCACATCGCTACCAGATCTGCGGTAAAACCTGCCTGGCCGGAGACATTTTCGGTGAAGGCAATTTTGATGCGCCTTTGCAAATTGGCGATCGCCTGTCTATTGGTGATGCCGGTGGCTACACCATGGTCAAAAAGAACTGGTTCAACGGCATCCATATGCCATCCATTGCCATCAAAGAGCCTGATGGCAGCACTCGCCTGGTACGCGAATTTATCTATGACGACTATGTCGGCAGCCTGTCTTGATTAATATTTTAAAAATTGAAGAAAGGGGTAAAAAACCAATGAAACGCAATGTCCTTATTATCGGTGCCGGTGGCGTCGCTCATGTAACGGCGCACAAATGTGCCCAGAACAATAAACTGCTTGGTGATATCAATATCGCTTCGCGTACTGTTGCCAAATGCGAAGCCATTATTGACTCCATCAAGGAAAAGGGTAACCTGCAAAGCCCGGGTGTGCTGCGTGCGCATCAACTTGATGCCTATGATATTGAAGCGACCAAGGCACTTATCCGTTCTACCAGTAGCCAAATTGTGATTAATGTGGGTTCGCCTTTTCTTAATATGTCGGTACTTGAAGCCTGCATTGGCACCGGCGCCGCTTATCTGGATACGGCCATTCATGAGGATCCCAACAAGGTTTGCGAGACGCCTCCCTGGTATGCTAACTATGAATGGAAACGTAGCCAGGCTTGTAAAGATGCCGGTGTAACTGCCGTTTTAGGTGTTGGTTTTGACCCTGGTGTGGTGAATGCTTACGCTCGTTTCGCCTACGACAACTACTTCGACAAGGTTGAATCGATTGATATTATTGATATCAATGCGGGCAGTCATGGCCGTTATTTTGCCACCAACTTTGATCCCGAGATCAATTTTCGCGAGTTTACCGCTACCGTCTGGTCCTGGGAAAACAGCCAGTGGAAAGCCAATAAAATGTTCGAGCATGGTAAAGAATGGGACATGCCGGTGACTGGCAAAAGCATAGCTTATTTAACCGGGCACGATGAGCTGCACTCCCTGTCGCGTTTCCTGGATGTGCCCAATATCCGGTTCTGGATGGGTTTTGGTGAGCACTATATCAATGTCTTCAACGTATTAAAGAACCTGGGCCTGCTTTCTGAAAAACCCGTACGTACCGCCCGTGGCCAGGAAATCGTGCCGCTGGAGGTTGTTAAGGCGGTATTGCCTGACCCGGCTTCACTGGCTGCTGGCTATACCGGTAAAACCTGCATTGGCGACCTGGTAAAAGGCACTAAAGACGGCCAGCAAAAAGAAGTCATGATCTACAACACCTGTGATCATGAAGCGTGTTACGCCGAAGTAGGCAGCCAGGCGATTTCCTATACTGCTGGTGTGCCCGCGGTTGCTGCTGCCATCTTGATTGCCAAAGGCACCTGGGATGCCAAACGCATGGTCAACGTAGAAGAACAGGACCCGGCTCCGTTCATTGCGCTCATGAACAATATGGGCCTGGTAACCCGCATTAAAGATGAACAGGGCGATCGTATCCTGCACCCCATCCAGGAATTGGCCAGCCGCGAACCAGAAAAAATGTTTGGGACAGCCTAAGGCGTTTGCAGTGCCATTGCAATAAATTCTGCCTTGGTTACCCGCTTGGCGGCTTTGTTATATATTTGCCACCCCTGTGCGCTGCCGGGGGTGGCAAAATATTTTGTGCTCATGTATTCTTCAAGAATAAGAAAAGAATAAAAAACGCACTTTCCGGAGAACAGGCAATGCAAAAGCAAGCGCACCCAGCAATGTCATGGAGTCTGGACAATGTTCCCTACCATGACATAGATATCACGGCGGTCCGGTCAAGAGAAGACCTGTTTTATCTGGTAGCGGGTGCTTCGTTTATTGAAATTGCCGCCGACCTGTATACCGATAACCTGATTGAATATTTCAATGACCAGCCCGAGATCATGCAATGGCTGGTGGATTACTGGAAATTTGAAGAAACCCGCCACGGTCATGTACTGCGCGATTACACCAAACACGTATGGCCTGAATTTGACTGGGATAGGGCTTATGCTTCTTTTTATGCCGATTATTCGGTGCAATGTACCCAAGAGGCACTTGAGCCTAGCCGTTGCCTGGAAATGGCTGCCCGTTGTGTGGTGGAAACCGGTACGGCCACGTTTTACCAGGCGTTGTCAGGCCAGGCCAATGAGCCGGTATTGGCTCATATGGCTAGCCTGATCCGGGCCGATGAAATCAGTCACTACAAACATTTTTACCAATATTTCAGACTTTACCGTACGCTTGACCCCACCAGTCGCTTGAAAATATTCCGTGCCATTGCCCGCCGCGTGATGGAAGCCCGTAACAGTGATGCTGAAACAGCCCTGTGGCATGTGTACATGGTGCAGCGCAATGTTGATGTCAACAGTGACAAAACCGAATTCAAGAAAATGTGTGCCCAATTCAGCCAGCAGTTCCGGCAGTATTATCCCTTGGGCATGGCGGCAAAAATGCTTATGCGACCACTGGATTTACCCAAGGCGGTAAGCCGGGTTGTAGAAGGGCCTTTGGTTAAAGTGGCCGAGCGGGTGATTGGCAAAAAAACGTCAGCAAAACCTGAAAAGCAGGCTCATTAATGCCTTGTGGGTAGATGCAAGGATTTTTTCGATAAGAAAATATAACACATTGATTTTATGGAAAGTAAGTTCATGCATTTTTCTTGTTTAGCCCACTTGTACAGATGAAAAAATCACTTTACTATGTGCCTTATATGAGTAAAAAAACAAGATAAGTAATAGTAAAGTAAAACAGGTAAAGTAAAAAAATTTACTCGCAATCAGCATGAATCGGCCACTGCTTTTCAAGGGTAGTGTTTGCTGCTTGCCATGCATTCTCAAGTTCTAACAAACTTTTAGGGTGAGCAAGCAATGATGACAGATTTACAAGGCAACCGTCTTGCCCAGGCAAGTGCTGAAGCTGTAGATTATTACGACCAGGCGGTGGCCGCTTTCAATATTTATACTGGCGATCCCTTCAGCCTGGTTAACCAGGCCATAGAAGTTTCACCAGGCTTTGCCATGGCACATATCTTCAAGGCTTATATGTTGGCCGTGGCTACCGAGCCGGTCATGAACGGATATGCCAAAGACACGTTACGACACCTCAGAAGCATGCATTTAAGTGACCGTGAGGCCTCGCATTTGGGCGCATTGGAGCTAATGCTACAGGGAGAGTGGACTGCTGCCGCCTTGGCGTTGGATATTCACAATTGTCATTATCCGTTGGATATCCTCGCTTTGCAGGCGGGTCATTTGATAGATTTATACCGGGCTAATGCACGTAACCTGCGTGACCGCTTGGCACGTGTATTACCCTATTGGTCAAATAATGTGCCCGGGTATTCCATATTGCTTGGCATGTATGCTTTTGGGCTGGAGGAAACCGGCGATTACGACAGGGCCGAAGAAACCGGTCGCAAAGCCACGGAACTGCAACCGCGCGACTGCTGGGCACACCATGCCGTTGCGCACGTTTTGGAAATGCAGGGGCGTGTACTTGAAGGCGTGAAATGGATGACAGCCCGTGAGTCATACTGGTCTGAAGAAGACAACTTCTTTAAGGTACATAACTGGTGGCACCAGGCGCTTTATTACCAGGAGCTGGGGCAGATAGATGTGGTCCTTAGCATTTACGACAATCATATCCACCATGTCAATAGCACCGTGGCCTTCGAGTTGGTTGATGCATCGTCCATGCTATGGCGCCTCAATCTGGCGGGCGTTTATGTGGGCGATCGCTGGGATGTATTGGCCGACCGCTGGCAGGCCCACGCTGACGGGTCTTCCTACACCTTCAATGATTGGCACGCCATCATGGCTTATCTTGGGGCCGGGCGGGATCTTGATGTTGAAAAAAACCTGAAGGATTGCAAAAACATCAAGCCGGGCAGAAAGTCGGAAATGCAGCAATGGACTAAACAAGTTACCTTGCCCTTGATGGAAGGATTTATTGCTTTCTGGCGTAAAGATTATCAAACTGCGATTGAGCAGCTGTATGGAACAAGATTTATTGCCAACCGTTTTGGGGGGAGCCATTCCCAACGCGACATTATAGACCTGACCCTGCTAGAGGCAACCATTCGCGCTGGTCAGACTGAACTGGCACAAGCGCTTGTTAATGAACGCCTGGCGCTGAAACCAAATAGTCGGCTTAACCGGGGATTTTTGGAGCGAAGCAAAGGTAAGGCAGTTTCCGGGTTTCATTAGTGGCAAAGCGTGGGAGTCAAACAACCACCCCGTCAGGCTGCGCCTGCCACCCCTCCACGGAGGGGAATTTTCCTGCTTCGTGGACGTGTCAGTGTTACACATTCCCCTCCGTGGAGGGGTGGCGCGTAGCGCCGGGGTGGTTCACTCCCGCATGGAAATGCCTAGTGCCCATACTCCGCATGGAATGCATACGCATAATAAATACCCACTACCGCAGGTAACCTTCAGTCAACGCAACCCAATAAGCGGCACCAATTGGCAGTATTTTCTGGTTAAAGTAATATTCAGGGTGGTGCACCATCTTGCCAGGGCCGTTGCCCAGAAAACAATAGGTGCCTTTCTTTTTCTGCAGCATGAAGGCAAAGTCTTCTGAGGCCAGAAAAGAGGGTCCGGGATAAATGACCTTATCTTCGCCAAAGGTGGCGCGTGCAATTTGCACCGCCTTTTCTGTTTCTTCGGGATCATTGACGAGTACGGCGCCAGGTACCCCTTCGCGGATGTCAGAGGTGCAGCCAAACGACTGCGCCTGATGCGTAACGATACGGCGGATATTGCCCAGTACCATTTCGCGATCTTCCGGGGTGGTGGTGCGCACGGAAAGGCGCAGGATGGCATTGTTGGCCACCACATTGCCGGCATTGCCTGCCAAAAAAGCACCAATGGTAACCACGGCACGATGCGCTGGCGCCACATTGCGCGACACGATACTCTGGATTGCCATCACAATGGATGAACCAGCAACTACCGGGTCAATGGTCAATTCGGGAATGCCGCCATGCCCGCCTTTTCCGGTAATATTCACTTCCCAGTTGTCAACCGATGCCATCATCTGGCCCGGGTTGAAGTAAAACTTGCCTTCTTCAAGATCTGGGATGTTATGCATGCCAAACACGGCATCAACGGGGAAACGTTCAAATAGCCCGTCCTTGATCATGGCAGGGCCGCCTTCCATGGTTTCTTCACCTGGCTGGAAAATCAGTCGTACAGTACCATTGAAATTTTTGGTTTTGGCCAAGTACCGTGCGGCACCCAGCAGCATGGCGCTATGGCCGTTATGGCCGCATAGATGTGACACGCCGTCAACGGTTGATTTATAGGATAAATCGTTTTGTTCCTGAATGGGCAAGGCATCAAAGTCGGCCCGCAGACCGATGCTCTTGTTGCCATTTCCAACCTTCAGCGAAGCGACGATGCCATGTTTGCCAACACCGGAAACAATTTCATAATCGCCAATACGGCGCAGTTGTTCAAGGATGTATTCCGAGGTTGCGGTTTCCTGCATGGACAGCTCGGGGTGGCGATGCATATGCTCGAACCATTCTTTCATTTGGGCACTGTCTTGTTCAAGCGCTTTGACGAGGGCATTCATATTGCTTCTCCTGTGTTAAAGAGGGGGCAGCCACTATTAATGGCGGCTGGCTCGAGATTTATTTGCGCTCGGTGGATTTGCCCTTTGGCACCGTGATGACGATAGACAAGATTGCTGCCAGTAACATCACCAGATTGGCTGCCAGCGCAAACAAGGCTGCTTCGCGCGAGGCCAGGTTTTCTTGATTACCTACGAAAGTGATGACCCCTTCAATCCAGTTAACGCTGTCATTGGAACCGGCAATCGCGGTGTAAATGGTTGATGAGATGGCCACCCCAAAAGAGGCACCCAGTGAAGAGGCCATTTTGTAAATACCGGCACCGGCACCTGCCTGGTCTTCGGGCAGGTTTGACAGGGCGGCATCGGTGGATGGCGTAGCATAGAAGGCCAGGCCAAGCCCGAACAGCGCAAAGGAGATGACTGCCAGCACTGTGTAGGAGCCCAGCATCAGGTTGGTGGGCATGAGTAACACGATTGACAGGCCGACGATATAGCAGCCCCATAGCATGGGTTTACGTGGACCAAAGCGTTGCAACATTTTTTCACCAACGCGAATGAAAGCCAGAATGGTGATGGCGTAGCCGATGGTTAGCAGGCCCGCTTTTTGTGCGGTCATTGAGCCACCTTGCTGCAACAGCAGCATGGCAACCAGGATGATCCCGGCGGTTGCGTTCAGCAACAGGTTTGAAATGGTGGCGCCGGTATACGTGAGGTTTTTGAAGAGGCGGAATTGTACAAAAGCGTTGGCGTTGTTACTTTCTATTTTGTAGAAAGACAAGCCAAAAACGATGGCTGTTGCCAGCAGACCAAGCGCGGCAGGACTGGTCCAGCCCAGTTTGGAACCTTGGGTTGCAAATATTTGTAGTGCAACCATGGTGACCATGAACGTTAGTACGCCCATTAAGTCGAATTTATAGCCTGGTTTTGGGGGAGCCTTGCTTTCGGGGGTACCGCGTACCATCAGCATGCCAATTAGCGAAACAATCGCGGCAATAATGAAGATCCAGCGCCAGCCAACGTTTTGGGCCATCAGGCCGCCAAACAAGGCGGCAAAACCGGATCCGCCCCACGACCCCATTGACCATAGTGAGATGGCGCGCTGGCGTTGCTCTCCGCTCCAGTAGGCTTTTACCAGGGCCAGCGAGGCGGGCATGATGAAAGCACCTGACAGACCCTGGCAGATCCTGCCCAGCATGAGGGAAGTGCCACCCAGCGGGCCAGATGGTGCCAGTCCCACCAGCAGCGAACCGATGATGGAAAAAACAAAGCCCAGCTGTACCATTTTGACGCGACCGACCCGGTCGGCCAGACCACCGATGACGACAATGAAAATACCTGAAAAAAGCGCCGTGATTGATACGGCAATATTCATGAAAGACTGTTCAAGCTGCAGATCGGCAGCCATGGCGGGGACAATGTTCAGCGTGGTCTGGGCAAACAGCCAGAACGCTAGTACACCTAAAATGATACCGTAAAGCAGCCTGTCATTGCCTTGATAAGTTTCTGCTGTGGTTGGGTTCATGATAATCCTGTAGGTGGTTCATTGGCGGGCGTGCCAAAGGCACGAATGAAGGACATCTGGTATCAAAAAACTTAATTCAGAATAGCATATTTTCTATGTGTCTCATATTGGGATATAAGTAACTTATTTGTAAATGGAAGTCAGAATATACATATAAAAAATTCAATTAACGGTAAAAAAATAAACCCCCTGCTCAAAAAAACAGGGGGTTTATTAACACTTTGTAAGGCATTGAATTTTCAATGCCTTATTTTTTAAGTGACAGGAAGTCTTACTGCAGCAGTCGCCCGCCGTCAACCACGATACCAGTACCGTTAATCATTTTGGCATCTTCAGAGGCCAGAAATGCTACGGTGGCGGCAACGTCTTCGACGGTTACAATCTGGTTCATCGGGTTCATGGCACGTACCGCTTCCAGTGCCTTCTCTTCCGAACCAAACTGTTTGCTGAGTGTGGCATCAACCAGTTGCGTCCAGACATAGCCCGGATGCACGGCGTTAATGCGTACTTTCTGGCCAGAGCGGGCGGCACTGAGTGCTGCCTGCTGCGTCATATTGATAATGGCACTTTTGCTGGAACCGTAAGAGCCTCCACCCACGGAACCCACGAACCCGGCAATCGAGCCCATGTTGACAATGGCGCCGCCATTTTCATTACCTTTCATGGCCTGGATGCCTGCCTGTATACCCAGGAACGTGCCGTCGACATTAATCGAGAAAAGCCGTTTCCATTCCTGAAAGTCAATGTCGCTGAACGGTACGCTTTGGTTGGAAATAACCCCGGCATTATTGACCAGGATATCGCAGCGACCATGGCGCGTCACAACCTGTTCAAAGGCGCTTTTCCAGCTTTCCGCAAGCGTGACATTCAGTTGTACGTAGTCGGGAACCGCCATACCCTGAAAGCGGGCGGCCAGCAAGGCATCATCTTTTTCTTTCAGATCGCCCAGCACAACCCTGGCGCCTTCCTGGGTTAAACGGGTGGCAATGGCCATGCCAATATCACCCATGCCGCCAGAAATTAACGCGACTTTATTTTCAAGACCTCTCATTATTCATTACCTGTATGATTAATTCACTTGCATGTTTGCATCGGCCATCACTTTACTCCACTTCTCAATTTCTTCATTGATATAAGTGGTAAATGCTTCTGGCGAGGTGGTGTTGATCAGTACACCCTGGCTGGTAAATTTTTTGGCAATCTCCGGATCCTGCATGGCTTCAGTCATTGATTTGTTCAGCAATGCAACGATCTCGGGAGGTGTGTCTTTCTTGACGGCAGCACCCCACCAGAAAGTAGGCACAATCTCACCGTAGCCCAGCTCTTCCAGTGTGGGTACATTTGGCAGCAGGGGCGAACGCTCTTTGGAGCCAATCGCCAGGGCACGCAGCTTGTCACCCAGCACAAAAGGACCGCTGGTGGGAATCGCGTCATACATGAAATCAACCTGGCCGCTGATGGTGTCTTGCAAGCCTGGAATAGAACCTTTATAGGCCACATGGGTCATTTCCTGGTTCAGCTTGTTTTGCAGCAGGGTACCAAACAGATGGCCGCCCGTGCCAACACCCTGGGAGGCGTAAGTCAGGCCCTGGTGTTTTTCTTTGGCACCTTTAACCAGATCTTCAAAAGTCTGGTAGGGGCTGTTCATGGGAACCACCACCAAAGCCGGTGACACAATCAGCTCTGCCACGGGTTGAAGGTCTGTGCGTGGGTCATAAGACAGGTTCTTGAACAGACCCACATTGGTGGCCAAAGAGGGTACATCACCAATAAACACGGTGTAGCCATCTGCAGGGGCTTTTTTCAGCACATTCATGCCAACCTGTGCGGCACCGCCCGGTTTATTGTCCACCACCACGGGTTGCCCCAGTTTTTTGGACATATGGGCACCCACTTCACGGGCCAGCACGTCGGTCAAACCGCCGGCAGCGTAAGGCACCAGGAAGGTAATGGGTTTTTCGGGGTAAGTTTGGGCCTGGGCAACACCGGCTGTCAGGCTAATGGCCGCGCAAACGGGGGCGAAAGATTTCAACCATTTTTTCATTTATGTCTCCTGATACGAATGCTTATGCTTCGGCGGCAATGGTATTTCTCAGAACACCGACTGCATCCACTTCAATTTCAACAACATCGCCTTCTTTCATGAATACGGGCGGGTTGCGTTTGGCACCCACGCCACCTGGTGTACCGGTCACGATCACATCACCGGGATTCAGGGGCAGGAAAGAAGAAATATAGGCAATTTGCCGGGGAATGCTGTGGATCAGCATATCGGTGGTGGCGCGTTGCATTTCTTCCCCGTTCAGGCGGGTAATCAAGGTTAATTTCTGGTTGGGTTCAATTTCATCGGCGGTTACCATCCAAGGTCCGAAACCACCGGTTTTCCAGAAGTTTTTACCGGGAATCCACTGGGAAGTGGCGGTTTGCCAATCGCGGATACTGCCGTCGTTGTAGCAGGCATAACCGGCAATGTGATCCCAGGAATCTTCTTCTGAAATCCGGCGGCCGCCTTTGCCAATCACAATCGCGATCTCACCTTCGTAATCCAGTTTGACAGACTCGGGGGGCAGCACAATGCTGTCGTTGTGGGCAACCTGGGACTCGGCCACACGCAGGAAAATCACCGGTGACTCGGTTTTTTCCTTGTTGGTTTCTTTCACGTGTTCATCATAATTCAGGCCGATACAGAAAATCTTGCCAGGCTCTGGAATGACGGGCAACAATTCAAGGTCGGCAAACTTCAGGGTTGCCGTTGCATTGGCAGCCAGTTCTTCAGCCTTGGCCAGCAGGTCTTTTTCAAGCACTTCTTTCAGCGTATTGGCTTCGCCTTCAAACAAAGGCTTCAGATTGACCACATCGTTGCCATTCACGGCACCGAAGGTTTCTTCATTGTTCAAGTTAAAACTGATTAGTTTCATTTTTATTTCCTGACTGGTATATAAGATATAAGAGATATAAAAAATTTATTTCTGGGGTGCCGCATTCATTAGGGTGTGCATTTGCTTTACCCATTCGGAGCGGGGCATGAATTTTGGGGATGCCTGGGCAATGCTTTTCACCTGGGCCATGATTTCCTGATCAGTCTGGCTGAAATCAATGGTTGCCTTAAGGGGTTGGTCGCAATACCACTCGGTATCCATGAAAACTTCAATCCGGTTGCCTTCAGGATCAAAGCTGTAGATGGATAGCGCATTGCCATGCGTGCTGGGGTCCATCCGTTCAGCGCCTGCCAGCTTCAGGCATTCATGGTAGTGGCGCAAGGTGGGCAGATCCTGTACCCGCAGCGAAATCTGGTTGATCACGCTAAAGGCCACATCTTCCGGGCGACCGCTAACCAGTGCCAGTTGATGGTGCTCTTGCGGATTCTGGCTAAGAAACACGATGTCTTTGCCGCCAATTACGCCTTTGTCGGTGATAAAAAGCTGCAGTGCCTGTTGATAAAACTGCGTCATGCGAGCAATGTCTTTGACAAAAATTCCTACATGACTAAAAGACAATGTCTCTTTGTAATTGTTTTCTTTGTTAAAACTCATAAATTATCACTATTTAATAAAATTCATTGAAATAATTATATTTAATAATTTAATATAAATCAATTATCAAATAAATAAAAAATTCAATAAATTTGTAAATTGATATAATATGAGGTTTTTTCCACTCAAAAAGCCGGTTTCCCCCCATGTCTAGTCTTACCAAAATGCTGAATGTGCTGGATCTTTTCACGCCAGAACACCCCTCCTGGACGATAGAAGAAATGGCCGAGCACCTGGCCTATGCCGTGCCCACCATGTACCGCTATGTAAAGGAATTAAGCACCGCCGGCCTGTTAAGGCACAGTTCGGGGGCACGCTATGTGCTGGGCACCCGCATTATTGAGCTGGATTACCAGATCAGGAATATTGATCCTTTAATTCAGGCCTCTTCACAGGCGATGCGCGCATTGGCAGAAAAATCGGGCTCTGATGTCGTGTTGGGTACTATTTATGCCGACCGTATCATTACCGTTAGTCATGCGTTTGGGGAAGAAAATTTAAAAATCAGCTATGTGCGCGGCAAACGCATGCCTTTGTTCAGGGGGGCGTTGTCCAAATGCGTGCTGTCCACCCTGTCCAAGCCCCAGTTGCGTAAAGTTTTTACTGATAATGTTGGGGAGTTTACAGGGCAAACGCCCGAAACCGTTCAGGAAGCCTTAAAGGAAATTCGTAAAAAAGGCTATTGCGTCACGTTCAGTGAACTGAACCAGGGCGTGGTGGGCATTGCCATTCCTTACCAGAACAAGCCGCACCAGATTAATGCTTCACTGGGGTTTATTGTGTCGGATAAACGCCATAGCCTGATGGAAGAGGGCAAGGCGGTGGCTGAACTGCAGAATTGTGCCGAGGAAATTGATTTTTCGTTGCGGCATTATGGGTAGGGGGTTACATGCGTGGGAACCACCCCGGCGCTACGCGCCACCCCTCCGCAGAGGGGAATTTTCCTTCTTCGTGGAAATGCAGATCACTCAACGAGAAACATCCATTTCCAATAATATGCGTATATAACGCATTATTCATGAATTTGTAATTTTAAATTCGTCTTGTTGGCAAAGTCAGGAATCCCATAATCAATGACCCTAAAAGCCCAATACCACCAAAGCTAATAAGAAGAGTGGATAAGCTGACAGATCTTAATAGTTCACCGTAATTTAATTCACCAAAGTCCTTGCTACCCCAATCAGACAGAAGTTCAAAACCTAAGTAAACCCCAACGAGCATAAGCAAAATTCCTAGAATACTGCCAATTTCCAATATTGGTGTTTTTCGTACTCGAAAAAGTAATTGATGGTCTTTCAGTAAACCCTCACGAATACCAAACATTCTCACTACTATGCCCAATATAATTGAAACTAAACCGAGCGTCATTCCAGTTTGTGCATAAAAAAGAGTGTGGATATCAAATACTATATTTCCAATTTTTAAAGGATTTTCCAGTAATAGAAAATAAAAAAATGAACTTAGTATGAAAATTATTATTCCGGGGATCAAAAATAACCAGCGAGGGCTAAAAAGCAACATGAAGCGAAGGTGGCGCCATCCATCTCGCCAGGGTCTTAGATGTGGTGGGCGTGAACGTCCATCTTTTGACAGCGTTGTAGGAACTTCGGTGATTTTCATTCCAAAAAGATTGGCTTTAATCACCATTTCCGAAGCAAATTCCATGCCTGTTGTTCGTAGGTCCATGCGCAAAAAAGCGTTTTTTGTAAGCCCACGCAATCCACAATGAAAATCTTTTGCAGGGCATTTAAATAATGCACGTCCAATAAAAGTAAGAACAGGATTGCCAATATATCTATTTTTCCAAGGCATGGCTTCAGGTGCAATTCCACCAAGGAAACGGTTGCCCATTACCAAGTCATATCCTTGGTCCAGTTTTTCTATAAAAGCATCCAGATTTTTGAAATCATACGAACTATCTGAATCTCCCATAATGATGAACTCTCCTTTAGCGGAGAGGCAACCATAATACAAGGCAGACCCATAACCACGAACAGGCACATCAACCACACGTGCCCCATTTTTTTGTGCTATTTTTTGAGAACCGTCTGCGCTGCCATTATCCGCAATTAAAACCTCTCCATCTATACCGCTCCTGCTTAACCAGTCATTCGCTTTTTTTATGCAAATTTCCAGTGTCTCGGCTTCGTTTAGACAGGGCATTAAGATAGTTAATTTCACGTTATATTCTCTTAGTTAAATCGCACTGTTTAATCGTTTTGCGGAATGTTACCATATATCCATATTTGGCACGGACAGTGTTTGTCAAGGTAGTTGTCACTGTTTTTTTGTCTTAAGCGGCTTTTTACACCTTTACCTCCTGAGTTCGACAGTTTGATTTCATGCTTTTGATGCGGACGACTGTATCAAAATCCGGTGCCGACATCTGCTCACCGGAACGGGCCTTGTCAATATTGCGCCGGATTCAGATTCATCAAGTCACGTTTGAGGGTCAGGCACCCGTTGCCGGGATCTCTGCCATTGATGTGGAACAAGCCGCTGTGTTGGCCAGCCTGAAGGTCAAAAAGCCACTGACGAATATTGCTTATGTGAACTTGTAGTGGAGCGTTTTTAAAGCGATTCATTACAAATCAATCACTTACATTTCTAACTGTCGAACTCGGGATATCAAAGTCTATGGGGTTGTTCCGCTGTCTCTGCTGGGTGCGTGGGGTAAAAGCTTGCCGTCCATGGGTATCCAGCCTTGTATCCAAAAGCGTGGAGTGTAACCGGTGCGGTGTTTTTCCATGTGGGCTTGGCTGTCTTGTACGAGTGTGGGTACTTGGTTGATCAGCACATTACCTAAAACAAGGATAACTGGCACTGCCAGTAGGCGCAGGCTGTAGGTTTGCCAGCGGTTTTCTTGCATTTTGTATACTGCTTGGGTGTGCGACCAGCGTGCGATAGCAAGGCCAATTAAAATAGCCAGCCAGGTTTCCGTGTATGGCATGACAAATACACCATCCACTTGGGCTAATGTCAGTGCGCCGAGAATGCTCATCCAGAGTGCTGCGTCGACCTGCTCTCCAGTTCTGGAGCGAACATGGCGCAAACCATGTGACATGCCCCATACTACGATAAAGGTTGCAATTAAAGAAGCAAAAATGCCCCATTCGGCTAGCCATTGCAAAATCACTTGATGCGGGTGGGCGGCGAATGGATTAACCTCAGCAGAAAAGTGCATGGGGCCGAGACCGAGCCAAGGCTGGGCGAGAAACTTATCCCAAGCGATTTGCCAGATGATTTCACGATTGGATAGGCCCAAACGCATGTTGTCTATTACTACTGAGGTTTTACCTAGCCATTCAGGGATAATAGTAAACATCAGATAAAAGAGGATAAAGCCCAGTAAGCCACCTGCCGTTTGTACACTTAGTAAGCTCCAAAAGCGAGGGAAAAAAACAATTAACGCACTGTGACTAGCAGCCAGCCCTAGCCATAAACCGCGTCCACCGAGAGAAAAGGCAATGCACCACTGCAGGAGCAGGGTGAAAAAGAAAATACTGGAAAGTAACTTGCTGTAGCGGTGCTTGGCTTGCCATTGCTGTAGTGTCAAATAGGCCAAGACCGGCATACATAGCATTTGAAATTGATTGAGAAAACGAGGATTGGAAAAACCATAAAACATAAGGACGGTATTGAACATTAAAGCGTTATCAACGGCTAATGCCAAGAGATAATAAAGGAGAGCTTGAAGCGCTTTAAGAAATGCAGAACCGGCCAGCAGATATAAAATGGCCTTAAAAAACCATGGTTCCCGTGCGCTGCTAGCAATCATTAAGGCAAGAATTAGTAATCCAGCATAACGCGCCCATTCTTTTAAAGCCCAAGCGGGAAAGCTCGCGAAGCAACTAGAGAGCAGGCCAAAGCCCAGCAGGGTCAATAACAAAACAAGAGCGTAACGGGGTAAAGTGGCAGCAGGTAAGAAGTACGTCAGGCTTGCGGCAATGCAAAGCAGTATCAGTTGATACAGGCGCTGTTGATCGTGCCAGCCGAAATCAAGATGCCAGTTAGCTAACATTGATCCAGCAAATAATAGGCAGGCGAGTAATAGGGGAAATTGAAGAGGATTGCGCATATGAGAAATCTGCCGGTCAGTTCATTCCAGCGTGGGAATGCATACATTTTTATTTTTTTCCAAGACCAGTAACCATTTCCAAAAAAATACGATTAAAACAAGAGAAATCAAGCCATCAACAAAATAATGCCACCCCAAATAAACGGAACTAAGCCATATAAAAAGCGCATAAAAGCTCATTGCATAGCCAAGCCATTTGTTAATTGAAAAACTGCCAAGTGCAAACAGGATGGCTAATGCTACATGAACACTGGGCATAGCAGAAATGCCGCTACCGATAGCTAAATTCTTTGTGTTAAAAGCTTCAGCCAGATATTGTTGATAAATTAAAGCATTAACAGGTGTCTCTTGATGATAGACATAAAGTTGATTCATTAATTTTGAGTAGTTTTCATGGTTAGGATTAACAAAATCCAAATAAAAACAAGGTCCGGCAGAAGGAAATAACCATGCCAATATTGAACCTATTACAATCCAACTGAATATATAACAGCTCATGTAACGAATCCGGAGTGTTGTTGATGAGCAGATTGAGACCAGAATAACACCCAGGATCATGGGTAAAAACCAGGCATGGTATAAATTATCAATGATCAACGTGGTTGTCAGGCTACCTATTAATGAATGTAAAAGAAGGCCTGGATCATTTTGAAAAATATAAAAATCCAACTTTGCCAAGAACGGATCAGTGGTAAATCCTCGTTCAGACAAGATGGTTTGCTTGAAAACATTAAAACTTGGGATAAGAATAATCAGCGTGGAAATTGGCCAAATAAAGCTGAAAAATCGGTCTTGCTGCCATTTTTCTTTTAATTTGTTAAAGCAGAATGCAAAAGGTGACGCCTTGAATTTGGTTTTTATTCCAAGCGTAACAATACCTGCTATTTGTGTAATAAGGAAAATGGCGATAAAGGCAACAGGTAGTGTTTTGCCATAAGCTCCTATCAAGGCTAAATACTCAGGAAAAGTAACTGGACTAATGAAAAAAACAATAGTGGCATACAGCAAAACCAAGCTAAAAAGAAAGCTTCCCGCTTTGAAATCAAGGGAGCTGGATTGAAAACGGTTAATCATGATTTTATGGTTGTGTAGTTTGGAACAGCAACCAATTGCTCTTGGTTGTTGAGTTTAATTCAATCGGTTCTATACCTGATATGGGTTTGGAATTGGCCAGCCAATTATAAAAAACAGTTGGATGTGATTCATCTGCTTCAACATCTTTTGCTGATTGGCACACAAGAATATATTCAACATTCCGTTTTTCAATAATTTCTTTACTTTTATTCCATGGATCAGTATCCAGCAAAGCCCTATGCACATCCAGCAACCCACCCACATTATGGTGGTAATTACCGGCAATCACCTTGTGATGAGTACGATACAGCAATTCAGAAGCCGCGCTGCTGGTGGTTAGAATAACCGAAGGGGGTAAGGCGTTGAGTTGCGAGGCAATATCCTGCATGGCACACTGATTTTTTTTGTCTTTATTTGCATGAAGAATAGCGCTGTCATTGTCCAGCAGGGCAACGCCAATAACCGCCAATAACTGTAATGGCCCTAATAATACCAGCAATACACCACCCGTTTGGGCCTTGATGGAATGTCGCTTTTCTTCGTTGGCAAAAACAGGCATATAGCTTACCGACAAGCCAAAAGCCAATGCAGACACCAAAGCCCCTGCCGCACCCATGCGTACATGTAGTCCCCCTAACAAAGCATAAAGCAGGGCACCCATACCCAAAACACCCAGCCAAAGCAGGCGTTTATGCCATGTCCAATAAAGCGCCAGCAACCCAGCCACCATTGGGGTCGTGAGCCATGCAATCATTTTTTCAGGGGAACTGGTAGCGGGCTTCAGTTCCTGAATTTGCGCCCACCAAACCGTTTTTAATTCATCGGGTAACAAGCCACTGGCGCCGGCAGTGGCACCAGGTGTAAGTAACAACCAAATGCTACCAACAGTAATACCAGTCATGGCGACCCAGGCAAAAGATTTTGGCACACCTATATCATGGGTAGTTACATAATCAGCAACCAGCATGACAAGGGCGGTAAGGCAAACAAACAGCAGCCAGGCCAGGCTGACATGGTCCAAAGACCAGGCAGAAAAAGTGGGTGGGGGTGGATCTATCAGCCATGCCAGCAATATCATGCCGCTTAGCCCAGCTGCCATTGGCCACAATTTACCAGTATCAGGAAATTGCAAGCGAATTGCCATACGCAATACCACCATAATAACCACCAGTGGCATGGTTTCTGGAGATATCCATAAAGCCAGGCCAGCCAGCACCCCGCCAAGGGTATCCCTGGTAACACTGGAGGTATTAAGGGAGCGTATGATACACAGGGCAGCCCCCGCAATGGGCACCAGCATGAAAATATGATGGGTAATTTGTTGCAGCTGGCCATAACCTGCCAACGGTAAGCTGCTGGCCATTAACAGGGCGGTTGCCAACGTGGCTTTGTAGGTGCCAATGCTTAAAACAGTGGCCACCACCAGTGCCGTTAACAGCAACATGCTTAATAGGGTCAGGCTGGCACCAGCCCAGATTAGCGCGCTTTGGGTATCCAGGCCAAACAGGGTAAAAATCTTGTGCAGTTGCCATACCGTCCAGCTATGTGGCAAAGACCAATGAATCCAGTTGCCATCGGGTGTATTGTCACGGGGGTTGAAATTAATGGGGTTGCCTTGGGCATAGCCTTCCAGCAGCACCAGTTTGTAAAAACTGTCGGGGTTTGGAAATTGTCCCGCAGCTACATCCCCAAACTGAGTGTATGTAGACCTGAACAGGGCAATAACCATGAATAGAATGGCTAAAACAAAAATTCCGTTTCGGGAGCGTAAAAAAGATAATTTCATTCTTTGTATCCGGATGCCAGGAAAAACAGCTTTCTTTGCTCTATGCGGTTTCTGGCAAGCGCTTCCAGAATAATGCCGGTGGTAAAAATAATAAAAGCAATCATGCCCAGGCTGCTGGCCAGTCTAGCGGTGGGAAAGCGGGGTACAAGGCCGGTTTGTATGAATTCGGTAATCACCGGTACACCCAGCAACAAACTTAGCAAAGCCGTCAGACCAGGTACGTAGTTTGCTGTTGCTGCCCGACGGACGCGGTGCATAGTGTACCGGAAATTCACCGGTGGAAATTTTAAGGATGCTGGCAATGGCCGTCATTTCTGTTTCTATTTCAAAACCCGATAACCCGAAAAAATATCCTGGGTGGGGGTTTTGAACAGTTTGCCAAAAAGACGGTTGAACAGGGCATTGCCCCATATATGACCAGTACGATAGGATTGCCTTTCTGTATGCTGGCGAATGCCAGTCACCATATCCAGGTGTTCCTGTTCCAGCAATTCAATCATGGCAGGGGCATAGTTGGCATCGTAAGTTTGGTCGGCATCAGCCAGAATATAAATATCGGCGTTAACGGTGGCCAGTAAACGCCTGGCGGCATTGCCCTTGCCTTTAAGGGGCTCATGAATCACACGGGCTCCTGCCTTGCGGGCGATGCGGGTGGTTTGGTCTGTAGAGGCATTATCACAAACAACCACTTCACAACCTGGCAGTGCTTGCAGGAAAGCCTGCACTGTAGCAGCAACGGTTTTTTCTTCGTTATGGGCCGGCAAAATAACGGCTATTTTTTGGCAAGAGGGTGTGGCTGCGGGCAAAGTGTGATTAACGGATCATGGGAAAGTAACAATTGTGGCTTGGGTGTAATTTGAATGTATCGTATTGAAAATAAAATAGTATGATTTTGTGTATTTTAAACGACACTGAAGTTTAAAATCTTGCTAAAAAACAACGATATATGCTTGTTAATATCAAATTAACAAGAACTTACTTTGTAAAATAGGTTCGAATAAACAAGGATTTATGTTACATTGAGTTATTAGTTGTAGTTTTAAAAAAAACGGGTGTTTGTACCTATTTACAAGAATATCATCCTGTTTTTTGATTTTATGTATTTTTGTTTTTATTGAGCGTATTGTCGTTTCATAACTATCTAATCCATGGAGGATTTAAAAATGAAAAATCAATTGATGGCATTTTGGAAAGATGAAGAAGGTGCAACGGCGATTGAGTATGCACTGATTGCAGGGTTGATTGCTGTTGCGATTATTACTGCATTGACTTTTTTGGGTGGTGAAATTGCTACTCTTTTTAATGAAATTGGTCAAAAACTTCCAACCATTAGTTAATAGTAATTAGTTTATTTGAAAAGAGATTATTAAATTTAATACTTGAAGTAGAATTTATGCCCCATATAGGGGCATTTCTTTGAAACAAACAATGTTTACCAGCATCTGGCTTGTCCTCTTTGGTATTTTTACCCTGCTGGTCATCGCGGGTGATTTCAAAAAACGGAGAATAAGTAATCAGCTTTTGCTAGCTGCACTTATTCTGCAGGCAGGTCTTTTGCTGTTTAACGGGTTCTCGCTAAACTTTCTGGCCTTGCCCGCTTACATAAGTTGGTCCCAGTGTGTTACCGGTTTTTTAATGGGCTTGCTTGTTTTCTTCCCCTTGTGGGGCCTAAAGCTGCTTGGTGCAGGTGATGTAAAGCTGATCGCCACACTGGGCTTCCTACTAGGCTTTGCTGGGCTATGGCAAGTGATACTGGTGGCAACTGTATTAACCGGTTTGCATGCCGTGGTAACCGTCTTGGCAAAAGGCTGGTTGCCGGCACGGGCTAACTGGTGGCAGGAAAACAAGGAAAAAAGACGAGGGGTTCCTTATGGGGCCTGGCTGGGCATAACGGCACTGGCATGGGCGGTATCGTATCACTGGAGTGGGCATGCGTGGTTTTGAGAGCAGCACATTGATAAAGACGCGTAAGGCGTCTTTTGTTGTTTCTGCCAGTCAGCGTCAGAAAGGTGTCTATGCGGTCGAGTTTGCTTTTGTTTTCATCATTTTTTTTCTGGTGCTGTATGGCATGATTACCTATGGGCTGATTTTTGCCGCCCAACAATCGCTTAATTTTGCGGCTGAAACCGGTGCACGTGCAGGTTTACAGTGGCAGGCTGGCGAGTCGGCAGTCACCCTTTCTGCCCGTGCCAACCGTGCCATGGTGGCTGCTAAAGATCATGTTGATTGGGTTGACCGGATGGCAGGTGGTAATAAATTGAAAATTGCCGTATGCAGTGGCGATCCTGAAAGTCCATTGGCAAGCCAAAATCTTGCTGAAGGCGATAAATTATGTCAGCTTGACGATCCTGACAAGCTTGAAATCGTCATTCATTACCCTTACCAAGATTCGCCCATGATTCCTTATTTGGGCCCGTCCTCTATTATGAGCGTGGCGGTTCCTGCGGTACTTGAAGGCCGTGCTTCGGTAGATTTGGGTATTGCGCTTGACCGTTCGGCAGGGGGTTAACGGTTTGCGATTGAATGTAAAAAAACGGCAGGAAGGGGTCGCGGCAATAGAGTTTGCCCTGGTTATTACCATGTTGTTGCTTATTTGCTTTGCCATTGTTAGCTACGGCATGCTGATGTGGACACAGCAAAAAATATCCCATATTGCCGGTGACAGTACCCGTGTGGCTTTGCAGCAAAGTATTTTAGGTAATCCCAATTTCCGGCAAGATGCCTGTAATCATGCGCAGTCCATGGTGTCCGCTGATCTGGTTTTACGCGGCTTGCCTGCCAGTAAGGTCGTTTGTAGTATCCCTGCCCAGAAAACCCCTTGCACTTGGGATGCCAATCATCAATGTTTGCAGTTAACGCTAACAGTGACCGTGTCTGGCCTGCCCCTTGTTAATCTGGTGCAGTCACTGGGTGGGCTTTTTAGCAATGAACCTAATGCATGGATGCCAGAAACGATCTCGGCAACCTCGGTTGTACAAATTACAGATTTACCAGGAGCTTGATTTTTCATGAGTAACTTTACCAAAATCGTTGCAGTGGGGCTGGTTTTGCTGGCTGCAGTGTTGGGCTTTTTTGCCTATAAAATGTCTATTGCACCCAAGCCAGAACCGGTTGTGGTGGTTCAGCAGGCAGCGCAGCCAGTGGTGGCCAGCAAGCCTACCCAGGCCGTGATTTTGGCTGCCAAGGATATCCTGGCAGGTCAGGTTATCCAGGCTGACATGCTGAAAGAAGACCAGTGGCCCAGCATTCCTGGTAATGGTTTCGGTAAAAAAGAAGACCTGGTTGGCAAGGTGGTACGCTTTGATATTGCTGCCGAAGAACCCATAACCAAGGGCCTGTTGGCCATGGGAATTGCGTCTTACCTGAGTGAAGGGCAGCGTGCCATTACCATTCCTGTGGATGAAATTGTGGGTGCTGGCAACCTGGTGGCACCGGGTGATATTGTGGATGTGTTTTTTACCCTTAATAGCAAGGGCGATGTAGGCGCACAGTCCCGCTTGCTGCTGCCCCAGGTAAGGGTGCTGGCTTATGGCGACAATACGGTGGATGGCCCCGCAACGCCACCGGCTAATGACGACAGGCAACGTACCCGCGCAACCCCGGCACGTATTGCGATGCTGGCGGTAGATCTTGAAGAAGTCAACAAACTGTTGCTGGCCACTCGTAATGGTAAATTGCAGCTGGCCTTGCGTGCTCCAAAAGATGAAAACTTGCCTGATCTTGATTTGTTTCCTGAGCCCGAGCCTGTGTTGAAAGGTAAGCCAGATTTAACGCCTGAACAGTTGGCCGCACTGGATGATGCTGGCAATATGGCCTACGCAGGCATGAGTTTGCCTGATCTTTCCGGTGAAAAGCAGGAAACAGAAGATACACCTGATGCACCCGTGGTCAAACAGGGCAACTCGGGCAAGACCGTGCAAATTATTCGTGGCACGCAAATTGAAAACGTCAAGTACTAGGGTTGAATGGGTTTAATAATGAAATTTTCAGTGAATCAGATTTTTTCCGCCTTTAACAGGAATGCCACGCAGGTGCTGACGGCCACAGCCATGGGGCTGGCGTTTATTTCAGTGTCACCGGTCATGGCACAGTCAGCTGGTTTTACCCGTCCTGGTGGTTTGGGCATGGTGGTGGATACGCAGCGCATGCTCAAGGTGAATGGCTCTCCTGCACGTATTGCCGTAGGTAACCCCGATGTCGTGGATGTGCAGATTTTGCCGCTTGAAGACGGTGTGGGTGATATTTTACTGGTGGCCAAAAAACCGGGCGTTACGGATGTACAGGTTTGGGTTGATGAAGACCCAGAACCCAAACGCTGGCAGGTTAGCGTGGTGTCTGGCGAGCAACGTGCGCTTGAATCGGCCAAGCGGCTGGAAGCACCGGTGCGTGCTACTGGTGGGCAGGCAGTGGTAACGGGCAAGGCGTCCAATATGGTTGAGCATCAGCGCTCAACTGCAGCTGCCCGGGCTACTGGTGCTTCGGACAAAATAATTGATACCTCTGTCATAAATACCAGTGGCATGGTGCAGGTAGAGGTAAAAGTGGTGGAGCTGTCTCGTAGTGTGATGAAAGACGTGGGCATTGACTGGAATACGGGTACTGCCCGTGCCGGGGGCTCTGGTACATGGGGGGTAGCTACCAATATGATGCCTGCCGGTCTGGGGACTAGCGGGTTCTCTTTGTTTTTTGATTCCCGAAATTTCGGTTTTAAATTACAGCTGCTCGAACAAAACGGCATGGCCCGTACCTTGGCTGAACCTACCTTGGTGGCTTTGTCCGGGCAAAGTGCCAGCTTCCGTGCCGGTGGGGAAATTCCCGTGCCCGAGGCTGGTGGCCTGGGTACCCAAACGGTTTCTTATAAGCCATTTGGTATTGGTCTTACGGTAACGCCAACCGTGCTGTCTCCCCAGCGCATAGCGCTAAAAGTAGCCCCTGAATCCAGTGAGCTGGATTATGCCAACGCGATTCCGGTTGTTAGCGGTGACCAGACGACATTGATGCCAGCCCTGCGCGTGCGCAAGGCTGATACTACGGTTGAAATGGGCGATGGCGAAAGTTATATCATCAGCGGACTGGTTTCCCGCCAAACGATGGCTAATGTCAGTAAAATGCCCTTTCTAAGTGATTTGCCGATTATCGGTTCTTTCTTCCGCAATGTGTCATATTCACAAGATGAACGGGAGCTGGTAATTGTGGTTACGCCACGTCTTATCAAGCCAATTGCCAAAGGTACCGAGTTGCCTCTGCCCGGCCAGGGCAAAGAAAACCTCAACGAGGTGGGAACTGCCTGGGGCTATTATTTGGTCGGGCCGGCATCGGGCGAGCAAATGCCCGGGTTTTCCCGCTAAAACAGATATTATTTATCTTTCCGGAGCAGTAGATTTTGCTTAAGCGTAACCGGTATGTGTTTTTTTCCTCAGACACCGAGCTAGCCAAGAAACTGGCAGACTCGCTGGAGGCTATGGGCACGCTCATCCATGAGCAACCTGCCCCTGATATCCTGACCCGTCACCTGGATGACAGTTTGGTCAATATGGTGTTTTTGGACTTTGTGCCTGATGACGCGAATAATGAAAAACTGGCCCGTTCCATTGACATGGCCCGTTTGCTTAATCGTCATAAACCCGACATGCCTAGCGTTGCCGTTGGACGCCTGAGTTCACCGGGTGCTGCCGTGGCAGCATTACGTGCCGGCGTGAAAGATTTTGTAGACCTCGATAATCCAGAGGAAGTGCGTGATACGGTCAAACGCCTGTCAAAGCGGTTTAGCTATGGCAAAGAGGACGATACCCGTTATCGTAATGTGTTGATTTTGGGAGTGCGAACCGGAATGGGGGCAACCCTGCTGTCGGTGCATTTGGCCAGCCTGTTGCAGGAAATGCAAAATGTCGAGCGCAATGCCCGTTTGCAGACCGGGGGTAAGCCTGACGAAAGCCGGTCGGATGCTGGTATGGTTTCCCTGCATGATCGGACTTGCCTGTTGGACTTGGGTCTGCCGGTGGCCGATGGCATGTTATACCTGAACCTTAATGGCAGTTTTGATTTTGTGGAAGGAGCACGCAACTTGCGCCGCCTGGATAGAACCATGCTGATGTCGGCGATGGCGCATGACAGTAACGGGCTGAGTGTGATTGCGTTGCCTCGAGACCTGGATCAGTTGAATAGTGTTTCCCATGCCGACTCCCTTTTTCTGGTTGAGCGCCTGCGTGATCATTTTGGTGCAATAGTGGTTGATGTGGGCGGCATGCCCAATCCGGCCTTTATTGCCGGACTGGTTCGCCTGGCTGATGAAACCTGGTTGGTGACCGATCAGAGCATTGCCGCGCTGGTATCCCTGGCAGATATGATCAAAGAATTTGAGCAGGATGGCGTTTCATCCACTGAACTTTCCCTAGTGGTCAATCGCTACGATCTTCAATATGGCATGAGTGCTGAACAGATAGCAGAGCGTTTTGGATTGAAATTGAAAGGGACGTTGCCAGACCGTATGCTGGCCATCATGAAAAGCACCAGTCAGGGGCACCTGTTGCATCAGGATGCACCCAAAGATCCATATATCAAGGCCTTGCGTGCTTTGGCAAACACACTGGTTGAGTCGGCTGCCGGCAAAGAGCGGCCGCAGGCACAGAAATCAGGATGGCTGACTTCATTCTTTGGACGGGATGGCCGTTCTGGATCAGCGCGGTAGGAGATCTGAATAATGATAAGGACACCCATCAGATTTGGCGAAGACGGATTCATTGATAGTGGTCGTTTTCAGGAAGTGAAGAACCATGCGTTTGAGCATTTGCTGACACGCATTGAAGAAATGGGTACCGAGTTTGCCCGCTGGAATCCTGATGCAATCAGGACCTTTGTTGAGAGCGAAGTCAATTCGTTTGTACGGACTCGCCGGTTTGCCGTCAATGAAACCGAGATCCGTGAAATTGCCGATGCGCTTACCAAGGAACTGGTTGGCCTGGGCCCGCTGGAGGATTTGTTAAGCGACCCTGCGGTTGAGGATATCCTGATCAATGGCTACGACAATGTGTTTGTGTCGCGCCGGGGGGTTCTGGAACGTGAGCCGGCCCTGTTTACCGACAACCAGCATGTGATGCGCATTGTGCGCCGCATTTTGGCGCCGTTGGGACGGCGGCTGGATGAATCTACCCCGATGGTGGATGCCCGCTTGCCTGATGGCGCTCGTTTGAACGTGGTGATTGGCCCGCTGTCGCTGGACGGTCCGCTGGTATCTATCCGTAAATTCCGTAAAGATCCGCTCAAGCCCGAAGATCTCATGAAGTTTGGGACTTTTAATGAGGAAATTTATCAATTGCTGGAAGCAGCGGTTGCTTCGCGCTGTAATATCCTGATTTCCGGTGGCACCAGTTCGGGCAAGACATCCATGCTGAATGCGCTGGCGTTTTTTATTGGTCCTCGGGAACGTATCATCACGATTGAGGATACCGCTGAAATGTCGCTGAACCATGAGCATGTGGTTCGGCTTGAGTCGCGCCAGGCCGGTTATGACGGCAGTGGCGAGGTGGCTATCCGGGACCTGATCCGCAACAGCTTGCGGATGCGTCCCGACCGTATCATCGTTGGTGAGGTGCGTGGTTCAGAGGTCATTGACATGCTGCAGGCCATGAATACAGGGCATGAAGGCTCTATGGCAACCATTCACGCCAGTTCTCCTCGCGAATGCTTGTATCGCATGGAAATGCTGGCCGGGTTTGCCGGTTTTCATGGTAGTGAAGAAAGTTTGCGTCGCCAGATTTCTGGGGCTTTGGACTTTATCATCCAGATTGGGCGCCTTCCTAACGGCAAGCGGCGGATTCTGTCAATTACCGAAGTGATTGGCATGAGTGACGGTATTATTACTACCCAGGAGCTTTATCGCTATGAGTCCGTTACCGGTCCGGATGGGGAAGAAACCGATCAATGGGTGAGTATGGGTATTTTGCCGCATTGCAGTAAACTGGAAGCTCATAAAGGCAAGATGCGTGAAACGGTTATCAAGTCGGCACCCGTTGTTGCCCAGGCAATACCACGTGATTCCGCTACCAGCGCAGGTTTCTGGAGCAGGAGGCGTTAATGAACAGTGTGGTTTTACTGGCCCTGATGGCCTTGGTACTGGTGGTATTGGCTGTCGTATTGTGGCAGGGTGCCAGCCAGCAAAGTAATCGAAAAGCCAAAGACAAGTTCATGCTGGAACAACTTGAGCGACGTCTGGGACAGGAAGATGCCGCAGAAGAGGAGGCCATGCGCCAGCGTAAAGTCTGGAAAGGTGGCCCACGAAACTGGAATGAGTTTTTATTGCGTGCCGGTGTGGTACCAACCACCCGGTTTTATGTCTTGTTCTGGCTGGTCGTTCTGATACCAGCCATACTGGCCGGGCTCTTTGGCGGTACCATTGCTGCCGGTGCGGCATTTGTTCTAATGATTGCCATTTCTTTATTCCATTTATGGCTCAAGGGTGAACGGCTTCGCAAGGACATTGTGCGTCAGTTGCCTGATTTTCTGGATCGGGTGGTTCGCATGATGACGATTGGTAACAGCATGGGTGCCGCTTTCCATAATGCGGTGGCAGGTACTGATTTGCCTCTGCGTGATGTGATAGATAAAACGGTCAGTCTGAACCGTTCGGGTAAAGAGATTGATGTGGCTTTGCATTATGTGGCGCGCCAGTACGGTTTGCATGAATTGTATCTGCTGGCTTCCGTCATGGGTGTCGCCCTTAAATATGGGGGGCGCAGTGACCAGGTACTAGAGCGGATGTCGGCGTTCATGCGTGATATTGAACAAGCCCGTGCGGAAATGAAGGCCATGTCGGCCGAGTTGCGCCTGTCGGCTTGGGTGCTGGCCCTGTTGCCGGTAGGCTTGGCGTGTTTCATTCTGGTTTTCAACAATGAATTGTTTATGGGCATGTGGGAAGACCCGGTTGGCCAGGTCATGCTGGTGGGCGCTGTGGTGTTGCAGATATCCGGTTCCTATTGGCTGTATCGTTTGGCCAAGTCTGTGTAGCAGGGGGAAATGAAATGCCGGATTTAACAAGTTATATTACCCCTTCAGGCCTGCAGGCAGGTGCCTTGGTGCTGTTGGCAATCGCGGCTTTGGTGGTGGCCGTCTACCTGATTGAAACCATGGTGCGTCAGGAAAAAAGTAAAGACCAGATCGATGAGGTACTGAATAAACGGGCGCGGGCCAGTACATTGGCTTTTCCCGGTGAGCAAGAGACGGTTGGCCATGAACACCAGCGTCTGGAAAATGCCGTGGTTAAGGCGGCGGAACTGGGTTCGCGATGGGGTCAGGGCCGTTTTGGTGATGTCTTGCTGGCCGAAGAAGACAAGGCTTACCTGGAATTGGGCGGTTTTGAAGACTATGGTAAGGCAAAGGCATTGTTTTCATTTGCCCGGGCTGTTTTATGCATTGGCTTACCGGTCATTTTACTGTTTGTGACGGGCCCTATAAAAATCATGGGTGGTCATTTAATGACCTATGCCCTTTCCATTTTCTTTGGCTTTGCGCTGGGCTGGATGTTGCCTAAATGGATCTTGATGAGCCGGGTCAATAATCGCAAGAAAGCCGTTGATGATGAATTGCCACTGTTGGTGGACCTGTTGCGCTTGTTGCAGGGCGTAGGCATGTCAATGGACCAGAGCCTTTATATTATTGTTAAGGATTTCAAGGCGGTTTTTCCTGTCCTTAGTCTGGAGCTGGAGGTTGCGGTAGAGCAGTATAATCGTGGCTTGCCGCGCGAACAGTCAATGGAACGCATGATCAATGGCCTGGATAATGATGATCTTAGCGCCATTTGTCATCTGATTGCGCAAGTAGACAAGCATGGTGGTGCCGTACAGGAACCCCTACAACGTTTTAGTGAGCGCCTGCGCGAACAGCGCCGCGCTGGATTGAAAGAAAAAATTGGCAAGCTGACGGTCAAGATGACAGGAGTCATGGTATTGACCTTGCTGCCAGCGTTAATGATTGTGACCGCAGGCTCTGGCTTTATTGCCGTGTTCCGCGGATTATCTCGAATGGGAGGTGGTTGAAAGTTATGAAATTGGTGAAGAAAGCAACAGCGATTGCATGTGCAAGTGTATTGGCAGGATGTGTGAACAGCTCTTCGGATTCGGCCTGGCGGCTGATGGAAGACCAGCAGCAAGAACAGGCCATGATTCAGCGTCAGGAAATGGATGACGCGCGCAAGAAAGCGCCAGAAAAAGAACAATTGCTGATCATGACCATCAAGGAAGCCCAGGACCAGGGGCGTTATTTCGCTTCTTTGGCGTTTATTGATGAGTTTGATGTCAAATATGGCAAGTCTCCTGATGTGGAAATTTTGCGTGCCGAAGCCCTGAGAAAAACAGACCAAATTGCGCAAAGCGAGGAAATTTACCGCCGCCTGACCAAAACCCGGCAAAAGGCCCAGGCCTGGCACGGGCTTGGCTTGATGGCTGGTCAACGTGGTGACTTTGCCGAAGCCGCCAAAAACCTGGAAAATGCTTCGTTAGCCGCCCCGGCTGACGCGGTTATTCTTAGTGATCTTGCCTATGCCAGAATGCGTATGGGGGATCTTGAAGGCGCCCGTATTCCTATCGGCAAGGCTGCCGAATTAATGCCACAAAACCCTAAAGTGTTAAGCAATATGGCCCTTTACCTGTTGGTGCGAGGCGCTACGCCGGCTGCCGAGCAGGTGATGCAAACCGCCAACCTGAGTCCACAGGCCCGTCAGCAAATTTATGCGATTGCCGATCAGGTGCGTCGCTTGCCACCCGTACCTGTGCAGGCATCCAACAGCACGCAATCCCGTGAAGACGATAACGTGGTCAGGGGAGTAGATAATCTTAGGGCTTCTTCTGAAGAGGTTAAAAAAAAACAGGACGATATAGCATCGGCTTCACGCTCCAATCTGGCACAAAACAGTCCACAGCAGTCGTTTGAGTTGCAGTTGCCAGCCAGTGCACCATTGCCAGCTGATATCCAGCCCCGGCCTGATGCACAACCGCATGCCCAAATCCAGCCTGAGCCTGAACCACAACTGGTTAATGTAGAGCCGCAGGCTGCTCGGGCGACCGAGCCTGCACGAGCAGCCCCACAGCAGCAGCCACAACAATTGGTTCGAGGTAACGAGCAGCCCTTGCCAATGGCGCCGCCTAGCAATGACCCGATTGCGATGATGCAACCCGAATTTGTTTGGCCTCCTGTGGATCAACAGCAAGCTGAAGAGAAGCGTTTGGCCGAAGTGGCTAAGCAGCAAGCGGAAGAAAAACGTCAGGCTGAACTGGCGCAACAACAGGCTGAAGAGAAGCGTCTGGCCGAAGTAGCCCAACAGCAGGCTGAAGAGAAACGTTTGGCTGAAGTGGCCCAACAGCAAGCCGAACAAAAACGCCAGGCAGAATTGGCGCAACAGCAAGCTGAGGAAAAGCGCTTGGCCGAAGTGGCACAACAGCAAGCTGAAGCAAAGCGTCAGGCTGAGTTGGCACAAGCACAGCAGGAAGCCAAACAACAACCGCAGCAACTGGTCAGGGGTAACGAGCAGCCACAGCAACTGGCTCCCCCAAGCAATGACCCGATTGCCATGATGCAACCTGAATTTGTCTGGCCACCTGTGACTCAACAGCAGGCGGAAGAGAAGCGTCTGGCCGAAG
>WARP01000371.1_pt1 | contig 53531 bp, 43 predicted proteins | sample 4769151 | NCBI WGS metagenome assembly WARP01 (sample SAMN08893023, study PRJNA449175) | gut metagenome | isolation source: rumen sample fed with dry roughage | host: cow | place: India: Nagpur | collected 2016
TGTGGGATTACCGAACGTTTACCAAGATGACAGCATATGGCAAAAACCAACCAGCAAAATTGCATCAATCAGTGTTTATGCTTGCAGGCGACAAAGGGTTGCTGTAACGTTAACGGGTAGATGTAATTATTGATGTTTCTTACCGTAAGGAGCAAACCATGACGTCTCGTGTCAATCCTCATGACAAACAAGAGCCTCAAACAGGCAAAGTCAGTAATGATACCAACCAACAGGGCAAAAAAAATCCTACTCAATTAAATCAGGGTCAACGAACGCCTGATAGCCGAAGTGATCGTGAAGCTCACATTGGCGGCAGCAATCAGTCACAATCACGCCGCGGGCCGGCAGGAAGCCAGAATCGTTAAAACATCAAGTTGCTAAATGATAAAGCAGTCATTTTCATGGCAGGCCACGCAAAAAACCGGTATTAGTAATTCTTCCGGTCTTGGCCTGCCGCTTACCTGCTCAACAACACAAAATTCAAGCTGCCTGCCAAATTCACTCAAATATTGAGTTGACATGATTTTATGGCTAAGCGGTACGGCTCCATTGAAATATCAATATTAAAAACAATACACCCGCCAGGATGAACATAACTCTCATCATGCGGCCCCCATTGTCATTGATCCACTGCATGGCAGCACCAATAGTTCCTGCCCAAAGCCGGTTTATTTTGCTGCTAAAAAAACGGGCTAGCCAAAACAGCACCAAAAATACAATCAGGAATTTAAAAAAAACGGCCATATTGTTATCAAGTATTTATTCACATATGATTCACAGCTTACACACAAATTGCTCACAGTGTTATCAACATTTTTTGTAATCAATGAGTTATTAACAAAAAATGAGAACAAAAATGTGAATATTACTTTAACAATTCTGTAAAAGATTCATAAGCCGTTGAAATTTATTGATATTTTATTAATTGATCAATTATTGATCAAAACAAAAAACTCAAGGTTTTATCAACTGCTAAAGTTACTGCTTTAGAACATTTACTGGCTAGATGCAGCCACTACAGATTAAAGACAGACAACCGAACTGATTATTCACACTAATAATCCAAAGCGTTCGGTGAGTTGACTTTACATTGCACTGTTTTCGTCCCAGCATCCTGAAAATAAAATTGCAATGAAATAAAATCGCCGGGCTTTAAGTCTACCTGTTTCTTTTCCAGCATAATATGGTAAGTGTTGACCGAAAAAGACAATGTACCATTGCCCGGAATACTAAGCTGACTAAGGCTTTCCATGCTCGTCATACCTTGCTTCTTGATATTTTCATGCATAATCGCAGAAGCGTATGCTGGGCTTTTAATAGCGCTTAAAACAAGTGCCTTGCCAGAATTGTTCTTTAATTCAAAATATCCGGCAGCCGGTAAATTACCAGGCAATAACCTTATCCAGCACCGGTCAATTTCCACTGCATCCAACTCAACCAGCTTTGCTTCAGGAGCCTGAGTTTGAACGGCCTCCTGGTTTGCTTCGGCTAAGGCCAAATGAGCAGGAATGCGGCTTATCCACTCTTCTGCCAGCAAATTACCTTGATCATCATACTTTACCCTTTTAACCCCTTCTAATGTACAGATTTCAATCCATTCATATTCCGGCTCCTTGAAATAATCTACAGCCCACCAGGAAAAACCGGCTACCAACAAAACCGGAATAAAAATTTTCAGTACTTTTACAGGTGTTTTCATAAACAGGTAAAAATTGATCCGGCATAACACCGGATCAAAAAAATTCAAACAGTAAGAATACCAATTAATGGCCGTGTTTTTTCATTTGCATAGGTTTGCCATGCATGAAATTTTCGTCAGCACCCGCTAAAGGTTTTGCTGGTGCTTTAATATCAACGGTTTCTTTACTACCATCAGCATTTTCAACAACAAGCTGAAGCGCAACCTCATCATTTTCCTTAACTTGATTATTCAAGCCAATAAACATGATGTGGTAGCTACCTGGTTTCAACTCAACAACCTGACTTTTGGGTAAATCCAGGCTTGGAATCTGACGCATTTTCATGACGTCATCCTGCATGGCCATTTCGTGTATTTCCACTGCTTTGGAAATATCAGATTTAGCTTCCACCAGCTTGGCATCCTTATCGGATGTCAACTTCATGAATGCACCAGTTGCCTGCTGCCCGCCGACAGTAGCACGCACCCAAGCGTCTTCCACGGTCACAGCCGCACTTGCTGAAGCTGAAAATAAGGCGGCAGAAATAATCAGGGCTGAATTGATCTGTTTAATAGAGAACTTCATGGTTTACCTCTGTATTGGATTGAATAACTTTTGAATATTAAGGCAACAATTGACGGATATCTTCTGCGCACTCTTCTGCGCTTTGGGCATGGGGCAAAGATAATCTTAGCTTGCCATTGGTATCAAAAACATAACTTAGTGCACTATGATCCATCGTATAAGATGAACCGGTTGGAACTTTTTTGTAATAAATTTTAAATTCTTTGGCAACCTCTGCCGTTTCATCAAGCGTACCGTAAAGCCCTAGAAAAGAAGGATCAAAAGCACCGGTATAGGCTTCCAGCATTTCAGGCGTGTCACGTTCAGGATCTATCGTAATAAAAACTACCTGTAATTTATCTGCATCTTCACCCAACAGATTTTTAATTTCCACAGCACGCGCCAACGCTGTTGGGCAAACATCAGGGCACTGGGTAAAGCCAAAAAAAATCATCAGTACTTTACCGTTGAAATCATTGACAGTGAAGCGCTTGCCGTTGGGACCGCTCAAATTGAAATCGCGCCCGAAATTTGCTTCGGTAAGATCTTTACCATGAACAACCAGCGGCTTTTCTTTACCACACCCCACAAGTACCAAGGGTAATACACCCAAGCCAGCCAGCACCAATCTGCGTTTTTGATTCATTGACATTGCATGTATTTCAAGTTATTTGATTTTTAAATTCCACCTTGAACAGAATGGGAAATGAATGGTTGAACCCTGGTTTTTATCAGGAGAAAGTATAAAAAGCGGGGGTTATGCCAATCAAAACTGTTCAAGGTAGACAAGAACCGATAAATACCGCAGACATGCCATGCCTGGTCTAAAAGCAAACATAATGCAGCACTTAACGACATCCCGATTACGGGTTATTTTGTTATTTGAACTTATTAGATAGCCACAGGCGGGGCTCTTGAGCCTAGCGGAGGCCCTGAATGGCGGACATTGTTTACCTGAGAATGGCTGAGAGAGGGGACAACCAACTCGGGCAGGTTAAATGCCTCAACACCCAGATCAGGGGACCCCGCCAGCATGCCTTGGGCGTTAATAACGCTGAAAGGACAGCTTAGCATGCCATCATGGGCATTATCAGGGATTTGCTGATGAGGAGAAGTTTCGATGGAAACGAAAGTAGACTGGCTACCTGCAGGCGTACAGATGATAATTTCTATTTTGCCCTGGCCAAGTGCCTGCATATTGGGCATATAGCCAACCGGTATGAGTGAGCGCAACGCAAACAAGGCCAGACACAGATATATGAATATATACCTGTATGAGACACCTTTATGCGAAAAAATACGGTTCACATTCATATAACGGAGGTAAGATTGATCACGCTTTAAAGTACACCCAAGGGTTACCTAATTGATACTAACATTGAAACCTTATGTAGTAAACCATAAAACCATTATAAATGCATTGTTCCTGATTAAGATCAATCCTGGATCCCAATAAAAAACCGCACCTTCAGGCTAAGGCAAAAGCCTGACCTGAAGGTGCGGTTTATTTTAAATCCGCTTTTATTAGCGGATTTTTTACTTACAGTCCAGCATTCTCACGTGCGGCACGCTTACGTTCATGCTCAATCAAATAGCGTTTGCGCAAGCGAATGCTTTTAGGCGTTACCTCAACCAGCTCATCATCATCAATGAACTCTACGGCATATTCCAGGTTCAACTTGATAGGCGGCACCAGACGTACTGCCTCATCGGTGCCTGAGGCACGGATATTGGTCAATTGTTTGCCCTTGATAGGGTTAACAATCAAGTCATTGTCACGGCTATGAATACCGATAATCATACCTTCATATAATGGCTCACCAGGAGACACAAACATGCGGCCACGATCTTGCAGCTTCCACAGGGCATAAGCAACGGCATCACCGTTATCCTGACTGATCAGCACGCCATTGCGACGCTCACCGACACTACCTTCACGAACAGGTGCATATTCATCAAAAACATGGCTCATCAGACCAGTACCGCGAGTCATCGACATGAATTCGGTAGAGAAACCAATCAAGCCACGGGCTGGAATGCGATACTCAAGACGGGTACGGCCACGTCCATCGGATTGCATGTCAAGCAGTTCGCCTTTACGACGACCCAGCTCTTCCATCACACCACCCTGGTGTTCATCTTCAAGGTCAACGGTCAACAGCTCAAGTGGCTCGCAGCGCACACCATCAATTTCCTTATAGACCACGCGCGGACGTGAAACAGCCAGTTCATAACCTTCACGACGCATGTTTTCCAGCAGAATTGTCAGGTGAAGCTCACCACGACCGGAAACTTCAAATACGGTATCGTCACCGGTGTCTTTAACCCGTAGTGCAACGTTTGACTTCAGCTCAAGATTCAGGCGATCACGAATCTGACGGCTGGTAACGAATTTGCCTTCACGGCCTGCCAAAGGCGAAGTATTTACCATGAAGTTCATGGTCAAGGTTGGCTCATCAATCTTCAGCATTGGCAAGGCTTCGGGTTTGGCTGGATCACATAATGTACAGCCAATGCCAATTTCTTCAATACCGTTAATCAGGACAATATCACCGGCTTCTGCGGAATCCACCTGAACGCGATCAAGACCCTGAAACTTGAGAACCTGATTGATACGTCCTTTAGAACTGGCCCCATCTTCACCAAACTTGACGACAACATCCTGGCCTGCACGAATCCGGCCACGGTTGATACGGCCGACACCAATTTTGCCCACATAGCTGTTGTAGTCCAGCGAAATGATTTGCATTTGAAGAGGGGCATCCTTGTCATCGTTACGCTGAGGCACGTATTTCAGGATTGCATCAAACAAAGGACGCATGTCACCTTCACGCACGTCGTCAGTCAGGCCGGCAAAACCAGACAGGCCTGAAGCGTAAATAACGGGGAAATCAAGCTGCTCTTCTGTAGCACCAAGTTTATCAAACAGGTCAAAGGTTGTGTTAATCACAAAATCAGGACGCGCACCGGGGCGGTCAATTTTGTTAACCACAACAATAGGCTTCAGGCCAAGCGCCAAGGCTTTCTTGGTCACAAAACGGGTTTGTGGCATAGGTCCTTCTACAGCATCAACCAGCAGCAAAACACCATCAACCATAGACAATACGCGCTCTACTTCACCACCAAAGTCGGCGTGTCCGGGGGTATCAATAATGTTGATGTGGGTGCCTTCATATTCGACAGCACAGTTCTTTGAAAGAATCGTAATACCACGTTCTTTTTCAATATCGCCGGAGTCCATGACGCGCTCAGCAATATGCTGGTTATCACGGAACGTACCCGCCTGATGTAACAACTGGTCAACCATTGTTGTTTTACCATGGTCAACGTGAGCAATAATCGCAACGTTACGGAGCGCTTGGCTCATAGTATTTCCTTTTGAAGTAGTTTTAACGGCACCAGGCCGTCTGGTAGTTCTTGCAGGGCAATCAGCCTGTCAACCGGCGCTTCCATGTTTTGCAAAGCCTCAAGGGAAATTGCATTATCTATGGAAAACGGACCAACAACTGTTCGCCTGAGGGCAATCAGGTGCGCAAAGCAACCCAGTGCCCTTCCAATATCCTGGGCAAGTGTGCGTATATAGGTTCCTTTACTACAGGATACCTCTAGTTCAACCACAGCAGGCTGAACACGCAACACATTTATTTCGTAGATTGTTACTGTACGAGGTTCACGCTCAAGCTCTATGCCCTGGCGTGCATATTCATAAAGCGGGCGCCCATCCCGCTTCAAGGCCGAATACATCGGCGGAATCTGTTGTATCTCACCCAAGAAATCGGGTAATACCTTGTTTAACTGTTCTGCCGTAATACCAGTAAAATCCGGTGCATCCTGAACGACATTTCCCGTCAGGTCGCCCGAATCGGTTTCAGCACCCAACTGAAGCGTGGCAATATATTTTTTATCCACATTCAGCATGGGACCGCATATTTTAGTGGCTTTTCCAAAACAGCAGACTAACAAGCCGGTCGCAAATGGATCTAATGTCCCAGTATGACCGGCTTTTTTTGCATCCATTACACGTCTGGCTCTTTGCAGGGCATGATTGCTTGATAAATCTACTGGCTTATCAAGCAACAACACCCCGGTAATGTCCAGCCCTTTCCTACGTCCCATTTATTTACCCAAATACCAGGCAGTTATTTCTTGCCTGTTTCAATATCATCAAGATTATCTGTTTGCACAGGAAAATCATCCGGACGGTTTGCACGATCAATGAGCTGTGTCATTTCAATACCACGCGCCATTTGTTCATCGTGAATGAAACGCAGGGTAGGTACCGTGTGAATATGCAACATTTTAAACAGCAAAGAATGCAGCCATCCTGCCTTTTCATTCAGTGCAGCCGAAGCCACTTCCGGCTCAGCACCCAGAACAGTGAAATATACCTTTGCATGTGCATAATCTGCACTAAGATCAACCCCGCTTAAGGTAATAAGACCTACTCGGGACATATCCATTTCACGCTGGATAAGGATGGCCAGATCTTTCTGTATCTGGTCTGCCAGACGCACATTACGGCTGGCAGGAGATTTTGACTTGTGTCGATTCATAATTAAATTTACAGCGTACGGGCAATTTCTTTGATTTCGAAGATTTCAAGCTGATCGCCCACTTCGATATCGTTATTGCCCCTTAAAGTAATACCGCAATCGAAGCCGAATTTAACTTCTTTGGCATCATCCTTGAAGCGTTTGAGAGAATCAAGGTGACCAGTCCAGATGACTACATGATTGCGCAACTGACGAACTTGAGAGTCTCTGCGTACGACTCCATCAGTTACCATACACCCAGCCACTTTACCAATATGGGAAATACTGTAAACCTCACGAATCTCAACCATACCAATAATTTCTTCGCGTTTTTCAGGCGTAAGCATACCGGACATGGCTTTTTTAACATCATCTACCGCATCATAAATAATGTTGTAGTAACGGATATCAATGCCGTTTGATTCAGCCAGTTTTTTCGTACTTTGATCTGCGCGTACGTTAAAGCCAATAATTACCGCATTGGATGCAATGGCCAGATTCACGTCGCTTTCAGAGATACCACCAACGGCAGCATGAACAACCCGCACACGGATTTCATCGGTAGACAATTTAACCAACGATTGCACCAATGCTTCCTGTGAACCCTGAACATCGGTTTTAACAATGAGTTCAAGCGTTTGCTTACCTTCTCCGATGTTATCAAACATGGATTCAAGTTTAGCAGCTTGCTGGCGTGCCAGTTTCACGTCGCGATATTTACCTTGACGGAACAAAGCAATTTCACGTGCCTTGCGCTCGTCAATAACCACCTGAACCTCATCACCGGCAGCAGGAACATCAGACAAACCTTGGATTTCAACGGGTACGGATGGCCCGGCTTTAGGAATGTTTTTACCTGTTTCATCAAGCATGGCACGCACACGGCCATAGCTTGCGCCAACCAAAATGGCATCACCACGCTTGAGGGTACCACTTTGAACCAGAATGGTAGCAACGGGACCACGCCCCTTGTCCAGACTAGATTCAATCACTACGCCTTTGGCAGGTGCATCAACAGCGGCTTTCAATTCAAGAATTTCAGCCTGCAACAATACGTTCTCGATAAGGTCATCGATACCAAAACCGGTTTTGGCTGATACAGGCACAAATGGCACATCACCACCGTACTCTTCAGGAACCACTTCTTCGGCAACCAGTTCTTGTTTTACGCGCTCGGGATTAGCTTCGGGTTTGTCCACCTTGTTAATGGCAACAACCAAAGGCACACCTGCTGCTTTAGCATGGTGAATAGCTTCACGCGTTTGCGGCATGACGCCGTCATCGGCAGCAACCACCAGAATGACAATATCGGTTGCCTGGGCACCACGCGCACGCATGGCAGTAAATGCCTCGTGTCCGGGAGTATCCAGGAAGGTAGCTACACCGCCTTCGGTTTTAACGCGATAAGCGCCAATGTGCTGGGTAATGCCGCCGGCTTCGCCCACAGCCACTTTGGCACGGCGAATGTAGTCAAGAAGGGAAGTTTTACCATGATCAACGTGCCCCATAACGGTTACAACCGGTGCACGAGGCAGTAGCTCGACGTCAATACTTTCAGCACTTTCATCAAGGAATGCCTCTGGGTCGTCAAGTTTGGCAGCAATGGCATGGTGACCCAACTCATCAACCACGATCATGGCGGTTTCCTGGTCAAGAATCTGGTTAATGGTAACCATTTGGCCCATCTTCATTAACAGCTTGATGACTTCAGCAGCCTTGACCGACATTTTGTGAGCCAGGTCAGCCACTGAAATGGTTTCTGGCACATGCACATCACGCGAAATGAATTCTGGTGCTGCCGGCTCTTTAACCATCTGCGGCTGATTCCTGCGATTGTTTTTACCGCTGCTACGACCACCACCTGCACGCCAGCCCTCTTCCTGAACTTTGGCAGGTGTCGCTGCACGTTTCTCGACAGGTTTTTTACCACGAGAGCCATCATTCCAGTTGCTGTCACGATCTGTTTTTTTCGCGCCAACTGCAGGTTTGACTTCTTTCTTGACTGCTTTCTTACCTGCCTCGGCGGCATCAGGACTAGCAGGTGCCGCACGCAAAACCTTGCGAGGACGGTTAAGCATATCACGCAAGGCGGCTGCTTCGGCTTCAGCCTGACGACGCGCCTCTTCACGGGCTGCGTTATCTACTGGCTCACGCCTTGGCTCTGTAACCGGCTTTTTATGACGGATATTGACATCTTTATTGACTGCCGCTGTAGTGACAGGTGTCTTGACCTTGGCCACTTCACTTCTTGCGGCCTGTTTGGCCGGACCAGGCTTATTGTCAGCTGGCCGTGATGCTTTGGCATCACGAGACTCGTTGACACGGCCTGATTCTGGAGATTTACTTTTAACCGTCGACGCCTGAGCTGGTTTTTGATCAGCTTTTACTGAAGTAGACGGCATATTTTTGGATTCAGTATGCACTTCTTTGTTCTCAACCTGTTGAGATGTAATTGATGATTCATCCGGTTTGACGGATGATTGTTGAACTTGCGGCTGAGGAATACCGTCAGGCTCTGTGGATTTCACTTCTTTTGCCACATTGGCAGATGCATTAGATTCTGGCTGTTCAAGCACTTCGTCAGCAGCACCAGACACCTTTTCAGGAGATACATTGGCAACTGTTTGTGCAACATCTTGCGGCTTATCTTGCAATTGTACTGCTTCAGGAGAGACTTTCGCAGCAGAAGTTTGCGCAACTGATGCATTTTCTTCTTTTTGCAACACCAATTTTTGCTCTGGAGCAACTTCTGGCTGCGTTTTTACCACAACTTCAGGAACTGTTACGGGAGCAACAGTCTTTGTGGCTTCTGGAGAAGCATCTTTGTCCTCAACGATATCCCGTTTAACAAAAACCCGTTTTTTTCGAACTTCAACCGGAATGGTACGAGAGCGCCCGGAGCTATCCGCCTGACGGATTTCTGACGTTTCACGGCGTGTGACCGTAATTTTCTTACCCTCTTTTGCACCATGCGCGCGGCGAAGGGAATCCAGTAGTTTGGCTTTATCGCTCTCGGTGACATTATCCTCTACAGAATTCACATTAACACCTGCCCCACGAAGCTGTTCAAGCAACACATTAGCAGGTAATTTCAGTTCGACGGCAAACTGGGCAACAGTAATACTGGGCATTAGGCTCTCTCTTCCCTTTCACAACAATTCAACAACATTCAATAGGCAATCTGATTAAAACTGTAGATATGAAGATTACTTTTCATCTTCATCAAACCAGTGGGCTCGTGCCTTGATAATCAATTCACCAGCTTCTTCTTCTGACAAGCCGGTGATTTCCGACAACTCATCGGTTGACAACTCGGCCAGGTCATCACGCGTGTGAACGTTACCCTCGGTCAGTTTGGCAATTAATTCCGGTGTCAGGCCTTCAAGATCAAGCAGGTCCTGTGCGGTTTCAACACGCTCTTCCTGCACAATGGCTTCGGTCAGCAAAGCGGTACGGGCACGGTTACGCAATTCATTGACGGTATCTTCATCGAAACCATCAATTTCAAGCAATTCCTGAATAGGCACATAAGCTACTTCTTCAAGACCGGTAAAGCCCTCATCGATAAGGATATCAGCCATTTCTTCATCAACATCCAGTTTCTCAATGAACGTGGCACGCATTTCAGCCCGTTCTTCATCCTGGCGATTGCGATTTTCTTCAGGCGTCATGATATTGATTTGCCAGCCGGTCAGGTCAGACGCCAATCTTACGTTCTGGCCTTTTGAACCAATAGCCTTGGGCAGGTTTTCGGCATCCACCACAACATCCATCGCATGTTTTTCTTCATCAACAAGAATAGATTCAACATTGGCGGGAGCAAGGGCTCCGATAACAAATTCAGCCGGATCATCCGCCCACAACACGATATCAACCTGTTCTCCGCCCAATTCATTACGAACGGCGGTTACTCGCGAACCACGCATACCTACACAAGTTCCGATTGGATCGATTCTTTTATCGTAGGCGACCACGGCAATTTTGGCACGCATCCCAGGATCACGGGCAGCCGCCTTGATTTCAAGCAGGCCCTGTTCAATCTCGGGCACTTCATTTTCGAACAATTCACGAATAAATTCGGGTGCTGTACGGGACAAGATGATTTGCTGGTTACGAGCTGTCCGGTCTACCTTGGCCACCCATGCGCGAACACGATCACCGACCCGCAAGTTTTCCTTAGGAATCATTTCGCTGCGCGGAAGCCTGGCTTCAATTTTACCGGTTTCAATAATTGCATCACCCTTATCAAGGCGCTTGACAGTACCGGCAATAATGCTTTCCTCACGTTCCAAGAAGTCATTGAGCACTTGTTCGCGCTCAGCGTCACGGATTTTTTGCAAGATAGCCTGTTTGGCTGCCTGCGCACCAATCCGGCCAAACTCGACGGGTTCAAGCGGCTCTTCGATATATTCGCCTTCCTGGATGCCGGGCTTGATTTCTTGGGCTTCGCTAAGCAACTCCTGACGATCAGGCTCTTGCAAACCGGCCTCATCGGGCACGACGAGCCAGCGACGGTAGCCTTCGTGAGCGCCCGTAGCCCGATCTATCGTTACACGAATATCAGCATCTTCTTTAAAACGTTTTTTCATGGCTGAGGCCAAAGCACTCTCAAGCGCACTAAAAACCACTTCACGTGTCACATTTTTTTCACGCGCTAACGCATCAACCAATAGAAGAATTTCGCGACTCATCGCTTTTTACCCTTGAAATCAAGAACCGGATCAAGTTTTGCCTTTTCTACATCTTCAAATGCAAAAACAATGACTTGAGTTTCGTTCTTTTTAACATCAAATTCCAGACAGAATTGTCCTGTCTGCGTTCCATCAGAAGCCGTTTCCTGCGACAAAATCCCGGTAAAGACTTTGCGATTATCTACAGCTTCACGTAATTTAATTTCCACCCGTTCGCCGGTGAACCGTTTGAAATCAGCCAGCGTACGCAAGGGGCGATCTACACCTGGCGAACCGACCTCGAGGCGCTTGTAGTCGATATTTTCAACTTCAAACACCCGCGACAATTGACGAGAAACCTGTTCACAGTCTTCAATTCGAACGCCCTCTTCACGATCTATGGTTACACGCAGCAACCCGAACGCGGCACGTTCGACATCAACCAGCTCGACCCCAAGGCCAGCTATCGCTTGTTCAGTAAGAGTATATAAATCAGCCATACAATAAAAAAATGGGCTTTTACAGCCCATTGTTTACAAAAACACCGGTTTGGTCTTACATGCCACCACTTTTTAACTTGCATTTACCTGCCTAAATTATAAGCACCAAATCAAGTCAAGAAGATTACCCGCAACATTTACGGGCTTGCCCAAGACCAAAAACCACTATTTTTATATGTTCGTTCCATAAACTAATTGCATATTCTTTGCAAAAAAGAAATTTACAACTAGACAACCTATGATTATATCAAAAATCCTAACATTTTGCTAAGTATTTGATATTTTATCAACAAAACAACATACAACGACCTATCGGCCACCCCTGCCACGACCAATAACCCCTAACCTGGATTCATGGGCCGCAGCACCTTTGGGCTGCCAATCATCTTTATTACGCGCCGTTCTTCGAGACTTTGTATCCCCCTCGGAACGAGCACCCGCCTCTTGGCCAGAACGGGTATTTTTCCTGGGTGAATGCTTGACATAACCTTCCCCTTCGCTACGGGGTTGATTGCTTTTGCGATTATACAAACCTCCGGGACGCGCAGGCTTGCGCTGCGCATTACCTGCCGCCCTGCCATAAGAGGAAGGACCAAAACCCATATCAGGAACCGCAGACTCAAACCCTGGTGGCATGGCATTATCATGCGATATAGGCTGACGGTCACGCCCCTTGCCTGGAGCAGAATCATCTTCAGCCTTCATCAAGCCCAGACGAACCATCAGCGCAACAACCAAAGAAGCATCAAGCTCTTCCCAGCGACCACGACGCAAGTTCCTTGGCAAGACAACCTCACCAAAACGCGTACGAATAAGACGACTGACTGTCACACCTACCGCCTCGAACATACGACGAACTTCGCGATTGCGTCCTTCCTGAATCGTGACCCGATACCAGCGATTGCTACCTTCACCACCAATATGCTCCATGGCACCAAACGCAGCCATGCCATCATCAAGCTGGATACCCTTAGTCAAAGATGCGATTTGCTCCGCACCCAAATCACCCAAGACGCGAACTGCATATTCACGCTCATTACCATAACGTGGGTGCATAAACCTATTGGCCAGATCACCCGATGTGGTAAAAATCAGCAATCCTTCGGTATTCAAATCAAGACGGCCCACTGATACCCATTTACCGGTACGCATCTTAGGCAAACGTGAAAACACGGTTGCGCGCCCTTCGGGATCATCATGACTGACAATTTCCCCAGCCGGTTTATGGTACAAAATTACACGGGGTGGACGCTTGGCATTAGGCCGTGCAACCAGTCGCCCGTTAACACGGACAACATCATTGACACCAACCCGTTGACCAATATGGGCAGGCTCACCATTCACCGAAACACGCCCGGCAATAATCAATTCTTCCATCTCGCGGCGGGAACCCACGCCCGCATCAGCCAATACCTTGTGCAGCTTGGGCATGACCGCATCACTGGTCAGGTATTTACCCAAACGCTGTTCGAGTTTTGCCGATTTATCCAGGAATGCCAGCGCACTATTAGATTCATTTTCATCAAATACCTGCTCTTCATCACCCAAAGAAGGCGCATGCACTTCCTGCGCCGGGCGATTCGCCGCCGGCTTGCGGGCTGCCGGCACACGCTTTCCTGCTGCCGCAGTACTTTTTGCAGCTGGCTTACGGGTTCGTTTAGCAGGAACCGGTGAGATTTCCGGCTGTTCCACCGCAACTGTTTTTTCTTTTTTGGCTTCAATTGTGGCATCGGCACGCCTGCGCCTGAAAGGTGTTCGTAATTTACGACCTTTGCTTTTCACCTGAGCAGATTCAGGCTGCACATCACCACCCGCTACAATCGTGACGGTTTCCGTTACTGTATTCATATATTTGCTTATTTGACCTTCTTCCGAAAGCACCTTGAAATTAAAGTGGTCTTAGTGATTCACCATTAATCAAACACCAACACGCAAAAAATCATGCATGCCAACGTTTTTTACTTAACTGTATATTGCTTTTTACCCGTTATTAACAATTTGCCCGTTTTCAGGGACAACTGCCATATCAGGATTTAAATCTGCAACTGGCGATTGCTCATGACTGCTATTTTCTTCCGGACTTTCCTCGGCAGGAAACAAGCCGGCAAGTTTATCTCCGGCAGCCAGAAGTACCTCTCCCTCAGAGGCCAAACCAGGCAACTCATCTAGCGCTTTTAATCCCAGATCATCCAAAAAATGTTTTGTGGTACCAAATAAGGCAGGCCTTCCAGGTGCATCCCTATGACCCAATACCTCTATCCAGCCACGTTCTTCTAAAGTTTTAATGATTTGGGAAGAAACCGTTACACCGCGTATATCTTCTATGTCGCCCCGTGTAACAGGTTGACGCCAGGCAATAATTGCCAATGTTTCCAATACCGCCCTGGAATATTTAGGTGGTTTTTCTGGATTAAGGCGTTCTAAATACTTTTGCATGTGTGGGCGACTTTGAAAACGCCACCCGCTAGCCAATTGCGCTAATTCTAAACCTTTATTTGACCATGCGTCTTGCAAATTTAACAGTTGTTGCTTAATTACATCAATTTTTACATCATCCGATTCTGCGAACAATTTTGCCAGATCAGATGTCCTCATTGGTTGCTGAGCACACAACAGCGCGGCCTCCAGCACATTCTTTATTAAATTTTCATCCATGGTTCAGTAAGGGGTTTGTTATTAAAATCAATTATCCGGCTTGCATTATTATAGCAGGTAGACTACTATTATATTCTTCAGACGCGGGGTGGAGCAGTCTGGCAGCTCGTCGGGCTCATAACCCGAAGGTCGTAGGTTCAAATCCTGCCCCCGCAACCAGAATACATAAAAGGCCTGTTTCTTTATTGAAGCAGGCTTTTTTACTTTTTGCCATAAGCTTTTTGCCGTAGGGTTTTGACCGGTTTCTTTCTTGGCACGTTTTTTTGGGCTTTCTGGCTTTAATGATTTTTGCAGGCCTTGCCGCCAAGTCATTTTAAAACCAACCAGCACACACAAACTTGGTAATAGTCTTGGCATTAGTTTTCGTCTCTTATGTTTCGATTAAAGCACTAATATCCACTTAAAAACAACCAAAAAGCAGCCAATTTGTAATAAATGTGTAAAATATCAGAAAAAGACTTGCCTACATACAGCATTAGGGTTAATATTTAATTCTTCAGACGCGGGGTGGAGCAGTCTGGCAGCTCGTCGGGCTCATAACCCGAAGGTCGTAGGTTCAAATCCTGCCCCCGCAACCAGAATACATAAAAAGCCTGTTTCTTTATTGAAGCAGGCTTTTTTTCAATCCGGTTCCTTTCACGCGAACCGCACAGCATTTTTTCTGCATCTATCTCTTCCCCCATATTGGCACTTAACACCCGAAAGCAACAGTTGCTACGCAATAATCGCAATGGATATAATGCGGTATTTTTACCCAGTAATCCCAGCTTCTTTTTGTACCATAAAACCTGATTCACATTACTTTTTCAGGAAATCCTTATGGCATCAGTCAATAAAGTCATTTTAGTAGGAAACCTGGGTCGTGACCCCGAAGTCAGGCACAGCCCGGACGGCGCAACCATGTGCAATATCTCTATTGCCACAACCGCAAACTGGAAAGATAAAAACACAGGCGAACGCCGCGAAGAAACCGAGTGGCATCGTATAACGTTTTATGGTCGTTTAGCTGAGGTTGCAGGCCAATATCTTAAAAAAGGCAGCGCCGTGTACGTAGAAGGCCGCATCAAAACACGCAAATGGCAAGACAAAAACACCGGGCAAGACCGTTACTCAACGGATATTATTGCTGACCAAATGCAAATGCTGGGAGGTGGCAGCGGCACTGATATTGCCAATGAAGAAAAGTCAACTGAAGTCACTCCACTCCCTCACGAAACTCCCGTAGATGACATTCCGTTTTAGATCATCTATAGAGATAATTCATTATCGTGCCCACTTAATTATCATGGACACGATCTTCCCGTATTTAGAGGGGTAGACTCAAGGTGGGTTTACCGGATGGATACCCTAATGGGGCGTGCATAACAGACATGGATTACCAGACGGATAAGGACTAAGCGGTGAACTACGGACGGCAATGCTTTTCCGAGTCAATAAACTGTCTATGAAAGCCTGGCCGACTCATGGATTTTCTGGCCACAATTCACGCAGAACTTGGCATCGCTCTTCGCTTCACTGCCACAATATTGGCAAAAACGTTTCTTTTTAGTCTGTGCGGCTCCCTCCTTTGGCTTCCCACAGGCGATGCAAAATTTTCCCTCATTGTGTTGGCCGCAGCTGCAAAACCAGATATCAGATACTGCTACCGTTACTGGTCCCTCAGTTGGTACGGGTATGGTTAAGGTGGGTGATACCGGTGCTTGATGCCCGCCTTCCTTTGGAACGGCCTCACCCGGTGACAGCGCCTGCTCTATTAACCGCTCCGCCTCCGAAGCACTCAGACTAGACAACACGCTGTTTTCTCCGCATTCCATAAGCCAAATACCGTCCAGGGTATTCAAAAGCACCTGCGTGCTTTGCACAGGCTTTCCTTCTTCAAAATAAAAGCTATGAAATCCAACAATGCCGCGCCTGAAAGTCAGTTGGTCTAGCAGGATGAACCCCGCTTCTGTCGGATATACATTTCCTTCATTTTCCGCGACAAGCTCAAACGTCTGAAGCTGCGTCACAGCATCTGAAACAACAATTTTTCTCCTCAGGCCATAAATATGATAGAGGAAAGGTGTAAGCCACCATCTTGCTTCCATTGTGTTTTCGGCTTTATCAAGCAGGCTTTGGATTTCACTCAGTGTCGGCGGGGTTGGCTCCTGCGTTAACCCTAGCATGATTTGAGCCTTCTGCCTTTTTATAAAATCCGACAAAGCAGCCAAAACAAAAAGCGCATCCAGACTCATAGGCCGAGCAATGTCTTTTCCAGGGATATTTGTTGCCATGACAGCCATTAACTCTTCCCGAAACTGCTTAGGTTCAAGAGTCCTAATATGCGTATTCCCGTCAGCTTTTCCGCTGTACATGAGGATCTTTCCATCACCACTGGAAAGGCTAGACAGTTCAATGGCCTGATCCCTATTTCCCTTCATCAGCATAGATACTTTCCCAGGAGCAAGGAGCGTAGGAAGCAGTGCTTCCCATTCCCGCTCAACCTTGGTCGTCCCTGTGATATCCGGGAAGCCGGACACCTCTGACAACCGGTTGGGTTCGATTCCCAGGGTTCTGCCAGCTGGCAGGATCTTGTTGGTCGGAATTGTAATTACTTCTTTCATTGTTTATAGCTCCACACTTTTTTGCTAGTTTTACTCTTACTAATAGCATCCTTTAATTGTGCAATGGTATTCTTCATGCAGGGATTTTGAGTAAGAACACCATCGGAAAGAGACTGAACAGAAGAGTCGCTGTTAATATAAAGTGATTTCAGCAGCCGACTTACCGAGGTCAGAATAAAACTCCGTAACAGTATTTTCTACAAATCTCAATGCTTTCTCATTGGTCGGATCGGCGAAAATTCGGCGTCCATCCGCCAGATCCACTGCGTTGGAAGTACCGCCCCCCACTATCTCACCAGTCACAGTATCAATGGTTGCATTGATCATAACCTTAGTGAAGGTATATCCAACACTTTTCCCCTTCTCAATTTCGTCTTTCGCTGACGCAACGGTCTCCGCCCCGGTAGTTACCACTCCTAGCACATTTCCTATAAATTTACCGCCGATCGACGTGAATAATACTTGGAAAGTCTTTGACTTTGCCGTATCACCTTTCACCGCTTCGTGAATAGTATTTGAACCACCTTCCATCCAAATATCTGACTCTCTACTCCAGTTCCGCTGAACTCTTTCATTGAAAGTTTCGTAGAAACCATCCGAAGCCTCTTGTTCCCATCCGACGTCTCCACGTATAAACCTTCTGAACATTTCGTTAAGCTTTTTGAACTCCTTGTCCCTACCAAAGATGGCTTTTTCACCGCTCCGCTTAACATCCGAAAGCCACTGATCATACTTATGTGCCAATCTTTTTGCATTATCGTGTTTAGTCTCAAGACCTTCCTTGTCAGCCGCTTCCGCCATCTCGAGCAGTTTGTCCCTCTTTTCTTTAAGTGACTGCTCATTTTTTATCCAGTTTCTGGAGGGTTTGTTTATCTTTCGATTACGATTGAGTATATAGACTCCGGTGCCAATCAAAATAATCACAATTCCGCCAGGGAGCGTCCAACTCAGAAATGAACCATCACCGTCCTGTGCTGATGAAGGGGCGGTCCCTTCAGTATGCCAACGATAGACGTACTCCGTGCGGGAGATCATGTTCCCCATGCCAATTGCTGTATAGAGGGCTATTTTCTGATCATCCTTCCGACCCCTAGGCGCCTTAGCGAATACCGCGGTACTCAAGTTGGCCTTATTGCCATATTCTTTTACCCGCCAGTTCGTTGGCGCATACAGCCAAACATTCAGTTTCAATGGTTTGCCATCGGCATCGTTAGCGGTGAAGTCGATAGGACCTCTAGTAACGTGCCCGATAGGCACACCCGGCTCATCAAACCGGGCATAGGCATTTCCATCAAAATCAAAAAGATGCTGCTTCGTTGAGGTGATGGAAAGATCAACGGATAGCCTTACCAATTGCCCACCGTCGATATATCGAGGAGGAGCTGACACACTGCCTTTGACCGTTGCGTTCTCCCCATTTTTGCCTCTTGGGGCATAATCGTCTTTTTCAGTGGGTCCCACATACTTGGTGGTAAATTCCCCGGTGCCAGCGGAGCCGCTCATGCTGTGAGACCAATATTTCTTGTCCACAAGTTGCTCATTAAAATGCTTGATATCATGATGAATATTGACAAGCTCCCAGTATCCAGCCCAGCTGATCACCGGTGAGAACATAAATAGCCCGGTCAAAGCAAAAAGTGTTGTTGTGGGTATTTTTTTCATGGGATGTCCTCATATAGCTTTCGGCATGTCCTGCTGGATAAGTTTCGTGATTGTATATCCATAACCATTTTCAAAATCACAAGAATTTGGCTATCGGAAAAACGTGAGGTCTTCATGCAAAATTTCCTGATTCCATTAAGAAAAAATTCACCCTTTAATACGTTTATTTTTCGAGGGGATTACCCTGCCACCTAAAACCAACCAACAACAAGTCAATCAAAAAGTGTCCTGTCTGTTTCTTCCCAGTGGCCTTTCTTGATAATCAATACCACACACGGTCTTATGTCATCCCCTTCCTGAGGAGCCATTTCAAGCTTTTCAAACGACGAGCGCTGATCGTGTACCCCATGCACATGATAATAAGCATTATCGCCAACGAACCGCACCAATGCCTTCATTCTTAACAGGGCAGGGCCATATTTCTTCCCAATAGCATCCAAGGCAGCAATAAAACGCCCCCTTTTTACCACCTGCCCAAAGGTAATCGAAACAACATCCACCGCTGTATGATTGACCACTGGCTTCAATGCTTGTAAAGACAGGGCACTTCCTGTTTGCCAGCGCGCACCAAAAGCACGCAGCTTTTCCCTGCCCCGCTGTTTCAGGGCCGAAAAATACGCAAAGAAATCGTCAATTCCCTCTAACTGCGACCTGTTGATTACGGAAATGCCGGCACCAACCGAGTCTATCCGGCTTGTGATGGCCGGCACCTTTTCCGGGCATAAATCATCTTTAGACAACATCACCACGTCCGCCGCCAGCAGTTGGCTTAACCACTCCGGGCTGTCCTGCTGCAGTTCTGCGTAGCAACAGTCCACCAGGCATAAAACGCCCGCTTCGTAAAAGCGCTCTTTCAGAAAAAAATCATGCTTCAAGGTGAAGATAATGGAAGACGGGTCGGCCAGGCCCGAAGTTTCAATAATGACATGCCTGAAAGGAGGAATTTTCTTTTGCATGGCCAACATAAACAGTTCACGCAGCGTTTGGCCCAGGTCGTTATTCAACTGGCAACACAGGCAACCGCCTTCAAGCAAGGCAACCTGTGCGCTAAGATGCCTGTATATCAAATGATCCAGCCCAACCTGGCCAATTTCATTAACGATAACGGCAATCTGACCCGCATCAGGCCGCGTTAACAATTGCCTGATAAAATGACTTTTACCGCTCCCAAGGAAACCGGTTATCACCGTGACGCCTATTCCCTGTTTACCTGTGTTGTACTGATTCATTATGTCCCAAAAACTGCAGATTTCGATACTAGACTCACCCCCAGAACTTGAGGCGGATACCTGGCATTCATTCTGCCAGAAAAACCCTTTTATCAGTCCCGATTTCCTGCAAACGCTGCACACCAGTGCCTGCGTTACCCCGGATTGTGGCTGGTATGCCCAATATCTTTACCTGCAAGACGAACAGCAAACCCCCTTGGGGCTAATGCCGCTTTATTTAAAAACCCATTCACGTGGCGAATTTGTTTTTGATATGGCTTGGGCCAATGCCTTTGAACGACACGGTTTGCCGTATTATCCCAAACTGGTTTGCAGCGTTCCATTCACACCGGTAAGCGGCCCCCGGTTGCTGGCGAACAACCCGCTACACAAACGGGTCCTGGCCGAGCAAGCCATTGAAATAGCCAAAAAAATGGGAGTTTCTTCCCTTCATGTCCTGTTCCCCAACCAGGAAGATTTACGTATTCTGCGCGAATGTGGCTACATGATCCGGGAAGATGTGCAGTTTCACTGGAAAAACCAGAATTATGAAAATTTTGAGGATTTCCTGAAACAGCTCACTTATGACAAACGCAAAAAAATCCGCCAGGACCGTAAAAAAGTACAGGCCGCCGGTGTCAGCTTCAGGCATTTGCGGGGCAAGGATATAACCCCGGAAACCCTTGGTTTTTTTATTTCCTGCTACCAAAACACTTATTACGAGCGTGGCCGTGAACCCTATCTGAATGATGCGTTTTTCCAGACATACCTGCAAAAATGCCCGGAAAACATCTTATTGATTCTTGCGCTTAAAAATAATCAGCCGATTGCCAGTGCCCTGAATATTGTAGGTGATGATACCGTTTATGGGCGCTATTGGGGAGCACACGAATTTATCCCCGGCCTGCATTTTGAAACCTGTTATATGCAAAGCATTGAGTTTTGCATTGCAAATAAATTCCGTTATTTTGAAGGTGGTGCCCAAGGAGAACATAAGCTGGCACGCGGTTTACTGCCTATAACCACCTATTCGGCACACTGGATTGCCAGAAAAGATTTTGCGGCTGCGATTGAAGAATTTCTGGATCATGAAAGCCGCCAGGTCGGGAAATATGTTGACATGCTGGCAACACACTCCCCATTCAGGCACACCGGTTAAATGAATCAGGGTATTGCTTCCCTTATTTCTTGTCTTTATCTTGTGGCGTTACAAAGGGAAAGGCACCAAACATGTTTTGTGTCTGGTTTTGCATTTGCTCTTGCATTTGGACAAACAGGTTTTTGGACTGTTCCACATAATTGCTCATGGCATTATTCAATACCGGAGCCTGTATATTCATGAATTGTGCCCAAGCATCGGGACTGAACTGGGAACCATACATGCTCTTGGATTGATCAGCCAGACGTTCCTGGATATCAACAAACGCCTGCATGTTTTTTTCCAGATAGGAACCCATTACCCCCTGCATGGCATTGCCATAGAAACGAATAATGTGCTCGAGCATGGTGGAACTGAACATGGGTACGCCGCCCCCTTCCAGCTCAAGAATGATTTGCAGCAAAATGCTTCGGGTAAGATCTTCACTGGTTTTGGCATCAAGCACCTGAAACTTGACGTTATCAAGCACCAGTTTCCTGACATCTGCCAACGTAATATAGGTACTAGATTCGGTATCATAAAGCCGGCGGTTGGGGTATTTTTTAATAATACGTGTTTGCCCGGTTTCTGGTGAATTTATCATATTAATTTATTCATATATTAAAATGTAGAACCCCACCCGTAAAGGTGGGGCAAGGAATTACCCCATATGCAAGCCACCATTTACCGAGAAATCCGCACCTGTGCTAAAACCGGCATCTTCGGAAGCCAGCCATGCCACCATTGAGGCGATTTCTTCAGGCGTGCCCAAACGGCGAACGGGAATGGTACCCACAATTTGTTCCAGGACTTCAGGGCGAATGGCCTGAACCATTTCCGTGCCAATATAACCAGGAGAAACGGTATTTACCGTCACACCACGGCTGGCCACTTCCTGGGCAAGTGCCATGGTAAAACCATGAATACCCGCCTTGGCCGTAGAATAGTTGGTTTGGCCGAACTGGCCTTTTTGACCGTTAACAGAACTGATATTGATAATACGGCCCCAACGTTTTTCATACATGTGCTCGATTACCTGTTTGGTAACGTTGAACAGGCTGTTAAGGTTGGTGTCCATCACCATTTTCCAGTCTTCAAGGCTCATTTTACGAAAAACGCCATCACGGGTAATGCCGGCGTTATTCACCAGCACATCAACGGGACCATGCTCTTTTTTCACTTTGTCAAAGGCGGCAACGGTAGAGTCCCAATCGGCAACGTTACCTGCCGAAGCATAAAACTTATACCCAAGGGCAGCTTGCTCATCGAGCCACTTTTGCGCATTACGGTTAGGTCCGCAACCGGCAATGACCTTGAAACCATCCTTGTGCAACCGCTGGCAAATAGACGTTCCTATACCACCCATACCACCTGTTACATATGCAATTTTCTGACTCATAAAATCTCCGGATATTTATTTACTCATTTACAAATACTAATACTATACTGCCTTAACTTTGACATACTTGCCGGGGGCAGCCTCTATCTCAGGGTAATTCCCATTGCCTGGCGTTTTCCGTGCCCGCACTTTTTTACCGGCATGCGAAGCCAGCCATTCAGACCAATCTGGCCACCAGCTGCCTTGTACCTGGGTGGTGTTGTCAAACCATTCGCTGCTAACCGGAAACCCCTGCTCTGCCTGCGTATTCGAAACCCAATAATTGCGCTTGTTTTTAGCTGGCGGATTGATAACCCCGGCAATATGTCCGGATGCCCCCAATACAAACCGTTTAGGGCCCTGAAGGATATGCATGGAAGCGTAAGCAGAATCCCATGGCACGATATGATCCTCTTTTGAGGCATACACATAGGCAGGCATGTCCAATAGGCCCAAATCTACGGGCGTGCCTGAAATACTGAGGTAATTGGGCTTTTTAAGATTATTTTCCAGGTAGGTATTACGGAAATACCAGGTAAAGAAAGGCCCCGGCAGATTGGTACCATCTGAGTTCCAGTACAGCAAATCAAATGCAGTAGGTGATTGCCCTTTCAGGTAATTGTTGACCACATAATTCCAGACCAGTTCGTTGGGACGCAAAAATGAAAAGGTGGTACCCAACTCTGCCGCTGAAAGCAAACCACCCTGCCCCAATTGCTGTTCACGAATGGATGCATGCGCCTCATCGACAAACACATCCATGATGCCGGTATTTTCAAAATCCAGGAACGTGGTTAATAGGGTTAATGCTGCCACCGGATCCTGGCCCCTTTTGCGGGCCACGGCCAAGGCACATGCCAGCATTGTTCCGCCAACGCAAAAACCCAGCGCGTTAATTTTGTCCTGCCCTGAAATTTCGGCCACCACCGAAATGGCCTTTAACACGCCATTTTCAATGTAATCCTCCCAAGTGGCCTGCTGAATGCCATCGTCATCCTCAGGCAGAGGGTTGCGCCAGGATACCAGGAAAACACTATGGCCCTGGGCAACCGTGTATGCCACCAGGGAATTTTCGGGCTGCAAGTCGAGAATGTAATATTTATTGATGCAGGGCGGCACCATTAACAATGGTTTTTCATGCACCGTAGGAGTTTGTGGTTTGTATTGGATAAGCTGAAAGTACGGGTTTTCAAATACCACTGAACCTTCGGTAATCGCCAGGTTACGGCCCACTTCAAAAACCGTTTCGTCGGTTTGGGAAATGCGTCCTTTTTGCATGTCATGCATCAGGTTGGCCATGCCTTTTTGCAAGGACTCACCCTGGCTTTCCTGAAAGGCTTTCAGGGCATCAGGGTTAAGGGCAAAAAAATTGGAGGGAGCAAATGCATCCAGCCATTGGGTTACCGAAAATTTCAGGCGCTCCCGGTTGGACTCGGGGATTTCAAGTTGATCAACCCATTTATTCATGGTTTGGGCTGAAAGCAGGTAAAGATGGGCCAGTGCAGAAAATTGTGGATTATGCTGCCAGGCCTCGCTGCTGAAACGACGGTCTTTCATCGCGGGCAGATTTCCTTGGGTGGCCTGCATCATAAGTTGCCTGAAGTTTTCAGTGAACTCTGTTTGCAAGTGCCGGATTTGCTCCGGATTAACCATTGGCATCATCCACGGCATGGTTTTCGTAAACTGGTCATACTTCATTATTTTTTGCCCCTTTTGTAATCCCGAAAAGCGTTACAACATTTGCTTATACGCTAGTACCTTTACGATAAAGGAATACTCAAAGTTATTCAACTTTGTAAAAGATAAGCTTGTCCGGGCCAAGACTTATGCAGGTAGTTTTATCTTCCACGCAACAGTTACCATGCGGCCTGTACGGTTTTGCCTGCGATAGGAAAAAAAACGATCATGATTCATGAATGTACATAATTCGCTTTCCTCAACAACATTTACGCCATTTTTTTGCAGGCGGTAAACTGCAAGTGCCGATAAATCAGCCAGCCATTTTCCCGGATGATGGGGATGTGACCGAAAATACAACGCCTGATTTTCATCATTATTCATAAAAGCGTCATAAACTTCTTGCCCTACCTCAAAAGCCTCAAATCCGATGGCTGGACCAATCCATGCCCGAAAATTACTCTCCCGGGTTTTGCATCGCATCTTGCCCAGGGTGTTTTCAAGCACGCCATTTAACAAGCCTCGCCAGCCAGCATGCGCTGCCCCAATCACCTCACCGTTCTCAGAAGCCAAGACAACCGGCAAGCAATCCGCCGTCATGATGGCCAGCACCTTGTTGGTTTGCGTGGTGACCGCTGCATCTGCCGTAACAGGGAACGCATTTTCACCAGCCTGGTCGACATCATGGACATCAGTACCATGCACCTGTTCAAGCCATACCACTGGTCCCGGCAACAGGCGCTGTAGCCTGGCCCGGTTTTGCCCAACGGCAACCGGATCATCGCCCGTATGCAAGCCCATATTCATGGAATCATAGGGGGGCAGGCTCTGGCCACCCTGCCGGGTAGTACAAAAATACTGCACGCCGGGCCACGGTTTGCCTGTTACGGTATGGAGATTTTTCCAGCTTGCACCGAGATTATCATTATCAGTTTGTGTAATCGTCATTGAAGTGCTTCTTCCCATTGAATAGCTGCAATAACCTGCTGCATGTCTTCAGCCAGTCCGGACTCAAACTCGCAAAGAGATTCGGTTTCCGGATCGATGAATTGGAGGCGACGCGCATGCAGCATTTGGCGCTGCGCCCCCGCCAAGGGCTTGCCACCATACAATTCATCGCCCAGAAGCGGATGCCCGATACTGGATAGATGCACCCTGATCTGATGCGTGCGCCCGGTTTCCAGTTTACAACGCACCATTGACACCGCCTTGTCCTGCACCCTGCCCGAGGCCAGCAAAGTGTAATGGGTACGGGCCTCTTTGGGGGCAACCGGACGATCAACAGACATCCGGACCGGCACTTTCCGGTCACGGCCAATCGGGGCGTCTATCAATCCCTGGGGCTTGGCCTGCCCCATTACCAGGGCAACATATTCGCGGCCCACCGTACGGGCCTGCAATTGCCGGACCAGATGCGTCTGCGCCTGTTCGGTACGGGCCACCACCAGAAGACCGGAAGTATCTTTATCTAGCCGATGAACAATACCCGCCCGTGGCACATGAGCCAATTCCGGAAAACGGTACAGCAGGCCATTGAGCAGGGTACCGTGCCAATTACCGGCCCCCGGATGGGTAACCAGGCCCGCCGGTTTTTCAACCACCAGCCACTGGCTGCTTTCACCCAAAACCGTAAATTCAACGGGCTCTGGGGTGAACGCAAGGCTTTCTTCGGCAATCGGCTCCCAAACGGTAATAATATCGCTGGGTCCCACAATTTGCCTGACTTTACCCGGTTTTTCATTGACCGTTACACACCCTGTTTCTATCCAGGATTGCAACCGGCTTCTTGAATGCTCGGGAATTAATTGCGCCAATATCTTATCAAGGCGATCACCCTTTACTGAAACCGGAACCCTGAAAATCCGTGGTTCTGTGTCAATAAATTCATCTTGTTGGGAAATTGTAGTATCAGACATGGATTAATAATCATATAATGTTGAGTCGCAATGCTAACATTGTGTGAACCGTTTTGGCCTTTAACTTACTGTAACCCATCTAATTATGCAAAAAAGTATTATTCGTCACTCATTATTGGTGCTGTGTTCCGTGGCCGTTGCCGGGTGCAGTGGTGTGTTCAAGAGCCAGGAAGACAAAACACAAGGCTGGACAGCAGACCAGCTTTACCAGGAAGCCCGTGAGAACGTCCGTGCTTCTGAATGGAAAGGTGCCAGCCAAAACCTGAAAGCTGTAGAAACCCGCTTCCCTTATAGCAGCCAGGCCCAACAGGCACTTATTGACCAGGCCTATGTTTACTGGAAAGATGACGAACCCGAACAGGCAACGGCAGCCATTAACCGATTCCTGGCATTGTACCCCAACCACCCAGGTACCGATTACATGCTTTACCTTAAAGGCCTGGTTACCTTTACACCTCCAAGCGCCTTCCTAAGCAGCTATACCGGTCAGGACCCCAGCGAACGTGACCCTAAAGGCCTGCGCCAGTCCTACCAGGCATTCAATGAACTGGTCACCCGATTCCCCGACAGCCGTTATGCCCATGATGCGCGTTCCCGCCTTACCTGGCTGGTTAGCACGATTGCAGAAAACGAAGTTAACATTGCCGAATACTACTACAAACGGGATGCCTATGTAGCCGCCATCAACCGCAGCCAGGCAGTCATTCGTGACTTCTCGGGCGTACAGGCTGCCGAGCGCGCCCTGTACATCATGATGATGTCTTATGAAAAGCTGGGCATGAATGAACAGGCTAACGACGCCAAGCGCGTTCTTGACCAGAACTTCCCCAACAGCAAATATATTGCCCAAGGCCTTGATGGCGACAAGCACTGGTCCGACATGTTCAAACCCGCTTCATGGTTTAACAACTAAAATCACAACGCTACACAAAAACCTAACCAGGTTTAAAAAACCCCGGCAAAGCGGCTTAAGAGCCAGCTTGCCGGGGTTTTTCATCACTTGAAGGCGTAAGCTGTTTGATACTCGACCCCCAGAGGAGGCCTTTCAGGTTTACTGAGTCTCGTCAGCCTGTGGTTCGGGCTTGGCAAAAAACTCAACCGCTTCTTCCAAATAGCGGGTACGGCTAAAAGAAGGCAAGCCCCGCCAAAGCAATTTTCCATAAGGCTTTTCAACCAGCCTTCGGTCTCCCACCATTAATACCCCCCAGTCACTTTCCGTGCGGATCAGGCGCCCGGCCCCCTGTTTGAGGGCAATGGCAGCACCGGGAATTTGATATTCAAAGAAAGGATTACCGCCTTCCTGGCGACAGGCCTTGATCCGGGCTTCCAGAACCGGATCATCCGGTGGCGCAAAAGGAAGTTTGTCAATGGCCACCAAAGTGAGGATATCACCCGGAAAATCCACGCCTTCCCAAAAACTGGCACTACCAACCAGCACGGCATTGGCATGCTGCCTGAATCGCTGGATAAGTTGCCCGCGGGTGCTTTCCCCTTGGCGCATCACAGGACGGTCAATATCTTCCTTGTCAAAAGCCTTGATCAGCAGATGGGCAAAATAATCCACTGCCCTGAGGGTGGTGCATAAAACCAGTACACCGCCAGGCGTGGCCTTGATCAGGGGCAGCAATGTATCGACAAAAGCCTGGGCAAATTCAGGGGACTGGGTTTCTGGCAAATGATTGGGCACATACAGCAATGCCTTGTCTTTGTAATTAAAGGGGGATTCCCAGCGCTCGGTGCGGGCATTATACAAACCCAGTTGACGCGTGAAATGGGAAAAGTCTTTGTATACGGAAAGTGTGGCCGAAGTAAAAACCCAGGCCTGGTCGGGTTTCTTATAGCGGGCAAAGGTATGTACCGACAAAGGGGCCGAATTCAGTCGCAAGTGATGCAGGCCAAACTCCACCCATCGCACCAGAACTTCCTGCTGGCGTTTTTTTTGCGGTGCAGTGGCTGCTTCTTCATCTTCCTGGACAGGTTCAGCATCCAGCTCGGGTAAGGCGGCATGGGTCCATCGGTAAATTTTAGCCCTGAGTTCCGCACCACTCTTAGCAGCGGCCATCAAGTCGGGATGCCGCTCTTGTACCGCTACCAGCATGCGAACCAGCTTGTCCAGTTCCTCTTCCATATTGGCAAGGGTTTCATTGAACTTTTCCGGCTCGGGAATTTGCTCATAGGCTGCCCTTTTACCGGGCATTTTATCGATACCGGCAGCCACGAGGCGCAAATCTTTTACGTAATATTCAACTTTCTTGCACGCCTCGCTCCAACGCGCCGAATCTCGCGCCTGGGCCAGGCAGGCCACTTCGGTGGTTTTCAGGAAATCCATGATTTGCGAAGTGGAAACGGTATCACCCATGAAGCGGGTTGCCACATCAGGCAACTGGTGCGCCTCATCAAAAATAACCGTATCAGCAGCAGGCAGCAAATCGGCAATGCCTTCTTCTTTTAAGACCAGGTCAGCAAAAAACAATGCATGATTGATCACCACGACATCGGCTTCCTGCGCATTGCGCCTTGCTTTCAGCAAGAAACAGTCTTTCACGAAAGGACAATCCTGGTTCAGGCAGTTCTCGCGGGTGGAAGTGGCCCGGCCCCAGATATCGGCATCTTCGGGAACCTGTGCGCAATCGGTTTTATCACCCGTATGGCTGCGGTCGGCAAACTGGCGGATATACCGAAGCTGCACCACCTCCTCTTTTGAACGCAGGGAGCGGTCGTCCTGCTCCATCCGGCTTAAATGGTAATGGCAGACGTAGTTGCTGCGTCCCTTGAGCAGGGCAACATGCACCGGCACAGCCATGACTTTTTTCAGGCGCGGCACATCTTTGGTGTACAGCTGGTCTTGCAGGGTGCGGGTCCCGGTAGAAACAATAACCTTGCCCCCTGATAAAAACGCCGGCACCAGATAAGCCCAGGTTTTGCCGGTACCGGTGCCGGCTTCAGCCACCAACACCGATTTGGACTGTATGGTGTCATCAATAGCCTGCGCAAGCTGAATTTGTGCATCACGCACCTTGTAACCCGGAATGGCACCGGCAAAAGGCCCCTCTTGCAGGAACCAATCGGAAATATCAAAATCAAGAACTCGCACACGCTTTCCAAACAACTAAAAATGAAGGCAATCCGCCCATACGCTATTTTAATGATAGTAGCGAAGCTGCGGCCCTTATCAGCAGGAACAGGATGAAATAATCCGGCACCAACCGCCAATCACCCAGACAAATTAACCGATATGGCTAGCCCCCTCACCACAAGCCTGCTGCTTATGGCACAATTTACAGTTCGTTTTTAACTTTTTTAAGCAGACATGTCCGAAACACCAAGTACCGAAACTGCCACAGGCATTGATGAACAACGCATTATTACGCTACTGGCCCAGGAGCTGAACGTACGTCCGGCACAAATTGCCGCTACGGTTTCACTGCTTGATGAAGGCGCCACGGTTCCCTTTATCGCCCGTTACCGCAAAGAGGTCACCGGTGGCCTTGACGATACCGTTTTGCGTAATCTTGAAGTCCGTCTTTTGTATGTACGGGAACTGGAAACCCGTCGCCTGGCGATTGTCGAGTCTATCGGCCAGCAGGGCAAATTGACCCCGGAACTGGAAGCGGCAATTGCTGCGGCCGATACCAAGCAACGCCTTGAAGACCTTTACGCCCCCTTCAAGCCCAAACGCCGCACCCGTGCCCAGATTGCCCGCGAAGCTGGCCTTGAGCCCCTGGCCGATGAGATCCTGGCCAATAAAAATGCGGTACCTGCCGAACTTGCCGAACAATACCTCAACCCGGAATTAAATATCAAGGATGGCAAAGCCGCCCTTGATGGCGCGCGTGACATTCTGGCAGAACGATTTGCAGAAAACGCCGACTTGCTGGCCGACATGCGCGAGCATTTGTGGAACCAGGGCTGGCTCTACTCCAAGGTGGTGGAAGGTAAAGAGAGCGAGGGTGACAATTTCCGCGACTGGTTCGATTTCAAAGAGCCGGTTAAAACCCTGCCCTCACACCGAATTCTGGCTTTGTTGCGCGGACGCCAACAAGGCATGCTTGATTTGCGCATTGGCCTGAATGAAGAACAGGATGCCCTGGTACCCCATCCTTGCGTCGTCCGCATCAGCGACTTCCTGCAACTGGATGCCGATTACACGATTGATGCCAGTGCACGTGGCAAATGGCTGGCCGAAGTTTCCCGCTGGACATGGCGGGTCAAACTGTTAACCGCCTTTGAATCTGAAATGATTGGCAAGTTGCGTGAGCAGGCCGAAGAAGAAGCCATCAAGGTGTTTGCCGCCAACCTGAAAGACCTGCTGCTGGCCGCACCGGCCGGACCAAAATCGGTGCTTGGGCTGGACCCGGGCATTCGTACCGGTGTCAAGGTAGCCGCCATCGACCCAACCGGAAAGCTGTTGGATACCGCCACCATCTACCCGTTTGAACCACGCCGCGACCGCGAAGGTTCCATCCGTACCCTGGCCGCTTTAATTGCCCGCCACAAGATCCAGTTAATTGCCATTGGCAACGGAACCGCTTCACGCGAAACCGAAAAGCTGGTGGCCGACATGCTGCAGGCTTTCCCCAACCCCGATGTCAAAAAAATCGTGGTATCCGAAGCCGGAGCCTCGGTTTACTCGGCCTCTGAACTGGCCGCCAAAGAATTTCCCGAGCTGGATGTCAGCCTGCGCGGTGCCGTTTCGATTGCCCGTCGCCTGCAAGACCCCCTGGCTGAACTGGTCAAGATTGAACCCAAGGCCATCGGGGTTGGGCAATACCAGCACGATGTGAACCAACGCGAACTGGCCCGCTCGCTTGATGCCGTGATTGAAGATTGCGTGAACGCGGTGGGGGTTGATGTCAATACGGCCTCTGCTCCCCTGCTTACCCGGGTATCGGGACTCAATGCCACCCTGGCCAAAAATATTGTCGAATGGCGTGACCAAAACGGCGCCTTCCCCAATCGTACCGCCTTGATGAATGTTTCGCGTTTTGGAGCCAAGGCTTTTGAACAGGCCGCCGGCTTTCTGCGCGTCCCCAATGGTGACAATCCGCTGGATGCTTCTTCAGTGCACCCTGAAGCCTACCCGGTAGTCGCGCGTATCCTGGACAAAATCCAGGCTGATGTCAAATCCATCATCGGCAAAAAAGATGCCTTGAAGGGCGTCTCACCGGCCGATTTTACCGATGAGCGTTTCGGTTTGCCAACCGTCAAGGATATTTTCAGCGAACTTGAAAAACCGGGCCGTGACCCACGCCCCGAATTCAAGACTGCTACCTTCAAGGAAGGTATTGAAACCATTAATGACCTGCTGCCCGGCATGATTCTGGAAGGGGTTGTTACCAACGTGGCCAATTTTGGGGCTTTTGTCGATATTGGCGTGCATCAGGATGGCCTGGTGCATATTTCAGCCCTGGCTGACAAGTTTGTCAAAGACCCACGTGATGTAGTGCGGGTTGGACAAACGGTACAAGTCAAGGTTCAGGAAGTAGACGCGCAACGCAAACGGATTGCCCTGACCATGCGACTGAATGACGAGAGCCTGCCGGTTAGCCGCAGTAATGCCGGTGCTGCGGCTGGCAATCGCCCTCGTGGCCAGAACCGTCAACAAGCGGCAGACAGCAAACCGCCTGCCAACAATGCCATGGCAGCCGCCTTTGCCAAACTCAAGCGCTAGGCTGGCATTGTCCCGGGCCATATCGGCCAACTAAAGTAGCACAAAAAAATGCCCCGAAGCGATTCGGGGCATTTGCCTATATTGCCTATAAGCCTGAAAACAATAGCTTGACAATGAAAATCAGGATTCCGGGGCGTCCACCACTTCAGATGCCTGAAACTGCATGGCCCACATGCGGGCATAAATGGCATTTTTCTCTAGCAGTTCGCTATGTGTGCCCTGCTCCATGATTCTGCCCTGATCCATCACGATAATCCGGTCAGCATCTACAATGGTAGAAAGCCGATGAGCAATAATAAGGGTGGTCCGGTTCTTGGCAATCTGGAATAGTTCATCCTGGATCTTGCGCTCGGTACGGGTATCCAACGCGCTGGTGGCTTCATCCAGCACCAGGATCGGTGGATCTTTTAAAATGGTACGTGCAATGGCCACCCTTTGCTTTTCACCGCCGGACAGCTTCAGGCCCCGCTCGCCCACCTGTGATTCATAGCCATCTGGCAAGCTGGTCACAAACTGATGGATACTGGCAGACTTGGCCGCCTCTATGACCTCTTCGTGCGAAGCGGAAGGACGGCCATAGGCAATGTTGTAATAAATCGAATTATTGAACAATACCGTATCCTGGGGCACAATCCCAATATGCTGGCGCAGGCTTAACTGGGTATAGGAGCGGATATCCCTGCCATTGATCAGGATACTTCCCGAACCGACATCATAAAAACGGAACAGCAGGCGAGACAAGGTTGACTTGCCGGCGCCGGACGTTCCTACCACGGCAACCGTTTCTCCGGCCCCTACCTTGAAAGACACATTGTGAAGAATCTGCCGTTCGCTTTCATAAGAAAAACCCACATCCTTAAACTCGATTTCTGCCTGCCGAGTATTTAACACAATGGCATCTTTGTCATCCTTGATTTCCTGCTGCTCATCCATCAGCCCAAACATGCGCTCCATATCAGACAATGAGTTCTTAATTTCACGGTAGATGAAACCCAGAAAATTCAGGGGAGCGTACAACTGGGTAAGGTAGGCCGATACCAGCACAACATCTCCAACGGTCATGCTTCCCTGAACGACCCGGTCTGCCGACATCCACAGCAAAACGGTAATCCCGACGGTAATAATCACACCCTGGCCGGCATTCAGGAAATTCAACGAGACCTGATTCTTGACTGATGATTCAACCCATTTACCCAGGTTCTCATCGTAGCGGTTAATCTCATAAGCTTCGTTATTAAAATATTTAACGGTTTCATAATTGATCAGAGCATCAATCGCCTGAGTATTGGCCATGCTGTCCAAGCTATTCATGCGACGTCGCATGACCATGCGTTTTTCAGTTACGGCAAGGGTAAACAAAATATAGGCAACAATCGTTAGCATGGTTACCCCTGCAAACCAGATGTCATAGCGCCATAGCAAGATACCCATGACCATGGTCAATTCCAGCAAGGTGGGCAAAATATTGAACAGGGTAAAATTCAATACAAAGCCAATGCCCTTGGTGCCCCGGTCTATATCCCTGCTAAGACCACCGGTTTGACGAAGCAGGTGAAACCGCATAGACAGGCCAAACAAATGCTCAAAAATGTTTTTGGCTATTTTACGAATGGAACCCTGTGTGACCTTGGCAAACAGGGCATCCCTGAGTTCGCCAAAAAGACTGCTGGAAATACGCGCAAAACCGTAAGCCAACAGGGCAGCCACTGGCAAAACCAGCGCATTCGTTGGCATACTGAGCTGATCAACAATATCTTTCAGGAAAATCGGCAAGACTACGCTGGCTACTTTGGCCAGAACCAGGCACAACAGGGCAAGGCCAACACGCCATTTGAATTGCCAGACATAAGGTAAGAGGGATAATATAACGCCAAAACTGACTTTATTAGACGCCGATTTCGGTGGATTCTGCTCTGATTGAATTCTCATATATGTTCTTGTAACAACGGACCCATCTTATTACCTGTTCCGCTGCAACGCTGCGCAAAGGCTGGGCAAGATGACAACCCTTTTCATCCCGGTAATGACAACGGTCATAAAAAAAACAACCACTGGGCAAATGCCGGTTACCTGGCAATTCGGGCAAATCGACCGGACCGTTCATGGTCAGGCTGCCCGTCATGTCAGGTACGGCATCAAGCAAAAGCCGGGTATAGGGATGGGCCGGCTTTTGCAAAACTTCAGCTGTAGAACCCAGCTCAACAATTTGCCCCAGGTACATGACCGCAATCCTTTTGCTCATATGCTTTATAACAGAAACATTATGGGAAATCAGGATATAGCTTAGATTCCTTGCTTTTTGCAAATCGTTAAGCAAATTCAGTATTTGTGCCTGGACCGAAATATCCAGCGCCGAGGTGGGTTCATCCAGCACAATAATATCAGGATTGGGAGCCAGGGCTCGTGCAATGGCTATCCGCTGACGCTGCCCACCTGAAAATTCATGTGGAAAACGGTCCAGGTATTCTTCACGTAATCCCACCTGCACGGCAAGATCCGCTGCTATTTTACGCAATTGCGCCCGGGAATGACCACCATTGATATGAATTGGCTCAGTAATGACTTTCCAGACAGGCAAACGCGGATCAAGTGAAGACTGCGGATCCTGGAACACAATCTGGATATTGGGTTTGGCACCCGCAGTATGCCAGCTTACACTACCCCGGGTAGGCGGCAACAGGCCCATCAACACCTGTGCCAAGGTGCTTTTGCCACAACCCGACTCGCCCACAATACCCAGGGTTTCTCCTGCGTTGGCGTGCAAGTCTATGCCGTTCAGGACATGCGCGGTTGACTTGACCTGACCCAGCCAGTTTTTTTGCACCGTAAAATGAACATGGACATCGTTCAGGGAAACCAGGCGGTTATTTGTATTTGGCATTGCGTTTATCCTCTTCCTGCACAATCCAACAGGCAACCTTGTGGGATGGATCTGACGTTAACGGTAATAAATCAGGGACATTGCGGCAAATATATTCCTTGCGTTCGCAGCGGTTCATGAATGAACAGCAAGCGGGCAACTGTGCCAGATCGGGCACCTGCCCGCCAATGGTTTTCAGGGGGGCGCCTGGCTGTACATTTTCGGGCAAGCCAGCCAGCAAGCCTTGCGTGTAAGGATGCTGCGGGTGACTCATCACATCACGGGTCCAGCCGTCCTCAACGACCGATCCGGCATACATCACATACACCCGCTGACAAAACTGCGAGACCACCGCCATATCATGGGTGATCAGCAAAATGGCCGTGCCGGTTTGACGGGCACGCTCCCTGAGCAACAGCAAGACCTGCTTTTGCACCGTCACATCCAGCGCGGTGGTCGGCTCATCGGCAATCAACAGCTTGGGTTCACAGGAAAATGCCAAAGCAATCATGATGCGCTGGCGCATGCCCCCAGATAGTTCAAACGGATAACTGTCAAACACCCGCTCGGGATCGGCAATATACATATCCCGCAGCAGGCCCAGGGTTTTTTCCCTGGCCTTGGCCTTGCTGATGGGTTGATGCTGCAAAATCACATTGATGATTTGCTTGCCCACCTTCATGACAGGATTCAGGGCGGTCATAGGTTCCTGAAAAATCATGGAAACCTCACTGCCGCGAATAGACCGCATTTCTTTTTCAGTCATTTTCAGGACATCTTTGCCCGACTGCCTTATGGTGCCACGGGTTACCCGGTAGCTGTCAGACGGAATCAAGCGCATGCCCATCATGGCACAAACCGATTTTCCCGACCCTGATTCACCGACCAGGCCAACAATCTCACCGGCAGCCACCTGCAGGTTGACCCCATTCAGGGCCTTGACTGCCCCTTTATAAACGGGAAACTCGATATGCAGATTTTCTACACTGAGTACCAGTTCATCTGTCTGGCCAGCATGATTGTCTTGCATTACTTCACCTTCTGTTTGGGATCCAGCATATCGCGCACCCCATCACCCAACAAATTAAAGCCAATGGCCGTTATTAAAATGGCCAGGCCAGGAAAGGTGGAATACCACCACTGGTCAATAAGAAAGTTACGACCGGCAGAAACCATGGCACCCCATTCAGCTGTTGGCTGTTGTGCACCTAAACCGATAAAGCCCAATGCCGCCGCCATGAGTATGGCATTGCCGATATCAAGCGTGGTTTGCACAATAATTGGTGGCAAGGCATTTCTGATAACGTGCCATTGCACAATATGACGGCGACTGGCACCGAAGGTTTCCGCGGCTTTGACATACACCATTTCACGAATGCCCAGTGTTTGCCCCCGCGCAAGCCGGACATAATACGGAATGCGCACCAGAGTAATAGCCAGCATAGCATTGAACAGGCTGGGCCCCAAAGCCGCGGCCAGGGCCATGGTCAGCACCAAAGAAGGAATAGACAACATGACATCCATGATGCGCATGATGATGGTATCTACCCATTTGCCAAAAATACCCGAAAAACAGCCAATAACTGTGCCGATGAAGCTGGCCACGAAAGCCACAAACAAACCCACGCCAATTGATTGCTGGCCACCATACAGGACGCGACTGAAAATATCCCGCCCTACTTCATCGGTGCCAAACCAATGGGCCATTGAAGGAGGCTGCAAACGGGCCCGTAAATTAATAACATCGGGATGATAAGGCGCCAACACCGGTGCCAGCAATGCAGCCAGGCACATAAAAATGATAATGCCCAACCCCACCATGGTCATGGGACTGCGCCGCAATTGATACCAGAAATATGAACCCCTGTTTTTGAGGCCTGCAACCATTGCCATCATTAACCCACCTCTTTAATGCGTGGATCAATCATCAAGTAAAGCAAATCCACCACCAGATTCAACAACACATACACAAATGAAACCAGCACGGCAAAACCCATGACCGCCGGAAAATCCAGTGCCTGGATGGAATTGACCACATACAGCCCCATGCCTGGCCAACCGAACACTGTTTCTGTCAGAACGGCACCATATAACAAATCCCCCATGGCCAGTCCCAGCACCGTTACCGAAGGAATCAAGGCATTAGGCAAGGCATGCCTGAGAATAACCTGCCACTTCGGTAGCCCATAAGCCTTGGCAGTGCGAATATAATCTTCGCCTAACTGCTCGAGCATGGAAGAACGGATCTGCCGTGCAACCACGCCAAGATGCACAAAGCTTAAGGTTAATGCGGGCAACACAAGATGCCACAACGCATTGAAAAAAGTCGCCATCTCACCTGCCAGCAGTGAGTCCACCAGATAGAAACCAGTTACAAATGGGGGAACCGGCACCCCTTGGCTTAATCTTCCGCCTGCCGGAAACCAGGACAGGTGTCCATAAAAAATGATGATTAACCCCAAACCCAGCCAGAAAGCCGGCATGGAAATACCCATGACAGAAATGGTTCTGGCTATTTGGTCGATCCACTTGTTTTTATAGACCGCCGACAATACCCCTAGCGGCACACCAATTAATATGGCCAGTATCAGGGAAACCACGGCCAGTTCCATCGTGGCCGGAAAAAATGCCAGCAAATCCTGCAACACTGGCCGACCGGTGCGGATCGAGGTCCCCAGATCCCCGTGTAGCAATCCTTTCAGGTAGAGCCAGTACTGTTCATACAGGGGAAGATTCAGGCCCAGTTTTTCACGAATCGCGTCGACCATGGCATCGCTTGCCCGGTCACCCGCAATGAGTCGGGCCGGATCGCCAGGAATCAGGTGGGAAACAATAAAGGTAATGACCGACACGCCCAGCACGACAAAAACAAGGCCGACAAGACGTTTGGAGATAATTTGAAAAACCGACATGCCCGGCATCCATCAGCAAAAGCGCCCGTTAAACGAGCGCTTTTGCCGGTTAATGTTAATTAAAAACCCGATTATTCCTTGCTGATATCTTGCACGTTATAAACGTCATCAAGCATGGGATTATAAGCAAAGCCTTTCACGTTATCACGCAAGCCAATTTCTTCACTTTTCTGGAAGAGGTACGCATAGGCGAAATCGTCCAGTACCATTTTCTGGGCTTGTTGATACAGTTTGGTACGCTCGGCCTGATCGCTGATTTCAGCGGCTTTACGGATCAGCTTATCTACTTCAGGATTGCTATAAAAGGAGCGATTACCAGGCAAACCGGCTTTTTCAGAATCGAACCAGTAATTCATGAACATGTATGGATCGGCAAAGTCGGGACTCCAGTTACCAATGGCGATGTCAAACTCACCTTTACCCAAGCGGTCGCGCATGGTTGCATTAGCCAGTTTTTCAAGTTTGACATTCACACCCAAGGCAGCCAAATTTGCCTGCACCGTCAGGGCGATGGGCTCCCAGTTGGCATCACGGTTTGAATACAGCAGCGTGAGGTCTTTTTTACCCAAATTGGCCTTGGCAAAACTTGCCTTGGCAAGCCCCAGGTCCTGTTTGAAACCAGGATTGGAATCATCATAAGCCCACATGCCATCAGGAATGGGACCTTTAAGTTGTTTACCCTGATTGTTCAACACGCCTTCAACAATACCTTGGTAATCAATGGCAGCGGAAACTCCCTTGCGGGCATCCAGGTTGGCAAGTGGTCCTGTTTTATTGTTCAGGTATAGGTAAGTAACCAATAAAGAAGGAACCTTCTCAAAATGCACACCTGGTTTGCTTTTCAAGGACTCAATCTGGTCGACAGGCAGCTTGGCAACAATATCCAGGTCGCCGTTTTGCAATTGCAGGCGCTGGGCAGATGCATCCGGGATGATTTTCAAAAGTACCTTGTCCAGAACAGGCTTTTCACCGCCGTAATGGGGGTTGCGTTCCAGCTGGATGGATTGGCCCTTATCCCACTTGCTCATTTGGTAGGGACCTGAGCCAGCGGTATTGCCGGCCAGGAACTTGTCAGCGCCTCCCTCGGCTTTTTCTACGGCCGGATTAACAATGCCCGCCCCGTTATTGGCCAGAATATAAAGGAAAGGCGCAAAAGGGGTTTCCAGCTTGAATTCAACCGTAAGCGGATCTTTCACACTGGTTTGCATGGCCGGAAAAGGCTCTGAAGGCCCCTGTTTGATACGTAATAAGCGATCAAACGTATATTTGACCGCATCAGCGTTTACATCGCTGCCATCGGCAAATTTTTGCCCAGGCTTAAGCTTGAATGTCCATGTCAGATTATCGTCAGAGGCCGTCCAGCTGTCAGCCAGATCGCCTTCCACGTTAGTAGAGCCTTTTTTATATTTGACCAGATGCTGGTAGCTTGGATAGGTTACTGTCCAGTCGTTATTATCGATGGTTACGGCAGGATCCAGGGTTTGCGGATCGGATGACTTGGCAATCACCAAGGTGTCTTTCGGCGTTGCCGCCATTGTGCCTGGCATGGCGACGGAAAACCCAAGTGCCGAAGCAAAAACCGTTAACAGTAATTTTCTGTAAATGCGATGTCCTGACATATGCGAATTCTCCCAATGAATATCGACTTGAACGCAGAACATCTTAGCAAAACTAATTTAAATTAGAAATAGTGTTTACCCGATTATTGTAAAAAAAATTTCCTTTAAGAAAATAGCGTTGCAAGCCAAGGATTAAACGATGACAAGATCGCTTTCAATCATGGGATAAGCACGACTGTTGGGCAACTCATAATGCCACCACTCGGAAGGGATGCTAATAAACCCGGCATGCAGCATGATACCCAGCAGCAAGAGACGGTTTCTTTGCACTTCGAGCGGCAAGTCATTGCGATCATGATGCGAGTGTTCTTGCATGTCATCAAATCCGGTACCCATATCCAGTTCCTGGCCCTGCGCATTTAACAGTGTGACATCAAGCGCTACGCCACGGGAATGGTTTGAGCCTTGGGCCGGATCTGACACATATTGGGCATCCGACAGGACTGACCAAAAAATTTCCTGGGCTTTGCCGGGACGAAAAGCATCGAAAATCTTAAGGGTCATGCCAGCCTGCCTGGCATAGTTAGCGGCCTTGCGCAAACAGGCTTCGGCATCAGGATGAAGGGCACAAACCGCTTTCTGGTAAACCACTTTTCCGGCCAGATTATTGGGGCTGGCATAAACCAGGTCTATCACCACGCCATGCGTCTGTTCAGTAATAATTGATAATGCTGTTGTGCCCACGTCTCTTCCTCTTTATGCTTTCATTGATTCAATGGCTTCAATCAGAAGAGTGATATTACCATCAAGTTCAGCCTGGCTGGATGCAGAAAAACCACTAGCCACCGGCTGACCGTCAAGATGAATCTCAACATTGCAAGCCTGTTCGTTTTTGGCAAGCAAGCCAGTGATATTTTCAGTTTGCAGACGCTTGGTCACCAAGCCGGCATCTTTCGGGTTTTCAAACGGCACGGATAACAACAATTCTTGGCCGCTGGCAGCAATCAGGCGGAAACGGAATCGCCCTTCTTCATCGCGGAAGCTGACAAATCGGGCAGCCTTGGCGGTTTTTTTCTGCTCTTTCACCGTGGCTTTTACCGCGACCGCATTACGCAACCCAACCGCCTGGCGAATTTCATTCATGAACGGTGTGGCTTCACGACGCGCTTTTTTGGCCCCTTCCTGCAAAATTTCTTCTATCTGGTCGGGTTTGGCCATCAAGTCGTTATAACGTTCACGCATCGGGGCCAAGGTATTTTCCAGCAAATCACCCAACGCCTGCTTGGCATCTCCCCACCCCATGCCATCCAGCAACTGCTGCCTGAAAGCAGCCGATTCTTCCTGACTGGCAAAAGCGCGATAAATCGTGAACAAGTGGGACTCATCAGGATCTTTGGGCTCGCCGGGCAAGCGGGAGTCAGTCTGGATACGGGCAATAGCTGCCTTCAACTGCTTGCCGGTACCTTCAAACAAAGGAATGGTATTGTTATAACTTTTGGACATTTTTCTGCCGTCCAGTCCCGGCAAGGTCGCCACTTCTTCTTCGATATGGACTTCGGGCAAAGTGAAATAATCGCGCCCTGCCCCATACTGGTGATTAAAGCGCTGGGCAATGTCACGGGCCATTTCCAGATGCTGGATCTGGTCACGTCCTACCGGAACCTTATTGGCATTAAACATGAGGATATCAGCCGCCATAAGGATCGGATATGAGAACAAGCCCATATTGACCCCGTCGTCGGGTTCTACATTTTTGGCCACATTCTGGTCTACCGATGCCTTGTAGGCATGGGCACGATTCATCAAACCCTTGGGGGTAAGGCAGGTTAGAATCCAGCTGAGCTCGGGTATCTCGGGAATATCCGACTGGCGGTAAAACGTAACCCGGCTTGTGTCAAGGCCGGCAGCCAGCCAGGTAGCGGCGATTTCAAGGCGTGAGCGTGCCACGCGCAATGGATCATCACATTTAATCAGGGCGTGGTAGTCAGCCAGAAAAAAGAAGGCATCTACATTGTCTTCACGGCTGGCATTAATGGCAGGCCGGATGGCACCTGCATAGTTACCCAGATGGGGGGTGCCAGAAGTGGTGATACCGGTTAGCACTCTTGTGTTTTTACTCATGAATTTCAATTCCCAATTTACAGACTGACCGATTCCCTTCGTTCAGACTCAAGATATTCTTTCGATTGCATTTCCATGATACGTGAAACCGTACGATGGAACTCATTGGACAACGTACCTTCGGTATATAACTCATCTGGCTCACACTCGGCTGACATGATCAGCTTGACCTTATGGTCATATAAAACGTCTATCAGCCAGGTAAAACGGCGGGCCTCGGAGGCATGCTTGGGACGCATTCTAGGTACGTCAGATAAAATAATCGTATGAAAACGACTCGCCAGTTCCAGGTAGTCATTTTGCGAGCGTGGACCGCCACACAATGTAGCAAAAGAGAACCACACCACCGATCCACCCAGGGCTTCGGCACGGATTTCACGGTTTTCTATGTGCAATACCGGGTCCTGATTGGTCGAGTCAGAGAGTTGTTCAAACGCCTCCTGCAATTCCTGACGGGTTTGTGCAGTCAGCGGTGTATGGTACATCTTTACCTGCTCAAGCGTACGCAGGCGGTAATCCACGCCGGTATCCACGTTCAAGACATCCATTCGATCCTGGATCAGCTTGATGGCAGGCAGGATACGATCCCGATGCAAGCCATCCGGGTATAGGGTGGATGGCTCGTAGTTGGAAGTCATCACAAAAGATGTGCCATGTTCAAACAGTTTAAGCAGCAAACGATACAAAATCATTGCATCGGCAATATCCGAAACGTGGAATTCATCAAAGCAGATCAGGCGATATTTTTTGGCAATGCGTCGTGCCACTTCATCTAACGGATCTTGCGTACCCTTTATTTGCTGCAACTGCAGATGTACGCCACGCATGAATTCATGAAAGTGAATCCTGGTTTTGCGCTTGACCGGAACGGTCAGGTAAAACGAATCCATTAAAAAGCTTTTGCCACGCCCAACCCCTCCCCACATGTATACACCCTTGGGAATCTGTGGACGATTGAACAGTTTTTTAAGCCTGCTTGAGCGCTGTTCCTTGAAGGCGATCCAATCATCATAATACTTCTGCAAGCGACGGATTGCCTTCTGCTGTGCCGCATCTGCCTTGTAACCGCGTTCACCCAGTGCTTTTTCATAATACTGCAAAACATTCATGACAATAAATTCAAGTTTAAATATTCATTATATTAAAAAAGGCCTGCCGCCGGATTGGCTGTTCCGGGAACACCAACCACGAGCCGCAGGCCTGCTATTTCAAGCAAAACTTAAAACAGTACCAACTTGATTAGAAATTCAATGCACGTTTATCAACCGCAAGGGCTGCTTCTTTCATTGCTTCAGACAAAGTTGGGTGTGCATGGCAGATACGGGCGATATCTTCGGCCGCACCCTTGAATTCCATAATGGTTACAGCTTCTGCGATAAGTTCAGAAGCTGATGGGCCAATAATATGAACGCCCAGGACTTCATCGGTCTTGGCGTCTGCAATAATTTTCACGAAACCGGTTGTATCGCCCAACGCACGTGCACGGCCGTTGGCCAGAAATGGGAAACTGCCCACTTTGATTTCACGTTTTTCTGCTTTCAACGCCTGCTCTGTTTTACCAACCCAGGCAATTTCAGGAGCGGTATAAATAACAGAAGGAATCGTGTCGAAATTGACATGACCGTGCTGACCGGCAATACGCTCAGCCACTGCCACACCTTCTTCTTCAGCCTTGTGAGCCAGCATTGGACCACGCACCACATCACCCACTGCCCATACGTTAGGCAAGTTGGTTTTGCAATCAGCATCAACCACAACGAAACCACGTTCGTCCAGTTGCAGGCCAACCGCTTCTGTATTCAAGCCAGTGGTGTAAGGAACGCGACCGATGGAAACGATCAGTTTGTCTACAACTAATGACTGCTCTTCACCTTTGGCTGTAGTGTAAGGAATGGTGATTGCTTTAGCGGTTTGCTTGATTTCACCAATTTTCACGCCGGTTTCAATAACCAGGCCTTGTTTGGCAAATGCTTTTTGTGCTTCTTTGGCAACCTGTGCATCACATACGGCCAGGAAGTCGGGAGCGGCTTCAAGCACAACTACTTCAGCACCCAGACGGCGCCATACGCTGCCCAGTTCAAGACCAATAACACCCGCACCAATTACACCCAGTTTTTTAGGAACGGCTGGAATGTTCAGGGCACCGTCGTTGGACAGAACCTGCGTTTCGTCGAAGGCCAGGCCTGGCAATGCGCGAGGCTGTGAACCGGTAGCCACAATCACGTGTGTGGCGCTAATGGTTTCTTCTTTTTTGCCGCTCACTTTAATGCTGTAGCTGCCATCTGCGGCTTTACCGGCAAATTCGCCTTTGCCAGAGAAGAAAGTTACTTTGTTCTTTTTGAAGAGGAACTGGATACCATCGTTGTTTTGCTTGACAACCGTATCTTTGCGACCGATCAGGGTCTCAAGTTTCAACTTGACATTGCCCACTTCAATGCCGTGCTCGGCAAAATGGTGGTTGGCCTGTTCAAAATGTTCGGATGACTGCAGCAGGGCTTTAGAAGGAATACAACCCACGTTGGTACATGTACCACCTGGTTTTGGATTGCCGGCTTCATCAGTCCAGGCATCGATACATGCCACTTTCTTACCTAACTGCGCCGCACGGATCGCTGCAATGTATCCACCAGGACCGGCACCAATAACAACCACATCAAATTGAGTAGACATAACAATTCTCTTTAATTTAATTCATTTGCATGCACACCAGGTGCATATAAAGAATCACGCCCCGTAAGGGGGCGTGATACCGTATGTATTAATTACAGATCAAGCAACAGGCGTTGTGGATCTTCGAGTGCTTCTTTCATCGCGACCAGGCCAAGAACGGCTTCACGACCGTCGATAATACGGTGGTCGTAAGACATAGCGAAGAAGTTGACTGGACGGATAACAATTTGACCGTTTTCAACCACTGCACGATCTTTGGTCGCATGAATGCCCAGAATCGCAGACTGCGGTGGGTTGATAATAGGTGTGGACAGCATAGAGCCGAATGTACCACCGTTGGAGATAGAGAATGTACCGCCAGTCAGCTCGTCGAGGGTCAGTTTGCCATCACGTGCCTTGGCACCGAATTCGGCAATTTTTTTCTCGATGTCGGCAATCGACATTTGGTCTGCATTGCGCAGAATAGGTACAACCAGGCCACGTGGGCTGCCAACTGCGATACCAATATCGAAGTAACCGTGATAGATGATATCTTTGCCATCAACAGAAGCATTAAGGACAGGATATTTTTTCAGCGCGGCAACCGCTGCTTTTACAAAGAAAGACATAAAGCCCAGCTTGATGCCGTGTTCTTTCTCGAATTTATCTTTGTATTTGTTACGCAGGTCGATAACCGCTTTCATGTTGACTTCGTTGAAAGTAGTCAAAATTGCGTTTTCAGACTGAGATTGCAACAGACGCTCGGCAACACGTGCACGCAGGCGTGTCATTGGTACACGCTGTTCTGGACGGCCATCCAAAGAAACAGACAGGGGTACAGCAGGCGCAGCCACTGATTTTGCAGGTGCGGAAGCAGCTACAGCGTCAGCTTTTGTGACGCGACCGTCACGGCCAGAACCGGCTACATCACCAGCGCTGATGCCTTTTTCAGACAGGATTTTGCTTGCGGCAGGAGAAGCTACACCACTAACGGTTTTGCTTTCTGCTGCCACAGGTGCTGCAGCGGCAACAACAGGAGCTGCTTCTGCTGCAGGCGCAGCAGTTGCACCAACCGTAGCTTCAGTGTCGATTTTAGCCAGCAGCTGTTCTGCTGTTACAGTGCTGCCGTCAGCTTCAACGATTTCAACAATCACACCAGATGCTGGTGCGGGAACCTCAAGAACTACTTTATCGGTTTCAACTTCAATCAGGGTTTCGTCCTGGGTAACCGCTTCACCAACTTTCTTTTTCCATTCAAGCAGAGTTGCTTCAGAAATTGATTCTGATAATTGGGGAACGATAACGTTAATAATAGCCATTTTTTTAATCCGTAAAATATGTTAGTCCAATTACTTGGTTAGGATAAAACCTTTTAATTTCGGCGCAAATGCCTGTTCAATAAGTGCTTTTTGCTGTTCCACGTGTTTGGCCATATAGCCAACAGCAGGAGAAGAAGAAGCATTGCGGCCTGCATAAGACAATTTCTGACCGGCAGTCATGTTCTCATACAGATGATGCTGAATATAGAACCATGGACCTTGGTTCTGAGGTTCATCCTGGACCCAGATAACTTCTGTGGCGTTAGGATATTTCTTGATTTCCGCTTCAAATGCCTTATGGGCAAACGGATACAACTGTTCAACGCGAATGATGGCAACATCATCGGCTTCACGTTCGGTACGTGCATTTACCAGATCGTAATAGACTTTACCGGAGCAAGCCAGAATGCGCTTGACTTTATCAGCCTTGATATCGACGTTGACTTCAGGGATGACCGGCTGGAATTCACCGGTAGCCAAGTCGGCTAACGGAGAGGTTGCGTCTTTGTTACGCAGTAATGATTTAGGTGTAAAGATCACCAAAGGCTTACGGAACTGACGAATCATCTGACGACGCAGCAAATGGAAAATTTGTGCGGCATTAGTAGGCTGCACCACTTGCATATTGTTGTCTGCACACAATTGCAGGAAGCGCTCGATACGGGCAGATGAGTGCTCTGGGCCTTGGCCTTCATAACCGTGTGGCAACATCATGGTCAAGCCACACTGGCGTCCCCATTTTGCTTCACCGGAAGAAATAAACTGGTCAATCACAACCTGTGCACCATTAACGAAGTCACCAAACTGGGCTTCCCAAATGGTCAAGGTATTGGGTTCTGAACACGCATAACCATATTCGAAACCTAATACCGCCTCTTCAGAAAGGACAGAGTCGATAACAGTGAAAGGTGCCTGGTTTTCGGCAACGTTTTGCAATGGAATATAAGTACCATCATCCCAACGCTCACGTTTTTGATCGTGCAATACAGCATGACGGTGTGTAAAAGTACCACGACCTGAGTCTTGACCGGTAATGCGTACGGCATAACCGGAAGCGACTAGGGTTGCAAATGCCAGGTGCTCACCCATACCCCAGTCAAGGTTTTGCTCGCCAGCCGCCATATTACGGCGATCATTCAGCAATTTTTTCACTAGGTTATGAGGCGTAAAGTTTTCTGGAACAGTGGTGATTTTCTCACCGATCCGCTTGAGCTCAGCCAATGGCACAGCGGTATCCGCGTGATCTGTCCATTTAGCGCCCAGGAACGGTGTCCAGTCAATCGAGTATTTGTTTTTGTAGTCTGTCAGTACTGGCTCGACGGTTTTCTGGCCGTCTTCCATCAGCTGACGGTATTCTTTGACCATTTGGTCTGGGCCGTCTGCATCCAGCACGCCTTGGGCAACCAGTTTGTCACCGTACAGTTTGCGTGTACCGGGGTGAACGCTGATGCTTTTGTACATCAAAGGCTGTGTCAGGGCTGGCGTATCCTGTTCGTTGTGACCCAGTTTACGGAAGCAGATGATATCAATCACGACATCATGACCAAATTCCATGCGGTAATCAACAGCCAACTGTGACACGAAAGCAACCGCTTCAGGATCATCACCGTTTACGTGGAAAACCGGTGCTTCGATCATTTTCACAACATCGGTACAATACAGGGTTGAACGTACGTCGCGTGGATCAGAAGTTGTAAAGCCGATTTGGTTGTTAATAACAATATGAACCGTACCACCGGTACCGTAACCACGGGTTTGGGCAAGGTTCAGGGTTTCCATGACAACGCCCTGGCCGGCAAAAGCCGAGTCACCGTGTACCAGAACCGGTAAAACCTGTTGCTTGCCATTTTCACGGCGTTCCTGGCGTGCACGTGCACTACCTTCGACAACCGGATTGACGATTTCAAGGTGAGACGGGTTAAATGCCAATGAAAGGTGAACCGGACCGCTACGTGTAGACAGGTCACTAGAGAAACCATTATGGTATTTCACGTCACCATCGGTAAGACCTTCTGCGTGCTTGCCTTCAAATTCGGCAAACAGGTCACCGGGCATTTTACCCATGATGTTAACCAGCATGTTCAGGCGACCACGGTGGGCCATGCCAACCACGATTTCATGTATGCCACGATCTGCTCCGTGGTTAACGATTTCGTCCATGGAAGCGATAAAGCTTTCACCACCTTCCAGGGAGAAACGCTTCTGACCCACATATTTGGTGTGCAGGAAACGTTCCAGGCCTTCGGCTTCGGTCAGTTGCTGCAGAATGCGTTTTTTCTGGTTAGCGTCGAAGTTGGGATTGCTTTGGATGCTTTCAAGACGCTCTTGTACCCAGCGCTTGGCTTTAGGGTCTGACATGTGCATGAATTCGGCACCAATGCTGCGGCAGTAAGTATCGCGCAGGGCATTGAGGATTTCACGCAGGGTCATGGTGGTTTTCTTGGTGAAATAGGTATTCGTTGCAGAATACACTTCATCAAGGTCGGCTTCAGTCAGACCGTAAAAAGCAGGATCGAGTTCCGGAATTGAAGGACGTTCACTACGTTTCAGGGGATCTAGCGCTGCCAGACGTACACCTAATGAGCGATAAGCGGCAATAAGAGACTGTACATGCAGTTGCTTGCTGGCGACTTCAAGGTTAGGTGGGGCAATTTGCTGAACCACAAAAGCATTGGCTTTGGCGCGTTGGGCAAATGAAGTAATGACAGAGCTGTGATTTTGATCACGGGTTCCTGTAGAACCATCGGTTGCAGGCAAATTCTGCAACTGATCAAAATAAGCACGCCATTCTTCTGGTGCTGAATCAGGATTGTCTAGATAAGCTTCATAGAGCTCTTCGACATATGGGGCATTGCTGCCGAATAAATAAGATGTGGATTTCTTTTCAATTTCCGTAGTCATAAACGCTTCACCGGTATGAGTGTTTCACCCTTTGGATGCAGGAATACCTTCCGCGTTACGGCTAGACCGAATTGCGGATAGCGGGGCAGAAGGCACGTACTAGCCTTAAAAGCCAATAACACAAAAGTATACCCCTATTTATCAAGCTTTTCGCTATAAAGTTTTCAAAAACAAAAGATTATTAATGCTTACTGATTAGCAAATTGGTATATTTGTATAATTCGTTGCTTTATAAACACGATTAGCTTTAATTTATCAAACTAAAAATACAATAGGGTCCTCTCTACTATGAATCACGATTTTAACAAACTGGCGCTGGACTATCACGCTTATCCTACCCCCGGTAAGATATCAGTGACACCAACCAAGCCGCTAGCCAACCAGGACGATCTCTCACTTGCTTATTCTCCCGGTGTAGCGGCTGCATGCATGGCCATTTTCAATGAAGGCGATGAAGCCGCAGCTAAATATACTTCCCGCTCCAATCTGGTTGGCGTGATCACCAACGGTACTGCAGTACTTGGCTTGGGCAACATTGGTCCGCTTGCCGCCAAACCGGTCATGGAAGGCAAAGGATGCCTGTTCAAAAAATTTGCCGGCGTTGACGTTTTTGACATTGAACTGGCAGAACGCGACCCCGATAAGCTCGTGGATATCATTGCCGCACTTGAACCCACATTGGGCGGCGTGAACCTGGAAGACATCAAGGCCCCTGAATGTTTCTATATTGAAAAAAAACTGCGCGAACGCATGCGCATCCCGGTATTTCACGACGACCAGCACGGCACCGCTATCATTTCATCAGCAGCCGTCCTGAATGGACTGAAAATCGTCAATAAAAATCCGGCCGAGGTCAAGCTGATCTGCTCAGGCGCTGGCGCTGCAGCGATTGCCTGCCTCGACTTGCTGACCAAAGTAGGCATTAGCAGGGAAAACATTTATGTCTGTGACTCTCGCGGCGTGATCTGGAAAGGCCGTGATGAAAACATGGAAGAAAACAAGGCACGCTACGCCCAAGACACCGATGCCCGCACCTTGGCCGATGTCATCAAGGATGCTGACGTTTTCCTGGGCTGCTCGACAGCCGGTGTCCTGACCAAAGACATGGTCAAATCAATGGGCAGCCAGCCACTGATTCTGGCCTTGGCCAATCCCGACCCGGAAATCCTCCCTCAAGACGCCAAGGAAGCACGTCCCGATTGCATTATTGCAACCGGCCGCTCCGATTACCCTAACCAAGTCAATAACGTATTGTGCTTCCCATTCATTTTCCGGGGTGCGCTTGACGTTGGCGCCACCCGCATTACCGAAGAAATGAAACTGGCTTGCGTCAAGGCAATTTCCGAACTTGCTCAAGCCGAACAAAATGATGAGGTCGCCTCGGTTTACCAGGACCAAGACCTAAATTTTGGTCCTGAATACATTATTCCCAAACCGTTTGACCCGCGCCTTATCGTCCAGATTGCCCCCGCTATTGCACAGGCCGCCATGGACTCTGGCGTGGCTACGCGCCCGATTGAAGACATGGATGCCTACCGCAGCCAGTTAATGAGCTTTATTTACCGCTCTGGTCAATTGATGCGCCCGCTTTACAAACAAGCAAAATCAGACCCCAAACGGGTGATTTTTGCTGACGGTGAAGATGAACGCATCCTGCATGCAGCCCAAACCGTTATTGATGAAAAACTGGCTTATCCGATTCTGGTCGGACGCCCCGGCGTTATCAATATGCGCATTGAAAAACTGGGCCTTCGCCTGGTCAACGGCAAAAACGTCGAAATCGTCAATCCAGAAGATGACGACCGTTTCAACGAAACCTGGCAAGCCTACTACAAACTGAAAGCACGTGATGGCGTTACCCCCAACATTGCGAAAGCGATGGTTCGTAAACACAACACGCTTATTGGTGTCATGCTAATGGAACGCGGTGACGCCGATGCCATGATTTGCGGTGTTTCAAGCAAGTTTGACAACCAGTTGAAATATGTCCAGGAAGTCATTGGCCTGAAACCCGGCGCCCAGACCTTTGCCGCCATGAACGTACTCATGCTGCCAGATGAAACCCTGTTCATTTGTGACACACATGTTAACGAAAACCCCAGTGCTGAACAGATTGCCGACATTACCATCCAGGCTGCCGAAGAAATGATTCGCTTTGGCATCACACCTAAAATTGCCCTTCTGTCTCATTCCAATTTTGGTAGTCGTCCTACTGAATCTTCCAGAAAAATGGCTCGTGCCCGCGAAATTATTGCCGAACGTGCACCATTACTGGAAGTGGATGGAGAAATGCATGCCGACTCAGCACTGTCAGAAAAAATTCGCCTCAACGCGTTCCCTGACTCGACACTTAAAGGTCGCGCCAATCTGCTGATCATGCCAAATCTGGACACCGGCAATATTACATACAATATGCTGAAAATGACGGGCAGCAATGGCATTGCGATGGGTCCCGTCCTGCTGGGCGCAGCAAAACCTGTGCATATCCTTACCACTAGCGCAACAACACGCCGTATTGTCAATATGACTGCACTGGCTGTTGTTGATGCGCAGCAATCACAAGGAAACTAGGTTTTGTTGAAAAGCGATGATCTTGCCAAACTGCTGCTCAGACTTGGGGTGGGCTTCCTGATCCTGTTTCATGGTTTGACCAAAATCTCAAACGGGATAGATCCGGTCATTGGCATGGTAACCGCCAAAGGCTTGCCCGCATTTGTCGCCTATGGCGTTTATGCGGGCGAGGTCATTGCGCCAATCATGGTGATCATTGGCCTTTATACCCGCCCTGCCGCCCTCGTTATTGCGGTGAATATGCTGTTTGCCTTTTTCCTTGTACATATGGGGCAACTGTCTTCATTCAGCCGCTCGGGTGGCTGGGTACCTGAATTGCCTGCCCTTTTTCTTGTGGGTGCACTGGCCATTTTCCTGGGCGGCGCAGGCAAATACTGCCTTAACACGCCTTATAACAACTAATCGCCTTTTCTTCCCCTTAATTCCCCTTAAAAAAAACCCTTCAGGAATTATCCTGAAGGGTTTTTTTCAACTACCGGGAAATGTCCCGCTGAAAATTAACGCTTGGCAATTTCCACTACGTCACGGGCGGTATCGCCTGTAAACAGCTGACGTGGGCGACCGATCTTGTAACCAGGATCAGAGATCATCTCATTCCACTGTGCAACCCAGCCTACTGTACGAGCCAAGGCGAAAATTGCAGTGAACAGAGAGGTTGGAATACCAATTGCACGCTGAACAATACCTGAGTAGAAGTCTACGTTAGGATACAGTTTGCGTTCTACAAAGTATGGATCTTCCAGGGCGATACGCTCCAGTTCCATGGCCAACTTGAACAGAGGATCATTCTCGAGGCCCAATGCAGTCAGGACTTCTTTACATGTTTCCTGCATCAGTTTGGCGCGTGGGTCATAGTTTTTGTAGACACGGTGGCCAAAGCCCATCAGGCGAACACCTGATTCTTTGTCTTTGACTTGCTCCATGAATTCGCCGACTTTAGCAATACCACCATTAGCTTGAATTTGCTCAAGCATGTTCAGGCAAGCTTCGTTGGCACCACCATGGGCAGGACCCCACAAGCAAGCAACACCAGCAGCAATAGCTGCAAACGGGTTGGTGCCTGAAGAACCACACAAACGTACGGTAGATGTAGATGCATTTTGCTCGTGGTCTGCATGCAAAATGAAGATACGGTCAAGGGCACGCTCTACAACATCATTGACTTTGTAATCTTCGCAAGGTGTTGCAAACATCATGCGCAGGAAGTTGCCAGTGTATGACAGGTCATTCTGAGGATAGATGAAAGGCTGGCCTTGAGAGTATTTGTAAGTCATTGCCACCAGGGTAGGCATTTTGGCAAGCAGCCTGATCGCTGAAATGTGACGATGCTCTGGATTGGTAATGTCGGTAGAGTCATGGTAGAAAGCAGCCATTGCACCAACCAGACCTGTCATGATGGCCATAGGGTGCGCATCACGACGGAAACCACGCAGGAAAAACTGCATCTGCTCGTTAACCATGGTGTGGTAAGTAACCTGATGGTTGAAATCAGCTTTTTGTGCTGCATTTGGCAATTCGCCATTCAACAACAAGTAACTGGTTTCCATGAAGTCACAATTAACAGCCAGTTGCTCGATGGGGTAACCACGATACAACAACTGACCTTTATCACCATCGATATACGTAATGGCTGATTCACATGAAGCGGTAGACATGAAGCCCGGGTCATAGGTAAACATACCTGTTTGACCATACAACTTGCGAATATCTACAACATCCGGGCCAACTGTACCCTGGTACACTGGAAATTCAACGGACTTACTACCATCGGAAAAGCTGAGCGTAGCTTTTTTTTCGGACAATTTCATCTATATTCCTTACTTAGTTTTATACAACACAATAACTGTTTACCCAGCCTACCCTGCACGCATCAGACCGATCAGACGGTTTATATTAGGCGTATCATAGTCACCCTCTGGTTCTGAACGCGCCAGCAGAAGGTCGAGTAAATTGTTATCATCCAGCTCAAAAAGTTGAGTCAGGGACTTTACATCCTCGTTCGTTAACGAAGATTCATAACGATCCAAAAATTTAGTAATAATCAAATCGTTTTCTAAAAGTCCCCGACGAGCCCGCCAGCGAAGGCGAGCTCGTTCCAATTCCGTCAATTTGTCCATAACAAACTGCTTAGATTGAACGACGAACCAGCATTTCCTTGATTTTGCCGATTGCTTTTGTTGGGTTCAATCCTTTAGGACAAACGTCAACACAATTCATAATTGTGTGACAACGGAATAAACGGTACGGATCTTCAAGATCGTCCAGACGCTCTCCTGTGGCCTGATCACGACTATCAGCAATAAAGCGATAGGCATTCAGCAAGCCAGCAGGACCTACGAACTTGTCTGGATTCCACCAGAAAGAAGGACAGGAAGTAGAGCAGCATGCACAAAGAATACATTCATACAAACCATCAAGCTCTTCACGAGCCTCAGGTGTTTGCAGACGCTCTTTTTCAGGTGGCGGTGTATCGTTAATAAGATACGGACGAATCGAGTGATACTGATTGAAGAAGTGTGTCATGTCCACAATCAGGTCACGGATGACCGGCAAACCTGGCAACGGACGAAGAACGATAGGCTCTTTCAGGTCACGCAGGTTGGTTGTGCATGCCAGACCATTTTTACCGTTGATATTCATGGCATCTGAACCACAAACACCCTCACGGCATGAACGACGCAAAGCAAGACTGTCATCAACATCATTCTTGATGCGAACAATCGCATCAAGCAACATTTTGTCAGTTGGCTGAAGCTCTACTTCCAGCTTTTGCATGTAGGGACGCT
>WARP01000334.1_pt1 | contig 53163 bp, 55 predicted proteins | sample 4769151 | NCBI WGS metagenome assembly WARP01 (sample SAMN08893023, study PRJNA449175) | gut metagenome | isolation source: rumen sample fed with dry roughage | host: cow | place: India: Nagpur | collected 2016
GCCTGATATTGTCGGCGAGATCCCAATGGTCGCCGTTCTGGTCGGTTGTCCTCTTATACAGGAAGCTGAGACCCATCTCGCGTCCGAAATGCTTGCATGTGTACCATAGCTCCTCGATGAGGAACGGCTTCTCCTTGCCGACTGCTCGCCCGCTTTGCGAGTCACCTGACACGGCCATCTGGACTTCGGCTTTCTCCCCGTTGGGGAGCCAGATCTGCGGAGCGATCTGCCCGCCGGATGCCATCGAGAGCTCTCCCTTGAAAGCCTCGCCGGACAAGGCCATCTTCGTCCTGTCGTTATATTCGCCACCTACCGTCGTCCTGCCGGTCCAATACATCTGGATCTGGCTGCCGATGAGCGATATTCCGGTGTACTCGGTTTCCCTTGACGCCGAGTCTGGGAGGAAGATGGGGGCATAGCTGATGCCATCTGAAACGATGGCCATAACATCGCCTTTTCGCACACCGCCCTTGATGATGCCATCGCCTATCTCCGGTGCGTTCCTCAGGATGTCGGCGTAAGCGGATATGCTCTGCCTCACGATGTCATGGTTGACATTCGTGTTGCGAAAATCGAGATGGCTGAACCCGTTCCCGTTTGCATTGCCGAACAGGTCGATGACCTCTTGACGGGATAGGATGCTGAAGCTGCGGCCGCCCTTGCCAAGATAAGCCGATGCATCGACCGTCACGTTCTTGCCGACGCGCCTGGTGATCTCGCCGGCACGGTTCCAGCCGATTATCTCCGCATCTCCGAGGTTGAATATCCCGTTCGTGGTCATACCCGGCAATCCTGCAACGAAGTCGTCGATATACGTGAAGAAGATGTTGTTCTTGTGGAAATGGGTTCTCGGAGACCTCGTGATACCTGTATGGTAAGCCTTGTTCCTGATATCATCGCTTGGCTTTACGATGATCCACTCCTGGCCTTTCCCATCGGTCCAGAAATCCTTTATCGCATTGCTATCATATTGCCTGATGTTCTGGATGTCCTTGGTGATGAGGATCATGTTGTTGTTATCGAGAGCCCACTGCTCGGCATCGGTCATAACCGATTGGTCGTACACGGTGGCAGCTGCCAAGTCATCATGCCCGTTGACGACGTTGACTATCGATGAATTATCCCTATATATACTGCGGAACCTATCGCTCGCGGTATCCTTATTCCATTTCTCCGGGATGAACGCCTGGACGATCTTGAACTTGACACCGCTCTTATCGCCCTTGGTCTTTTTAGCGGCATCGAGCCTTGCCTTTCCGGCTTTGCTCTGCGTCATCAGCGTCGTCGGCTTGATGCTGTTCCCCCTTGTCGGAACCGTACCGAAGTTGCTATTGAACAGCGCGTTGAGCATGAGCTGTTGCGGCGTGGCCGTGTTCTCGCCGACTATCCCGGAATTGAAGCTATACCCGACCGGATTTACTTTAGCCATGATCTTGTCGACTGAGAGCGAGTTCGCCTCGACGCCATCCCAGCTGTAGACTGCTGTAGCCGCAGTATCCCTGACATGGTCGACGCTGCCGAGATCCGCGTCGTCTATCGCCGAGACCGCTCTAAGGATCTTCGAGCTCATCTCCTCGGGAGTGGCGAATTTGAGCGACACGGCCGTGATCTGGCGGTTCCCGACATATCGTGCCCATGCCGCGTTGAAATCCTCCTGGCCATTGAACATGTGGCTGGCATCGAAGAATATCTGGCTACCATCATCGAACGTGATCTTGAACGCAGGGGTTATCGCCTGGGCGACCACGAGAGCGGAATTGTAATCCAGGCTCGATGCCTTGTGGTTCTTCTTGAACTCGAGGTACAGGTCGTATGCAAGGTCATGCCTGCTGTCTATGAGCGTCTTCGACATGGTGACGAAGGCGAGGTCCGGCGTAGCGAGCGCGGAGCTCGGGATCACGATCGCATTCGGGTCTCCGACATCGCGCTTGTCTACGATCCACTTCTGCTTCGCGGCGAAGTTCTTCTTGACCTTCAGGACCATGGCCTCCTGGGCCGCATCCTGCAATATGCCGAGTATCGATCCGAGCGTCGAGTATTTACGGACAGTCCATTCCTCGCGGTACTCAGTGTTCAGGTCCTCGATGCCATGCGGGTTGTCATCCGGATGGAAGAACCTGACCTGGGCGTTCTGATCGATATCGCCCTTGTTGATCTTCTTGATGAGCTGGCCGACCGACATGATATCGCCGGATCTCAGCTGCCTATCCTCCATGACGAGGGTGCATTTGACGCTATCCCAATCCGGGATGCGGAATCCCTTCTTCACATCGTTGATGTCGTCGCTCTTGCGCAGGCGCTCCTTCTCAGCCTTCTCCCTCGCCACCATCGATGCAAGCTGGCCGGCCGTCGTGCTCTTCGATATGGCCCTCTTGTTCTCATACGGCCTGAGGAACCCGAAGCCCGCTAGCATCTTGGTAGCCGAGCCGTTGACTCCGACCCTGGTCGACGCGATCGATCCGCGTTCGACCATCTGGAGGCTCGACACGATGGCCTGATTCCTCGTCGATGAGAAGTCCATCTTCGGCAGACTGAAGTCCTTGCCCTCGATCTCGGCCTTGAACCCGGCGATCGAATCTGGCTCGAGGAAGTCGTCCAGCGTCCTTATCTCTGAGAGGAGATCATTGAACGAGTCGATCGTATCGTTCAGATCGTTCACGATGTTGACGTTGATATCGCTGCCTGTGAGGCTCTTCGATTGCTCGACGAGCGATACGAAAACCTTCGAGTTGTAGTATCTCATCAGCTTGAGAAAGTCGCCGTTATCCTTCCCCTTGCTTTCCTTGAATGTCTCGTATGCATCGTTGAACTTTTTCTCTATATCGGCATCTTCCTCGGTATCGCCGATCTCATGCAGGATGTTCTTGGCCTTTGCGACATATACCTTGATCTGGCTATCGTTGATGACGTTGAAATCGGACTCCATGAAGATGCCGCCCTTGATGATGTCGACGCTCCTGATGTTCGTCTTCGTCTTCATCTCAGAGTTCGTGACAAGCATCCTGAGCCGATTTATATTATCAAGGTACACATTGGTGGATCTGATCTGGTCATCGGACATATTGGGAAATTGCCTTTTAAGAGACGATACGATACCGGGTTCCAATTGCTGGATGAATCTCTCGCCATCTACGGAGAACACGCCGGTCATCTCATCGATCTCGCCGTACATGTGCCATAGCAACGCCATGATCCTATTGTTGGTATCAGCGATCTCATCTTTCCTGCTTATCAGCAGTTTGGTGGCATCTTCTTTGGCCATGGTTATGGCATCGATATCGACATCTAGCGCAACAGCCTGATTCAGGGCAGCATCGGCTGCATCCTGTAATCCTCGTCTCTCTAGGAGCTCCGCCGCTTCGATAGCCATGTTCTGCGCAACGACGGTCTCCTGCAACGTGGTGAACTGGTTCACCACGGCCTGCGATTCCATTATCTTGCTCGACATCGAATCGGATGCAGCGTCGAGGGCACCATGGAGCTCGGTGACGGCATTTCTGACGAGACTCGAGAAATAGCCTTCGGTGATCTTCTTGAGGTTCATGCCATCAGGATTCTCGAGGGTAGCCTTGAAGATGCCCTTGACGAATTTCCTGTGCATGGCAGTTATCTTGTCGTTGAACTGCTTCGGCGACGACAACGTCTCCGAATCGGTGCCGACAGCTCGGATGAGGTAACCGGTGTAATCGTTCCAGTTGAGGAGGATGTTCGAGATCTGCTCCAGCCTCCGCTCCATCTCGATGCTGATCTTCACATCGGAGCCGTCGAACCACAATCCGGTCCGCTCGCGGCAGTACCTCTCGAACGACTGCGTCAGCTTGCCGGTCTTCCCGGCCACCACCGTCGCATTGCCGCCGTTGATGATCCCCTGGGGCCTGGAGTCAGAGAGTATGTCGACGAGCTCTGGATACTTCTCGAGGAGGAGCTCGGCCTGGCGGTCGTTCATCTCCTGTCCTGCAACCCAGCTTGAATCGACGTTCTTCATGATCACATCGAACGAGATGGTGCCGTATTGCCCGGTGGCAGGGTCGCAGAGTTCATATTCTCTGTTGCGATCGTTGAACAGCGAAAGCCACAGGTTCCTGTTATTGGCGAACGAATCAACGGACATGACACCATGGTTCTCGCCGGTTATCTGGTTGAGATACGGCATCATGGAACCGTTGACCATCATCTCGAGGGTCTGGTACGAGAGGGTTCCGGCATGCTCGTTCGTGCCCTTCTCCATCTGGGCGTTCACGAGGACGGCACCGGCGTATGTTTTCGCTCCGAGGATGTCTATGTTATAAGAGGTCCTCGCGTTCCTCGCCGAATCGAATATGAAGCTGGCGAGGGATACGCCAGGGTGGCTCCTGGACTTGTTGATGAGCGCCTTGACGTCTGCCTTCTGATCCTTGTAGAGGAGCTTCTGCATATTCGATATCTGGGTCTCGGCGTTCTTGATCCTGACCGCCATGCCAGAGATATCGAAATCAGATGTCTCGGTCATGATGCAATCGAAGAAAAGATCGTCTGTCGCGGCGATTATGTCACCGATATCGCCGAGCTCCTCCCAGTTATCGGCCTTCGTCTTCCATGCCACATCCAAGGTGGTGAGCGCGTTGAGCAGCTTGCTCTCATGGTCAGGGCTCTTCATGATCTGGACGGCGATCGCCTTGTGGATATCGTTGATCTCGGCCTTCTCGTCGAGTATCTGGTACACAGCATCCTCGACGTTCTGCCCATCATCCTGGAGTGCCTTGATAAGCGGCCTGAACTCGGTATCGAGAGATGCGCCGACGAAAGCCGTGATCCTTGCATCCCTGTTATCACCGAACAGCATCTTGCCGACCTTGGTGCCGAGGATATCGATGCCGCGGATACCGGCGTCGAACGCGATATCCGGGTCCATGACCAGGAACAGCGCGTCGCATGCGGCCTGGAAACGCCTTATATCGTTCTCGGTCAACGTCCCGTTCTCGTACTTGCGCACTATGTTGTTCTCGCCGACACCGAGGTCTATTCCCGTTATGATGCCCTGCGCCTTGCCTGATGCGACCTTCTTATCGGATTTATACCCGGAGACGAGCTTGTTGAGGAACGATTGCACCTTCGTGTCATTTGACAGCCCCCACATCTCGATGAACGTCCTCGTGTCACCCTTCCTGGCAAGCGGCTCGATGAACTGTGAGAACGTGGTCATCTCATCGACTTCTCCTGAGAGGAAATCGATGTCGAAGATGGCGCCGATGGGGGTCGACTCGAACACCTTGTTGAGCTGGCGGCCGAGCGCGACATCGGATGCATCCTTGAGCTCGCTCTTGAGCGTGATCCCGAATGGAACGGACAAGCCCTCGGTATCGAGCACCTTCTGAGCCTGGTTGTACATCTTCACGGCTTCATTGTAGTTCTTGACGAAGCTCTCGAGGAACAGATCGACATCGGCTCCGCTCCTTATCACCGTGCCGACATCCGGGCCCCATTCTCCAAGGGTTCTCGCTATGACGTAGCTGTTGAAGATTCCCTCCGTTGCCTTCGCAGGAGAAACCCCTTCTGATATCATCCTGAACGAGGATCTGATCAGAGCCCCGACTACATCACCGTCGGATAGCAACGTATTCACAGCTCCTACAGATTCAAGATATGCCCCGACCGATTTGGCGGTGAATCCAGCTTGGCCGTACTGGCGGAAGATGATGTTGCCCTCCGTGGTGAGGCTGTAAGTGAGGAATCCGAGCGCTTCCCACACATCGACCGGCAACGTGTTGCCGCCGACTGCTCCGGTCGAGTCTATCTGGGCGATCTTCTTCGACAGCTCCTCGATGGTCTGCTCGCCGTTCAGCGTCCTTGCGAACTCCTGTCCGAGGACCTGTCTGACACGAGGAGCCATCGTCGACACGTACACCTCGTCAAGCGTCGTCGACATGCTCTTCAGCGTCGTGTTCACAGAGTTTCTCGCCATCCTCTTCGCGGCATCAATGACCATACCCGATTTGCTGGCAGCCGTGAACACGGACTGGTACATCTGGTTGAGCGCAGATGACATGCTCGATTTGCCATCCGCGTATCCTTTCATCGATTTCATGATGTTCTGGACGTGGAAATCCTTCGTGGCATCGGATACCGTGAACCCGCTGAGAGCTGCGTCGACGATGTTCCTGACATCGCTCTCCTTCATATCGGTCCTGAAGCCGAGGTATGTGTCATTGGCGTTCTGCCGACCCTCCGGGTGGACGAGCATCTCGGATGCATACCCGCCGACGTTCGCCTTGTCGGCATTGAAGTACACGACGGAAGTGTCGCCATCGACATCGGCGCCGAAGAGCGTGTACACGGCTGCATGCGCCTGGAGGTCTCCCCCATGGGTTATCTCCTTGAGGTTGACGTAGAACCCGCCGTTCATGGTATCGGGGTTCCTCATGAGCGCGACACGCGCCCCGTTGCCGTTCGTCTTGTCGAGAAGGAGAGCGGTGAGCGCCTGCCCGGCATCAGCGTACACGGTTCCGTTGTAGGTCCTATTGTAAAGCGCGGTATCGAACTCAGCCTTCGTAGCTCCGAACGCATTGTATACCTCGGCCTGGCCATCGGGCGATGACCTGTCGTACATCGACCTGATGTCCTCGTCGGACATGGCGATATCGTCGAGATCCCAATTATGCGTTCTGGTCTTCGCATGCTTGACTATCACAGATCCCGGGGTGCTTGCCTGGAAGGAGTTGAGCCTATGCTCCTTCAGCCATTTCTGCTGATTCGGCATGTATTCCCAATTACCTGCATTGTCCCTGACAAGCTGGTATTCATGGCTATCATCATGTATCTCGGGTCTCAAGACGCCGTTTCCGCCATCATTGGTATTGTCCGCAGTCGTCGCCTGATCACCGCCATGGGCCTCGCGCCATTTACCTCTGGCATAGGATATGCCATGGCCCGCACCTGACATGATGCCGCCGCCGATCGCGCCCCATTTCGCAGACTCTACAGCCCGGTCGAAGGAACCTTCGTCGATATGGTTGAACGAGATGTCATCGAGATAGCTCTGGATGAACTCCTCGCCTGCTTCCTCTGCGGTCGCCGTGCCCATGGAGAACCCGAGCTGCGCTGCCTTTGGAGCATTCCGGAAGATCTCGCGTCCAGCTTGGCCGACTGTCCTGAACAACGGCGTGGCCGACCTGATAAGCTGGCCGGATGCACCGGTGAGACCGGAGTTGATCACGCCGTTTGCGAGCTGCGCTACCGCTTGCGCGCCATCGTACGTCTCGGTGGTGATGAGACCCTTCTCGGTGTCTACCTCGAGCTGCTCGGTATACGGGTTGTCAAGATACTGGTTGCGCGTCAAGCCGCCTGCGAAGTTCGCAGGAGCCTGGAGCATACCGGAAGCCATCTGGCCAGGGAGGCTGGCTACGAACGCGGCCATGTTCTCAAGCGTGAAGCCCTTGTTTGGATCGAACCCGGAATAGCTGCTGACGATGTCGGAAAGGTCGTTGCCCATGTACGCGATGCCGCGCTCGAGCATGTTCATCTCTCGCATCGGCTGATCGGGGGTAGGAGATGCCACGTTGCCGGGATTCTGCTGGGTGTACCGGTCGTATAGCCCCTGCATCTGGTAATCGCGGGGCGTGAGCTGCGCCTGCTGCTGCTGAGCGAGCTGCGCCTGCTGGGCCTGTTGGGCCTGGGCGCGGAAATAAGCCGCACGGTTCTCGAGCCACTGCTGCCTCTGATCGAATCCCTGAGGCACCGCCGCCTGGGAGATGCCGGAGTATTGCGGTGCGCCTGCGGGCACCTGGCTACGGGCCACGCCGTCGTAGTTCTGAGGATTGACGAAGACTGCCATCTGTTCTCCTATCCTGATGGATCAGGCTTTTTCGCGGACATTATACAACGAAACGGGGGGCCTGGGAATCCCAAACCCCCCGCCTGTCCAACGGGAGCGCCGGCTAACTCGGTGCGATAAGCTGCCGGAGCCCCGGTAGTTGGCTATCGGATGCGGATCGCCCGCATGTAGGTGCCGACGTTGATAGCGGACCCGGAGTTCTGCCTGATAGCGCATCTGAAGGTGGTCTCCGAGTTGCATTGGGCGATGCGGATCGCCTGGGTGTACGAATATCCGGTCGGGCTGGCAGGCACGAGGCTCGAGTATCTCCTAACCTCTTTAGAAGTCGGTATCACGCCACTGGAGCCGGCCGGGCTCGTGGTGATGCAAACCTGCCTGAATCCAGCGTTGTTCGAGCTAAACTGTGCGGCAGCGACTATGATCCAGGTGCCAACCGGCAATGTGATCTCGCCATAGTATGCACCGTTCCAATCGCCCTTGCTGTTGGTGGATCCGATCGAGATGGTCGCATCCATGGTGCTATCGTTGGTGACGATCGAACCGAGCCCGCTGATATCGGTGGTCGCAAGATCCGGGAGATCCGCTTTGACGATCTTCCTGAACGTCGGCTCGCCATCGCTGCCATTCGGCGCAGCATAGAACGTGTTCTTGGTCTTGGCTGAACCTATTCCAAGCGCCAGTTCGTCATCATCGATGTTGTCCTCGATGGCCTCGAACCTCTCATCGAAGACGGAGGGATCGAATCCGGCGGCAGCCTCGAGGGCTGAAATCCTATCGAGGTCGTCCTGGAGATCGTAACGGCTCTTGTCCTCGTTGAATCCGTACGGCATTTAACTCACCTTCTTCAAGATCGTGTTGAGGGTCTTGTTGCCGGACTTCACCTGGGCGGTGAGGTCATCGACCTTCTTCTCAAGCTCGATGATGCGGTTGTTGAGGATCGGCATCTGCGCAGCGCAGAAGGCGGAGTAGTGCCCGCCCCAGCTCACCAGCTCCCAGAACTTCTTGTTGGTCTGCTTCCCGTTGAGGTCCTGGTAGGCGACGGGGGCGTTCATGATATCGTTGACCTGCATGGCCATGTCCTCTCTCGTGATAGTGTCATGCAATGCGTTCCATCTCGGGTTCCTGGCCCCGGCATAATACACGGGACATTCCTTCCTCCCAGTATGGCAATCGTAGTGGCGGACCACATGGGAGGCATCTATGCCAAGCTCGGCCATGAGCTTGCGCACAAGCCACCTGAGATCGGCGATCTCGTCGGTCGTGAACGGTCCCATATTGTTGCAGACCTCGATGCTCACGCTCTCGTTGTTGCCGATCAGCTGCGTGGCCCCAGCCCATGCGCCGACGGCCCAGGCGGTATCGGTGGTGTCGAGCAGCTGGTAGATCACGCCGCTTCCATCGAGCACGAAATGATAGCTCGAGGGGTGCTGGTCGTTGCTCGCGTACTTGGCCTCCTGCTCGGCAGATGCCGAGTTGGCGGTGTAATGCACGACGATGTACCTCGGCTTGTTGCCGCCAGGGGTGTAGTTGCCGGTATGTGCGCGGTATTTGCGGTTAATCGTCGGCATGGTGGGTTCCTATCCTATTTCGGGCTGCTACCAGAAAGCTTGATCCTGATGATCACCTTGATACTGGCATCTGGCATTGTGAACCTATGTCCAGAATCGAGAACATAAGGGACTTCGACGGGCTCGTTATCGCCGATCTGGTACCAGACCTTGTCGAAATCAAATTCGAGACTCTCTTCACACACCTCGAGCACATCACCGGGAGCAGCATATTTCGGGAACCCGCCAGCTCCTGGGACGATGCTCTCGCCTGCCGTATGGTCAAAGATATAACCGACATCGGCCACATCAGGGCTAACAAGGGACTTATCCCATTCAAAAGTGATGTTGGTCGGGTGATCGAATACGACGCATGGGACAGTGTAATCAACACCAGCGGTCGAGGTATCGATATCGGGCACCGTGAAGCTGATGGCACCATCAGAGAACTGGAAATCATCGAACGGGCCGATATAGACCATATCCGAAGTATCTTCCGCATTGGCTACAGCAAGAAATCCAGCGATATCGCCATCATAGATCTCTGCGGTATCATCATCGTAAACATCGAAACCGACATCGACACCAGAAACAACCATTGCCGGAAAAACATAAGTGTCACCAGGCGTAATAGTTGCAATGGTGTTCGACATGAAACCGATGTAACTATCCCAGTAAAACACATCAATAGGCGAGCTCTCACCGGTGAGGAGGCGAATAAGCGTCGGCGTTTCGCCAACTTCGGGGATATCGCCACCGCCACCACCACCACCGCCACCGGTATCGACACCGGCAGCCTCGGCAAGCGCCTTAGCCACGTCGGCAGTCAGCTCGACCTCAAGGTTGGGCAGGTTCTCAAGGCCGGCAGGGAGCGGGCCATCGAACTGCATCATGAAGTTCTTCTCGTCAGCCATTTCAGTCTCCTACCTCGATCTCGCCCATCATCGGGCTCTTGCCATCGTTCGCCTCGGGGATGCCGGCGAGGCTGGTGAGCAGGGAGAGAATGAATCCCCCGGCAGCCATGCTGAGCACCGCGAGCCAGTTCACCTCGCCGATCAGGAACCCCGTGACGGGGAGAGCGGCGATGGCGGTCTGCGCCGCCGTCTTGAGCGCCCTGACGAGCGCTGCCTTGATCCAGGTCTTCATGTCGTCACCTCACGATCCAGATGTCAGCATTTTCAAGTTCCTTGTACATCGTGCTGATGGTACCATTTCCTCCCAAGGCATGGTAGGCCTCGTACATCTCGTCCAGTTCTTTCTTCCGCTCTACCGACAAGGGGCGTTCCTGGTTATGGTACATGTCGTAGAAACTCACTATCTGGCTCCTGAGGAGCGCCTTCATCCCGAGTGCCATGGCATCTTCCTTGATGATCCTATCGGTCTCGGCCTTCATCAGCTGCTCGTGCCGCTCGTCTTCCTGCTTCCGGCGCTTGCTGGCCTTGGCCTCTATGACTGCGACCGTTATGGCAGCTGCGGCTGCGATGATAGATGTCAGAACTGTCTCCATCACTTCACCTCTGGATACTGGACGTACTTCATGACATGCCCACATCGTACACTCGGAACCGCCACTATGTCTATCCCATTGTCGTGACAGGCTGAGCAGAACACGAAGTCTTCGGATTTGAAGGAGCCGTTGCCCCAGTTCTCGTAGACGAACCACGGATACTTGACCTGCATGAACACGTCCCTCTTGACGAGGACGCAGCCGAATCCGCCGCCGAGGACCTTGAACGGCTTATCATAGGCGGCGACCTCGTCGACGCTCATGGCCTTCGAGAAGTTCTCCATGTGCAACGACGTCCTGCCATCCGACGGACCGTCCTTGATCCTGCGCAGATACCAGCCCATGGCCACGGGTACATCAGCGGATACCAGTGAGATCAACGCGTCCTTCGGGATCTCCATGTCGCTGTCGACCGTGAGGACGGCATCGTAATGGTCCTCGACGGTCTTCCTGCCGATCATGTTGCGGGCCTTCGCGCAATCATAGCCTGTGATGTACTCGAACGAGATGTCATGCCCGCCGCTGTACAGATCGTAGATCGATTTGAACGTCTGCGGAGCGATGTTCTCGAAAGTCGGTATGGCTACGAGAATCTTCATCGATTGTACCTCGCGAAGATATCGCTATGGCGGGCGATGGCCTCATCCCATGTCATGGACCTGTACCTTTTGACAAGCGGCTTGTTGATCCATTCCTCACGCTTGATACCGGCATAATGGACGATGCACGGGTTGTCGTCCTTATCGTTATCGGTCCAATGATTCGAGTTGTACGTGGTCGGCATGTCGAATATATGGCCTTGGCACAGATAGCTCCCGACATCCTGCTCGACCCAAGGATATCCGCGCCTGTTCAAGGTGTCGATGCACTCGTCCGCCTTGCCATCCCGCATCTTGTCGAGGTTGTAGAGCACGACGCCGAAATTGCAGTAGAGCAAGCCGTTCTTGCTGCGATGCCATTCGGATGATGCGGCGAGGTAGCAATCGGAGATAGGGAGATCGAACACCGGGGTGCAGTCGCGCTGCGCGAAGGTATCGCAATCGAGCACGAGCGCCCTCTCCGCATCTGGGAGCAGATGGCACATGGCGATCCTGATCATGGCCATGTACGTGAACTTCGACTTCATGTTGGGCCCGTTGGGAGGAAAGAACTCCTGCTTGCTGGCGTCATGCACCTCGATGAAAGGAGGAAGCTCGGAAGGGAACTCCTCGTCCTCTGTGAAGAAGTGGATCTTATCCACGGCAGAGTTGGCGACCAGAGACTTTGCAGCGGTCTCCATATCGGAGTAGATGTTCCTCGTGCCGGTGTATACAGCGATGCGATCCATCATGTCTCCTAGTAATAACCAACTTTAACGGCACGGAGAGTACCGGTGACGTTGAGCGAGGTCCCGGAGCCAGCAGTATGAGCGCCACGTAGGTAGATTGTCGTGTTGGCATTGACACGCGTGACATAGCTTCCGTGGATGATCGTCTCTCCAGACGAGCATGCAGAGACACGCATGCCGTTCGTCCTACGGCCAGTGGTGTTGCTGAAGCTGGTCGTCTGGTCGTTGACGACGGCTCCCATCCTCACCCCCGTGGCGTTGGCAGCGAACACGAGGCCCCACGTGATCACCCAAACCCCGCGTGTCAGAGTCAATGAGGTCAACGTCGTAAAGGTGTTATGGTTGAAGCTCACGGCGGAGCTGATATCCGAATTGAGCCACGAGCCGAGGTCGGTAATGTCCTGGACCGTATGGCTATGCGACGAGTCGGCCTTGCCGGACAAGGCTGTCTTGATAGTGGTCATGAAGTGGGACAGCCCGGTGCCATCTAGGTATTTGCCCATCTATGCTCCTTATGCAGCGGCCCAGAGCGCGTCGATCTCGGTCGTGGTCAGGGTCTCGATGTTGTTCTGGATCGCCGTGAAGTCCGAGGCTGAGTAGGCGCTGCTCTTGTCGGAGACGCAGAACAGCATGTCGCCGACCTCCATCACGTTCCCAGCATAGGTTCCGGCGGCCTCGACCACCCAGTACCAGCCCTTCTTGTAGTTGGCAGCCTCAAGCTCAGCCTGGGTCCACTTGGTAGCCGAACTGCCGGAGTCGGTCTGGACGAGGGTGCCCTGGAAGGTTGCGGCTCCCGCAGCCTGTGCGGCGACGTAATCTGCGACAGCCTGGGAAGTCGGGAGATTGGTCGAGGTCGATCCAGCCGAGATGGAGGAATCGACATCTTTCGCACAGGCATCTTTAAGAGAGTATGTCTTTCCACTTGGAACAACCAGAGTGGTAGCACCATCGTTGGTAATCGTATGGATGTCGATATAGTACCTGGTTTGACCGTTTACGCTTTCAGCTACCTCACCTATGAAAGCGCCGTTGATCAACCCATCGAAAAGGGCTGTTATAACCCCATCCTCCATGGTGACGCCGCTATTGCTATAGGTCTGGGGATTGGCTCCCTGGCTGGGGGCACCGATGATATAGAGCGGGCTATCGCTATCGGTGCTACCGGCGGTGTTCTTGGTGTCTGAATTGGTGTCGGGGATGTAGTCGTTCATCACCCAGCTGGTGCCATCGTAGGTGAAGCTGACGACCGCACCTGCCTTCCAGCTCGTGCTCTCGGTGGTGCCGACCCTCGTGGTCCCGTAGCTGCACAAGTTCTTAGCACCGGTCGAGTTCACGTTGAGCGTGGCATTGCTCGCGGTATTGCTGTAGGTGAACTTGACATGGATCGTCACACCGGTCTCGAGCTTGGAGAAATCGGACAACGTGACGACCTTCGCGGCCGTGGCAGCAGCGGTGGAGCAGGTCCCATAGAGCATGGACCCGACGAGATGGGTGGTCCCTGCTGTGTCGGTTACTTTTCCGATGTAGGCCATTGGGCTACCTCCTTTAGATGCCGGAGTATCCGGTATAGGAATCGACGGCGGTGACGACGGTATTGGGGGTCACGGCTGTTGGCGTGTTGGCAGTGAACGTGTCGACTTCCTTTACCGAGATCGCGGTGCCGAGGGTCGGCGCGGAACCGACGCTCGTGACGTTGGGCACGGAGAACGCGGTCCCCTCGGTGACGGAATCGCCGGAGGACGAGCTGTCCTTGGTGATCACGAGGGTGTTCGAGTTCGACGCGACGGTCGCGCTCATGGCGGTGTGCGACGTTACCACGGTCTTCTTCGAGATGTTCGGGATCGAGAACGCGGTACCGAGCGTTGGGGCGGAGCCGACGCTCGTGACGTTCGGGACGCTCACCGTGTTGGTGCTCAGGGAAGCGGCCGTGCCAGCCGTGACTGACGCTGCCGCGCCGGTTGTAGCCCCAACGGAATGCCTGTGGGTTCTGTTGATAAGAGCGCTGCTGGCACCGCTGATAGCGGATTTGATCAGCGTCATCAAATGGCTGAGGCCGTTGCTATCCAGGTATTTAGCCATTCTTCCTCCTTACATAGCCGCGTTCCACAGCGCGGTGATCTCTGCGTTTCCAAGCGCGTAGCCGTCGGACGCGGGATGGTCGGTCACCGGATCGTCGTCCGGGTCTATGAAGATGTTGAGCTGCGGGAACGTCTTGTCGCCCACGAGCGTCACCGACTCGATGCTCGGCTTGTCGGGGAGGTCGGAGTACCTGATGCTCCCCGGGACCTCGCCGATCTCGTCGGACAGGGTGACCTCGAGCCGCTGGCTCTCCAGGCCCAGCCTCGAGAAGTTGTGGTTGAGCTTCCTCATGACGATCGGGTCTAGGCCGTCGGAGGGCTGGAAAGCGACTATGTCACGCCTGTTCTCCATACCGCGGATTCTAACATGAGGGCCACGTTCCCCGCAACAGGGAAAAAGGTGAAAAAAACCATCGTAGCTTTACATAAGATCCTTGGCAGGGAGGGTGCGATGGGCTAGAATCGTGTTGTCCAGCCATATCGTCCGTTCCCGGTCGGACCAATGACCGCCCGCAAGGTATGAGTCGAATAACCGGGTGAAGCCATGGAGCGGCGGAAGCGCGACTACCCCGTGCGAGCGGAAAAAGCCGAAACCCCTCCGATGGCGCTCCCCAGTCCCGCCTACTGGAAGGCCGAGGGAGCCGGTGGCAAGGCCGGCGGAGCGAAACTTGAGGCAGGGTGCCGGAAGACTGGGGCCCCGAAGAATCCCGAGGACCCGGACAGGGATTTCCTTCAGAAAGAAGGATGGGCTGCCAGAAGCCTAGGGGAACCTATGTCCAAAGCCCCATGTATCGCAGATGGTGGGGCATGGGGGGTATACCAACCACCAACACCTCACCCACATCTGAAACACACTATAGCTTGGAAAAAATTAAAACAGGTGGCGGGGATCCAAGGCTGCAAGCCACCTGATGTCTTCTCCCTTGGCGCACGTTTTCCCATGAGGGCCTTTAGGAGATGGGAAAATGTTGCGGGGGATGGACACACAAATATATTGATATTCAATAGTTCCCTATATACCCTTCCCCCCTAGTACCCTATGCTGCGCTGAACCCGATTGCCCGATTCAAGGGAACTGTGTGTCCTTTTGTGACGATTTATAGCCAAGGAGGGAAGGAGGTGTTACCTATGGCTAAGTTCAAGTTCGACACCGATCGGGACATCGATAGGTGGTACGCCAGGAAAGAGCGGCAAGCCGACAAGGCTTATGGCCGCTGGTTCCGGGAGTGCGAGGAGCATCCCGAGTGGACCGAGGCTGACAAGATCGCAGCTTATAACCGTAACCTTGACATGGTGACGGGTAGGAAGCTGTCGATTCCTGCTGCTCCCACTGCTGCCACCGCTCCTACCGTCACGGTCAATCCGTAGGGATAGGCGCCTTCGGGCGCCTTTTCCCAGTCTTGCTTTTCTTCCTTTCCCGTTCGCGGACAGTTTGCCCTAGCAAACTGCCACCTCTGGGAATCGCGGGCGGGATTGATGTCATCGAATCTATTTGCATCTTGCGAATAGGTTGGATGATGGCAATCCGGCCATCAGGAAGAAGGAGGTAAGGATGTACGGTATTAGGCTCTATTCCCACACTCGCGTTGTCACTATCGCCTGTATCACCATGGCGATGAGCGAAGTGACCAAGGAGATCCGGGGATCGTGGCAATTTGGCCACGAGGACGTCATCATCGTCATCGATCCCCAGGCTCCTGCCTGGAAGGTCATGGAGCGACTCGAGGAGGCAATTGCTGCCTCCGGCGAGGTCGGCATCTCGTTGGTTCCAGTCGATCCCGAGCCTGTCCAGGCTCCGGCTCCCATCGACTGGGACGATGACGACGAGGACGACGAGTAGGACAAGGAGGGTTGGCTTCCGCTGGTAGCGGAGCCGCCGTCCGATAACAGTAGGCTGGCCGGCGGCTTCGTGCCCCGGCCGGTCTGTCTGTTTTTTGCTCTTCGTTCCATCACTGGTAGCAAACAGCAGCAACTGCCAGGGTTCAGCGCAGCATCCATCGTCTGCCTGCGGGCCAGCTCTCCGTTGGTCCGTAGTCAATCCTTCTCTCCTTCGGTCGCATGCCGGCGGGGAGCAGGTCCGCAGATGGACGATGGTTCCATCGTTATCGACCGACAATGAGAGAAAGGAGGAGCCATGTGCGCTCCGATCACGTTCGAGGTTACGTCTCGCGGTAGCATCCGCGAGTACGGGACCACGCTGGAATGGAAGCCGGATTTCCCGGATGGCTTCCAGTACAAGCGGGGGAAGTTCACCACCATCGAGGGGGAGTTTGCCGAGGACCCTGTTCTCGACGCCTACCTCCACGAGGAGTGGTGCGACGAGGCGCGTCAGGCCTGGCCGAAGGTCAATGCCTGGTATGTTTCGTCGGCATATAGCAAGAGGGAGTTCGCCATGATCTTATGACGAACATCCCGCCGACAACTGAATATACAGCACCTTGAGCCGGTCTCCCACATGCAATCCAACCGCAGCATGGGGAACCGGCTCTCTGCACTTTCTTTTTGCTTTCCTTTTTTGGAGAGCTGGCAATAGCAACAGCAAGCAATGTCGATTCTCGAAGAATGGAGGTTTGATATGAACGACAAGCTGTTTCTCGTCATAGTGTGGGGCAGGGATGGACTCATCAACGAGATCGGTTTCATCAACTTCTGCATGATGGCAGAGGTTGCAGTCAGCATCTCGCCCAAGTCCTACGCCGGGTGGTTCACGTGGGACGATACGGCTTGCATCGTCATCCCCGTCGAGAAGGGGATCGGCAAGGCGATCGACACCATATTCGCGAACCACTCGACCGCCGACCTTCGCATCATGCCCAAGGTCATGGTCGACAATGTCATCGTAAGGGGGTGAATGATGGACGGCGACAGCTATATCTGCAACATGTGCAAGCACTACGACGAGTGCTACGTCACAGGCCCTGGATACTGCAAGTTCTGCGATCCGTATACCTGCGGTGACTGTGTCTATTACCTTGACGACTGTGTCCACGATGGAATCGGCAAGGGGGATGAGCCTTGCGAGGACTTCGAGAAGAAGGAGGGTTAGTCATGGATATGACTACCATCAAGATCAGGATCGCCATCGTCCGCGCCGAGCTGACGGTTGCGACGCAGTGGGTCAGGGAGTCCATCTCCCTGCTCACCAAAGCCAAGAAGTACAGCGGCGTCGAGAAGGATGCCATGCTCGATAAGGCCAAGGCTGCAGATCGCAAGGCAACCGAGGCCATCTCCCGCCTCGAGCGGGCTATCGAGGAGATCAACGAGCAGCGGCATCTCATCCGAGTGGCCATCGCCAACTCGAGGGAGGTGAACTAGTGGGCGACACGGCGAAGGCATTGTTCGTCTTGCTAGGAATCATGGTGGCATGGGGCATGGCCGAGTGGCTGTGCTCCATGCCCTGGTAAAAGGAGGTAAGGAATGGAGGACAAGAACCACGAGCTCCTCAGCGAGGAGCACATGGATTCCACGGCCAAGCTGGTCAAGGGCATCGAGCATCTGGACGAGGTTGCCCATAAGAGCTTGGTCGGGCTCATGTTGGATGACAAGGTCCCGATGGAGATCGCGATCCCGGTGATGCACCGCACCGGCGGTGACCCGATCCTGGAGGAGATGGGCATCAAGATGCCGGTCAAGCCGGAGCAGAGCAACGGCTTCCTGCTGGCTGCGCACGAGATCAACGACGTCATCACCATCATCACGATGGACCCGTACGAGTCGGGCGAGTACCCGTACCGTGTGTGCATCTGGGTCAGCAAGAAGGAATGGATGGACAGCATCGACAAGATGTACCGCATCTCGTCCGTCCCGTTCACGTGCCTCTTCGAGCAGGCCGGCAGGAGCATCAGCTTCCCGATGATCCTCGCCCGCATGTTGTTCGAGGAGTGGCCCGACGGACCGGAGGGGTACACCAACGTCAAGCTGCACCTCCAGCCCTGCGGTATCCTCGACTTCACGGAGTAGGGATATGTGCGAGAAAGGCCCCGTCGATCTCGGGGCCTACGACCAGGGTGACCCGGAGTGCGCTTCCTGCCAGTCGGCAGCCGAGTGCCTCCGGGTCCAGGAGGAGATCGATAAGGAGGGAGCACGGAGTGTATAACAAAATACCCGTGAGTTGCGTGGCCGACACGTTGCTCTCGGCATACCAATGCCGCTCCGAGATCGTGCCCTGCCTCATCGGTGCACCAGGCATCGGGAAGACGCAGGGGATCGAGGAGCTGGCGGAGAAGCTGAACGTCAAGCTCGTCACCTTCATCCTGAGCAACACTATCCCGTCCGAGGTCTCGGGCATCCGTATGCCTGATAACGAGACCAAGAAGCTGGAGGTGTTCGACGATAGCAGGATGGCCAGCCTCAGGGATGGCGACATCCTGTTCTTCGACGAGCTGCTCGAGGCACCGAGGGAGCTATGGTCGGCATGCCTGACGCTGATCCAATCGAGGATCATGGCATCCGGCAGGCCGTTGCCAGACGTGTTCATCGTGGCTGCCAGCAATCCGTTGGCCAGCCCCATGGCGATACCCGCATCGGTGCGGGATAGGTTCCAGTTCCTCGATGTCGAGTTCGATTCCGAGAGCTGGGCCACATGGTTCGAGGCCAAGTACGGCAAGCGTCCGGGCAGCAGCATCCTCTGCAACATCTCCGATAACTCGTCGGATTACAACATCTTCACGCCGAGGCGGGTCGAGAAGCTGTGCAAATGGTATTGCATGGCGGAGGACAAGGACGTCGTGTACAAGGCGATCCAAGCCATGTTCGGTACCGGCATCGCCAAGGCCATCAAGGATCTGTGCGAGGTCGGCAGGAACTTCAGGGACGCGCTGTTCGAGGAGCTCGATGACATTGGCGTGGTGTTGGGCAACAACATCGACGAGATCCCGATGGCGAAGGTGCTCGCCAAGCTCCAGGCTTTGGACAACTGGCCCGAGATCGAGGCCAGGCTGGCAAGCATGGAGTACAGCGACGAGGTCAAGTACATAATGTAGGAAGGAGGGAACAGTGAAGCTGTTCAAGATTCCGGGTGTGAACCTCCCGGAGATCTACCTGGCCGAGGATAAGGAGCAGGCCAGGCTGGCTAGGAAGCACGGTCTCCCGTGGATCAAGCTCCCCAACGGATGGACGGTGGAGATGCTGGCCAAGGCGTTCCTCTACAACTGGCTGTGCCGTGAGTTCCCGGCCATCGACTGGGACGATGTGCTCGGCATTGACAAGCCGGGCCATAAGGCGAAGATCGCCACGAAGATCACGGTCCACGTTCCGTACACCCGTGATGTCGGAGACGGCATCGACGGCGGCATCGACGGCGGCATGGACGTGACCGAGGGAGGCTATCGCGAGACCATCGACGGCGGCTTCAAGCAGGACGTGGACTTCGGCAAGGTCGACCTCATGCAGTACGTCGGCACCGAATGGGAGCACGACGTCAACATGATAGGCCTCCAGAGCATCGGCATCATGCCGACGTTCATGGCCGACATCACCACGGCCATCAGGAAGAACCTCATGTCGGTGGCATGGATGGATGGCTGGAACAAGAAGCTCGGAGCCCCGCTGGGCAAGCCAGGCTATGCGTCGCAGGCACCGAATCTCATGGTGCTCGATGTGTCCGGGAGCATCCCTGGTGGCGTTGCCCTCACGATGGTCAAGCTCATCGACACGTTGAGGGAGCAGGCGGACGCCGACCTCATCATCACGGGCAAGCGCTCGTGGTGGTATCCTGTCGGTTCCGAGCTGCCGTCACCGGATGAGCTGGCCGGCAAGATCGGCGGTGCCAACGAGGTCATCGAGTTCCAGAAGATACTCGAGGACAACGTGTACGGCAAGCACTGGGGCAACCTCGTAGTCTTCGGCGACAACGATGCTCCGAGCGATTATAGGTTTGAGTGCAGCCATGATCCCAACGAGAGGAATGCCGCCGAGAAGTCCAAGGACATCATGTCATCCGGCACCGTCTTCGACAACGTGCTCGCCTTCCATACCGGCTGCGGCGACAAGTTGCCAGGGTACGGCAAGTTCGCCAGGCTCGCATCTCCGAACGTGCCGATCCAGTATTCCCATGACTGGATCAGGGATGTGGATCCCAACTACAGAAGGTGGAGCCGGTGGAACCCTGTGAGGTGAGTACGATGATCGAGGTACCCGATGGCTCGCTGTACTTCTGGTGCTATACCCAGGGGTTGAAGCATAACCCGCTCGGCGATGTCGTTCACGCCGTCCGTGCGGCAGGCAAGGAGCTGCGTTCCAAGGATGTCCAGAACTATTGGAACGGATGGTACCGCAGCGACCTGTACGGTGGGGAGGACTCCGTGTGGATCGTCAGGTCCAAGACCTACGAGAAGCCGGGGTTGCTCCCGCTCTTCGACTATCCGGAGATGCCATGGCAGTACATGGACAGCCTCGTGGAGGAGCGATGGGTCCCGTGCAACAGGGACAACAAGCCCATGGTCAAGTGGGGCCAGGGCTGCATGTCGCTGGTCGACGCCAGCAGCTGGCCCAACCAGGTCTACCTGGCCGAGAACAACCGCGGCTGCTCGAGGATCATCATCGACTGCGATGGCGACCATGGCGACAAGCTGGACCTCGAGACCATCCTGTTCCTGGCCCGGTACATCCCGAAGACGCATGTCCTGTACAAGGACAAGATGGTCACGGACTATCCGGGCTACGAGGCCAGCGGGATATCTGATCCGGCGTCCTTCCACCTGAGCTTCATGGTGGATAGGATCATCCCGACGATGCACTTCCCGAAGGCAGGCATCGACATCATCGGCAACAAGGAGAACACCCTGCGCTACCTCAAGACCAAGTCGTGGAACGGCAAGCAGCCGATCCATCTGGACGAGGAGACGTGGGACGAGATACGGAGCTACATAGAGCTCCGTGAAAGGAGGTAGATATGCCCAAGGGCATGAGCTTCCTTGACATGCTGAACGCGGCTGCGGCTGCGGACACCATGACCAAGGATGAGTTCGGCCGCATCATGCACGACGACGATGCGACCGAGGAGGAGAAGCAGGAAGCCCTCCGCATGATGGAGGAGGCCGGCGGCTACGAGAACCTGGCGGATTAGGAGGCGGTTATGGGAAGGAAGACCGAAGCCATCCGCAAGGTGCAGGCAATCCTGAAGGAGACCGGCATCGACGGGTGCATCACCGGGAGCTCCATGCTCGACGCAGACTTCGACCTGTGGGATGAGACCCCGGACATCGACGTGTTCGTGTACGACCAGGCTGGCCTGGTGAACCTGGCCGACATGCTCGAGTACAGGTATAACCTGGTACCTGCCACTCCTGGCGAGGAATGGAAGCTCAACCGCATCCGCACCCGTGGCATGCAGCGCAACGCAGCGCTCTCGACCGTGAAGCTGAAGGTCCCGGTGGACGATGTCGTGGTCAACGTCACGTGGAAGAAGGGCAAGAACACCATGGCGTCCGTGCTGTCCTCGTTCGACATGAGCATCATCATGATCGGCTGGGACATCAAGCACGGATTCGGCCAGGACCTGAGGACCGGGAAGTCGGCTGGCATCTTCGACGACGTCAACCATCTGTGGTCCGACGATCCGAACGTCGCCGTTCCCAACCCGTTGCGCGACCAGGATGTCGACATGTACGGAACCGAGATGTGGGTCCGTCAGTTCGACCGTGTGATAAAATATTGGAAGCGCGGGTACGACACCAGGAAGATGGCCGAGTTCTACATCCGGCTCATCACGCAGGTGATCGAGAATGGGAAGCTCTTCCAAAGCGAGAAGGCGGATGCAGCCTTCACCATGTTCGTGACGACCTACGAGCCGTTGCGCGACAAGATGGTCGCATGGCTCGAGGACAAGAAGGAGGTGTAGCATGGCTGAGACCATGTGCAAGATCGAGGACGGATGGGTCACCATCCTGCTCGAGGACGACAACCGGGTGCCGCATTGGGTCATCGTGTCTCACGTCGACGACGCGCAGACCGACAACCACGACCTCATTAAGGAGTGGGGCACCTGGCTCGCAGGCGAGATGGAGCAGCCGTTCGGCGCGGCCGGGCAGCGCAACACCGCCGCCGTCAACGTGAGCATCCTGCTCCGTGCGCTCGGCATCAAGACCCCGTCCAAGTGGGTCGACGATGTGGATAACGACTTCTGCAACGAGTTCAACTCACCGCTCATCAACGCGGGCGACGACTGGCCGCTCTCAGAGGCGTTCGATAGGGTCGACCTCTACCTTGACCGTTGGGATGACGGCAAGGGAGGGATCATCAAGTTCATGTTGGACTAGCCATTAGAGACAGGAGGAAAATAAAATGGCGAATCCCTTCATCATCGGCAACAGCAGCAACGTGTGGAACTACAGCGATGACACCAAGGAGAACTACAGCGAGCAGCTGACGGGCACCGTGGTGGAGATCGCGTACGTCCAGGCACGGAACTTCCAGACCAAGGAGCCTGAGTTCTGGCCGGACGGGAACCCGAAGTGCAACTTCCGGTTCACCATCGCAGACCTGGCGGGCAACGAGTTCGCCTGGTTCGTGAGCAGCAACAAGAAGAGCGCGGGCCTTATGGCGGTCATGGACGCGCTCGACCCGGCGCGCAGCGACAACTCGCCCGTCGACATCAGCAAGGCGCTGGGTAAGCTCGTGACCATCTCGACCAAGCCGGGAAGCTATAACGCCAAGCGGCCGAGGCCCTGGTGGTTCCGAATCGCCGGCGAGGGCGACCAGTCCAAGGTGCGCGGCGTCGTCGACGAGGTCCACGCCGCCAAGAAGGAGCAGGTCGATTACGATGCGCAGGCCGCATACGCCGCCGCAGCCTCGGCCATGCTCAGGGAGAAGCAGGAGGAGCGCATGCAGCAGCAGGCTCCGGCTCCCGCTCCGAGCCCGTATAGCGAGGAGGAGATCCCGTTCTAGGATCGGGACGATAGGTTAAACCATATATCCGGGGGCCGGTGGTCCGGTCCCCGGGGAAGGAGAAACGATCATGAAGGTCATCTTCAAGGACAACTGCTACTACGAGAAGGGCTATGTCATCGAGCACGACGAGGTCATCGGCCTCCCGTTGGCCGTGAGCCTCCAGCTCAACAGGCTCGAGGGCATGCTCCAGCGCGCGCGCTACCTGAACGCTCAGCCGAAGTACCAGCCGGTTCCGAGCCTCGAGGGCTTCAAGAAGGAGTCCGAGCGTCCGGAGTACCCGATCGACGTCAAGGTCGACACGCCCGTGCTCGACGACAAGATCGAGGAGAGCCTGGCTATCTGCCACGAGATCAAGATGATGCACGAGGGCGCAGGGTTCGCCGAGCTGGCCAAGACGTTCAACGACCTGTTCGAGTTCGTCAACGACGACAGCTTCATCGAGTACAAGGTGCCCGTGCGCCTGGACCTGCCGACCGTCGGCAACCCGCTCAGGCTCGACGAGGAGACGCTCATCGGCTATCTCCGCGAGATCTACGATGTCGATGCCATCGACATGGAGAAGGGCGATTGCGATGGCGACATCTAAGATGGACTGGTACCACGAGGTCGACGAGGGCTGGCTGCTCGCCCGCAAGGGCGCGCTGACCGCTACGGAGATCTCGAAGCTGGTCTCTCCGTACAAACGGTTCCCGAAGAAGCGCGTGGTCAATCCGGCCTTCGCCGCGCTCTGGAGCGAGAAGACCAGCGACTGGCCCGTCGACGTGGCGAGCTACGGCTCCGCCGCCAGGGGGCATGTCATGGAGCCGTACGCCGTGGACGAGTACGTCAGGGTCTCCGGCAACGAGATGTTCCATTGGGACGATTGCATGATCGTCAACGGCGACGTGGGCTTCAGCCCCGACGGCCTGGACGTGGCTCCGACGTGCGCCGATGTCAGGCTCGATGTCGGGGACGACGGCCTGTATGCGGAGGACGGCCTCGCATGCGAGCTTCCGACCAGGATGCTGGAGGTCAAGTCGTTCGAGCCGGGCCAGCACATGAAGGCGATCACGACTCCCAAGTACGAGCGCGACCAGCTCATGCAGCTGGCTGTGGCGTTCCATGTCCTGCCGTCCCTGGAGGAGGCGACGCTCATGTTCTTCTGTCCTCCTGCCAAGGTTCCGATCTTCCTCGATACCTATACCAGGGACGGGCTGTCCGCCATGATCGAGCTCGTGGGCGAGATCGCCGCCGAGTACAGGCGCACCGCCGATGCCATGGAGAACATGGCGAGGTTCTCACCGAAGACCAAGGCGGACGAGATGAAGATCTGGCGCGAGCACATGGACACCAGGCTCGCATAGGGAGGAGGTTACATGGACATCGTCAAGAGCGAGGGGAACGAGCTCGCCAACCATATCGAAAGCCTCAAGGGCATGAATCCCGAGGAGGTCAGCCAGCTCACGGTGAACGTGGTCGAGACGACCCGCGTCCTCAACGAGACCAATGCGGAGATCGACATCCTGTCGGGCTCGTTGGTCAAGCTGAGCAAGACCAAGGACGAGTACGACCGCAAGGTCAAGATCATCAGGGGCCAGCTCACCGACCTGGCCGTCAAGCTGTAGGCATCTACCAGGGGGCATCGGGGAGACCCGGTGCCCCCGGCGAGGAGGTAGCATGGATGCGATAACCGCATACCAGGCGAGGACCAGGGTTGCTCCCTGGATCGGCATCGGAGCCAAGGGCGAGTGGGATGACTACCACGAGGCGCTGCATGCCGGCGGGTTGGACTTCAACGTCTATCCCCAGGACATCGTATGGGATAAGCCGGACGGGTTCACGTTGGACGAGATGTACCAGTCGCCCGATCCGAACGCATGGACCGGATACCCGACGTACATGGAGAGCGTCGACTTGGTAGCCAATGTCCGTGGCGACACGAACCAGCTGCTCGGCGTGGTCACCCCGAGGTACAGGATCGTCCCGAACGAGAAGGCGTTCAAGGTCATGGAGCAGGTCATCAAGGCCGGTGGCGTCATCACCAACGCCGGCATGACCGAGCAGGGCCTGTGCTTTATGGTGGCCCGCATGTCCAAGCTGGGCATCGACGGCGACATGTACGAGATGAACGTGATGGCGACGAACAGCTTCAACGGCGCGTTCCCGCTGGCGCTCATCATAACCCCGGTGCGCATCATCTGCCAGAACATGTACCGTGGGCTCATGGGCCAGGCCGACAACGTGGTGCGCATGCGCCACGAGTCGAATATCGGCGACAGGCTCGACAGGCAGTACGACATCATGGGCAAGCTCAACGGGTATGGCGTGGACTTCAACGCCAAGGTGCTCAAGCTCGTCGATGCGACCATGAGCGCCGGCGATTACCAGAGGCTGCTCGAGATGCTGTTCCCGTATCCGAAGCCCGGAGGGGCCAGGGAGCAGACGTCGATCGCCAGGATCGAGTCCTTGCGTGACGAGTTCACCCGTGATTACTACAACGTGGCCGACAACATGCATTACGTCGGCACCGCATTCGGGTTCGTCAACGCCTATATGGACTGGCTGAGCCATGCCGGGAACACCAAGCGCACCGCCGGGAGCTGGCAGGACAAGCGCCTGAGCAAGCTCGTGTCCGGCGACCTGATCAAGCACAACGTAATCAGCGAGTGCATGAAGCTCGCATGAGGAGGTAGATATGAAGAAGTTCCATGTCAAGGTCAAGTACGTCGAGGAGGTCCTCGGGACCTCTCCCAACAACAAGGAGCTGCACTCCGAGTACATTGCCTCGAAGGCACCTGACGCCGCCAGCCGCGAGGAGGAGATCGCGGCCCTCGGCGCCGATGTGGTCGAGGAGAAGGGCATGACCGTCTTCCCGAGGGACGACGACGGCAAGCCGTTCCTCTGGGACTACCAGTGGAAGGGGTTCTTCAAGGATGCCTGCGGCATGCTCCGCAAGGCAGACGGCTCCAAGAGCGCCGGGCTCCGCGCATACAAGAAGGAGATCGACGGCCTGCTGTTCGTCGAGCCCAGGAAGATCGTGCTCGATCTGCCCGATGGCGGCGAGATGGGCGAGCGCCAGCGTCCGCTCCGTGCGCAGACCCCGCAGGGCGAGAGGGTCGCGCTGGCCCACAGCGAGACCGTCCCGGCCGGCACCACGCAGGAGTTCGACATCGTGATCCTGAAGGACGCGCTGCTGCCGATCGTGGCAGAGTGGCTCCAGTACGGTGTGCTGCGCGGCATCGGCCAGTGGCGCAACTCCGGCTGCGGCCGCTTCGAGTTCGCGATCACCGACGAGAACGGGAACAAGCTGTTCGGCAACCTCAGCTAGGGCAGAGTTTCGCAGAGCAGAGGAGTTGCTTTGCACCGCTGTGGAGCGGCACTGTAGCGCGTCGGAGAAGCAAGGCGTTGCGACGGAGTGGCAAAGCGTCGCAGTGAACGGCAGAGCAAGGCGGTTGAATGGCAAAGCGAGGCAGGGCGGCGCAAGGGATACGCGATGTAAAGTAATGCGATGGCAAGCGAAGCGAAGGCGGAGAGAGCAAGGCGAGGGCGGAGCGTGGCATAGCTATGGCGGAGCCCTGAGTAGATTCGCACTGCAATGGAGAAGCTCAGCCCGGCAACGGAGGGGCCTAGCACAGCTGCGGAGAAGCATCGTACCGCATTGGAGAGGCGCAGCCTAGCAACGGAAAAGCTCAGCAGCGCTAAGGATGAGCTGGGACAAGCGCAGCGAGGGAATAGCTCGGCTCGGCCGCGGAGTGGCCTGGAGATGAGTGGCGGGGGAAAGGCGAATCGTTGCATCACGGTGCAGATGAAAAGCACGGCTTTGATGAGCGAAGGCGTTGCTTTGTTCAGCGATGCGATGGACAAGCACTGATACGCGAAGCGGAGGAGGGGCGTGGAGCTGCTCTGCAATGGCAACGCGATGAATTGCTATGGCAAAGCTAAGCGGTGAAAGCAATGGCATGGCAACGCAAAGCCTTGCAGTGGCATAGCCTAGCTCCGCTATGGCGGAACAGAGAAGAGGACCCTGTCACCTACATGGTGGCAGGGTCCTTTTTTTTAACAGGGTCTTTTTTTTATCATCGGCCTATGGTATCATCATCATCATGGTATGGTCATCATATAGTGAAAGGAGACCTTATGGCATACCGCAATAAGGACGATACCATCAGGGAGGCGAAGCGACTCGGAATCGACGTCGAGGGCATGGATTGGCCCACGATGCAGAAGGAGGTCGGCAACGCCCTGAAGGCCGAGGAGATGAAGAAGATCCTCGGGAAGGACCGCAAGGAGATGGACGAGAACATGAAGGCGCTGCTCCCGTACCTCGGGTACACGGTGGAGATCGCGCCGGAGCTCAGCCCCGATCCCAACAGGCTCATCAGGTATCTCCAGGACATCGGCGACGACATCATGATCGAGGAGAAGACGTTCTCCGCAGGCAACGTCAACGACTCCGAGTACCGTGCGAGCAGGGATTACACGACCGGCACCTTCCGCATCCTCGGCAAGAGCGGGCAGCGCACCATCGCCGAGTGCTCGATCCCGAAGGAGAACGCCGGTGCGAGGTACAGGTTCACGACCGACTGGTTCCCGGTGCTCAGATACATGGGGCGCCAGGGTTATCCGATGAGGGCGTATGCCGGCCATCCGGGATTCAAGGACCTGCTGATGCAGTGCGGCTACTGGAGCGAGTACAAGGACAAGCTCAGGGACGAGCCCAACGTGTTCTACCTGACCGGGCGGCTATGCGTCGACATCGACGTGGCGCACAGCATCATGCGCGATATCATGCGCAAGGAGAGGATCAAGAAGGAGAGAGGGGAGACGTTCTGATGGCGGCGTTGACTGACGAGCAGAGGAGGGTCCTGAACAGGCTCTTCGAGATGAACAGCTTCAGCACGACCTGGAGCACGATCGATCAGGTGTACAAGCAGCATGGGATGGGCGAAAACATGGACGACCAGGAGCGCATCGCCGAGTACACGTACATCAACCAGCAGCTCCGCAAGTACATCAGCTCGGCTGAGGGAACCGTGCTCTCGCATGGTGCTGACCTCGACGGCATGAAGGCTGAGGCGGAGAATCTGATCTCCACGGCTCCTGAGTACGCAGACACTCGCAAGCAGCTGATGTACAACTTCGTCCGCGACATCTGGCTCCTCGACCTGTACACCGGGATCATGTGGGCGATCAACGGCAACGATGACGAAGGTGAGGTCGAGTGATGGATGGGCAGAGCAGCAGCGCGCCTGAGCCGCAGGATATCGCTCAGGCTTTCCAGATGCTTAGAACGGGAAACCAGGAACCAGTTAAAGTTGATGAGCCGGAAGGCGAGCCTGTCATCCAGGATACAGGAGCAGGGCCTGACGGAGGAGCAGAGCCGGAACCTGAGGCTGGAGCAGTCGAGGCTGGAGTTACTGATGTCGGAATCGATGCTGGCGGAGATGACGGAACAGGAGCTGGAGGATCTACAGCTGACCCTGCGCCGGTTGATTACGGCTCTTCTAGGGACGGCCTGATCCGCAACATCCAGCAGCAAGCGGTCCGGGAGATAGCGGACGAGTTCAAGAAGCACGGTGTGAAGACCATGAGCATGTCGGATATTTACCGGCGTGATGAGGACGGCACCGTGCACTTCGACAACCCGGATAACCCAAGGGCCGAGTTCCAGTCGAGGGCTGAGGCCCAGGCGTGGATCGACTCCATGAACAAGGAGATCACGAAGACGTTCAACGACGAGGTTCGCAAGAAGACGCAGGAGCTGTACAACCAGGCCCAGCCGGCTATCATGCTCCTCGAGTTCGCGCCCACCTACGACGCTATGGACGATGACATCAAGGCCGTGTTCAACGACCTGGTCGAGCCGTACTCGGTGTACAACGCAAACGGCGACATCGTTGGGTTCTCGTGCAACCTGAACAAGATGGCGGTGCAGGCGCAGAACATCGCTAGCAGGTTCGGTAGACAGCAGGGATCGCAGCAGGATAATGCCACTGTGAGCGTCTCCAAGGACCAGGGACCGGCACTTGACATCAAGACCGGAAGTGGACAGCAGGGCGAGGATGAAGCCGAGCCTAAGACCGTGGAGGAAGCGATGGCTCTCCTCCAGAAGCAGAGGAGGCAGAATGACTAGGAAGAGCGCGGCCAAGGTGAAGGTGGCCGACCAGCAGTTCAAGAAGGAGCTGCCGGCGATCGAGGAGGTGTTCGATGACGCGAAGGCCATGTTCGTCCTGACGGTCGAGACCCAGGTGACCACGGCCAAGCGGGTCGACAACCTCATGAACATCAGGGACTTCTGCGACAAGTTCTGGAAGGGTGACGAGGGACACGACGACCTCGCGTACTACAAGAAGATGCAGGAGCTGTCCGTCGCCACGTACGAGAAGGTCAAGGAAGCTGCCGAGACCTTCGAGCTTGAGGAGTTCCTGAAGGACGAGATCAAGGATTACTTCGCCGATATCATCCCGCCGGTGGATTCCATCACCACGCTCCAGGAGCTGTGCGAGGCGGCGCTCGTGTTCATGAGCGTCCAGCCCTACGGCGGCAAGCTGATCCAGCTGCATAGGCTGATCCAGGACGAGAAGGCGAAGAGGGAGCAGTAGCATGGAGAAGCTGATCCAGGTACCGAGGTACTACCGGCCCTATCCGCACCAGGCCGCAGCCTGGAAGAGGAGGGCGACCGGCAAGTACAACTACTATGTGAAGCTATGGGGAAGGCAGCTTGGCAAGGACACCGACGATATCCAGAACTGCCTCAACGCCGCATGGCTGAACCCCGGAACGCAGTCGGCGTACATCGGCCTGGACAACGTCTGGATCACGAACAACATCTTCAAGAAGTACATCGAGGGCCGGACGCACTGGGAGGACTATCCGCCCAACCTCATCGAGGTCAAGGACACGCAGAAGGAGGTCTACATGGCCAACCAGCCCGAGGGCATGGCTCCGGCCAGGATCAAGTTCATAGGCTTCCTGAACGACCAGGCGATCATCGGCTCGTCGTATGACAGGTTCTACATCTCCGAGGCGAGCCTGTACCCGCGTAACGCCTTCCAGTACATAGAGCCGATCTGGGACCGCAAGCTACAGATGGGGTTGCCGCTGAGCGTCAACTTCAACGGCACCCCGCGCGGGATGAAGAACGTGTTCTACGAGCTGCTCCGGGTCTACACCGGATGCGACGATCCGGACGATTTCCCCGGCGAGCACGGCAACTGCTACGTCGACAAGGTGACCATCGCCGATGCGATGATCCCCGACGGCGAGGGCGGTTACAAGCACATGTACACCGAGGACGAGATAGAGGCGCTCAGGGCACGGTACATCCGGGCCTACGGGAACGACGCTCTGTTCAGGCAGGAGCATTTCTGCGACTTCACCGTCGTGAACGCGGGCCTGGTGTACCGGGCCATAGAGCAGCTGGTGAACGAGAAGCGGTACTGCCCGCTGAACATCGACAGCTCGAAGCCCGTGTACGTGGCGTTCGACATCGCCTCCAAGGGCAAGGAGTCCGACAGCACCGCAGCCATCATCTTCCAGTATTACAACGGGCGCATGCTAATCTACGATATCTTCGAGGCCAGGGGGATCTCGCTCGTGGAGGCCATAGCCGAGATATCCAAGAGGGATTACTTCCACCTCATCAGATGGGGCATACTGCCGTGGGACTCCGAGAGGTCAGCTTCCAGCAAGACGCCGATGGAGGAGGCACAGGCCATGTTCCCGAAGATCAACTGGCATTCGCTCGAAAAGGAGAGGGTGGATAGGGGAATCCAGCTGGTGAGGGAGCAGCTCCCCAACATGGTCATCAACTCGAACAGATGCGAGTGGCTGCTCGAGTGCTTCAACAACTACGAGTACCGGAGGCTCGAGAAGGCCGACGACTGGAGCGCGAAGCCCATGCACGGCAAGTGGTCGCACATGATGGACGCCCTCAGGTACGCGGCCATGGGCATAAGCGAGATGGCCTACTTCAGGCTGAACGACGAGGGCGGTGAGGACCTGGACTGGAACCAGAGCTACGCCGGTTTCTACGATGCTCCCGAGAAGCCGAAGTGGGACAAGCCCTATCCCGAGCACTGGGTCAAGAAGGAGAGGAGGTCATCCGGTGGGGTTCTATATTACGGGTGACGATTGGACGTTCGACCTGAGCGGCGCGCCGAGCAAGCCGGAGCCCGCCGTCGATCCGTATGCCATGCCATGGGTGACCGACCAGAAGGCGTGGGAGCAGTACCAGAATCCGGTGGTGTACGAGGTCGACTGCCTGATCCGCGGATGGATCGAGGCATGCTCCAAGAACGCCGAGTGGGCGAGGAGCTACAAGAAGCGCAGGTACACCATGGGCATGGTGATGGAACAGGCGCTCGGAAAGAAGTGGGACAACAAGGAGGATGCCAAGAGGGTCCACATCATCAAGAAGGTGCTCTCCTACTATTCCAGCAGGATACAGAAGGAGACGTACATCAGGGGCAAGAAGGTCAGGAAGACCGTCTACACCGTTGCTCCCGGCAGGCTGAAGAAGCCGCCGTACTCCCTGAGGCTGAGGCTGGAGTGGCTGGCCGAGAGGGGCGAGGTCCCGACGCCGAGGAACATGAGGCTCCCGGAGGACGACCTGGAGATCGGCCATGCGAGGAACCCGAGGACCGACGCCAATATGGAACGGAGGCGTGAGCAGGCCAGGGAGAAGTACAACAAGAGGTACAACAGGAAGGAGAGGGAATGAGGAAGATCATCGCAACGGCGGCGATAGCCGCTATGCTCCTGATGCTAGCTGGGTGCTCGCAGCCAGAGCCGCAGCAACCGGAGGAGCTGGAGGTGACCGAGGTTAAGATGGTGCCGGTGGTAGTGGAGCACGAGCCCGAGCCGGAACCGGAGCCCGAGATCTCCTACGAGGAGGAGGTCTACTACTACGAGGAGGAAGAGGATTGGAGCTACTATGAGGAACCATCTTATCACGAGGACTATGAAGGTTCTGGCGGGATCGATCTTAGGAGCATGGGCGTTGTGGAGGATGGAGGGACCACTTACACTTGGTATTCGGAAAATGTTCTTCCGGGTAACGGGCTCCACGATCTCAACAATAACGGACGTACCACCAACGACGAGGGGTTCGTCGTAGACGGGGATGGGTATATAGCCATAGCAGCCCCTGACGAATCCATCCCGATCGGTACCGAGGTCGATACCCCATGGGGCGCTGCCAAGGTGTACGATTACAACGATGGTTACAGCTACGATGTCTATACCAGCTGGTAGGAGGTGGAGTGATGACGGTCAAGCACCAGTGCCGCTATTGCTCCCATTTGGTGACTGGTAACGGCATCTGGTGCTACGCGAGGCAGCGGTGCTACTCGGAGTCATACACGAAGCGTAGGAACGATTGCCAGCATTTCGAGTTCAATCCGATGGACGCATACTTCGAGCATGATTGGGAGCCGGACAGGACGAAGCCGGTCGTTGTCGAAACATTGAGCATTTTTGAATTGGAGGTGGAGTGATGAACAGACAACAAGCTGAGCATATCCTTGATGCCTATGTACGTCTGAGGATACAGGGAGGTGACGAGGAGGCAACCGGCGCGTTGCGCGAGGTTGTCCTCGACGCTATGACAAGCATTACAGTAATGAGCTATCCGCAGATCACTTGGCCGAAGACCACATGGGTTGACAACAGGCCAAACATCGTGACATGCGGGACGAAGGTGGTAAGTGAATGAAGCAGCAGATCACCGACATAATCCCGATAGTGGATGATGACCCGACGATGGATGGCTACCTGACCAACGTGTGCATCACGCGCACGATGGGTCAGGTGGTCCATAACAGGGAGTATGCGACCGATGTCAAGGCGTACACGGTGAACTCGCTGATATACAACGCCGTGTTCGAGGCAGACGTCGATCTGATCAAGACGATAATCCGAAGGGTCGACGGCCTCGTGCCGGACGAGGACGAGAGGGGCGGTTACGCCAACATACTGGGCGACGCGCTGGAGGACGTGCTGGCATACGACCAGAAGGAGATGATGGTCCTCACTCCCGATGATCCGGTCATCATAGCGATAGCGAAGGTGCTGGTGTACAAGGCGACGATGCTGGCGGGGACCAACCAGATGCTCCGCAAGGAGAGGAACACCGCAGCACAGATAATCCTCGAGCGCACCGGAGGCAGGAAGGTCGGCCCCACGAGGCTACTCGTCGAGACGGTTTACGTGGAGCCCGATTGGATGAAGGATGATGCAGATGGGCAGGATGAGCAGGAACAAGGGGAAGGCCGGGGAGAGGGAGGTCGCGAAGATCCTTCGTGATCATGGATGGGACGATGCCCGTAGGGGACAGCAGTTCCAGGGATCTCCGGGATCTCCCGATGTCATCGGTCTCCCCGGCTTCCACATCGAGGTCAAGAGGACCGAGCAATGCAGGCTATACGAGTACATGGAACAATCCGCATCGGAGGCGGCAGAGGACGAGATCCCCGTCGTGTTCCATCGGCAGAACAACCGCAGATGGGTGGCGATAGTGGATATCGATAATTTCCTGGAGGCGGTGAAGCCTTATGCAGATAACCGTAGGTGACTACATCATCAGGCCGTATCAGAACGGGCTGTGCTGGACGATCGACAAGTGGGAGGATACCGAGAAGAAGGATGGGAGCGTGGCGAGGGAGCTGAAGAACATCGGCAAGTTCCCATCTTCCCTCGAGAGCGCGATCAACCTGGTGTCAGAGATGCTCCTCATGGATTCAAGCATCGAGGTTGTCCATAGGTTCAACGAGGCGGCAGATGAGGTGAAAGCGTTTAAGGAACGTATCGCCAAGGAGATAACCGTAGCAACCATGACGTCCAGGAAACGGAAGTAGAGGCAGGGCCCTCTCGCTGGAGGTGTGGCGAGGGGGCCCAGAGGAATGGAGGCCGGCGGCTGTCACGGGTATGGGAAGGAGAGCGCCGCCGTACCAAGATTGTATCACGTGACGATCGCATCTATCAAGTCATCGTATCCGCGGATAAGGTTGTTGTAGTTATCGAGGTAATGGTGGTCGTCGGTGCGCCCGTCATGCCTGTTGGCGTAGGATGCGTGGTCGTCGAAGCCGTACATCGTGGCGATCCTGTTGGACTCCACGTAGACCTTGGCGTTGATCGACACGAGCCTGAACCTGGCCTTGCCCTTGATCCTTATCCTGTAGCTCTGTACGATCATCCCGACCATGATGTACTCGGTGTACTCGCGGAAGGTGATGTTCCGTTCCTCAGATTCTGGCTCCGGGTGGTTGGCCTTGTCCAATGTCTTCTCGATCTTGAACGCCCTGCCGTAGTAGTCCTCGCCCTCGACGATGACCTGGGCCGTTCCGATGAAGTAGTCGAACCTCAGCTCCAGCTGGTGTAGGTGATAGAAGCTCTGGATAGGCTGCCTGGCTGCGATCTCGCCAGTTTCAACGAGGACGTCGAAACTCGGGGCGACCCTGTTCTGATCGCGTCCGGCCGTCGGATACAGCCAGATGGCCTGCTCGGTTATGACCCCGAGGCCCTCAGGCTTCTCGTCAGAATCGAGGGAGAACAGGTGGATGATCGTATCGGTGTCGGCGGCGACATCCTGCGGTATGGCGTACTGGTTGTCGACCGGTTCCACGTTCGAGATCGTCTCATCGTGGGTGAACGTGTACCACGCCTTCTTCTCGATGTCGTACACGAGAATCACCTGGTCGAGCTTGTTGCCGCTCGGCTGATGCAAGCACAGGTAGATCACCGAGTCTATGCAGACCATACGGCAGTCCTTGAGCCTGCTGCCGAGCAGGTCGGTGAACACCGGCTGGATGACATTGGAGACGTTCTGGTTCTTCATCTGGTTGTTGTACTCCATCGCCATGGTGGTCAGCATGAGGCCGTAGCGGGACACGGAGTACAGGCCGTCATCGTATACGCCATACCCCCATCTGGAGTTGCAGCCGACGACGTTGCTGACCTCCTCGTACATGTAGCCCTTGGAGCCGTTCTCGTTGGTGATCATGAGGTTCGTCTCGACGAGGTTGAACCTCTTGACCATGCCGGTGTTCGGGTTGCCGCACATGATCGTCACGATGTTGGCCCCGGATGATGTCTTCCATTTGGCCGTGCCCTTGATGTCCAGGCCGCTGCCCGGCTCGATGTCGATCCATCCTCCGCCGTATCCCCTGGCGATCGACAGCTCCGCACCAGGGGCTCCGCCGATATAAAGCCTATACGGCTTGTCCGGATTGCCCCAGAAGTACAGCTTGCTGTCATGGATGTTGAAGTACGCCGCCGGAACTCCCTTGGTGGAGTTCTCCTGCGGGAGGTCGTGGTCCCTGAGGTCCCAGTCGTCGATGTCGTCGAGGGAGCCCAGGTACCTGACGCGCCATGCTTTCCCGGCGTTATGCTGCCCTGCTCCCGGCGGCTCGATCTCGGCATGCCCCGAGAACGCCTTGTTCTGCTCGTTGTTGATCGAGATGTACACATCTACGCCGGTGATGGAATCGACCATCTCATCCGTCCAATCCGGGTAATCGGCGGTACCTGGATCAGGCAGGGTGCCGGAGAACACCATGTACCCGAGCGACGAGTAGTTCACTGCCATGCCGGTCGTCCATGCAGTCGTATGGTCAGGGCAGGCAAGCGTCATGCCGACGTTGTTCGTGTAGATGTACGTGGCATCGATGCGCTCGGTGGACTGCGGCGTCTGCGTCGGTGAGACTATGATGCTCGAGTCGCTCGAGCTGATATCGAGGCCGATGGACGGATTCTTGATGAACGTCGGCGACTTGAGCGTGTTGGGCACCGTCGTGTTTCCGTTCTTATAGCTTATCGAGATGCCCTTCTCGTATCTCGTGATGCCGGTTGCATACTCGACCTTGGTGTTCCATTTCTCCTTGAAGTCGCCGATGAACATCTCGCCCTCGTACTTCTTGGAGGTCTGCTGGGAATCATCGACGCCATGGCGGGCGAGGGCGATGAACTTCTCCTCGTAGATGCCGATCTCGGTGATCTCGTAGTTCGCGGGGTCAATGCCTTTCTCTGCATCATCGAGTCTGATGAACGTCCAGCTGGATATCATGTTGCCCCACGACGGAATGGTCGCGTACACGATGTACTCGGTGAAGACGCCAGCTGGATCGACTGTATGGATCGTATCGAACGACGGTTCGCTCCCATACGGGTACCTGACAACCGCGAAGATCCAACGGTCATGGACATGGACGACGCCGGTGAACTTGGAGTTCGTGGGGGCAGCTGCCACCTTCATGGAGTCGGGCCTGGTCTGGATGGTCATGGAGTCATCGGTGACCAGGTTGTTCTGGACCATCAAGTAGTTCGGCTTCAGGTCCGACTGCCTGTGCTGCCTGAGCCCGGTCTCAAGAGGCGACCACTTGGGCGAGGCGTCCTTGATGTTGATGCCCTGCCAGCCGGTGAACACCTGCATCCTCGGCTCGGCTGCCTGCAAGGCCTCCTTGGTCGCGGTCTTGGTGCTGTTCTTCTTGGCCATGCGGCACCCCCTAGACTATCTCGATGTAACCGGGGATGTCCCACTCCAGGTAATCTGCGTCGGTGGCCGATGCGTCGTTCTGCCTCATGGCGGACAGCAGCCTGACGGCCTGGTCCTGTAGGGACTGGACGCGCCCGGAGGCGGGAGGGCTCCCCTCTGCATGCCTGGCAGCCGTGGCGAGGATCACGTAGTTCGGATCAGGGATCTCGACCAGCGCCCTCTCCTCGATCTTCGCGCACGGGTTGATCCACTTGCCATCGTTGTCGCGCTCATAGGAGATCGCCTGCTCCGGGTTCTTGCCCTTGCAGTACGGGGTGCAGATATGGAACTCCTTGATCCTGCGCTGCACGTCGATCACGGCGATCCGCTTGGCCTCGAAAGGATTGAGCCTGCGGTTGAAGGTGATCGTGTTCCCGATGCACACTGCCCTGAGGCGCGGGTCGTTCACGTGGATCGCGCCGTTGCTGGTGAACAGGTATTCCTTGCGCCACTGGTTGTCTCCGGCCGATGCGATGGGGACCTGGATATAGTCCATGACGTTGTAATGGCCGTCATCGTACCACTCGTGGTTGTGGTGGTGGCAATGGCAGCCTGGGTACGCCTTGTACAGCTTGATGGAATCATGGTGCAACGTGCTCGGCTTGTAGACCCACGGCGGTAGATCGAACTCGGGGATCTGCCCCTTGTGGTGGAAGCACGGCCCGAGGACCAGCTTGTCCCTGAGCCACGTCCAGTCCTCGGAGCCCTGGAGCTCCTGGAGGACGAGGTTGGCCTCGGTGAGGACTTCCTTGTACTTGTCGTCCGTGGGCCAGAAATCGAGCAGCACCTTCTCCTGGGCGTAGTAGACCTGCTGCACGAAATCATACGGTGCTATGCCGAAACTCATGCCCCACCTCCGAGATATCTATACACATCAGATAGTCCTCCCGACAGCCATTGCTCAGGAGTGAGCCTGGCATCAAACGGCACTTCGGAATAATTCGGCCAGATCCTCTTCTGGGCTTCCGGCGAGAGATACGACCTCGGGACAGTTCCGGTTTCCTTGATTTGCCTTGGACCATTGGCTATGTTGTAGAGGTTATGCTCGATGAAGTCTTGCCAGGCATTGCCTCTCCGACGCTCGTTCTCATTCGTCCAGACTGGGGAGGACGGAAGGCTCGGCCTAGTTCCAGGAGCATGGGACCAATAACTGAGCTCGTCTTCGGGATCATATCCCTGACGACCAGGGAGATCGAGCTCGCCGATCCTCCCAACGACTTCCGGTACACCAGACGCAGGATTGAATCTGGGTTCCATCTGCTTGTATTCTTTCCCCATCTTGGTGGTCTGCGTTGAGCTATCGGGTTCCATCTGCTTGTATTCTTTTTGCATCTGGGGAATGGGCAGATTGAAGAACGTGGGCTGTCCGGCCCGAGCCTGCCTGATGGCGTTCGCGATCCCGACGGTGTTCTGGATAGCCTGCCTGATGTTGTCGTTGCCTAGTGATGCCATTGCCATCTCCTTACAATCTCGACCCCGCGTAGTCGTTGGTCATGGTCTTCCAGTAGTTCTCGTTCGCAGACGAGTTGTAGTTGACTTTGTTCTTATTAGGCTTGACTGCGTTCGCCTGCGCTGCATCGGGCCTGCTCAGCCTGAAGTTGACGAGGTAGTTGATCGGGTCCCACTTGTTGTCCTTGTAGTAGTTCAAGCCGGACTGGAGCCATGGCGGCAGGTTGACCACCCCGCCGGCGGTGGCGTTCTCGATCGTGTTCTCCGCGGAGCCAGCGGCCTTGATCGCCTTGACCCTGTCCCCGGCCTCGCCGCCGGTCTTGCTGGTGATCTTGTCAGCGACGCCGGCCGTGGTGTGGGCAGCTTCGGCGGCTCCGAGCTTGATGGCCTCGTACCACTTCTCGCCCTCGTCGTTGTTCTCCTCGGTGCCCTCGTACTTGCCGGTGGCGAGGTCCGGATGGATGTTGGCGAGCTGGAGGATGTAGTCGATGGCGCCCTGCCTGTACTTGTCTTGCAGGTCCATCGCGAACTCGTTGTGCCCGTTGATCATCTTGCTCAGCGATTGCAGGTACTCGTTGTCGATCGATGCGATGTTCTGGTCGTACGCATCGAGGATCTGCCTGGCGTCGACGTCCTGCTGGTAGGCCGTGTTCTGGTCCAGGTCGAGGAGCGAGCTGCCATAGGCGGCGTTGCCCATCCTGGTCCTGAGCGCATGCCTGACCCTCTGGAGCTGCGTCTGGAACGGATGCCACTCTGAATTGGCCTTCCATGCGGCGTTGCGCCACTGGGCTTCCTTGTTGTTGTTCGCGTCCCTCGCCGCGTCCCTGTAGATGTCGTCGGCGTTCTTGCCCTTGTCGAGCAGGTTGTCCTGGTTGAACTGGGTGATGGGACCGAGCAGCTTCGCCATGGTCACCTGGTTCTCGGTGGGGCCAGTGTTGCCTCCGCTTGATCCGTAGCCGTAGCCGCCGTAGCCATAGGGGTAACCGCCGTATGGATCTTCACCGTTACGGTATGGATTATACGGGTTGTCAAGGGCAGAGCTATCGATGGTGTTGTCGTTAAACGGAGACGAGAAGCTACCAGCCCGCCCACCGTTAGCGCTGAACGGCGTGCTCGAGCTGCCTATGTTGTTTTCCACAAGCACACGGGTTTTGCTCTTCAGCGCATTTGCAGCTTTCGTAGCCACGCTATTTGCGGTATTCGCAAATATGTCCTTGTCATCTGCCATTTCCGACCTACCTAACCCTTTTCAGCTTCGGGTTCTTACGCTTGGCCTCCGGCGATGCGTTGCGGCTGGCATTCGCCACGATAGCAGCTGCAGCGTTTTTGCCATACTTTCCGCTCTTCATCACGTTCCTAACTGCTTCCTCGAAAGACATAGCTACCCACCTACTACTTCGTTCACAGCGCAATAGATAACCGTTATATCACCTGTCGTTAGCGTTATGTCAGACGAAGTGGGATTATACACACCGATAAAAAATGTGTTGTCTTGTCCACCCGAAGGATCTGAAATATCGCAAAGAAGGAGATGTTTCTCTTTGAGCCCAGATATTCCGGCTATTGAAATAACCTGGTTATAAGAGCTAACCGCAGCATCAAAGTCGATTTCTATATAGTCGAAGCTGTTCGCGGCTATTGTTTTGTTACCAGCAAAGCTAGATATAAAACGCGTTATAGAATCGAAGGTTACAGAAGGGAGCATCAACGGAGCAGGGTAGTCCAGAATAATGGTGCTTCCGCTACCAGCAGGTCCACGTTCTCCCTGCTCACCTTGCGGGCCTTGCTCACCTTGCGGGCCTTGCGGACCTTGCGGGCCTTTGATGGAGTCGAGATCGCTTTGGGCAACCTGCAACGGCGTGAACACATCGACCTGGATGCCCTCGTCGATCGTGGTTCTGTAATCGACGTAGATGCGCTTGTTGACCCTATCGACATAGAAGGTGTCGGTGGGCCTGTCATCCTGCGTCTGTATCGGAGCCTCCGGCTCATATTCCATAAGATCGAGGCCGTTGATGTTCACAAAGAACAAAGATGCATCGTTATAGAAGATGCTATCCGGAATCGCGTAGTAGTTCTGTCCGGGTACCTTGTTGGCGAAGAAGCTGTTCTTCGACATGATCGAGGTCGCGACATTCGCCCTAAGCCCGGCTTTCTCCTCATCGGTGAGATCGCTGTACCTGAACGTATCTCCCTTGTCGCCTTTGGGGCCCTGAGGACCAACGGGACCTTCCGGACCGAGGGGGCCCTGCTCGCCCTGGGGTCCTTTGGGCCCGACGCCGATCGGCGAGACGATGGAGCGGTAGGTGTCGACGTCCTTATCCCAGTAAGGTCTGTGGATGAACTCGTCGTCGATCTCGTGGACGTGATTCTCCATGTACTTATCCATTATTCGGGCTCCTGTTCCTGTTCGCTGCTGAAGTTGGGACCGGGGAGCACGGTCAGGAACGCATGGCATACAGCGTCCACCTGCCCTTCCCCAGGGTTGTCGATGAACACCGTGAACCTGAGGTCCTTCGGCTTGTCCGAGAACGTCGGGAACCTGGCATCCATCTTCAGGTAGATGATGAACGGGTTGTCCTCGTCGATATAGGCCACGATGTTCTGTATCCCGGAAGCCTGCTCTGGCTCCTCGAACATCACCTGGACGCTCTGGTAGCCCTCGTCGATGAGGTCGATCTCCTCGCCTGTGAGCGTGTACCTGCCGAAATTCACCGGGTAAGACCCATGGTGATGATGATGGTGCATGGCCCGGAAGGTGTCGGTGCCGACCTGGCAGATGTGGTCCGGGTGCGTGGGGCTCGGCCATCCGATGTAGTCGTGGAACCGCTTGTCATGCAGCTGGAGGTAGTAGCATCCGAGCGCGATCCTGATGGTGGCACCGTTGCGAACCGAGAACCTCTGCAACATGTTCTCAGGCTTAGGCGGTGTGTGGTTGTATCTGTAGCCCATGTCAAGCTCCTAATCTGTCGCCACGATTATACCATGGCTATCAGGCGTATTCCGATGCCCTGTGCAAACCGATGCCGTAGTTGGAGAGATCGCCTTCGAGCAATGCCAGGATATCTTCAACCGGGACATCGCTGTAAAGCAGCGTCTCATAATCGATCTGGCTCGGATCTATGATCCTGCTGAACGGGTCGTACCATCGTTCCCTTGCACCCTCGATATCGTAGTCTTCGGGGTTCGGCGTATCGGTGTACTTCAGCTCGTCATCATCGCCGTAGATCCCGAGCAGCTGATTCATCTCCGCTGCGGAGAACGGGGTGTCGCCGGTGATCTCCCTGAGATTGTCATCGCCGAGGTACTTGTAGACGGACAGCATGTTGGTGACACCGTCTGAACCGGGTATGTTGAGCGGTATCCTGCCTAAGGCGTCGGCCTCGGCGTCGATCATGTCCTGCGTATAGCCAAGCGCAGCCATCTGCTCCGGCGTTATGTTGGTGACGTCGAGGTAGAACGGGCGCATCTGGGCATTGGACAGGTAATCGTTCGTGCTCGCCATTCCCAATGCCGATGTGCCCTCGAGGGCGAGGTATCTCAGCGGGTCTACGGAGGCCAGATCGATGGGGTCGGCTCCGATCCAATCCTGGTAGGCATTGTACGAATAGCCGTCATCGCCCCAGATATCGGCGTCTCTTAGCCATTTGTAATGTTCCCCAACCGGGCTCGCATCGGACATCGTGAATTCCCAGAACTTGTCGTAGTTAGGGTTGCTTGTGTCGAACTGGAGCCTCCCCCAATCATCGCCGTATTCGCCGCCAGGGCCGTACAGTAGCATGTACATGGCCTGCTCGACATCGTCCATCGTCCGCGCCTGGCGACCGCCGACCGTGAGGTTGAGCTCTCCGGTCTTCGGATTCCACAACCCCTCGGGGGCATCCTGCCAGTCGTTGAGAAGATAGTTCCAATGCTGGAACTTCCCGGTGTTCGGATCGACTTGGAACAGGTCCTCGGTCCTCTCGTTGCCTGACATGTCGGTCATCCACTGACCGCCGAACTGGTTCCTGTAGCGCTCATTTGTCTTGGCAAGATTATTAGGATCAGCTGCCGCTTCAGCTGCCTCCGCTTCCTCTCTCTTGGCCTTCTTCGGAGCGACCCATGACTCGTACATGTTCTTCCCATGGTCGTCTTTGCCGATGATCGGAAGGTACCCGCTTTCATCCAGAGCCATGGCCTCGGGGTTGGTGATGAGCTGGTTGGCGAGGAACTGCGGGTTGTACCCGTGCTCGAGAAGATACGACATCTGCCAGTTGGCCTCGTCATTCATGCGGTTCGCGTTATCGTCGGACTTCTCGTTCTCCTCTGGCTGATAGCCCCATTTCTGTGCAGCCTCGACGTATGACGGGTTCAGGAACCCGTTGTTCATAGCGAGGTTGTTATCGAAGAAATTCTCACCCCAGCTGAGTGAGTTATCTGATTCCTGTTTCTCAGGGGTATTCCCGGAGAACTGGAGATTATCTTGAGCTTTAGGAGTAGGACTAGCGATGCCGGTCCCCTGCATCCAACGGTTGAACTTGTTCTCCTGGATGCCTTTCCAATTCTGCTGTGTCTCCTGTTTTGCGCGTTGTGTGACATTCTTGACGGCGTTGCTGATAACGTCGTTGAAACTGCGGTTGTTATTCACGCGATCGCTGAAAGACGCATCATAGTCATGTTGCACTGCCATCTTACTCACTCTCTTCCTCTTGGACCGGGGCCATCGCCACGGGATTCTTCATCCATGCGGCAAGCTCCTGCGACGGGATCGCGCTGGAGATGGACGGGTTGGCAGACTGCATGGAGTTCATGATGTTCAGGCGCGCCATGTTGTACGGGAGGGCATACTGCTTGCCGCGCCTTCCGACGGTGCCGAGCAGGTTGTTCGACCAACGCTTCGGACCGGGGGCGAGGAGAGATAGCAGCAGGGCCGGGCTCGCCCCGCCCTGCATGGTGAGCGCAGCGTAATCCTGGAGAGCGGTGCTCGGATCGGTGCCCATGTCGGCTGCCATCTGGAGCGCTTGGTCGAGATAGCCGACCGCTCCTCTTCCAAGTGCACCCCCAAGGTCGCCCATGAACCTGCCGCGGAGCGATTTGCCATCTGCGTTGGCGAACGCCCTCGCCCGTCTCACCGGGCGGATCAGGGGATTCGTCTTCTGAAGGGCATCGAGCGCCTTCTCGACGGTGTAGGTGTCCTCGATCTTCGCGGCTCTCTCGTTGAGCTCCTTGATCTTCGCCTCGTTTTTCTTAGCATCTTTCTTGGCAAGTTTCTCAGCTTGCTCCTTGAGAGCCTTCGCTTCCTTGGTCTTGCCCTTGATCATGGCCTCGGCGGCTTCCTGATTGAGCTCTGCGGCGGTGCCGCCTCGCATGCGCTGGAACCCGCGGGCGATGGGGTTCGCGGCACCAGAGGGGATCTCGATGTCGGTTCCGCGAATCTTCCTGCTCCCATTGATGCCCGGCCTTCTCATGTAATCTCGGGCGATCCTCTCGGCCTCGCGAATGGAGGTCCCGCCGGTAGCTGCCGTCGTCCCGACCCTCGGCGCTATAAGATCGAGGATTCCGGAGAACAGGCCGGTGTTGTTCTCGAGGGCTTCGTCGAACAGGGCCTTGTTGGTGTCTGCCAGCGATTTCGCTTCCTGTGCATTGAGCTTCGGAGCGCTTGCAACAGCAAGGTCTGAAGCCGGTGTGCCGATGACCGGCACCTTGGTGTCCACGCCCTTGCGATTCTTGCCGGATATGAACCGGCCCTCACGTCTGGCGTTCTCCTTCATGACATCGGAGAAATTCAGGGTATCTCCGATCTCCTGGCGGATCTCGTTGACGTTTCCTTCCTGGTTCTTCAGATTCGACAGCTGCTTCGCTTTCCTGCCTTGCGTGATACCGAAGTCCGAGATCTCCTGCTTGACCTTCGTATCGGCAGCTCTCTGGATATCAGCGACGAGCTGCGACCTGTTTTCCATCGTCAGCTTTTCGGGGATGTTGATGGGGCTCTTCGGGTCGATATTCTTGTATTTCTTGGCCAATGCGATGATCTGGTCATCGGTCATGGTCTCGATCCCGCCAAGCTCCTTCGTTATCCTTGTAAGCTCATCCGTGGCTTTGGCAGCTTCCCTGGTGGCTACCTTGCTTGCCTGCTTCACCGCCGCCTTGCCAACGCCCAAGCCGGGGAGCGAGGAAAGCGCGATATCGACGGCGGCCGCCCCACCGGATGTAGCCCTCTGACCTGCATCGATCTGCTGCAAGGTAAGCGGGTCGACGCCGGTCAATGCCCTCTCGAGGTTGTCGCTGTTCTCGATGGCGGCTTTTCCGGCTGCGATCGCCGGGTTGATGAACCACAGGCCGAAATCCTCTGCTGCCGAAAGGACGCCGCCGACATCCTCAGCGGTGGCAAAGTCCTTGAACTGCTGCCCGGCTTCCTGGCCTCCGAACAGTCCGACGAGGTTGCCGATGGTCTCATCTCCGATGGCATCGACGACCCCACCTAGCCCAGTGTTGAAACCCCTGATGCCCTCGTTGGCCGCATCGAGGACCTGGAACAACGGATTTCTTCGGCTCCTCCTGATATCGCTCATCGACAGGTAGTCGCTGCCGAGGACTCCGTCGTTCGTGAACAGCTCCTTGAGGGCCTGGTCGCCGTATTCGTCAAGTTCCTCCTCGGTGCCGGCCCCATGCATCTGGGCCATCGTGAGGGCTGTCTGATATGCGGTGCTGTATTTGTCCTGGCTGTTGGCTATGTTCTTCTTGAACTCGGCCCAATCCTCATCGCTGTAATGGCTTTTGCTGAACGGCTTGGCGGGGTTCTTCGCGGAAGAGACGACGGCTGGGACGATGGACGAGGGTTGCTTGTTCGGAGCTGCCTTGCCCCCACCGCCGGTCGATCTGGAAACTAAGCTGACTGCCATGGTATCTCCTAACGAAGAACGGGGCCTCCGGGCCTACGCAGCCGGAAGCCCCGTCGGATGGACTGCGGGTTTAGGTTAGTCGCCGCTTTCCTCGCCGGACTCCTCGTCGGGCATCTGGATGACCTTGACCGGGATGCCGAACTTGCCGGTGTTCTCCTGGTTGTCGATGATCGGGAGGATGCCGTGTGACAGGCTCTCGATGACCCAGGCGTCGTACTTGATGTCCATGACCATCTCGGTGAACTTGCCACGGGTCTCGCCCTCGGCGGTGCGCATCTCGCTGTACTCCTGCGAGAGCTGCGCGGCCGGACGGTACACGGCGCAGCCGATGACCTGGACGCGGTCCATCGTGGCAGCGCCCTCCTTGAAGACCGGGCCGGTCGCGTAATCGGTGCCGGTCTCGCCGGACTCGTAGGGGTTGAGGCCGTAGCCGGCGCCGGGAACGGTCCACGGATAGACCTCGCCGCGGGTGACGGCGCTGTAGTTATCGATACCGGACTCGATGGTGATCGCGTTGCCCATGTAGTCGACGGTGGTCGGCATGCCGAGCGGATAGTTCGTGACGACCTTCTTGAACACCTTGTTGGTGCCGTCCCAGACGGTGCGGACGTAGTTCGGGCGGTTCATGCGGTCGGCGTCGACGAGCTCGAGCATGAGCTTCTTGTCGAAGCCGTCGGCGTCATGGTTGATGGAGTTGATGACCGCATCGTAGGCGGCGGAGCCATCAGCCGAATGGACGACGTTGAGGTTGGCGTCGACGTAGAGGCGCGGCCAGTAGTAGCTCGGGATCGTGAAGTCGAAGTCCCAGCCCATGAGGCGGGTGAACGAGCCGTTCTGGAGATCGGAGTAGGCAGCCTCGGTGGCGGGGACGCCGCCGCCGGTGAGCGCGCACAGCAGGCGGTACTCGTAGAACGGGTCGATCAGGATCACGCGGTTCTCCTGCGGGATGAACAGGTTGTTCCAGGTGACCTTGATGTTCGAGAGCAGCAGCGGGATGTTGTTGTCGTCCCACTCGATGCAGTGGATCGGGGCGAAGCGCGGCGGGATAGCGGCGCCCTGGACCATACCGGGCTGCGCGACCCACGTGCCGTCGTCGTTGAAGATCTGGTCCGGATTGGTCTGGACCCAGCGGCCGGAGATGTGGCCGTTGAGGATCGCGAACAGGTTGTACTTGTCGATGTCGGGACCGAGGACCTGCTTCTGCCAGATGTCCTTGGCGCGGCTGAGGAGCTGCGCGGTCTTCATGAGGGCCTGGCCGTTGGTTAGGACGTTCGACGTGGAGTCCGTGCCCCACTCGCCGATGCCGCCGGAATACTGCATCTCGTCGAAGATGCGCATGGCGATCGAGCGATGACGGCCCATGGTGTAGACGCGGCTATCGAAGCGCACGTCCTGGAACACGCCGTAGGCGGAGGCGGACCAGCCGTCGTTGCCGTTGCCGTTCTGCGGGCTGCCGAGCAGGCCGTTGATGCGGCGGTCGTCGTAGTCGGTGATGTAGTCGGTGACCTGGATATCCCACACGCGGCAAGCGTCCTCGTTGTTGGCGATCTTGACGCCCTTGCCGGTGAAGATGTTGGTCGTGTAGCGGCCGGGAAGGAGGCGGTTGTCGTCGATGCCTTCCTGCCAAACCTCGGGGCGGATAACCTGAGCCATTTTCTTCTCCTTAGTCTCTGACTCTATTATCTTTGCACCGAGTTACGGTGCGATGATAACTCGATGGTTCTACCTTTGTCAACCCCTAGACCGGAATTTCCCCTCCCTGGGCTTCCTCAGGGACCATTGGCATGGGGTTCTCTGCCATTCCGGGCATCGGCATGCCCTCCTCTACCGGAGGCCCTGAAATCACCTCTGGCGGTAGAGCCGCCTGCGGGTTGGCCCCGAGCGGCATCTGCGGAGCCGCCTCGGGAGGCATGCCCTCGGGAGGCATCTGGGGCTGCCCGCCGCCCATCATCATCTGCTGCATCTGGTCGATCTGCCCCTGCTGTCCCATAAGCACGTCGGCGATGTTGCCCATGGCCTGGAGCACCAGCTTGCTGCCGATCTGATCGGCCACCTGCTGCGAGATGTCGATGTCGCTAAGCTCGCACAGCCGCATGACCAGCTGCATGATGACGTTCTCGAAGGCGTCGCGGTTGCTGTCCGAGATGTTGCCCATCATCTGGGATACCGGGATGAGCATTTCCTGGATGTTGCGGCGCTCCGTCTCCTTCTCGTTCTCGATGAGCGATCCGCTGCGGACCTCGAAGCTGAGGAGGTCGGCGGACAGCTCCGAGAAGTCCACGGTGATCTTGTTGCCGTCGATGATCGACTCGGGGATGTCATCGACCATTGGATCGAGATTCTGCATCTTCGACTTCTCGATATCGTAGATCCTGCGCCTGGTGCGCTCGTCGACGGTGAGCTGCTTCTCGCCGTGCATGGAGGAGATGTAGCTGCGGAGCGCATGGTTGGCCCATTCCTGGAAGAACGTCTCGACCCGCTTCTGGTACTGGTTGACCGTGATGGTCTTGTCAAGCTTCTGCTGCTCGACGCCCTGCGGAGTCGCGGAGTACCTGGCGACCTCTGCGTCGGAGGCGACGGTCGCATCGGTGATGTTGAGGCTCTGCATCATCTTGCCGGAGATGTGCTGCATGAGCGAGCCGTACTGGGTAAGCGTCGTGGTCTCCACCCTATAAGGCTCGATGCGGTTGTTCTGGTTGGTGCCCATGGGCCAGATTGCATTGGGCTTCATGCGGATCTTCGGGTTGGTGAGGTTGCCGAAGGTCATCAGCGGCGGATGGAGCGCGAGGAGCAGGGTCTGGTACGCCGTGCTCTGGAAGGCGTCCGCGAACTGTTGCTGCGCTAGGGTCCACATGACGGAGCTGCAACCGAGCGGGAAGTCGGGATCGGGTTCAAGGATCATGAAGTGGAGCGGCACGTCCTTGCGCGGGTCGTAGTTGGGGACCTTCCTCAGGATGCAGTTGATCGCCGGGACGTATGTGATGAACTCGTCCTCTCCCTTGAAGTAGTAGGTGTAGATCTTGACCGACTCGGTCCTGGACTTGCCGTGCTTCTTATCGGCAAGGGTGATCGACCTCGGATCGTCGGCATCGACGATATGGTTCTCGACGAGGTACTTGACCACCTTCTCGTCATAGGTCGTGTCCTTGACGATCCCGGTCTCACAATCGATCAGGCCCTTCAGCGTGGATAGCGGCACCCACTCGCGGATGATGTACCAGTCCGCCTCCTCGATGAAATCGCAGTCGGGGGACGGGAAGACGTCGGACCACTGGATTAGCTTGTACGAGATGCGCGGGTCGCCGTCGAGGTCCTTCTCGAATCCGGTGCGAACGCATGCGTACCCGTAGTCGTAGCTCGCGTTGAACGTCTTCCACAGCTGCTTCAGCATGTCCTTGCCGTCGAACTCCGATTGCAGGACCTTGTGCTTGAAGATGTAGTCGATGATGGCCTGCTCGATCGAGTTCTTGTCGTACTGCGTGATGATCTCGCCATCGGGCACCCGCTGGATGGTCTGGGCCCTGATCTTGCGCTTGATCGCCTGGGTCGAGCCCTCCGAGAAGGAGTCCTTGCGGTCCTTCTCGAAGAGGCTCATGTTGTGCGCCACGCGGCTGAAGAACTCGTGGCCCGCGGTCCTCTGGATCTGGTGCGAGTGCGCCACATCCCATTTCGCAAGGAGCTTGTCCGCCATCTCCTTGCACTCGAGCTGGATCTCGTCCAGGTCGATGTTCCACTTCTTCTTGACGTCGCCCATTAGATGTCCTCTCTACGATATGCCTCGCGGCTGCCCTTGGTCTCGAAGGACGGTCTCAGGTAGTTGTACTTGGAATCCTGGAGGTTGACCCTGTCCATGCCGTACGGGACGGACATGTTCGGCGTATTCCAGTTGCTTCTGATCGACGGATAGTACCCTCCACCGCTGGAGCTGCCTCCGCCGCCGCCACTGTAGTATCCGCCGCCACCGCCGCCTGTCGTGGTTGACTTGGTGGACTTGGACGGGGAGCCGTTGCCAATAGGAAGACCGGTCAATGCTCCTGTCCCGCTGCTCTCATCGCCGTTCTCGCTTGGGACGGTGTTCCCGTTCCAGAACTCGTACAGCTTGGAATAGCCATCGGAGCTGTCAGGGTCTTTCCAATCCTCGAGCGATGGCCAATCCTCCATGCCGCTCGCCACTGGGATGAGCGCCCTCTGGTCCATAGGCTGGCCGGTTACGGCGCTTACGGTCGCCCAATCGTTCTCCCATCCTGCGGTGCCCTCGGGATTGCCGATCTGGCCGGGGGCGGAGGTGAACGGGAGGATGCCCTCAGGTCTCATGCCGGTCGCGTAGACGTTCCCCTCGGTATCGCGGGCGTATGTGGTGTTGTACCTGTTGTAGGTCACCATCGGCTCGGAGAGAACGGACGACCTCACCTTCTTATAGTAGAAATCGGTCCAATAGTTACGGCAGGACTTGTAGTATTGCTTGATCTTCCCTACCGCTTCCTGGCCTTCGTTGAAATCGCCATCTCCCCATGCATAGTAGTCGAAGTAACCATCTGCCTGGAGTCCGTTGTACCATTGGTCGAGCTCATTGACGGTATCCCAGCACAGGGACGACAGCGCCGCCTTGGTCTGATAATCGAGGTAGAACCCGGTCTGCCTGAGCTCGTTCATATCGTCGTAGCCCTGCATGACCGCGACGATCTCGAGCAGCTTCGCCTCGGCATCCTTCGGGGCGAGTCCATCGATCGACCATTGCTCCGCCTGGGCGAGCTGGGCATCATCGAGATACCTTGTCCTCGGCATCTCGCCCGCGAGATAACCGGTGTTCGGATGTATGACCATATCCGCGAGCCATCCGAGGATCGGGTTGCGCCTGGTGAGCCTGCGGAGCATGGCATCCTGGTAAGTCGTCTTCTCGACGGCGGTCCCGGCGGCGCCCTCCTCGGTGAGAGCTCCGAACTCGTTCTCCTCGAAGATCGTCTTGTATGACGGCTCGAACTGCTGGGCGGAGACGTACCATTCCCTGACCACAGATGGGAGGATGAACTGGGAAGCCCAGTTGAGCCCGAGCGACGTGCTGGTGGCCTGGAGCCAGTCCGCGAACGAGGGAGGACCGCCCTTGGCATCCTGGAACCTCTTGTAATCCTCTGCATAGTCGGTCATGATGTGGCCCTCGGGATCTGCAAGGAACCCGGCTACATCTGCGACTTTCAGGATCGGGTTGTTGTACATGACCTGCGTCGTGCCGTTGAGGAGGATGTCGAACCTCGGCTTGCCGAGCATCATGCTCTTGGTGAACGCCGCGGACGGCAGCGCCATGCCGAGGATGTCTTCGATCCACCACGCCTCGCCGACGCGGAGACCGCATACGGTCCAATCATCGAGATTGCCCCACTTGCGTTCGTCCTCGGGAGGTTCGATGCCGCCGGCCATCATGATGAGGATTCCAGAGACAGCTGTCACGCCGAGATGGGTGATATCGACCAGCATGGCCTCGCGGAGGCTGCGGTGGATATGGTACTGCTCGTAATGCGGATCGACTCCGCCTTTCTCAGCCGTGCGCTTCGTCGCCATATCGGCTATCGTGTTGGTGAACACGTAGTTGATGGAACTCATCGGCATGACCCAGTTGAGCATGCGTCCGGCTATGTTGAGGCTGTAATTCGGGAACCTGCTGACCATGGTCGTCACGAGGAATTTCGGCAACGGCCTATCCTTGACGGCATTTGCGAGGATGGCGGAGAGCACGTTGCGCTGCGCCATATCGCCCATCTTCGCGGAGTTCATCGCCTGTAGCGCTTCCGTGAGCGAAGGCGAATCGTTGGTTCCCCCGAAGATGTACGTGTACCAACCGATCGGGTTCTCCATGAGGTAGCTCTCGAGCCTGCTCATCCCGTTGCCGGCGTCCTCGAACCAGAAGTCCTGGCCACGCTCGTCGACGAACATGGCGAACCTGTTGATGAAGTTGGCGATCTGGGTCTTGATGAAGGCGTTGCCGCCAGATGTCACGCCGTACATCCGGTCGACCGCCCTCTGGTACGGGCTCATCTTCTTCTTGCGCTCGTTGTACCATTCCCTTACTTGATCGAGGTTCTTCAGTTCGGAGAGGAACGCCATCTCCTCGCCGTTGAGCTCCGCCATGCGGTGGGCGGTGTACACCTCGACGAGGTTGTTGACCGCATGGTCCACAGCCTTCTGGTCTATGCCCCTCTTGGTCGCATACGGACCGGCATGGAGATTGCGGCCCAACCATAACGAACCGCGCATTATCCCCTGATGGGATACGCGGTCCATGATGTTCCCGGCCGTGACGCCTGGATTGGCCATTGCCATGAGCTGGGAGAGCTGCGTAGCATTATCGAGGATCTTCCTGTAGACCTTGTCGTCGACTCCCTTCATGTACGCGACTACATGGGAGTTCTCGTTCGTGATGGTGATGTTCTTCTGCCTGTTGATGTTGTTGACGCGGTCCTTGATCGCACCCTGTAGCGATCTGCTCCTATCGCAGCACTCGAGGAACAGGTCGTAGTCGAAGCTCTCATCGCCCTGCCTGAGAGCATCGGCGAGGAAGTTGTCTGCATTGACCTGGTCGAATAGGTACTTGTTGCCATAGGTATACGGCGACCGTCTCATATCCCAATCGCCCCACTGGTTGTAGTCAGCCTCGTATTCCTTGAGCAACGCCCTGGCCTTCGACGGGTTTGTAGCGCCGAGCTCGTCTAGCTGGGTGATGGATTTGTCTGACATCTCCTTCACGGCATCGATGAACCTCTGCTTATCGTTCTGATGGAACGTCCTGATATCCTCGCAATACTTCCACCATACGTCGATCTCGTCTGGCGTGAGCCTGGTTATCGAATACCGGTCGTTGAGCGTGAGCCCGGTTGTCTTGTCGTTGGCGACCGGCATGCCGTATTTCCTTATGTTCTGCGCTATCTGCTCGATCGACTTGGCGAAATCGGTGACCGCTACGTCGTTCTTTCCGTTTTCAAGGTTCGAGTGGCCATCCACCCTCTTCGACGTGAGCTCTATGTAATTCCACGGTAGTTCATAGTCGAATCTCAACGTCCTCAGCTGGGTCATCGCATGCTTGACGAGATCATGGTTCCATGGCTCTGCCAGCACGCTGCCACCATCGATGACGTTACGCGGGGCCAGCCTGGACCCCATCACGGAGTTCACTTCCCTCTTATGCCTTATCTCCGGCAACGAGTCATGCGGGTATTTCGCAGCGATCCTCGACATGATCGTCTCGCCATCGCCGAGATCGCGATAGTTCTCCTGCGCCCTCCTGGCCGCCTGCTTGAGCCTCAGCTTGAAGTTGTTGCCGTTGAACGATGGGTCGAGCGTGAGGTACCTCGCGTAGTTCACCATCGTGGTGATCTCAGAAGGCAGATACCCGAAATCATCCGCACGTCTATACAGATGCTGATACGGGTACGACGCATCGTATCCTGCCGACCTGGTGACCGATTCATCGCCGATTGAGTTCATCGGACCGACCCTTACATTCGCGTAGACGGTAACGAGTTTCGGCACCTTGTTGCCGTTCGCATCCTCCTCGAACGTGGTGACGGTCGTCTTCATCCTGCCATACCTGTCGAACATCGGCTGGTTGGTGCTGTTGGGGTCACAGACGTCAGCCCTCATATCGTCGATTCCCTCAGGGCAGATCCTGCCATCCATGCCGGAGTAGAACAGGAGTATCTCGTCACGTGACAGGTTCTGGAACACGAGATGGAACAGGACATCGGTGACGGTTTCTCCGTCTCCGACATGCTGGTTCGTGAAATCGAACACATCCAGCGGATCGATATGGTATTTCGAGCAGGCTGCGAGGACCTTCCTCACCACCCTGTTCCTCTTCTGGTTCTTCCCCTCAGGGTCGTTCTGCTCATCGAACAGGGCGATCTGCCCGAGCTCGATCCTCTTCCACATGTCGCCGGTGCCCCTCTTGAAATCGTTGAGGTACTTCTCGAACACCGGTATGCCGTCCTTGCCAGACTGGTCGCCATAGAAATTCCTGGCGATTTGCCTGATATTGTCGGCGAGATCCCAATGGTCGCCGTTCTGGTCGGTTGTCCTCTTATACAGGAAGCTGAGACCCATCTCGCGTCCGAAAGGCTTGCATGTGTACCATAGCTCCTCGATGAGGAACCGCTTCTCCTTGCCGACTGCTCGCC
>WARP01000363.1_pt1 | contig 52785 bp, 49 predicted proteins | sample 4769151 | NCBI WGS metagenome assembly WARP01 (sample SAMN08893023, study PRJNA449175) | gut metagenome | isolation source: rumen sample fed with dry roughage | host: cow | place: India: Nagpur | collected 2016
TTACTCGTTGATGGTTTCAATATCTTGTTTTGGAAGAGCGGCAGGGCGCCGGCAAGGCGCCCCGCCCCTGTAATTTATTCCCACTCAATCGTAGCAGGCGGTTTGCTGGACACGTCATAAACCACGCGGTTGATACCGCGTACTTCGTTAATAATGCGTCCGGATACCTTGGCCAGCAAGGGGTATGGCAACGGTGCCCAGTCGGCGGTCATGAAGTCTGAAGTTTGTACCGCACGCAAGGCCACAACGTAATCATAGGTACGGCCATCGCCCATCACACCCACCGATTTAACCGGCAGGAACACTGCAAAGGCCTGTGAAGTCAGGTCATACCAGCTACGGCCCGTTTCAGGGTCTATGGTGTTGCGCAACTCTTCAATAAAGATCGCATCGGCACGGCGCAGTAAATCGGCATATTCCTGTTTTACCGCACCCAGGATACGAACACCCAGACCGGGTCCGGGGAACGGATGACGGTAAACCATATGATGCGGCAAGCCCAGAGCGATGCCCAATTCACGCACTTCGTCTTTAAACAATTCGCGCAAAGGCTCCAGTAACTGCAGATTAAGGGTTTCTGGCAAGCCACCCACATTATGGTGCGATTTAATGGCAACCGCTTTACCGGTTTTAGAGGCAGCTGATTCAATCACGTCGGGGTAAATGGTGCCTTGCGCCAGCCATTTGGCGTCTTTACGCTTACCAGCCTCTTCCTGGAATACCTCAACAAACTCACGGCCAATGATCTTGCGCTTGGCTTCAGGGTCAGCAACCCCTTCCAACTCACCCATGAATTTTGCTTCAGCATTAACATGAACAATATTCACGCCAAGGTTCTCATGCAGCACTTCCATGACCTGTTTGCCTTCATTGAGGCGAAGCAAACCGTGATCGACAAATACGCATGTCAATTTATCGCCAATTGCCTTATGGATCAGGGCAGCGGCAACCGAAGAATCAACCCCGCCTGACAGGCCCAGAATGACCTCATCGTCACCCACCTGTTCACGGATACGGGCAACTGCCTCGGTAACGTAATCGGGCATATTCCAGTCGCCTTCGCAACCACAGATTTCCACCACAAAACGGCTTAACAATGCCTGCCCCTTAACCGTATGAGTGACCTCTGGATGGAACTGGACACCGTAGAAATGACGTTTTTCATCAGCCATACCTGCAATCGGGCAAGAAGGCGTTGACGCCATCAGCTTGAAGCCTTCAGGCAATTCGGTTACCTTGTCACCATGGCTCATCCAGACTTTCAGCATGCCATGGCCTTCAGGGGTTTCAAAGTCTTGAATGCCTTTAAGCAACTCAGTGTGACCATGAGCCCGCACTTCGGCATAGCCGAATTCGCGATGATCTGACCAGCTTACCTTGCCACCCAGCTGCATGGCCATAGCTTGCATGCCGTAGCAAATACCCAATACCGGCACACCCAGCTCAAAGACCGCGGTAGGCACCTTCAGGGAGCTTTCATCATAAGCAGACGAATGGCTGCCAGACAGAATAATACCTTTCAGGCCTTGGGCCATCTGCTCTTTAATGAATGCTTCATTGACATCACCGGGATGTATTTCACAGTAAACACCCGCTTCACGAACACGGCGCGCAATAAGCTGCGTTACCTGAGAACCATAATCAAGAATTAAAATACGTTGATGCATATAAAGACCATTAAATGTAGCAATTTGTGCCAAAAGCACAGACAGGATAAAGGCTAAATTATAATGTATTGTCCCGTGCCAAATGAATGTATTTTGCCCGGCAAACACATTTATATCCGGCCTTGGCAGCTTCTTTTACCTAAAACAAATAAATACCCGCAAACGGGAACCCTTAACAGGAGACGGCATGACAGAACATACCCCAACAACATTTGTGCTGGTGCATGGTGCCTGGCACGGCGGCTGGGTGTGGCAAACCCTTGCACAACACCTGCGCCAACAAGGGCACAATGTATACACGCCAACCCTTACCGGCCTGGGCGAAAAATCCCATTTGCTTAATAGCAGCATTAATCTTGACACATTTATCACTGACATCATCAATCTGTTCAAATGGGAAAAACTAGACGATGTGGTTTTGCTTGGTCACAGCTTTGGCGGCCTGGTGATTAGTGGTGTGGCAGACAGAATTCCTGAGAAAATCAGGCAATTGATTTTTCTGGATGGTTTCCTGGTTGAAAACGGCCAGTCAGCTTTTAATACCCTGCCTGAAAAGGCCGTGGAAAAACTGCAAAGCATCGCAGCCAGCCAATGTAAAGGCCTGGCCCTGCCTGCGCCACGGCCTGTATTACTGGGCTACCCTGAAGACGAGCACGTAAACACTACCATTGCATCCATGCTTACGCCCCACCCTATTGGCACTTATGCCAGCAAACTGGAACTGCATCATCCACTGGGCAATTACCTGCCAGTTACCTATTACAAATGCACCAACCCGGCCTACGACCCGGTTGCCCAATCGCATGTACTGGCTAAAAAACAGCAAGGCTGGAGCATAGTGAAACTACCCACTTCCCATGCCGACCCCTTTACCCATCCGCACTTGCTGGCTGATTTATTGCTTTCTTTTTGAAGTTTTTTTTCAAATCATAAAAAAACCCTTCCGGAAAAATTTACGAAAGGGTTTTTATTTGCAGAACTACCAAGCCGGCATTACCGGCACCCTGCAGAATTAATCAGCACGGTAGTTAGGTGCTTCTTTGGTGATTTGCACATCATGCACGTGAGATTCGCGAACACCGGCAGAGGTGATTTCAACGAACTCTGGCTTGGTGCGCATGTCATCAATAGAGGCGCAACCGCAATAACCCATGGAAGCCCGGATACCACCTACCAATTGGTAAATAATGGCCAACACACTGCCTTTGTAAGGAACACGGCCTTCAATACCTTCAGGAACCAGCTTGTCTGTGTTGCTGGAAGCTTCCTGGAAGTAACGGTCTGCAGAGCCTTTTTCCATGGCGCCTAAACTGCCCATGCCACGGTAAGACTTGTAAGAACGCCCCTGAAACAGGACCACTTCACCCGGCGCCTCTTCAGTACCAGCAAGCATGCCGCCCATCATGCAGGCATAAGCACCAGCAACCAAGGCCTTGGCAACGTCACCGGAATAACGGATACCACCATCGGCAATCAAGGGCACGCCAGTGCCCTCAAGGGCTTTGGCCACATCGGAAATGGCGGTAATTTGCGGAACACCCACACCGGCAACAACACGGGTGGTACAAATGGAACCTGGACCAATGCCTACTTTTACACCATCAGCACCAGCCTCAACCAATGCCTTGGCGGCAGCGGCGGTAGCAATATTGCCACCAATGACATCTATCTTGGGATAATTTTGCTTAACCCAGCGAACACGATCCAGAACGCCTTGTGAATGACCGTGAGCGGTATCCACAATAATGACGTCTACGCCAGCAGCGGCCAGTTTAGCCACACGCTCTTCAGTACCTTCACCTACACCAACGGCAGCACCAACACGCAACTGGCCAAAGGCATCTTTGCAGGCAAAGGGATGCTCTGTGTTTTTGACAATATCCTTGACGGTTGCCAAACCACGTAATTCAAAATTTTCGTTGACAATCAGCACGCGTTCCAGACGATGTTTGTGCATCAGGGCCTGGGCTTCCTCGAGGGTACTGCCCTCACGCATGGTTACCAGGCGCTCTTGCGGCGTCATGACATTTTTGATGGGTTCGTCGTAGCGATCTTCGAAACGAAGGTCACGGTTAGTGACAATACCGACAACCTTGCCATTTTCAACAACAGGCAGGCCTGAAATACCATTTTGCTTTTGCAATGCAATCGCATCACGAACGGTCATGGACGGTGTTACCGTGATAGGGTCGATAACAATACCAAATTCATGACGCTTGACACGGGCCACTTCACGGGCCTGTTCATCAGCAGTCATGTTTTTATGAATAATACCAATACCACCTTCCTGAGCCATTGCAATGGCAAGACGCGACTCGGTGACGGTATCCATGGCGGCCGACACAAGCGGAATATTCAGGCTGATATTACGGGTTAATTTGGTTTTTAGAGAGGTGTCGCGTGGCAACACATTGGAATACGCAGGTACCAATAAGACATCATCAAAGGTAAGCGCTTTTTGAACTAAACGCATGAAAGACTCCGGGCGCAAAACAAGATTATACGCTTAAGGGATAATGCACTCAAGCCAATGAGCACATTGCCATAAAAAAACCCATTTGCCAATAAGCAGTTTACTTGCCAATTGAACAAATGGGTATTCTTTTTAACCCGACATTACTGCCGGGAAAAACCAATCTAGCCCAAAGCCACCCTGGCATTCATGAACATGCGCATCCATGGTGTATAGTCACCGCCTTCATCCTGACTACCCCAGGACTCGGGAGCCCAGGACATCATGACATTACGGGTTACCCGCTCTGGGTGCGGCATCATGATGCTAAAGCGGCCATCTGCCGTTGTAACACCCGCCAGACCATAAGGGCTGCCATTGGGGTTGGCAGGATAAGTCTCGGTAATCTGGCCATGGTTATTGACATAACGGACACTAGCCAGCACCTTCTCTTTGTTGCCCTGCTCGGCGAAATTGGCATAACCCTCTCCATGAGCAACAGCGATAGGCAATTGCGTACCTTCCATACCTTTAAAGAAAATGGATGGAGAGTTGGCAATTTCAACCATGGTCAAGCGCGCTTCGTATTTGGCAGACTGGTTATACGTGAACTTGGGCCAGAACTCGGCACCCGGGATCATGGACGACAAGGTTGCCATCATTTGGCAGCCATTACATACACCCAGGGCAAAAACGTCGGGACGCGCAAAATAAGCCGCAAACTGTTCCGCTAGCTGATCATTAAAGCGAATAGTACGGGCCCAGCCCTCACCGGCGCCCAAAACATCACCATAACTGAAGCCACCGACGGCAACCAGACCCTGTACCTCTGACAAATTGGCTTTGCCGCTTAGCAAGTCGGTCATGTGGATATCATAAGCATCAAAGCCGGCCTTGGTAAAGGCCCAGGCCATTTCTACATGGCTATTACAACCCTGCTCTCGAAGCACCGCCAGCTTGGGGCGTGCTCCACTATTAATAAACGGGGCAGCAATATTTTCCTGAGGGTTAAAATTCACTTTTGGCGTGAAGCCAGGATCAGCCTTATCATCCCAGACACTTAATTCAGCCACAGCGCAAGCAGGATTATCACGACGTTTCATGATCTGGTAGCTAACTTCACTCCATTCCTTGCCAAGCTCGGCACGATCAAAACCGAAAATACGTTTGCCATCCCGGTAAAACTCAATCTCGTCCTGTGTATTCAGGCTACCAATAACATGGGAGCACTGTGACAGGCCAGCAGCACGCAATACCTGCAATACCGCATCACGATCAGAAGCACGCACCTGGATAACCGCGCCCGCTTCTTCATTAAACAAGGCCTTGATGGTGCTTTCATCTCGCTGCACGGCGACTTGTTCCGGGCGGATTTTGTAATCGCCCCAATCAGCCACATTCTGATCAAAAGTCAGCATGTCCAGGTTAATGGAAACACCGGTATGTCCGGCAAAGGCCATTTCACTGACGGTAGCCAGCAAACCACCGTCAGAACGGTCGTGATAAGCCAGAATACTGCCATCTTGTGCCAAGGCGCGAATAGTAACAAAGAACTTGCGCAGCAATTCGGCATCGTCAAGATCAGGCACTTCATTACCATACTGGTTGATGACATGCGACAAGACAGAACCACCCAGGCGGTTTTTACCCAATCCAAGATCGATCAGAATAAGGGAAGTATTGCCCTGATCAGTAACCAGTTGTGGTGTTAAGGTTTGACGCGCATCGGCAACCGGCGCAAAGGCAGTAACCACCAGGGAAACGGGCGAAACCACCTGTTTTTGCTCATCATTTTCTTGCCAGCTGGTACGCATGGACAAAGAGTCTTTACCAACAGGGATGGCAAGGCCAACCTGCTGGCACAGCTCGCTAATAGCCTGTACGGTATCGTACAGTGCCGCATCCTGGCCTTCTACCCCGCACGCGGCCATCCAGTTGGCGGAAAGCTTGATATCTTCAATCCTTGCCACGTCTGCGGCAGCCAGGTTAGTCATGGCTTCTGCAATAGACATCCGACCTGAAGCAGGTGCATTGATAATAGCCAACGGAGAGCGCTCTCCGAGTGCCATGGCCTCGCCGCGATAGCCTTCATAATCGGCCAGTGTTACCGCACAATCAGCAACCGGCACCTGCCATGGCCCAACCATCTGGTCACGCGCATTAAGCCCGCCCACCGTACGGTCCCCAATGGTGATCAGGAAGGTTTTATTGGCTACGGTGGGATGACGCATTACCTGGCGCGAAACAAGATCAAAATCCAGACCGGTTACATCGATGGGCTCTTCAGCTAACGGAACCCGGGTAACATCACGGAACATGCGTGGCGGTTTACCCAGAATGACATCAATCGGCACATCCACCGGACGCAGTTCGGTAGCGGCATCCAGCGAAGTGGTATCGGCCTCACCGGGAAGACCCTCACCGTTAGTGACGCGCAGCACACGATCTTCAGTGGCAACGCCAACAACCGCATACGGGCAACGCTCGCGTTTGGCCAACGCATCAAAGCGCGGTAAGTCTTCAGGCAAGATTGAAAGCACATAACGCTCTTGTGCCTCGTTACTCCAGATTTCAGCGGCAGACAAGCCGGACTCTTCCAGATTTACCCGCTGCAAATCAAAAATGGCACCACGACCAGCATCATTGACCAGTTCAGGGAAGGCATTGGACAAACCGCCCGCGCCAACATCGTGAATGGCAATAATGGGATTATTGTCCAATTGTTGCCAGCAGGCATCAATCACTTCCTGGGCACGACGCTCAAGCTCGGGGTTGCCACGCTGTACGGAATCAAAATCCAGCTGGGCCGAGTTGGCACCCACGCCCATACTGGAAGCGGCACTGCCGCCCATGCCAATACGCATGCCTGGACCACCCAACTGAACCAGCAAGGCGCCGGGAGGAATCTGGTTTTTGTGTGTTTGGCTGGCGTCTATGGCCCCCATGCCCCCTGCCAGCATGATGGGCTTGTGATAGCCCCATTTTTGGCCGGCAACGGTTTGTTCATAAACACGGAAATAACCTAACAAATTCGGACGACCAAATTCATTATTGAAGGCTGCTCCCCCAATAGGGCCATCGATCATGATATCAAGTGGCGTAGCAATGCGATCTGGGGCGCCATGGGAGTCTTTTTCCCATGCCTCAAGCGCATCGTCGAACTGAAGGTTGGAAACCGTAAAGCCGGTAAGACCCGCCTTGGGTTTGGAGCCACGCCCGGTTGCGCCCTCATCGCGAATTTCACCGCCCGCCCCTGTAGCCGCACCGGGAAATGGTGCAATAGCCGTTGGGTGGTTATGGGTTTCCACTTTCATGAGTACATGCGTAAGGCGTTCATGAGACGCATATTTACCAGGACCGGCTGCTTCAGTATCCGGATAAAAACGTTGGGCAACGCCACCTTCCATAATAGCCGAGTTGTCTGAATAAGCAACCACCGTACCCAGCGGCTGCGCCGCATGGGTTTGGCGAATCATGCCAAACAGCGTATTTTCTTTTTCTTCACCGTCAATTTTCCACTTGGCATTGAAAATCTTATGACGGCAATGCTCACTGTTCGCCTGGGCAAACATCATCAGTTCAACATCGGTAGGGTCACGTCCAAGGGTTGTAAACGCATCAACCAGATATTCAATTTCGTCTTCAGACAGCGCCAGGCCCAATTCGGTATTGGCCTGGTTCAGCGCCGCTTTGCCCTGAGACAATACCGGCACGGTTTGCAAAGGTTTGCCCTCAAGCACCCTGAACAGCGCTTGTCCGTCAAAATCGACATCCACGACGGTTTCTGTCATGCGATCATGAAGCATGGCAGCAATACTGCCAAGCTGGGCTTCGGTAAACTGCTTGCTACCCAACAGGCCTTTTTCAGGTATCAGGATGTATTCGATACCCCGTTCAATTCTTTTGATGCCTGTCAAACCACAATTATGGGCAATATCAGTGGCCTTGCTGGCCCATGGGGAAATAGTTCCCAAACGGGGCAAGACGCGTAAACTGACTGATTTTTTATCCTGAATGTCTTCAGCATTGACAGGAAGACCATAATCGAGCAATTGTTTCAGGCGCTGCTGTTCGGCTTCTGTAAGTGCTTGCTCAATAAGCACGTGATGTTCATAGCGGGCCACCAGATTGGCAATGGGAATGCCCGCCGATTTCATTTTGGAAAGAAGGCGCTCGCGTTTAAACGCAGACAATACAGAAGAACCGGGAATAAATTGGTAAATAGACACGTTTTTGTTCACAAAAAAACAAGCTGGATGGAAAGACCCCATTTTAGCCTGCCTTGCCTGAAGGCTCCGGAAAAAAGCCCTTATAGACAAAAATATTAGCCAGACCCACCTGGGCACCAAGATCGCTGCCTTCTTATTTACAATTTATTTCAAATTGACCTTTGAACGGACTAGCATGCCATCAATAAAAAAAGTCTTATAAATCAAACCTGTCCCACCTTCCAAATCTCTTAATAATGAATTTAAAAAGAACAGCTAACTATTTAATATATATACTTTTTTTATTTTCAATTCTATAATTGAAAATACCCTATTCTAATATATAAAATTTCTTCACTATGCGAAAATACTTGAATAAAACCTTGTCTGCGTGCTTGGGTGCATTTTGCGCCTTCAGCATGCAACTAACCCCCGTGGTGCATGCCCAAACACCCGTAAAGCCCGTTTCCGGACCAAATGTAACCGGCATGGCCGATAGTGGCGCTTCCCTGAAGTCAGAGGTGGCCTACGTGGTAGACCTTGAGTCGAATGAGGTCCTGTTTTCCAAAAACAGCGATACCATTCGACCCATCGCCTCCATCAGCAAACTCATGACCGCCCTGGTCATTGCAAAGGCGCATTTGCCCATGAATGAGCAAATTCAAATCGTCGATGCCGATGTTGACCGCTTCAAATACTCCAGCTCACGGTTAAGTGTCGGCACCACGCTAACCCGCCATGAGTTGCTGCATCTGGCACTCATGTCATCTGAAAACAGGGCTGCCCATGCCTTGGGCCGCACCTATCCGGGTGGCCTGGACGCTTTTGTACGTGAAATGAACGCACAGGCACGCGCCTTGGGCATGACCCGGAGCCGCTTTGTTGAGCCCACCGGCCTGTCACCAATGAATGTATCCTCACCCCGAGATCTGGTCAGATTAATTCAGGCAACCTCAGAACAGCCCCTTATCCGGCAGCTTTCCACTAGCGATGAATACGAAATTGTAACCAGCAATGGAAAAACGCAAAAATACAAGAACACCAATCGCCTGGTCAGGAATTCCAACTGGAAAATCCAGATATCAAAAACGGGATACATCAAGGAAGCCGGTGATTGCCTGGTCATGAAAACACAAATGGACGGTCGCCCGGTTGCCGTTGTACTGCTGAACTCACAAGGTCGCCTTACCCGTTTTGCCGATGCAGTGCGGGTACGCCATTTAGTCCAAAGCGACTACCCCACCTTGCTGTAAGGTAAATACTATTAATGCTTATAGACTGTTTAATGGGTCTATAAGCATTGGCATCAAACAAATCCCCGGCTTAGCCCGGGGATTTTTTATCTCTAAAAAATAGAATCAATGAATTGTGTCATCAGGCTCAGGACCTGTTTCACGCAACTCATAGTCACCCCCTTCCGCTTCTTGCCAGAATCTTAAAGGCACACAAGTAAGCAGCCGCTCTATCATCCTTTTGCTTAACACCGGATCAAGTGAATTTTTTGTTTTGTTGGCAATATCCACCGTTGCATCTCCCTGGATTCGATCTATATGTTGATGCGTATCACGGGCAAAATGAATATTAATTTTCTCATCTTCATCAGCATGCAATAAATGAATGGTTTGATTAATAGACAAGGAAGCTGGCAATTGTACGTATCTGCCACCAAACGTAATAACCCGGCCTGCCGGGACATTTTCTGCCTTGGTTAATTCCAGCACAGTACTGGCGGCATAGCCTACGCCAATGAGGGCCGTTGCCTGCTCGGGAAGCGCGAACTCCTGTTGCTTGCCCTTGATATAGTCAAGATATTTACCAGCACTGTGTTCCACCATCTGTGCAAGTTCGGCTTCGGACAACGCCAGATGCCGCAATAATTTTTCCTCCCAGGCATTGGGCTTGCTTGCTTGTACCGGATAATGGCAAACGGCGACCACCGCTGCATTTTCAAAACTCTTGCATATATGCTGCACCAGCACATCAAGATTGTCTTTTTGCCTGATATCATCTAAAAAAATGATAAATAACTGCCTGATGTCACTATTTCCTGGAACAAGTATTCTTTCGGTTACCAGCTCTGTCATGTTGAAGCCTATAAAAAACTGCGTAATAATATATCTCTATCTTAACATTCCCCTGGAATTTTCATGTCTGATTCTTTAAAACAAACCATCTCCGAAGAAATTAAAAATGCAATGCGCGCCAAACAATCAGAGCGCCTGGGCACCTTGCGCCTTTTGCAGGCTGCCATCAAGCAAAAAGAGGTAGATGAGCGCACAGAGCTGTCCAACGATGAGATTCTGGCGATTATCGAAAAGCAAATCAAACAAAGAAAAGAGTCTATTGCCGCTTACGAAAAAGCCGGACGCACTGAAACGGCCGAAGCGGAAAAAGCCGAAATGCAAGTACTGGCCGAATTCCTGCCAGAACAAGCCAGCCAGGAAGAAATCATTGCCGTTATTACTGCAGCCATTGAAGAAGTGGCCGCACAGGGGGTAAGCGGCGCTCCGGCAATGGGTAAAGCGATGGCTATCATCAAGCAAAAACTCGCCGGTCGCGCCGATATGTCCGAGTTGTCCAAACAACTCAAAGCCCGCTTAATGTAATTTCATAATTGCCAGCCAGGTTATACAAACCATTTTCCCTGGCTGGCCCCACATTGCAACAGTCATTTGAAACCGCTGTTGCAATGACAGCATGCACACACTTGTCATACCCGTCTTATCATCTTCCGCATTCTTGCCTGGATGCCTTACAACAATGACAATTGCTGACCAGCCTGATGCTCTTCAGGAAAATGGCTAACGCCAATACCCGCCAAACGAAACTGATTGTCCTTGATGTCCTCGTCTACCCTTTCGAGCAATGACAGGCCGGCCTGCACCAAATGCGTTTGGCTATGCAAAGGCACAGAAAAGGTTTTTGAGCGGGTAATAATACGAAAAGAGTTTGTTTTAAGCTTTAATGTAACCGTACAGCCAAACTTATTCTTTTTAAGCAATTGACCCCATAACTTGGTACACAATGTCATCAAGGGCATTTCAATTTGCGCAAATGAAATATCTTCGTCAAAAGTGGTTTCGGTTGAAATCTGCTGGGCCACCTGATTGGACTCTACAGGACGCTCATCTACACCTCGGGCAAGCTGATAAAGGCGATGGCCGAATTTGCCAAAATGAAACACCAGTTCGCTATCACTAAAGCGCAAAAGATCACTGACCGTAAACATGCCTAATTGATGAAATTTGGCCAAGGTTACTTTACCTACACCCGGAATTTTTTGCAAAGGCAATGGCGCCAGAAAATCCTGTACCTTTGCAGGTGAAATAACGAATAATCCGTTAGGCTTGCGCCAATCAGAAGCTATTTTTGCCAAAAACTTGTTAGGCGCCACACCGGCAGAAGCCGTCAAGCCCGTAAGCGACAAAATATCCGCCCGGATGGCATTGGCAACCGCGGTTGCCGAAGGCAGATTCTTGAAATTCACCGTGACATCCAGATAGGCTTCGTCAAGCGACAATGGCTCAATCATATTGGTATAACGCTCAAAAACAGACCTTACCTGTCTTGAAACAGAACGATAAAGATCAAAATTGGGCGGAACATAAATAGCCTGCGGACATAAGATCCTGGCCTTTGCCACTGACATGGCCGAACGCAGTCCATATTTCCTTGCCTCATACGAGGCAGCGCAAATTACCGAGCGGCCACTATCCCAGGCAACCACAACCGGCTTGCCAAGCAACGATGGATTTTCCCTAAGCTCGACAGAAGCATAGAAGGCATCCATGTCAACATGAATAATCTTGCGCGTCATCAAAAAGCAGACCCTAAATTGGATTACAATGTACTGTTATGCCCAAGGCAAAAACCAAACACCTTACACATCCCACTTATTATAAATCATGAAAATCAAACTATTAACGCTTGCTGTTGCCACCTTACTTGCCGCCTGCTCCAGCAAAGGCGCTTACAATGGAGCACCTACGGTTCCGGCCGATGTTCCACCTCCAACCAATTTAATGTCCCCTCAACAATAACAATACTGCACCATGGAACTGAAAAGTACTTTAATCCGCCCCCTTGAGCATGGCATCGAAATCCAGTGCGAAGTTGAAAACCTGTCGCTGAATATTTATTTCATCATGGGTGAAACCGATTTCGAGGCAATCACCACCCTGGTGCCCAAAGAGCGTTTTGAACTCGGGAACGATATCCATGTTGCCTCGCTTGACGAATCCCAAGACATTGAAGATGAAATGGAATCCGTACTGGTCAACATGCAATCGGAAGATACAGTCATTTTCTTTTGCTCAGATGAAAATAGTTACCATACTGGCCTGGACTTCCTGAATTACCAGGATTCACGCTCTTTTATCAAACCCAATTAATTTAAGCAAAGCCGTTTTCAGGCCGTTTTTACAAACGATGCTTTCCGGCCCGTTACCATCAGGAGCAGGCCCGGAAAGCAAGCCAACACTCCCTTTATCATGACGATAACGTCCGGTGCTTGCCGCAAAAGGGAACAAAGGTATCTTGTGCAATACAGCATTTAATGCTGCCCTACTCCGCTTTAAAGATATCTCACCTGGCAAGTCTTTGTTTGCCAGCACATTAACAGCATAATGATTATTTAATAATTCAAGCGCAAACGCAGAAGGATGCGCAGGATCATACAACAGGTAAACATGTTCCCTGGCCCGGGTTAATGCCACATAAAACAGGCGCCGTTCCTCTGCCTGCGTAAAATCTTCCGCTTCCGGTAACAACGATTCTTGCAAAAGATTAGCCTGCTTGCCTGACGGAAACCCGAACTGGCCATTATTCAACCCCAGCACAATAACATAATCGGCCTCTTGGCCCTTGGCTGCATGCACGGTTGCACAGCGCAAGCTTAGCGAAGAAAAATCCTGCTGCCAACGTTGCAGGGTTGATTCAGGCAACAGCAAATGCCTGAAACGGGCCAGGATCAATACGCTTATCCCGGTTTTTTCTCCCTGTCTCAGGACAATGTCCCACAACACAGGAGCCAAGCCATTTTTTTCATCCAGCACACTTACTGCCGGTTCAGCTTGATACACATTGGCAAGCAGATCCTTGCGGGTTTGTGAAGGGTTTTCAAGAACAAAGCGACTGGCCAGCGCAGAGAGCTGGTTATTAAACCGGAAAGTACGATGCAAGGCCACACATTTTGCCTGGCCAAACCAGGATTCAAACTTTGCGGTATAGCCAATATCACTGCCAGCAAAACGATAAATGGCCTGCCAGTCATCACCCACGCAAAAAAGCCGTATCTGGGGATTTTGATCCCGTATAGCCTTGATCAAAGCATACCGTTGGGCAGACAGGTCCTGAAACTCATCAATCAGGATATCGCTCCATGAAGCGGTATACCTGCCCTCTCGAACATAGCAGGTAGCCCGGTCAATCATCATGGCATAATCAATTGTTCCGGAATCCAGAATATATTGCTCATGAATCCTGGCCAATGGCATCAACAAGTCAAGCAAAAGTGCCTGATACCTGCTTTCAAAATCACTTTTATTTTCTAGCCTGGCCCTCATGCCCTGCAAGCTTGTTGCACCTGATCTGGCCGCCAACAACGCTGATTTGAGTAAGCCCAGCAGGTTTCGAAAACGTGAAGGCGAACGAAACAGGCGTTCTGGCATTTTCATGGGCAGCGGCTCGAGACTAAGTGTCTGCCGAATTAATCCTATAAATGGATTCCTGCCCACAAGTCCGATTTCCTGTTCATAAAACTCCAGCAGGCAGGTACGATTGGCGCGGTGAATCTCGCGGATCCGGGCACGATATTTTTCTATTGCAGCACAAGCAGAAACCTGATGCTCGGGCACATCATGAATCTCCACATAACAATCATAAGCAGGTAGATAGAAGCAGCAACGGTAGGGTTCGTAAGCACGAATATAAACATCCTTGAAATAGTGGGCACGATAACAATAGCGTATTCCTAGCACGGCCAGCGCATTGGCAAACAGCAACTCGGTCACGTTTCTTGCATAATCATCGTTGTAGGACCTGAAAACCTGCTGTGCCAAATAGGCGGTATAGTTTTTTTCATCCTTAAAGTGTGAACGCAGCATAGGCCTGTACTCATAGGCATCAAACCACGACAAGACAAGATGCCCATACCGGGTTGAACGCTTGAACAAATCCAGAAACTCACGTTCAAGAAATGCCTGCAACCGGTCCTCATCACTTAACTCAGACAAGGCAATGGCCGATTTTTCAACCTGTTGAACAATGCTCAGCCCCAGTGCATGAAAGGTTCTTGCCTCAACAGAGTTTCCGTTTTGCCACTGACGGGCAGCAATTCTGCTGTCCATTTCATCGGCTGCTTCCCGGGCAAATGCCAATAACAGAATCTGCGCTGCCCTGGCTTTGCCACTGGCCTGCAAATAAGCCGCCCGGCCCGCAAGGGTACTGGTTTTTCCAGTACCTGCCCCTGCCAAAACCAAGGTATTTCTGGCATTAGAGACACAGGCTATCCGTTGCTCAATCGTAAGCGGTTGCCGCTCTATCCGGTCAAACAGGGTTTGATAGGTAGCCAGCTCCTGAAAGGCCGAATCTTCTTCCCCATCCGCCTGGTTCATGTCTACCCCCGATTTTTTGTAAGCTGCTTAATTCTAATTGGGGAACCCCGGATAAAACCGGATAAGGGTTAAATGTGTCCGGCCTGATTTGAAATAACCGCCCAAATTAAAATGCCCGCCGTTAAGGCGGGCATGAGGACTGCCTGAGGATTCTGGCTAAAAAGCCAGGTCAGGCGAGTACCGAAGAGTAACGGTCTTACTTGGGTGTAGACAAATCCTGCACAGGTGCAGTTCCTTGCGGCGCCATTTGCGTTGCGCCAGGCGCTACAGGCAAAACTTTTCCTGCCTCTTCCTGAACCTGCACCACGGTTCCGTCTGGATAAATAATCTTACGGACAGTGGTAACGTCCTCATAGGAACCTGCTGGCAGTACTTTCTCACCTGAGCTCTTAAATTGCTGAGCCTGCTCAGGCGTCATGATGACCGTAGTTTCGGTCATTCGCAATGAAGGCGCCACATACATATCCTGGGATTTTGCCCATGCGGAACGCGTGTCCTTCTCTTGAGCCTGAACCATTGTTGAAGCAGTGAGCGCAACCAAAGCGGGGATAATATATTTTTTCATCATTAAAATCCTCATAAAATACGTTACTAGTTAGTATAAAAACCATTGTACTCGTTGCCAGTACATTTTTTGAAACAAAAAGAAACTTTCAGATATCTGAGCTGCATGATAAAAAAATTTTACCCATTACGAAAGTCATGCTGCCACTTTACACTGTGTAAAACCACTTTACTTAAAAAAGCAAGAAATTTTTTTCATTATTAAAATACTATATTCTTAATTCAATTAAAAGTAAAAACATTCTCTTATTTTCGCTACAATATTCGCTGTCCACTGGAGATAAATTCATGAAAAAAATTCTACTCGCTATTTTTCCCCTTGTGTTGGCAGGCTGCGCCTCTAGCGGCATAGACATCGTTGACAGAAATAATTTTGGCGTGAAATGTTCTGAAAATGCCACTACCCCTCCAAATTGGCAAATGTGCATGAAATCAGCACAGGCAACCTGCGGCTCACAAGCGGTTGTCAATGCCTCACAACATGCACCAACCGGTTCCGGCAATACTGACGATGCCTACTTCATGACGTTTCAGTGTAATTAATTAGCCAACGTCAGTACATTCGTGCACGGCAAGCCGCCACAAACTGGTCACTTCAGCTTTTCGGGCGGCATGCAGCAAATCGGTGGTGTCTGCCACTTTGGCGTGATGCGGTTTTATATCATGCCTTTCCAATACGGTTAAACCGGCCTGTTTTATCCAGCCAAGCAAATCTTCCCGGCTGCGCAAGCCAAGGTGTTCTGCCAGATCTGAAATAATCAGCCAACCTTGCCCGTTACGGTTCAAATGTGCCGGCAGGTTTTTCAAAAAACCTCTCAGCATCGCGCTGTCCGGATCATAAACCGCATGTTCAAGTGGTGAAGAAGGCTTCGCCGGCAACCAGGGCGGATTACAAACAATCAAATCCGCTTTTCCATCAGGAAAAAAAGAGCGCTGCTCTACCGTAATCACATCCTGATACCCTGTATTGGCAATATTAAAACGGGCACACTCAACCGCCCTTTGCTGCATATCAGTAGCCACTATGTGCTTGACACCCCGTTTAGCCAGGATAATGGACAACACACCGGTACCGGTACCGATGTCAAAAGCGGTTTCACACGAGTCAGGCAAAGGAGCCTGATCAACCAGCTTGAGATACTCACCCCGAACCGGTGAAAAAACCCCATAATAAGGATGGATCTTGCCACCCACCTCGGGCACCGGTACCCCGTTGCGACGCCATTCAAACGCCCCAATCACCCCCAATAGTTCCCGAAGTGAAACAACAAATGAATCGGTGTACGGGTACACCAAAGCACAGGCCTGCTGCACATCGGGTGCACGACGAAGGGAAATTTTAAAACCGGGATCAATCCGGATTAGCACCATGCCCAACAACCGGGCACGTTGTGCCTGCCCCAGCCGGTACAAGTTGAAAACCTCTTTGATATTTTCCGGTGAACCTGTTTTTTCTTTTTTTCTGGATGATTTTTTATCCAGTCGCCGCGTCATTGCCTGCAAAAGCTGACGCGCATTCTGATAATCGCCCTGCCACAGCAAGCCGGTACCCTCATGCGCCAACTTCAGTGCCTCATCAGCGGTCAAGGTATCATTCACTGGAACAATACGCCTGGGTGGCTTGGCCCCGCTTTCAGAATGCCAGAAGGCAAAGTAATCTTTTTCAGCTTCCTGCCAGGAAATCGTTTGCATCATAATCTCAACAGCCATTATCTAAATACGGGACAACAATAAGGCCATATAGGCTAAATAAAGAAAAACAAAGAATGCACCTTCCTTGCGTGAAACGGTTGCCTGGCTTTTAAAGATGGGAATGCATAATACAGAAACGGCAATCATCAATGGAAAATCAATCCAGAGAAGATCTGAACCTATATTCAGTCCGTTAGGCACGACAAAACCCGTTACACCCAGAATAAACAGGATATTGTAAATACTGCTGCCAATAAGATTGCCGATAGCCACATCCCGGTCATTCTTGATGGTAGACAAAATGGTGGTAACCAATTCGGGAGATGAGGTACCAATCGCAACAATTGTAAGGCCTATGATGGCATTTGAAACCCCGAAATGCTCTGCGATAGTGACCGCACTGTCCACTAGCAGGTCTGCCCCCAAGATCGATAAGGCCATGCCAGCGCACAAAAGAATAAGATTCCAGGTTTTTGTAGTGGCCGCCCAGGTGGTAATGGTTTTTTCAGCGCCAAACTCTTGGGCAAACTCATGTTGCACGGCCACAGGCTCTTGCCGGCTTTTGCGAATCAGGACAAAGGTATAAACCAGGGCCATCAAAAGCAAAATTGAGGCATCAAGCCGGCTAAGATGCCCGTCAAGGGAAAATACCAGCAAAACCAGCGAACAAAATACGATCATGGGCAAATCAAGCTTGAGGTTTTGCGACTGGATCGGCAAGGCACGAATGGCTGCACTCAAGCCCAGGATAAACAGGATATTAACCAAATTAGTGCCTATGATATTTCCAATAGCCATTTCTCCTTCACCATTAAACCCCGCGGTTATACCCACAGCCAGTTCAGGTGTACTGGTGCCAATGGAAACAATGGTCAGGCCAATAATAATCGGCTTGACCCGAAGCATAATAGCAATACGGGCGGCGCCCCTGAGAATCATCTCGGCACCAAGGATAATAATGACCAGGCCAGCGACAAAAATAACTGCGGGATGCAATTCCAATTACTTCTCCAGACGTCTCAGGGCCAGTTTACGGATTTCACTCAACCACAACACACTACTCCCCATCAAAATACACATACCCCATTGTGAAAGGCTCATGGGAACCGTATTAAATGCCGTGTTAAGAAAAGGGATATGCACCACAGCCACCTGCAAAAGAATCGACAAAGCAACGGCTCCCAAGAGCCAGCGATTAACAAACATATTCACGAACGCACTTGTCAATTCGGAACGGGCATTGAAACAATTGAACAACTGGGCAAACACCAAGACCGTAAATCCGGCGGTGCGGGCAAGTTCCAAACTTTCTTCCCCTTTCATCATGCCTCCTGGCAAATAAAAATCTATCGTAAACAAAGTAGCAATACTCATGACCAGACCAATAAAAAAAACACCCTGCCACATTTCGCTGTTAATGGTACGTTCTGTTTGCAGGCGGGGCTTTCGCGCCATCACATCTTCGGTTTGGGGATCCAGTCCCATGGCCAGGGCAGGCCCTGAATCGGTCATCAGGTTAATCCATAAAATTTGGGTGGCCAGCAGAGGCACGACAATACCGCCATTCTCTGTATACAAACCAAGCATGCTTGCACCAATCACCCCCAAAAATACGGTAAGGACTTCTCCCATATTGGATGACAGCAAATAACGCAAGAATTTGCGAATATTATCAAAGATATTCCGCCCCTCCCGGACGGCAGAGACAATGGTGGCAAAGTTATCATCAGCAAGTACCATCTTGCCCGCTTCCTTGGTCACTTCGGTGCCGGTAATCCCCATGGCCACACCAATGTCAGCAGTTTTCAAGGCCGGTGCATCATTCACGCCATCGCCGGTCATGGCTACAATATGGCCCTGTCCCTGCAAGGCATCAACAATCCGCTGCTTGTGGGCGGGTGCCACCCGGGCAAACACGGAAACCGTTTCAATGGCCTGATGGAACGCCAGTTCATCAAGACGGTCAAGGTCCTCACCTGTAAGGGCACTCTCCCCTTCGGCAATTATGCCCAAATCCTTGGCAATGCGGGCTGCCGTACGCGGATGGTCACCGGTAATCATGATGACCCTTATGCCTGCCCTGTGCGCTTCCTCAATGGCAACCGCCACTTCTTCACGCGGCGGATCTATAATCCCAACCGTCCCGACAAATATCAGGTTTTTTTCTAGTTCTTCTGCTCGCTTAAGATCCTCGTGACTGGCAACAGGACGATAAGCGACAGAAAGCGTTCGATAGGCCGCATCGGACAAGCGGTCCACATCGGCCAATGCCTTGGCACGCATCTCCTCGGTAAATGCCACCACCTCAGTACCTGAACGGAATTGTGTACACCGTGCCATGAGTACATCGGGGGCCCCCTTGCTAACCAAAACCAGCATGTCCCCATGCTCATGGTCTTTCTCAATGGTAGACATCATTTTCCGGTCAGAACTGAACGGAATTTCCATGACCCTTTCAAAACGCTGTTTACGACGCTCCGCCACATTCAATTTCTGTTCAGCAACCAAAAATGCAGCCTCGGTCGGGTCCCCCTGGATTTCCCACTCTCCATCCTTGTTCAAGCGCAAATCCGCATTATTGGCCAGACTACCGCCACTGAGCAGCACGATCTGTTCAGCATGCAACTTCCCTTGTTCAAGTGGCTTATCGTTGTGCCTGACACTACCCTCAGGAATGTAACCCACCCCCGTCAACTCGGTACGGCCGGAACTGGTATAGGCTTGCCCGATTGTCATTTCCGAGCGGGTCAGGGTACCTGTTTTATCAGTACAAATTACCGAGGCGGACCCCAGCGTTTCAACTGAGGACAGTTTTTTAACAATCGCATTACGCTTGGCCATTTTCTGGACACCCAACGCCAGCACGACTGACAAGATCGCTGGCAGTCCTTCAGGCACTGCCGCAACCGCAAGGGAAACCCCTAGCAACAAGACATTAATAACATCAGAAACACTCTTGATTTCAGCCAATAGCAACACGGTTATCACGACCACTATGGCAATGGCCACTACGGCCTTGCCCAGCATGCGGCCAATGTGAGCTATTTCCTTTTGCAAAGGGGTGTGGCCTTCAACGGTTCGATCGAGCATTTGCGCAATGGAACCCATTTCCGTATCCATGCCGGTCGCCGTCACAATTGCCTTGCCAGTACCTTGCACGACCGCCGTACCTTTGAAAATCATGTTCAAGCGGTCACCCAAGGGCAAAACCCTGTTCAGGCAGGCCTCGTCCTTCATGACCGCCTCGCTTTCCCCTGTCAGGGAAGCCTCCTGGATTTTCAGGGAAGAAGCGCGAATCAGGCGGGCGTCAGCACCCACGGCATCACCCTCTTCGAGCATGAGAATATCGCCTACGACCAGCGTAGTGCTGGGTACCCGGCTAACCACGCCATCCCGCAAAACGGCAGAAGTGACTTCGGTCATTTTAGCCAGCGCCGCCACTGCATTTTCGGCCTTGTGCTCTTGCACATATCCCAAAAGGGCATTGCCTACCACAATCAATAAGATAACCAGCGCATCAATAGGCCAGCCTGACCAGCCCTCGACACCCCAGGCAAACACCGAAATAGCAATCGCTGCCAACAGCAAATAAACCAGCGGGTCTTGAAACTGCATTAAAAACCGCCGCCAGCCGGGTACTGGCATGGCGGCACGCAGCTCGTTTGGGCCATATTTTTGCAATCGTTCGCTGGCCTGTTTACTGGTCAAGCCAATTTCAGGATGGGTACCCATTTCCTGTACAAGCGCCTCAATACTTTGTACTGAAGGATCTGTCATGCCGCCTTGCTTAGCCATTTCCCTGTTCACCTTTGATAATTATTTTTCCTGCAACTTCCAATACATGAAAGTATGTGACGCTGAAAACAAGCGCCTGAAAACAAACGCCACCGCCAACACACACCCCATTGACGAAGCGGTACTAAGGAAAAACATCACAATAATCTGATAGCGGATCGCCTGTTCGGGATCTTGACCGGCAAGAATCTGCCCGGTCATCATGCCAGGCAGACTAACCAATCCGATCACCATCATGCTGTTAATCGTTGGCATCATGCCTGCCATCACGGCATTTTGTGCCGGCTCTTTATAAGCCTCCCAGCGGGTAGCCCCCAATGAAAGCAGCATCTCAACCTGTTCACGTTTTTGTGTCAGTTCATGTGTAATACGATCCAGCCCCAATGATACGCCAGTAAGGGTATTGCCCAGAATCATGCCCATGATAGGTATGACATACTGGGGTGTATACCAGGGCTGCACTTGCAGCACGACAACCAACCCCAACAACGCAACCAGCCAGGAAGACACCCATACCGAAACCAGTGCATCGATTCGCATGCCACCATACTGGATACGGTTACGGTTATGCGCCGCCATACCGGCAATAAAAGTCATGATACCGATGATAAACAGCACTACATACCATTTATCTACACTAAATACCCACTTCAGAATATAGCCAATCAACAAAAGCTGAACCACCATCCTGACCGCCGACACCAACAGGCTTTTTTCAAGCTTGAGCTTTAACAGTACGGAAATCAAGCCATTAGCCAGCACCAGCAAGGAGGCCAGGGCTATATCAAGGTAAGAAATTTCTATATAAGAAGGCATTACAGGGCATCCGTTGTTAACAAGCCGGCATTCATCTGCCAGATCTGCCGCCCGACGCGCAGTTTTTGCTGCTCATCATGGCTGATCCACACATAGGCCCTGGTTTCGTCATGTAACTGCATCCACTGATTGATCAACAATTCAACCTGCATGGCCATCTCCATGTCCAGGGCAGAAGTAGGCTCATCCAGCAAAAGGATAACCGGATCCAATTGCAATACTCTTAACAGACAAACCAATTGCCGTTCCCCACCCGACAAATCGGCCGCATTTTTATGTAAAAATGAGGCTGGCTTGTTAATCATGGACAAAAACCAGGCAATTCTATCAGGGTTGAAGCTATGTTCCCGGTTGATGTGCAAGGCAAATGGAAACACCAGGTTTTCCTGTACGGTACCCCTTAACAATACGGGCCGCTGTCGAATATAGGCAACCCTGGATCGGTAAAAAGGAATATCCGCCGGCTTGACGAGTTGACCGTTAAACACGATACTGCCCTGGTCTGGCTGGTCAAGCAAACCCAACAGACGACAAAACACACTTTTCCCCGAACCAGAACTTCCGGAAAGGACTATCCGGTCACCCGGGTAAATGCGGCACGACGCAGATTTCACGAGCACGACTTTGCTGACGGGATCAATCCGGCACAGCTTGTCGGCCGTCAGCAAGACCGTCTTCTCATCCATCAATGCTATCCAACAAAATGGTCACGGGACCATCATTGAGCAGGGCTACTTTCATGTCTGCACCAAAGACCCCGGTTGGCACCGTCTTACCCATGGCCGACTCTAGTGACTGCACGAAACGCTCAAAAAAAGGCAAAGCCATTTCAGGACGTGCCGCCTTAATGTAAGAAGGACGATTGCCCTTTCGGGTATCCGCCAACAGGGTGAACTGGCTAACCGCCAGAATATCAAACCCCTTGTCAAGGATCGACAGGTTCATGACGCCCTGCTCATCATCAAAGATTCGCAGCTGCGTAATTTTACGAACCAGATAATCAATATCTTTTTGGGTATCAACAGGTGTAATACCCACCAGCAAGAGCAATCCACGATCAATACTGGCTCTTAACGTACCATCTACCGTGACACTGGCCTGGCTTACCCGCTGTACAACCACTTTCATTTGCCAGCCACCCGATAAACCCATTGAAGAATGTCATTATTGATGCGGGTAGATGCCCGCCCAAAGGCCTGAACGACCTCTGGTACCTGACGCCCGTCAACCGGCTCAGCAACACTGAAACGCTGGCTGGCAATCACCCTGCCGCTTTGCCCATCGAAAAGACTTGCGTCAAAATCAATGACTGCGGTGGGCTGCCCATCACGATACTCAACCTGAAAAGCCCCTAAATCTCCGCGTAGCTGATAACTCGCCAACAAATTATCACCTTCACTACCGACCGCTTTCAGGTCAGTAAACCTTCTGAAATCCTGAATCAACCTGTCCCGGAAAACACGGGGAACAGCATCACTCCAGCGGCTTCCTTCATACACACTAAGTTGATTACCGGAAGGAATCACGGCAATTCGTCCGGTATCCAGAAAACTATTGGCATACGGGGCAAACACCGTAAGGGATTTCGTAGATAAACCCGAAATAGCCGATGCCGTTGCGCCACTGACGGCTGGCAACTGATAAACCGTCAACGGATCAGACTGGGGAAGAATTGAACACCCTCCCAAAAACAGAACCAGTGAAGACATTAATATACGTAAGGTTTGCCTTGTCATGGCTTGAACTCCTGGATTTGATTGCCGCGCAGCAAGTACTCGGAAGGATTGTCTTTCAGTTGACGGATAATACCCTGTAACTCACTGAAGGCATTCCTGAACTCAAGCAAGGCCGGGCCAATTCCTTTGAGCCCCTGCATGCCCTGTCCAATCGCCCCCTGATTGTTTTTAACCAATTGCTGTATATTGGCACCTGCATTTTCAAGTGACAGCATTGCTTGGCTGGCGCTTTGCAAAACCTTGCTACCCTGCTGGCTAAGCAACTCATTGCTATTATTGACCAGGTCGGCAACAAATTTCATGGCGCCATTAACCTGCTTGACCATTGCTGTCACCTCGGTCAGCAAACCATCCACACTGGTTTCCTGTGCTGTCACAAAGTCACTGATTTCTTCAATATTATCCAAGGTATTGGCAATTTTTTCCGCATTCTCGTCAGACAGGACTTTCTTCGCGTTAATGATCAATTCTGTCAGGTTATACATCAATGATTCGCCATTATTCAGCAAGGCCATCAAGGCAGATGGCGTTGCCACAATAACCGGGTCTTTCCCATCAATACCAACCAATTCCGGACTGTCTGGGGTACCCCCACTAAACTCGATCACTGACAGACCGGTAATGCCTGTGATGCTTAACTTGGCCGTGACGTCTTTTTTGATCGGTACATCTCCCTGCACCCTTACCCGGGCCAGGACCTTGCGCGGATCATCCGGATGAAGCGACAAGGAAATGACATCGCCCACCTTGATGCCGCTATACTGCACGGCACTGCCTTTGGACAAGCCGCTAACCCCCTGGTTAAATTCAATAATATAATGTCGGGCATTGTTGTCAGCACTGGATTTGCCCAACCAGAGGGCAAATAACAAGGCTGCTGCCGTGCATACGACAGTAAAAATGCCAATCAGCACATGATGCGCCTTGGGTTCCATTTTTTCTACTCCTGGGACTGCGGGTGTCCCGCATGATAAGCCGCCCTTCCCCGGGGGCCATGAAAATATTCCTGAATCCAGGGATTATCAACCTGTTCTATTTTTTCCAATACATCAACCGCCAAGACCTTCTTTTCTGATAAAACGGCAACCCGATCGCACGCGGTATACAAAGTATCCAGATCATGGGTAACCAGAAAAATCGTCAGTCCCAGGGCATTACGCAAGGTCATGATGAGCTGGTCAAAACTGGCAGCGCCAATGGGATCCAGACCCGCCGTTGGTTCATCCAGAAACAGAATGGCCGGATCCAGGGCAAGGGCCCGGGCCAGGGCAGCCCGCTTGATCATGCCCCCTGAAAGTTTGGCCGGATAATCATAAGCTGCTTTGGCAGGCAAACCGGCCAGGGCAATTTTCAGCCGGGCAATTTCCTCGGCATCAGATCGCTTCAAGCCAGCCTGTTCAATCAAAGGAAATGCCACATTCTCAAGGACGGTAAGCGATGAGTACAGGGCACCTCGCTGAAACAGGACACCAAATTTTTTCTCAATTTGTGAACGGTCACGGTCTGATAATTGCAGCAGGTTTTGCCCAAAAACCTTGACCGAACCGGAGGACGGCCTGAGCAGGCCGACGATGGATCGCAAAAGCACAGACTTACCGGTACCGGATCCACCGACAACCCCCATGATCTCCCCCTGATAGACATCAAGATCAAGATCTTTATGTACCACATGGGTGCCAAAACTGTTCACCAAATCCCTGACTTCAATAACAGGCTTGGGATTTTCAGACCACTTACCTACCATCCCATCTCCATAAAAAACAATGCAGCCAGGGCATCAAGCAAAATGACCAGAAAAATACTTTGCACCACACTGGAAGTTGTGTGCTCACCCACCGACTGGGCACTGCCATCAACATTGAAACCTTCATGGCAGCCAACCACGGCAATCACAAAGGCAAAAATCGGTGCTTTGACCAGGCCAATCCAGAAATGCCGGACAGGCACGTTTTCACTGATAATATCCATGAACATGACCGGAGAAATATCCAGGCTCAGGGCACACACAGCCATGCCCCCCAAAATGCCCGAAATCATGCCCAGGAAAGTAAGTATGGGCAGGGAAACCAGCAAGGCCAATACCCGGGGAATAACCAACAAGTAAACCGGGTTCAGGCCCGAGGCCTTAAGGGCATCAATTTCCTCATTGACTTTCATGGAACCGAGCTGGGCCGTAAAGGCACTGGCGGTTCTGCCTGCCATAAGAATGGCGGTTAGCAATATGGCAAATTCACGCAAATTGGAAAACGCCACCAAATGCACGGTGTAAACGGAAGCACCGAAATCGGCCAGTACCGTCGCCCCAAGAAAGGCAATCACAGCACCCACCATAAAAGTCAGCAACATGACGATAGGTACGGCATTGAGCCCGCTGGTTTGCACCTGCGCAACCACCGAGGTAAAACGCCACTGACGGGGTTGCAGAAGAATACGAAACAGGGCTTCAAGTGTTAGCCCGGCAAAACCCAAAAGTGAAATGAACTGTTGCCAGACGGCGGCGATTGAATATCCTATCTGCCCGAAAAACCGGCCAAACACACCGGTTTTTTCCTTTTGCATGTCGGGTTTTGTTAATTCAAGGGCCTGCGCAACCGTCTGAATAAGCGCTTTCTTTTCTGCCGCTAACATGCTGTCCGCTTGCAATAACTGGCAGACATTCTCATGGCCCAACAATTGAATCAGCGTTGAAGCACCAACGGTATCAAGCATGCCAAGCTTGCTGGTATCCAGATTATGTTGGCCTGGCAAAGCCTGCTTTTTATAGCGGCTTAACAGTTTTTCCAATGCGGAAAAATTATCCAGTGTCCAGTTTCCCTGAACACAAAGATAATTGCCATCTGCCCGCTGCTCGGCAACCAGAAATTCAGCTTGCATATGAACCACATTGAAAATAACAGTAACGCATTTTACCTTTCACTCAGCTAACGGTATTTGCCCCGATCTTACTATATTTATTGTTAAAAACCCAATCCTGAACCCGCCCCCAGCAAAGTTGCCACACCCAGAGCCGCAAAAATACAGGCCGCAATGGTATGGACCAGTTTCATGGGAATACGGTCAGCCAGCTTGTCGCCGACAAAAACTGCGGGCACATTGGCAATCAGCATACCTAAAGTGGTACCAATAACTACCATCATCAGAGTTAAAAAGTGGGCATCAGCAGCAGGCGCTGAATAGTGGGCAGCCATGGCAACCGTGGCAATTTGGGTTTTATCACCCATTTCCGCCAGGAAAAAAGTAATCAATGTCGCCCCAAAAACCCCAAACTTCCCGGCAATCGTGGTTTCTTCCTCTTCAATTTTATCGGGAATCATGGTCCAGATGGCCATGGCAATAAATGAAAGCCCCAACACCCAGCGCAAAATTTCCGGGCTGACCGCAGAGGTAATCCAGCCACCCAGTGCACCTGCCAAACCGTGATTCACAATGGTTGCCACCAGGATACCTAGAATAATCGGAATGGGTTTTTTAAAACGGGCGGCAAGAATAAACGCCAGCAACTGGGTTTTGTCACCCATTTCGGCCAGGGCAACTACGCCGGTAGAAACGAAAAGTGCTTCCATAAATTACACCTTGGCCGGAATGAGACAATGACTACCACACTCCTCCGGCCAATGTGGAAAGTGCGATAATCAAAGGTCTTGCCAAGTTTTGTAAAAACCGTTTACGCCATGGCGAATGCCAAGTATGTTGACGCAAACCTCTGGAAACAGAGAGGCTACTCCCCAATGAAGTAAACGGATTCTAGCATGTTCAAGGAATAATTAAAGCCTGTTTTAGCGATAAGACCACACTATGGCGGTTTATTTTTTCTTCAGGCACCCGGTCAAATACTGACAGCCTGACCAGGAGCGAAGTTTTAACAAAAACACTTAATTGGAAACCGCCAGGCCTTTTTCGTCAAACAGACCCTCAAACAAAATGGAACTTAAGTAGCGTTCGCCTGAATCGGGCAAAATAACCACGATGACTTTACCTGCGTTCTCGGGTAGTTTAGCCAAACGAACAGCAGCAGCAACCGCTGCGCCACATGAAATACCTGAAAGAATGCCTTCTTCACGGGCAAGGCGCTGTGCATATTCAACCGCTTCTTCATTACTGACCTGCTCTACACGATCAATCAGGGAAAGATCAAGCACTTCGGGAATGAAACCTGCACCAATTCCCTGGATTTTATGCAGGCCAGGCTTGATTTCCTCGCCATTGCGAGCCTGAGTAATGACCGGGCTGGCAGTAGGCTCAACGGCAACCGACTGGATTTTCTTGCCTTTGACATTTTTGATATAACGGCTAGTACCGGTAATGGTGCCACCAGTACCAACACCTGCGACCAGGATATCAATGGTGCCATCGGTATCATTCCAGATTTCGGGGCCCGTAGTCGCCTCATGGATGGCCGGGTTGGACGGATTTTTGAATTGATGCAGCAAGACATATTTAGAAGGATCTGAAGCCACAATTTCTTCTGCCTTGGCAATGGCGCCATTCATGCCTTTGGCACCCTCGGTCAAGACCAGTTTAGCCCCAAAGGCAGCCAACAGTTTTCGACGCTCTATACTCATGGTATCGGGCATGGTCAGGGTAATGGGAATGCCTTTTGAAGCAGCCACAAAAGCCAGTGCAATACCGGTATTACCGCTGGTAGGCTCAACAATTTCTTTACCGGCTGTCAAAATGCCTTTCTGTTCAGCATCGGCAACCATGGCAGCACCAATACGGCACTTGACCGAATAAGCAGGATTACGCCCTTCAATTTTTGCCAGAACCGTTGCACCGGCACCATCGGTAACACGATTCAATTTAACCAAAGGTGTGCGGCCTATTGCCTGTGCATTATCAGAAAACCATTTAGCCATAAAGATACCTATAGAAAAAATTACTGAGAAATTCAGATATAAAGATTAAATTCTAAAAAGTATAGGTTGTTTCTTTTAAAAATAGAACAACAAATTTATTGATTCTATATTACTATTATTTATATATAAAACATAAAAAATAATGTAAAACTAAAGCAATTCATATCATCGGAGGAAAAATTGGATCTGGAACTTACCAATAAACAAGCGCTTATTACCGGTGGATCAAGGGGCATCGGACTGGCAAGTGCAATTGCCCTGGCCAGAGAAGGCGCACATATCCATCTGGTTTCAGGCAACGCAAAAACCCTGGAAAAGGCGGCTGCAGATATAAAAGCACAAACCGGCATAACCGCACAAACCACGGCACTAGATTTGTCACGCCAGGAAAGCCGCGAGCAACTGGCCCCGGTTTTGGAATACACCGATATTCTGGTTAACAATGCCGGAGCCATACCTGGGGGTGGATTTAAGGAAATTGATCACGCCACCTGGCTAAAAGCCTGGGATCTGAAAGTGCATGGTTATATTGAACTGACCCGACTGGCACTGAATGTCATGACGGCAAAGCAATCGGGCGTTATCATTAACGTCATTGGCGCGGCAGGCAGTAACCCCCGCTACGAATACCTGGCCGGCTCAACGGGCAATGCCGCGCTTATTGCCTTTACCAAGGCGGTTGGCGGATATAGCAGTACGGCTGGCGTACGTGTGTTGGGGCTTAACCCCGGCCCTACCAAAACAGATCGCCTGCTAACGCTTTACAAATCCCGCGCCCAGGCAAAATTCAACGACCCCGAGCGCTGGCATGAACTGCTGGACCATTTACCTTTTGGCCGCCCGGCTGAATCTGCCGAAATAGCTGATATTGTTACTTTTTTGGCGTCAGCAAGGGCCTCTTATCTTACCGGACTGGTTATTGAAGCCGATGGCGGAGCCAGTTTTCTAAAATAAGCAGATGGTTTCCAGCAAAGAATACTCCTTTCAATCTGGAAAAAGTATGGCAGTCGCTAAAAACACCAAAACCCCGCCCAGGAATCATTGAACGCTAATTAAGAAGAGTCGACGTTAACAAGAAAACAAACAAGGAGTCAACGGGCAGCAAGCGCCGAACTAAGCAAGCAACCATTAGCAATATATAAATAGCGCCGAAAACAAGTCCGGCGCTATTTTTCTTTTAAAACCACCCAGGCGAGTATGCTGTAATAAACCGGTAATCCAGATATAAACAGGCAAAACGCGTATTAAACGATCAAAACTTATTAAAACCAATATAAATACATATTTATCAATGGCTTATAATATTATTTCAATCTTATGAAATAGTTATCCACAATGATCTCAACAAAATTTGTGGACATGTTCAGCCAGGTGGACAACTTTTTCCGGTTTTATACGTTCCTGCCTTTAACCAGCGCCGTCGTGATTTCAGCTACATGTTTACCCTGGAAACGCGCGCCATCCAGCTCGTTTTTACTGGGTTTTCTGGCGCCGTCACCACCAGCAATGGTCGAAACACCATAGGGGCTTCCACCGGTAATTTCATTAAGGCTCATTTGGCCCTGAAATGAATAGGGCAAGCCAACCACAATAAATCCATGATGCAGCAAAACAGTATGCGTTGCCAGTATGGTGCTTTCCTGCCCCCCATGCTGGGTTGCGCTAGACGTAAAGACACTGCCTACTTTGCCGATCAGCGCCCCTGACGCCCATAAGCCACCCGTTTGATCCAGAAAGTTTTTCATTTGGGCTGCCATATTGCCAAAACGGGTTGGCGTACCAAAAATAACCGCATCGTATTCAACCAATTCTGCCGTCGTGGCAACGGGAGCCGGCTGATCCAGCTTGAAATGGGCATTACGGGCAACGTCCTCGGGTACCAGTTCCGGTACCCGCTTAATCGCTACTTCGGTGCCAGCTACCATCCGTACGCCTTCGGCAACTGCCTGCGCCATGGTTTCTATATGTCCGTAGGAGGAATAATAAAGTACTAAAATCTTTGCCATGATGGTTCCTTCTGTTAAGGGATTGACTACTGGTTAAAACCCGGACAAGCCAAACATATAAACCGAATCATGCTTATAAACCGGGTATGCCAGCCTGCAAGAGCACTGCCAAACTGCATGAACCACAAAGAATGCACAAACAACCTTGGGACAGTATAGTACAAAATTACCGCCAATATTGATGAGACTTTACTAAAAAACCTGTTATTTCAATTGCTTATATTTCATTTTTAGGGAAATCATAAAAAATATCCTGCAGGTTTTCACGGGCAATGTCCGCCCAGGCATCAACATAAAACCGCAGTTCCAGCATGGCACAAGTGGACATATAAGCCACACTATCTGTAAACAAATGTACAAAATCAGTTAGCTCGGGGTTGTGTCCCACTAGCATGACATAAGACAAACCATTATCAAAATCCTTGACGATTTCAAGAATATCCCTGGGCTGACAGGCATATAAGCGATCATTCACGGAAATATTCTTTTTTTTGTACTCTATTTCCTTACCAATAGCTTTGGCTGTCTCAAGGGCTCGTACCGCCGGACTACTTACCAGCAAATCGGGTTTGACGCCACGATTTGCCAGACGCTCTCCCATTTTAATGACGTCATGTTTACCCCTACCCGACAAGGGACGAATACGGTCTGTCAGCGTCGGATCACTCCAGCTTGATTTTGCATGCCGAACCAGCAATAAGGTTTTCATGTTTTTATCCTTTATGTTAAATCCAGGACAACACCATCATGCCATTGTTTCAGGCAAGGGGATAAACTTAAAATAGAGGTATGACTCATGATAAATGAAATCCCCCGGCTTTACCTGTGGTATTTTTCCCCACAATCAGACAAACATAAAAAATTACTTACACTTTTTTATTTAAGCCTCAAATAATTATCATATAATCTTTGCACCTGAAAAGGTGGACGGCCCAGGGTAGGTTGCAGCTTGGATACAACCCACCAAAGTAGTTGCTACAAATTTTTTGCCAGCCGCTTTGCCGTCCTTCCACATACCGGTAAATACCGTATTTACCCATTCAAAAAAAATTGCTTCCATTTGAAGATCAGGTTTACCCAATTCCCTGGGCTGTGCCAGCAAAGTCATCTCTATCCAGGACATGACTGCCCGCTGCAATGAGTGACAGACCCGTTTAATGATACGGTCAAGGTATCCCTTGACAGCCATACATTTTTTACACAAACTGGCTCATTATCATTAAACTAACCGCTTCAAAAAATTTCTTTTATAACAAAAACATCAATGGACACAAAACAAAACAGGCAATGGTATTACGGTTGGAACATTGTAGGCGCTGCTACTGTTCTTACCCTGCTTACCGTAGGCATGCGCTTGGGCATAGGCCCGTTTTTTTTACCTATTATAAATGACCTGCAATTTACCCGCAGCCAACTGTCGGGCGTTATTGCAATAGGCATGCTTTTTTACGGGCTGGGCATGCCTGTTGCCGGTTACCTGGTTGGCATAAAGGGCACGCGCTTTGTTCTTTTATTGGGCACGGCGATTGTCGTTGCCTCTTCCATCTGGACAACCATGGCAAGCAGCTTAACCAATTTTTTCTTTGCCTATGGCATTTTCCTGTCGATAGGACTGGCCTTTACCAGCCAAGTAGCCCTGACGCCGGTCATTAGCCGCTGGTTTATAAGACAAAGAGGCATGGCCCTGTTCTTTTTATCCACCGGCTCCATGGCAGGCATTGCCATCATGACCCCGCTGTTTACATATACCAATGAAACCTTTGGCTGGAAAGAAACCATCCTTGGTTTTGCGGCCATTTTTTCCATTATTACCATTTTCTCCGCTCTTTGCGTTATCCGTGAACATCCGCCAGAAAATGCCGACCTGTTAAATAGCCCCCCTGACAAAAAAACCGTCACTGCCAAACCAGCTCAGCAAACAGCCCCCATCAGCCTGAATCAGGCCCTACGCACCGCACCCTTCTGGAAAGTGGTGCTTGGACTTTTTGCCTGCGGCTACAGTATGAACCTGTTGGGTGCCCACGGTGTTCCCATGCTAATGGACCACGGCTTTGACTCGGCCAGCAGCGCATTGGGCATCGGACTGATTGGACTGATTGCCATTTTCAGTACCTTGGTACTCGGACGCATTTCCGACCTCCTGCCCCGACGCTATATGCTCGCGGTTATTTATTTTGTGCGTGGGCTGGGTTTTTTCGGGCTTGTCATGGTCGCCGTTAACTGGCAACTTTTTGGGGTTGCTACCGTGGGTGGCGTGGTTTGGGCTGGCAGCATTGCCCTTTCATCGGCCATTCTTGCCGACATCTATGGGGTTAAACTGGTTGGCGTGCTTTATGGCCTGGCCTATGTGGGACACCAGATAGGTGGCATGATCAGCTCATGGCTGGGTGGCTGGGCCTATGAAACTTTCCATACCCACTGGATTTCTTTTGGTTCGGCCGGTTTTTTCTTGCTGCTTGCCGCCATGATTTCCTTAACGCTTCCCGATAAAAAATAACCCCAACCCCTGCTTTCTTGATGGCACTGCCAGCCAACTTACCTCATGTTAAAAATAAATGCATAAATTCACACTAAAAATTCGCGACGGAAAAATTGTTCAAATCCTTGCCAAAAGCGGAGGCGATGCCATCAAAAAAGCGGTCAAGGCGTATGGCTGCCAACCAGATGAAATTGTGGTTGTAGCGGCTCAAAAAATAGAAGCCTATCGACCCAAATAAAGACTTGAACCAGAAACAGGCCATATCACCATCGCGTCACTACTGAAGAGTATAATTTGCAACAAATTTATACCCGTTTAAAACAGTCAACTGCAATCAATAACCCATAAAGGCAAACTCGTTGCAACACTCCATACAAATTAACGCCATGGCCAGTTTCACACTGGCTATTCTTCTTTTGTTTATTGGCAAAGGCTTAAGCACACGCATCAAATGGCTACAAAAATACAGCATTCCCGAACCTGTCATCGGCGGACTGGTCTGCACTGTCATTGTTTGCGTTTTCTATTACCTGCTTAATCTTCAAATTTCCTTTACCCTTGGCGTACGCGACATGCTGTTGCTGTATTTCTTTGCCGCCATTGGGCTTAACACCAATATTCAAACGTTAAAAAAAGGTGGGCGGGCATTAGTTATACTGGTCATTGTTGCTACGGTTTTCATGGTGATGCAAAACCTGTTGGGCATGAGCATTGCCAAATACTTTGGCATGGATGCCAGACTTGGCTTGATGGCCGGTTCCATTTCATTAACCGGCGGTGTTGGCACCACCATGGCCTGGGCCACACACTTTGTTGAGACCCTGGGACTAAAAAATGCCGTTGAAGTGGGCATTGCAACCAATATGATCGGCATGATTTCGGCCTGTATTATTGGGGGCCCGATTGCCAGCTTCCTGATCAGTCGGCATCGCATAGAAACCTCTGCTGATCCAGAGCTGGATATTGGTACGCTCTACCAGGATGAACCCTATAAGCAAATTGACTATTACGGCGTGCTCATGGCCATTTTCTGGCTGAATATCGCCCTGCTCTTGGGCAACGGGATTATTAATTTAATTACCTTAACTGGCCTTAACCTGCCCGCCTTTGTGGGCTGTCTGCTGGCTGGCATTATTCTGCGCTCGGTAATGTCACTGGTAGTTCCGCAGGGCGGCCGCATTTGGCGTTGGCACAAAATGCAACCCGGCGTTGCACTGATTTCTGATTTAAGCCTTGGCATTTTCCTGACCATGGCCCTGATGGGTCTACAGCTATGGATCTTGCATTCCATGGTCTCATTCATTGCCACCACCATGGTTTTGCAAATTTTATTGGTTATTGTTTTCACCATCTTGGTGGTCTACAGGGTCATGGGACGTGATTATGAAGCCGCTGTGATGTGTTCGGGCTTTGGCGGCATTGCACTAGGTTCCACAGCCACAGCAATTGCCAACATGAGTGCGGTTACCCGCGCATATGGCAATGCACCCCGTGCATTCATTGTGGTACCACTGGTTTGCGGCTTTTTCATTGACCTGATTAACGCCGTGATTATTGGCGTCCTTGCAAGATAAACTCTGAAAACTGTTCATGGCGATGGTAATAGCCCATTGCCGAAAATAACAGCAAGGCATGTTCAAAAAAACACGCCACTTGCCTCAAAATCCACCATTTCAAGACAAGTGGCTGTTAACTCGGTCACCAACGACCTGGGGTCATCATGCCGAAAATGAAGGTGGTAATCCAGCTTCTTCAAGGCGTAGTTACTGCTCAGCAGTGCAATTTTCTGTTGCAGCAACAAGCCTTTGGCCAGGCCTACCGGCAAAAAACCAATGCCCGCACCCTCCACAATCAACCCTGCCACGACGCCCCACTGATTGCAAACAATTTTCTGGCCAGGTTTGACATTGGCATTTTCAAGCCAGTCATCCAATACATGCGTCATGCCAGAACCGCGCGGCAAAGTAATCAAGGCATGCTTCCCAAACGAAAGCGATTCAACCATCCCGGCACCATGAGCAATATCCGGCCTGGCACACCAGACAAATGCCGCCTCTGCCAGGGGAATGGATGTCAGCACAAGCCGCCTGGCATGCCCCGCAATAACGGCCACATCCAGATCACCCTTTTCCAGCCGCTCTGCCAAGCCCTCGCCAATATCCGTTGCCACAGTTATCTCAAGCTCGTGGTGTGTCTGCCGCAATTGATGAATCCAGCGAGGGAGCCAGGTAATTGAAGCCAGTTCGCCAGACCCGATTCGACAACGCCCTTGCAGGCCGGTATTGAGTGACACGTTTTTTTTGACCGCTTCCGTTTGCTGCAACAAGGCTATCGCCTGGGGCAGCAAACGTTCTCCGGCTGCTGTCAGGCTTGCCTTGTGGCCGCTACGGTCAAACAGTGGCTGGCCCAGTGAGGCTTCAAGTTCGGCCAGACGCTTGGACAAGGACGAAACCGTCAGGTTAACCTGTCCGGCTGCGGCGGCAAAGCTGGGGCTAATTGCTGCCCAGTAAAAAGCTTCCAGTTGTTTTAGGGTCATTTTTAGAGAAAAAAAGCAAACAAGGTATTATTATATTATTCGCTTTTTTATTTAAATCATCGGGTTTACAGTGTTCACAACTAAATAATATTTGTTATTTCCTAGTGTGAACAACATGAAACAATCTGCTATCACCACCACAAACAACACTTCCAGCCATGCCTGGGCCGCTTTCAATGGCACACGCCCAAAAGGCAACTTGGGCAAGGTACTTGCCCTTGACGACTTTGAAAAACTGGCCCGCGCTTACTTGCCTCGTGCCCTTTATGGCTACATTGCAGGTTCGGCCGAAACCCGTCAAAGCTGGAAAGACAATTACAGCGCTTATGAACAATGGGGTTTTGTTCCACGGGTGCTACAGAATGTGGCCAGGCGAAGCCAGAAAACCACCCTATTCAATCATGAATGGTCAAGTCCTTTTGGCATCGCCCCGATGGGCATTGCCGCTTTGTCGACCCACGACGGAGACCGGGTACTTGCCCGTGCAGCCCAACACGCCAACATCCCCTTTATTCTAAGCGGGTCATCCCTAACCCGACTTGAAGCCGTCATGGAAGAAGCGCCCGCCAGCTGGTTTCAGGCCTACCTGCCCGGTGAGCAATATCGTATTAATGCTCTCATTGACCGGGTGCAGGCAGCAGGTGTGGGCACTTTAGTGATTACAGTAGACATACCGGTGGCCGGCAACCGGGAAAACAATATCCGTGCCGGCTTTTCTACGCCCTTACGCCCTAGTGCACGGCTTGTTTGGGATGGCATTTCACACCCACGCTGGTTGCTGAACACATTTTTACGCACCCTGCTAAATGGCATTCCTCATTTTGAAAACTCATTCGCCGAACGGGGTGCACCGATTATTTCCAGCCGTGTTGACCGGGACTTCTCTCACCGGGAGCACCTGGACTGGGAACACATCAAAAAAATCCGCAACCGCTGGCCCGGTCATTTAATCATAAAAGGCATTTTAAACCAGCAAGATGCCAGCATGGCCAAGGGCATTGGGGTGGATGGCATTATTGTTTCCAACCACGGAGGACGACAACTGGATGGCGCGGTTTCACCGCTACGGGTATTACCCGGCATTATCAATGCGGCAGGCCATTTACCTGTCATGCTGGATGGTGGCATCCGCAGGGGTAGCGATGTTATCAAAGCCATGTCGTTAGGTGCAAAATTTGTTTTTCTTGGGCGCCCCTTTAATTTTGCCGCAGCAGCCGCTTCTGAGAGAGGCGTAGCGCATGCAATTTCACTACTTCAAGCTGAAATTGACCGTAATATGGCCATGCTGGGTGTCAACCGGCTTGGTGAGTTGGGAAATGAATTTCTGATGAAGATGAAATAGCTTATTTAAGAACACTATTGAAGGACACAAGCCCCCAATGAACTACCAACGATCAACATATCGGCAACTACACGGCCGACTTGTACCGGCTAACCCAGGCCGCCAGCCAAAAGCTAAGGGCCAGCAAGGTTGCGCAGATAGCAATAGACCAAATCACGGCATCGTAACTTTGGGTGCTTGACCAGATCCAGGCCGCTACCAACGGTGCAAAAGCCTTAGCCAGCGTACCTGGAAACGTCAAGATACCGTTAAGTACACCATACGCCCGCTTACTTAGCATTTCTGGCACAACCAGTCCACGCACAATGGTAAAAATTCCGTTACTGGCTCCATAGGCCACACAGGCAGCGGCAACAATCCAGATATGGGAAGGTTGCAAGGCCAATACGATAAACACAACGGGAAACACGGCAACCACCAGAGCCCCGATACGCCGCATGGACATGCTTGCTCCAAACATGCTGATCAGGACACGCCCCGCCACCTGCGCCGGCCCAATGGTGGCAATGACCCAAACCACCTCTTGAGTAGAAAGCCCACCCTCCAGAAACAACGGGTACATATGAAACGTAAATGCAGTAAAAGCGCCCGCATAAGCAATCAACGACAACATCAACAACCAGAATACCGGTTGCCGGAATGAGGCGACGATTGCCTGCCTGTCCGTTTGTTGATGTTCTTCATGCTGGGGCTGAATGGCGTGCACAAAATCTTTTTCTGGCCTGATAAAACCATAATACAGGGCAGCACAAAGTACACCGTTAATAAGGGCCAATACCAATAAGGCATCGCGCCAGCCCCAGTGATCAAGCAAAAACTGAACCAGCGGAATAAACACGGTGCTGGCAAACCCGCCCCATAAGGTAATAGCAGTTATGCCCGACCTGGCCCTGGCTGCTCCCACGCGACGGACAATAACCGCAAAGGCGGGTTCATACAAGGTAGCGGCCTGCAAAGCCCCCAACCCGGCAATTAAAAGATAAAACCCAAATAAGCTGCTTACCTGAGACCACAAAAAAAACAATACACCCGCGGCCAATGAGCCAAGGAACATTAGCAACCGGCCATGTCCCTTATCAACCGCTACCCCCACCGGGTAGGCAAGAAACCCCGCCAGCACCAGGCCTGCCGTTGCAGCACCGTACACATCGGTTCTGGACCAGCCCAGTTCCAGCATCATGGCTTCGGCAATTAGGGGAAAGCTGTAATACAGCGTGCCCCAGGCACATATTTGCCCAATACCCAATGCGGTAACCAGCATCAGGGCACGATCAGCATTTGGCAGCAAACCGGAACTATCTTCCGCTAGATTAGCCTGAGGGGAGGACATGAATATATGGTTCCAGGTTATTTTTCGTGATTCATTGCGGCCGCACTAAGTGTAGTCGCCAACTGTGGGGCTATTTCCTTGCGCTCACTATAGCGGTCGGTCAGGTAATCGGAACGGTCACGAATCAACAAGGTAAATTTATACAGTTCCTCCATGACATCCACCACCCTGTCATAATACGAAGATGGCTTCATTCTGCCATGTTCATCAAACTCCTTATAAGCCATAGGTACCGAAGATTGGTTCGGAATAGTCACCATCCGCATCCAACGGCCAAATAGCGATGGCTCGATATTCGGCAAAGCTTGCTTCATGGATTTACCCTTTGACCGTTGGCATCAATAACCACCTCACCATCCTCCTTTGAAAAGGCACCTTGCTGAGCTGATGGCAAAATTTCCAGTACCACTTCAGAAGGGCGACACAAGCGCACCCCTACAGAGGTGACCACAAAAGGCCGGTTCATCAGGATAGGATGCGCTTCAATGGCATCCAGCAACTGCTCATCCGTCAGGGCCGGGTCTGAAAGCCCCAATTCCTGATACAGCGCTTCCTTTTCCCGTAAAGCCTGGCGAACAGTAAGCCCGGCATCGGCAATAAGCGATTTGATGGTTTCGCGACTGGGAGGAGTTTTGAGATACTCAACAATCACAGGCTCTATGCCTGCATTGCGTATCATGGCCAAGGTATTGCGAGAAGTTCCACAATTTGGATTGTGGTAAATGGTAACGTTATTCATAGGACTCCTGTGTGATGATCACATCACATGCTTTGATGTTGGGTTTATGAATTGCCAAACAGGTAACTAACGTATCAAAAGCCGCAAATACCTGTTATTCAAATAGCATCAATCGCGCTAGTATACTATAATTCCACAAATATCAAAATATAGAAACAATACTGGAACGATTATGGAAACCAAAGATGCCGTAAAAGCCTTGTCTGCACTAGCTCATGAAGCCCGGCTTGCTGCCTATCGTCAGCTGGTACAGGCCGGCTCTGCCGGTATACAGGCCGGCCAACTTGCCGATACGCTTGGCATGCCACCCTCTTCTCTTTCCTTTCATTTGAAAGAGCTCATCAATGCCGGTCTTCTGGAATCAAAACAGGAAGGCCGGTATGTCATTTATTCGGTAAAATTCCAGGCCATGTCCACACTACTGGATTATTTAACGGAAAATTGCTGTGCCGGGGATCGTTGCGTTGTCACCTCACCAAACCCATCCTTCAAACCCGAAAATTAAATGAAAAAACGCCAGCCCCCAGCTACTTAGCCACTAACCCGACTATTAGCCCGTTCAAACAAGGGGTTGTATTTTGTATTTGAATCATCAACAAGCCAACCCACTTATTTCACTTAACAGTTAACAGGATTTAACGTGTTTACCTCCTTGGCAATTTTTATTGTGACTATTACTTTAGTCATTTGGCAACCCCGTGGTCTGGGCATCGGCTGGAGCGCCTCTTTAGGTGCCTTGTTGGCATTTTTATTTGGCGCCATTCAAATAAGTGATATCCCGGCCGTATGGCATATTGTCTGGAATGCAACCGCTACCTTTATTGCCATTATCATTATTAGCTTACTGCTGGATGAAGCCGGATTTTTTGAATGGGCGGCACTGCATGTTGCCCGCTGGGGTAGAGGCAAGGGCAAGATTTTGTTCTGCCTGATTATTTTACTTGGCGCTGCCGTTTCCGCGTTTTTTGCCAATGATGGTGCGGCCCTTATCCTGACCCCTATCGTCATGGCCATGCTGCTGGCCCTGGGGTTTAGCCCCGGTGCCACCTTGGCTTTTGTCATGGCCGCCGGTTTCATTGCCGATACCGGCAGCCTGCCCTTGATTGTTTCCAATCTGGTCAATATCGTTTCAGCTGATTTTTTTGACATCAGCTTTGCCCGATATGCTGCAGTCATGGTACCGGTTAACTTTGTATCGGTAGCAGCAACGCTAGTGGTTTTACTCTGGTATTTTCGGGCAAGCATTCCGGCCACTTATGACCGAACGCAACTGAAACACCCCAATGACGCTATTCGTGACCTGAGTACTTTCCGCGCCGGCTGGTGCGTATTGGCATTGTTATTGATCAGTTTTTTTGTTCTTGAAGACATGGGCATCCCGGTTAGTGTCATTGCTGCGCTTGGTGCTTCCATTCTGTTAGTGGTTGCAGGCCGCGGCCACGTTATTAGCACCAGAAAAGTCATGCGTGAAGCACCTTGGTCGATCGTGATCTTCTCTCTGGGCATGTATCTGGTGGTCTATGGCATGCGCAATGCCGGGCTAACCGATCATATTGCAACGCTTTTGAATTGGCTGGGCAACCAGGGGCTTTGGAGCGCAGCCATCGGAACCGGTTTGCTGACTGCCCTGCTATCTTCCATTATGAACAATCTACCAACGGTACTGGTGGGTGCCCTATCGATTGAATCCAGCCAGGCCACAGGTGTCATTAAAGAGGCCATGATTTATGCCAATGTCATTGGCAGTGATCTTGGACCCAAAATCACCCCCATTGGCAGCCTGGCAACATTGCTGTGGCTTCATGTGCTTTCTCGAAAAAACCTGAAAATCACCTGGGGCTATTACTTCAGGGTGGGCATTGTTATAACGCTACCTGTTCTATTAGCAACCCTGGCAGCACTGGCCTGGCGACTGGGTGCGGTGTAAATATGTTGAGGAATCCGGGATGACCATTAAAAATATTTAAACGCATGAATATTTACAATTTGTATCGCCGGATTATAATTACGCACGAATTTTAATGATCAACCATTGTTTAGGGAAACCATTCATGCATCCTGTTATTGCCAAAACATTTGGCGGCCTGTCGCTAAGTTATTATGCCCGCAATTTTATATTCGGCCTTATTTTCCCGGCACTATTCATGCTCATGCAGTCCCAAACCGCCAGACCCACCTCTATCGGGATGATGGCTTTTCTGGTCATTTCAACACTGCTTTACCCTTATTCCCGCTTTGTTTATGAAAGCATAGTCAGCTTTGTCATGGGAGAAAATATTTTTTTAATTAATAGCATTGTAATGCTGTTGACGAAATTGCTTACGATGCTGTTATGCTGGGCCTTCGCTATTTTCATTGCACCGGTAGGTCTGGTGTATTTGTATTTTTATCATAGCAAACAACAGGCCATGCACAAATGATCGTTACACTTGTCGGATTTGCATTTTTGTTTGGCATTGCCTTAAGCCGGATTGGTTTGCCGCCCATGGTTGGGTTTCTTTTAGCCGGCTTCGCCTATAATCTTGCCGGACTTGAACACCCCGACAGCCTGACGCTAATTTCCGACTTGGGCGTAACCCTCTTATTGTTTACTATTGGCCTGAAACTGGACCTGAAGGCGATTTCCAATGCAGAGGTCTGGGGCAGCTCGATAGTACACATCATTGTTTCCACCCTGTTTTTTGCAGGTGCCTTGCTACTGGCCAAAACGCTTTTTCCCATCCCCATCCTAGATCTGTCATTGGGAACAACCGTTATTCTGGCATTCGTCCTGTCTTTTTCCAGTACCGTTTTTGCCGTTAAACACTTTGAAACCAAAGGCGATATGACTACCTTTTATGGTAAGGTTGCCATTGGTATTCTGGTGATGCAAGACATTTTTGCCGTTATTTTTCTGGCTATCAGCGAAGGCAAATACCCTAGCATCTGGGCCCCATTGGTTTTACTGCTTCCCTTTGCCCGCAAGCCCCTGTTCAAATTGCTGGATGCATCAAGGCATGGAGAGCTACTCGTGCTATGCGGACTGTTTTTTGCTTTGGGCCTGGGGTATGAGCTTTTTACCAGTGTTGGCCTGAAAGGCGATTTGGGTGCCCTGATTCTGGGTGCCCTGCTAGCCAATCACCCCAAAGCCAATGAGCTGTCAAAATCACTTTTCAGCTTCAAGGAACTCATGCTGGTTGGTTTTTTCCTGTCTGTCGGCATGCAAGGACTACCCACCTGGTCGATGTTAGCGGTTGCTGCCATGATCTGCATTTTATTGCCCTTTAAGACCTTCCTGTATTTCCTGGTGGTAGAAAAATTCAACCTGCGCACCCGCACGTCCGTGTTGGTATCGCTAAGTTTGGGCAGCTATTCCGAATTTGGCCTTATTGTTTCTACCCTGGGGGTACAACAGGGTTGGCTCCCCACCGACTGGCTGCTGATTATGGCGTTGTGCATCAGCCTGAGCTTTGCCGTTTCCGCCCCCTTCAACATGAAAGCTGAAGATATTTACCGGCGCCACAAAAATTTCTGGGAAAAATTTCAATCCTCCAAAATTCATCCCCGCGATAAATTCATGGCCACAGGCGATGCCCAGGTACTCATTGTTGGCATGGGACGCGTAGGTACCGGTGCCTATGACCACTTAACAACCGCTTTCAACAACAAGATAATTGGTATTGACCATGATGCCTCACGAATAGACGACCATCGCCTGGCAGAGCGAAAAGTCATGCTGGGTGATGCAACCGACTCGGACTTCTGGACCAAGCTTAAAGCCGGTAGAAACATGCAGCTTATTATTCTTGCCATGCCCAATCACCATAGCAATGTTTTTGCCGCTCACCAAATTCGCAATGCAGGACTGCAAACACAAATTATTGCGATTGCCCAGCACCCGCAAGAAGTAGAAGAACTGGAGGCCTTACAGGTTCCTTCATTCAACATGTATTCCGAAGCAGGTGAGGGACTGGCAAGAAAAGCCTTACTGGAATTTGCCGATAATCGCTAATCCATGCAAAAGGTGGCCACCCCTCATCAGAATGAAGCATAATGCATGATCCAATAAAATCACCGTTACCTTTACCTTTACTTCTTTTAGGGATACCTTTTCATGGCGCCTTCGCTGTTTGATTATGAAAGCCATTTAGAAGCCTGCGCGAAACAAAATGAACAGGCCTTCAAGGCCCTGTACCAACAGGAGTCAGCGCAAATGCTGGGCCTGGCCATCAGCCTGCTTGGCGATCGTGCGCTGGCCGAAGACTGCCTGCACGACACCTTTGTACAAATCTGGCGCCACGCTCAACGTTTTCAACGCTCACTAGGCAGTGGGCGGGCATGGATCTACAGCATTCTACGCTACCGGGCCCTAAATCAATTGCGAAGCCATGGTCGTTACACGGAACTGGATGATGATTTTGTTGAACGCATTGCGGACGACAGCCCCCAGGCCACCGAATTGTTTGAACAGAAAAATGAACAAAAACAACTAAACCGATGCTTGCGAGGTATTGACCGCAATCGCAGGCACCCCATCTTGCTCGCTTTCTATCACGGCCTGACCCATGAACAAATTGCCAATCGCCTGACCATTCCGCTAGGCACTATTAAAAGCCGTATCCGCGCCGGTCTTCGCGCATTACAGGAGTGTTTGCAAGCATGAACCCCCAACATCCCGATGAACTGCGTACGCTGATTGGCGAATATCTGCTGGGGCTGCTTGATGAAGCGGAGGCCAAAAGAATTCACGATCTCATTGAAAAAGATCAAGACGCAGCCAAAATGGCCCTGCAATGGCAGCAGCATTTCCTTGAACTCAGCGACCAATTACCCCCGCAAACACCCTCGGCACAATTGTGGCCTCGCCTGCAGAAAAGTCTTGGGCTAAGTGACTCTGCCAAACCGACCAGCCTATGGAAAAACTGGTGGCAAAGCCTGACGACATGGCGCCTGGCCAGTGCGGTACTAGCCTGTGCCCTCCTGATTGCTATTTTGCCAGAACTATGGCGAAACGATATGTCTACCAACCGGTATATGGCAGTCTTGCAGCCACCAGGTGAATCAGCCCAACCAGGCTGGGTCGTGCAGATCGAACCAAGTGGCCGATTGCTGCTAGAGCCCCTGCTTGAGCAGTCAATCCCACCCAACCACTCAATCCAGTTCTGGACCTTGGTGGATCCTGCTATTGGCCCCCGTTCTCTGGGTTTGGTTGAACCTGGCAAACCACTGCAACTACCGGCAGAACAAATTGGTGCCGTACAGGCAGGCCAGCTGTTTGAACTGACACTGGAGCCGGAAGGTGGATCCCCCATCAACCGGCCAACTGGCAAAGTACTTTACATTGGCCGGGCAGTCATGGCTTCCCTCAACTAAACGCAATTTTTGGATAACAATCGCGATTGAAAATTTATTTTCAAATCGCGACATCCAAAGCTTTCACTCGTGGGTATATATATCAGGTGCTTGATCAAAGTGCCGGCAAAGCTGAAGTTTTTCAGCCTGCATTCACACCAAAACACACTGAGAGAAACCTTATGAATATGCGTAAAACCTTGATTTCCATCGCTTTAACCACTTGCACAAGCGCCCTGATGGCAAGCGCGGCCAGTGCGGCAACCCTACTGGCTCTGACTGCAGACGGTCAAATTTATAAAATTGACAGCAACAGCCAGAAAGTCACTGCCAACATGGCTGCCAGCAGCCCAAGCCCGCTACGCGGTTTTGATGTACGGCCTGCCAATGGCAAGCTCTATGCGCTGGGGAACGACCATCAGCTATACACCGTGGACCTTTCCACTGGCGCCGCAAGCAAGGTAGTCAAATTGAACAAGGAATTACCAGGTAGTGGCCAAGCGGTGGTTGACTTCAACCCGGTAGCCGACAAACTGCGCCTGTTGGCAAACGATGGCACCAACTTTCGTGTTAACGTTGAAACCGGTGAAGTCGCCGTAGATGGCAGCACAAGCTATGCAGCGGACGGCCCACATGCCGGCAAAAAACCCGCCATTGCGGCTGGTGCTTACACCAACGCCTATGCAGGCACAAAAAGCACCGCGCTACATACCATTGACTTGGCCAGCAATAGCCTGATGCTGCAGAACCCACCCAACGACGGCATTCAGCAACCCATTGGCAAAATTGCAGATGGACTGAAAGCAGTCGCCATGGATATTGACAGCGATGGAAAAGGCGGCAATATCACCTACCTGTTAACCGGAACCACCCTGCATACACTAGATCTGGGTAGTGGCAAACCAAATACCTTAGGTAAAATTGCCGGCCTGCCAGAAAATATCATTGATATTGCCGTAGTGCCTGGTATGTAAGCAATCACATAACGTCGTCATTTTATATGGATATCAAGGCACTTTTACTAAAGCGATAACTTGATATCCGTGAACGCGATTCAATAACAAAACCTTCAAGCCCGGGCAATAGGCACCTCATGCCAATTGGTGGTGTAGCCCGGGCTTTTGCGTTCCTGCCTCATATACCAATGCTCTTTATCATGAAAACCGATGCTGCCTGTTTTTAAAGTACCCCGTCCAAAACGGGCATTGATTTCATCCAGGGTTGTCATTAATTGTGCCCGCTTTTCCTGCCCGGGATCGCCAAAACACAATTCACCCTGAACCGGCTGTGACGGCACAATTTCCATTAACATGACACCGGCCTTTTTATATTTATAACCAGGTCGCCAAATGGCATCCAGCGCTTTCAGGGCATACTTGGTAAAAATCAGGTTATCTGCCGTTGGACAAGGCAAAACCACCATCCTGCTATTGCCATATTGCTTGCCTTGATCAAAAGGACTGGTGGTAATGAAAATTTGCATGCTACCGGCAATCGAATCCTGGGCTCTTAGCTTATGGCAAGCCATGGCAATAAACTGGGACAAAGCACTTTGCAATTCAGCCATCCCCACCATGGGCACACCAAAAGAGCGCGAGGCAATAATCTGTTTTTTAGGTACCACCATTTCTTCCAGTTCCAAACGGGAAATACCCCGCAGCTCCTGAATGGTTTTACTGGTAACGGTAGAAAATGTTGCCCGCGCTACATCGGGATCCAGCTTGGCCAGATCCAGTACAGTATGCACACCCATTTCTTCCAGCCGCTTGGCGATTCTTCTGCCAACACCCCAGACTTCTTTGGCCTTTATGCTTTGCATCAGGGCAGCCAATTCATAACGGTTCAACCGGGTAAGATCACAAACGCCCTTCCATTGGGGCTGTTTTTTGGCAATATGATTGGCTAATTTAGCCAGCGTTTTGGTTGAACCTATGCCTACGCAAGTTGGAATACCGGTATCACGCAAGACTTCAGCCCGGATACGCTGGCCGTATTCCGCCAAATCCTGCTGAAAGCCGGATAAATCAATAAAACTTTCATCAATTGAATAAATTTCCTGCCGAGGTGAAAATCGCCCGATGACAGTCATCATGCGGTCTGACATATCACCATAAAGCGGAAAATTGGCCGACATTGCCACCAGGCCACGGGACTTTTCAAGATGCCTGATTTTGAACCAGGGATCGCCCATTTTAACACCGATGGCTTTGGCTTCATCGGTTCGTGAAATGGCGCAACCGTCATTATTGCTTAAGACAATTAAAGGCTTGCCCTTGAGGGAGGGACGAAAAACACGCTCACAGGAGCAGTAAAAGCAATTGCCATCAATAAGCGCGAAAGTCATACCAAGTCTTTGATGACATGTGTTACCACACCCCAGATTGTCCATTCTTGCCCGGGTTCTGGAACAATATCCGGATAAGTGACATTGGCCGCCTTAAGCCGAATGATGCCGTTGCGGCTATGCAAGCGTTTAACCGTAACCTCTCCGTTGATTTCTGCAATCACGATATGGTTATGCCGGGCCACAAGGGAACGGTCTACAATTAAATGATCGCCATCTTCAATACCCGCTTCAACCATGGAATGACCCTTAACGCACATGTAATAGGTAGACGTTGGATGTTTGACCAGAATTTCACCAATGTTTATGCGGTTAACCGCCATATCCTGGGCCGGAGAAGGAAAACCGGCCGGCGTTTTGGCGTCTATTTTCCGGATGACAACCGGACTAGCAGCAAGCGGCATGAGTTCTGAAGGAAAGTTCATGATGAATATTACTGTTTATTTGTACAGTATATTATGCCATTTTTTGCCAATCATTTGTCGAAGCGGCATGTTAAGATTCAGAAGAAAAACCAAGCACATACCCACAGGAGAACAATATGGATGAATTCATGCAGGCAGCCATCGAAGAAGCACGCCTAGGCCTTCAGGAAGGGGGAATCCCCATTGGTTCAGTCCTGGTACACCAAGGGCGCATCATTGGGCGCGGGCACAACAAACGCGTTCAGCAAAACAGCGCCATCTTGCATGGCGAAATGGATGCCCTTGAAAACGCAGGCCGTCAACCCGCCCATATCTATCGCGAATCAGTGCTGTATACCACCCTGTCACCCTGCTCCATGTGTACCGGTGCCATTCTGCTTTATGGTATTCCCAAAATCGTGATCGGGGAAAACCAAACCTTCATGGGGGGTGAGGAATTGCTGCGCCGGGAAGGCGTGTCACTGGAAGTATTGCAAAACGAAACCTGCATTGAACTAATGCGCAGTTTCATTGCTGACAAGCCGGAACTCTGGAACGAAGATATTGGGGAATAAACTGGGTGTTTTTTCAAGAGCGTTGCTTTCATTAAAAATAAAAACAACATGGCAATACAAAAGAAGAGTGATTGAGTCACACTTATCAAAATGTAAAGCTAGAAGGCTTAAATGCGGTGTTTGTCAAGGTAGTTGTCACTGTTTTTTGTCTTAAGCAGCTTGTTGCATCTTCATCTCTTTCTCAGGGTTCAACGTGACAGATCCAATCGGTTCACAGTTTCTGACTGGACGTGCTCCCCAGCGTGAGGGGTTACGTAGTTTGGCCTGCTTTAGTATCGTCTGGCGTTGAGCCAGCAGCACAGTGTCTTTACCGTTATGCCGTTGCTGTCGCTGTTGTCCCAGAGCGCATTGAGCTTTTTTCGCAGCACCAGCAAGGCAGCCGCTTCAGCCAGCGCCTTGTCCTTACGCCGTCATTCACGCTGCTGTTTTTTAATCTCCTGACGGTCATTCTGCGCCTGCTTACGCAAAGCCTTCTCTTGCTCGGCACTGCGCTCAACGCCTTGTAAGGACTCTTCTTTCCAGCGCTTGACGTGATCAGGATCAAGCCCTTTTTCCCGGCAATATGCGCTGAGCTGCGCCTCTGACAGGGTAGCGGTTTCAATAACGGTCGCCAGCTTGGCTTGGGCTGACCATTGTTCTGATTTGGGTTTAGATCCTGGCACAGGGGGCTACAACCCCGACAAACTATTGTTTGTGGGTCATTACTGGAGAACCGACACACCTGCTCCGTTAAGCGACCACATTGCCTGTCTGGATTACAGTATTGCTGCAAAAAAACTGAGCGGCACGCAAGACAAAGGACAACTGTGTGCATACCGCTGGAATGGCGAAAAGGTACTGACCCAAGAGGGATTTGTCTGGGTCAGCTAGATGCTAACATCAGCTGCAAACACCTTATCCACCACGGGACTCATACCCTTCTCCGCCTTCGCTTTTTTATTTTAGCTATACCCTAGCCATTACCTTTATAAGCTGGGATACACACTTCCCTTAGACTTCAAGCATCTTATAGCCACTGAACAACTTGGCCCAAAATAATAGAACAAGCCCGTTAATAAAAACACTAGGGAATTTCCCAAACATCTCCACATGTTCAACGCCAAAAAATCTTTTACCAAATTAAGCATTTGAAATCATTCGTTTTTGAATGTTTCAAATATTGACTTTTGATTTGATTAATACTGTGATAACCAAAAAGAAAGAGACGATAATGATTTATAACAATATGATTTATAAAAATAAAATAATTTATAACAATATGATTTATAAAATTAATTTTGCCTCTATTTAAAATAGGACCTGAAATTCTTATCGAATATCACTTCTAAAGAAGAATAAATTTAACTGGCATATTGACATAAAAATAATCAGAAGCTGTAAAAACCGCCAACAAAACTTGGCGATACAAACATAACAATGAAATCAACAGGAGACAAGCAATGCAAAAAATAACGCGTAGAACCATGCTGGGTACGTTAACTGGCATGGCCTTGGCAATAATGTTACCCACGCAAACACTCATGGCCGCCCAGACCAACTACCCCAACAAATCCATCCGCATGGTTATACCTGGCCCCCCGGGTGGTGCTACCGATATTATTACGCGCCTTATAAGCGCCGAACTCAGCAAAGAACTGGGACAAACGGTATGGGTAGACAACAAACCCGGGGCAAGCGCCACCATCGGGAATAATATTGTCGCCAAGTCCGCCCCCGATGGCTACACTCTTTTATTGACCTTTACCGCGATTGTGCAAGCACCATGGTTATACAAAAACATTCCCTATGATGGCTTAAAAGATCTGGTTCCCATTACACAACTAGCCCGCTCCGCAGACCTCTTCCTGGTACATAAGGATCTGAATGTAAATACCCTGGAAGAATTTATTGAACTGGCCCATAAAAACCCCAATAAATACGCCTACGGCAGTTATGGCAATGGCACCTCATCACATATTCATGGCGAACAATTCAAACGCGTTAAAAATCTTGAAATGATGCATATCCCTTATCGTGGTGCGAATCCGGCCTTGCAAGCCCTGCTAGCCGGCGACTTAAACGCCGCGTTTATTGACATTACCACCATGACCGCCCACCTGGATTCGGATAAGTTCAAAGTACTGGCCGTCACCGGATCAGACAGACTAAGCACCCTGCCCAACGTACGCACCTTTACCGAAATGGGGATTGAAGGCTTTACCTCTAATGGCTGGCTGGGTATTTTTGCACCCGCAAACACTAACCCTGAAATGGTGAGTTTCATCAGTAAAAAGCTGGATAAAGTCATGGCATTACCCGCTGTCCAGCAACGCTTCAAAGACTTTGGCTTGCGCCAGGTAGGCAACACCCCCGAGGAATTCAAAAATATTTTGCTGAACGACTACGAAAATTACGGGAATATTATTAAGGCAGCCAACTTAAGAATTGATTGATTAATTAATCACCATGAATACAAATATGACATTAATCAATCATCACGAAAAGGAATGAAAGTGCAACACAAAAAAAGTCCTTACTGGCCAAAAGGTATTCCCCATAATATCCATGTTCCGCAAGTAACCTTACCCCATTTCCTACGCACATCTGCCCAACGTTTTCCCAATAAAACAGCCATCGTTTTTTGTGAGAACACGTTCACTTATGCAGAACTGCAAACCCACGTGGACAGCATGGCTGCTTACCTGCAAAAAGCCATGGGCGTAAGCAAAGGAGACCGGGTACTGCTCTTTAGCCAAAACTGCCCGCAATTTATCATTGCCTATTATGCGGCCCTAAGCATTGGAGCAGTCATTGTGCCTGTGAATGCCATGTGCACCACCGAAGAAGTTCGCTATTTCATGGAAAACAGCGACGCGAAATATGCATTTGTGGCCCGAGAGTTGGTAGAAGCCGTTTTACCTTGCATGCAAACAGACACAATCACTGGCTTAAAACATATTATCGTACATAACTATAAAGACGTACTAAGCAGTCTGGACAGTAGCGATATCCCAGCGTTTATCAGGCAGGATTACGCCCCCATCAAGCATCCCGGCATCCATGATTTTCAAACCATTCTGACAGAAAAACGCTACCAGACAGACGAGGTGGAAACATCACCACATGATTTCTGCGTCTTGCCCTATACCTCTGGCACCACCGGCAAATCCAAGGGCTGCATCCATACCCATTTCACCATGCTTAGCGCTATTTATGGCTCTTCCATGTGGCGCAATATGCATGCTGAAACGGTCATTCTGGCGGTGGCGCCCATGTTCCACTTGCTGGGCATGCAAAACAGCATGAACATCCCTGTTTTTCTGGGAGCCACCGTCATCATGATGCCTCGCTGGGATGCTGGGATAGCCGTTAAACTGTGTACCAAGTACCGGGTGAGCGCATGGACAGCCCCGCCTGCCATGGTTCTGGACTTTTTTTCCCACCCATCTGCCAAAGAGGCGGACCTGTCCAGCTTAAACCTGCTAACCGGTGGTGGCGCTGCCATGCCCGAATCGGTTGCCTTAATGCTGAAGGAGCGTTTCGGCATTGTGTATAACGAAGGTTATGGCATGACGGAAACCGCTTCCTTCCTGCACTGCAATCCCTTGAATCACCCCAAACGCCAGTGTCTGGGCATTGAAACACAAGGCGTGGACAGCCGTATTGTTGATCCGGCCACCCTGGAAGAATTACCGCCTGGCGAAGTTGGTGAACTGGTTACCAGCGGCTCGCAACTCATGCTGGGATATTGGAAAAACCCGGAAGCAAATGAAGAATCTTTCTTTGACATGGATGGCAAACGTTTTTTCCGTACCGGTGACCTGGCACGTATTGATGAAGACGGTTACTTCTTCATGACAGACCGGCTCAAACGCATGATTAATGTATCTGGCTATAAGGTCTGGCCCAGTGAAGTGGAAAATGCCATGTATGCTCACCCAGCCATTCAGGAAGTATGTATTGTAGGCATCCATGATGAAAAACAGGGCGAACAGGTCAGGGCACTGGTGGTACTGAAAGAGGGTGCTGTGGCTGAGGAAAAAGACATTATTGCCTGGTCGCGTGAACACATGGCGGTTTACAAAGCCCCACGCAGCGTCGCGTTTTTTGATGAATTACCCAAATCAAATACAGGCAAAATCATGTGGAGAAAATTGCAAAATGAGCAAAATGCGGAGGTTTTTACCTAGCATTTATTTTTTATTGGCCCTACTTAATTAGCCTTGCCAGATGGTTGCCCGGAAATTCCGGACAACCATCTTTTCTTCTAACCCACCTTATCCACCACGGGACTCATACCCTTCTCCGCCCTTGCTTTTCTTCAACAGCAACAGCAACACTTTAAGCGCATTGATCTGTTCCGGTGAGTCCAAATCCGCATATAGATCTGAATAAATATCATGGCATTTCCTAATTACCCGGATTTTTTCATTGCGGATCATCACAAAACGTAAGCATGGCCAACAGCAGTGCCAGCGTCAATAACCGTTTCATCAACCACCATTATTTTTTGTCTAAAATAATATAAATTCAAATAACTAACAACCCGGAGCACTTAAGCCATAGCCTAGTGTTACCCCAGTAACAGGGACATCGCGAAGCACTTTCTCAGCGACATCGTTAAAACGGTTGTCACAATTGAAGCGTGTTTCAAGTACCCATTCCCTACCCATCACCTTTTCCATATGTTGCTGCCAAATATCTGCGGCATCCATGGCCTTATCTGAAGTTATTCTGGCTTCCAATAAAACCTCCAAATCCCTTACAGCACGCGGGCCACGCCAAAGAGCATACAAAGATGGATCAAAGGCATTGCCACACATGTCCAGGCAATCTGCATAGTAAGTGGTACCAATATCAAAGGCACCCAACGTTAATGTTTGATCTGGTGCTGGCGCATAATTACCAATAAAAGAGGTAAGATCAGCCTTGCAAGTGGGCGTAATCTCAAGGCGCAATTGCGCAATTCGCTCATCACTAACCGTTGCCTGAATCTCACAACCCTGGACGCGGAACTCGTGTACATTGTCATATGACTCACGGGGAATACCTGCGATCGACTCAAAGTAGCGTTGGTTAGTGCCAAGCATTTCACCATTGAACACCTCTGCAACCGTTGCAGCCTGGCTGAGGGACGCAATACATAGCAAGCCAGTGGTGGTTAATAAAGTTCGTATGAACATAGAGAATTCCTGTTTCCAGTTTTGGGAAAAAACATGTGAGTCAAAGTATCAAAACTATAATACATATTGCAAATATGTCAAAGGCCATCTCAATGGTTTATTTTGATCTTTGCAAGGTAACTGTCCGGTAAAGTCAT
>WARP01000127.1_pt1 | contig 52272 bp, 43 predicted proteins | sample 4769151 | NCBI WGS metagenome assembly WARP01 (sample SAMN08893023, study PRJNA449175) | gut metagenome | isolation source: rumen sample fed with dry roughage | host: cow | place: India: Nagpur | collected 2016
GACACACTCTTTGAGGGCTCCGTCAATGAAGCCGTATTTGGCATCAGTCATTACAGCCTCGGAGCTCTCTTTGTATTGCTCTTCGAGTTTGGATATCTCTTTGTTGGTCGTATCATTGATTTGGGTGTACTGTTCATATCCCGACAGCAACTTGTGGGTTGTCTGGTCCTTTTCAAGTAGCTTTATGGCCAAATACCTTGTGGAATAGAGATCTTTTACATGCCCGATTTTCTTTACCTGCTCTTGCACCCTGGAGATGCTTTTTTCTATTTCGTTGCCATGATGCACATGAACATGCCTTGATATTGTATCTTGGTCTTCATATACCTCAATGATCTTTTTGAGCAATTTGCCAATACCGTTACCTTTGTTTGCGGTAGTCGGTATCACCGGAATGCCTAATAGTTCCCCAAGTTTACAATGGTCAATTTCTGTTCCGGTTTTTTGGAGCTCATCATACATGTTAAGGGCTATCACAACTTTGATATTCATATCCATTAGTTGTGTGGTGAGGTACAGGTTCCTTTCCAGATTTGTCGAGTCAACAACATTCAGTACGACATCGGGACGGTTTTCCAGCAAATGGCTTCTTACATACAGCTCTTCAGGGGTATATTCGGTTATGGAGTATGTTCCGGGCAGGTCGGACAAAATGAATTTGTATCCGAATTTTGTAAGGAAACCCTCTTTGGATTCTACTGTTACGCCGCCATAGTTGCCAACCCTTTCGTGTGAGCCGGTTGTGTAGTTGAAAAGGGTGGTTTTGCCGCAGTTGGGATTCCCTGCCAGGGCTATGTGGATGCTTTTACCCTTTTGGGCAGCTGCCCTTAAAACCTCGGCCTCTATATCGGACAAAGGCATTGGATTTTCGGTGGTTAAAGTAATACCGGACTCCTCAATAATCTCAATCAGGCTGGCTTCGCTTTTCCTTAGCGAAATGTTATACCCCATGATTTCATACTCCATTGGGTCGTTCAAAGGGGCCTGTTTGACTACGGTTACCTTTTTGCCCTTCACAAAACCCATCTCAATGATCCTTTTGCGAAAGGCTCCGTGTCCCTTGACTTTTACTATGATTCCGGACTCCCCGGGTGCCAGTTGTGACAAAAATGTTGCCTCTGCCAGCTCTTTCCCTATCTCGTTTTTTATATCCATTACCAGTTGACTCTTTGTATTTTCTTTTGAAAATACAAAGTTAAAAGCTAAAAAGGGAGTTGTCAATCCCATAAAATAGGGATATTGTGGCACCTTCATTCATTATTTATGACGATAAATATGCTATTTTTGTAACCTAAACCCGATTACCATGTCTTTTACTGTTAAAAAAGGTGAACCTCAGGATACCGAACTTATTTTCAAATTTATATGTGAGCTTGCGGAATACGAAAAACTGAGACACGATGTTACAGCAACAGTCGAGGTTCTTCATGACTCACTCTTTGTAAGGAAATCTGCCGAAGTTTTGATTGGTTATCAAGATGAGGTCCCCGCAGGCTTCGCGCTGTTCTTTCATAACTTCTCTACATTCAAAGGGAGGGCCTGCCTCTACCTGGAAGATATTTTCATTTCGCCGCAGTTCAGGGGCAAAGGATACGGGAAAAGACTTTTCAATGAGCTGGCATCAATTGCAGTGGAGAGAAATTGTGACCGGTTTGACTGGGCTGTTCTGGACTGGAACCAACCTGCCATTGGTTTTTACAAAAGCCTTGGTGCAAAAGCAATGGATGACTGGACTGTATTCCGCCTGGAGGGAGAAGCATTGGGAAAGGTGGCAAATAAACAATTTTAAAACTCAATAATCATTTTTTGATTCAATAATGAAAACGATAGCACTGGTTGCCCATGACAACCGAAAAAAAGACCTTATAGAGTGGGTGGAATTCAACAGGGATACCCTGCTAAAGCATAAACTGGTATGTACCGGAACAACAGGAAGGATGGTGGAGGCTGCTTTGACACAGAACTTGTCCAGAAACAGTCCAAAGCCCGATATTCGTTTGTTAAAGTCGGGCCCTCTTGGAGGAGACCAGCAACTTGGGGCACTTATTTGCGAAGGGGTGGTGGATATGCTTTTTTTCCTTTGGGACCCTATGCAACCCCAGCCTCACGACGTGGATGTGAAGGCGTTGCTCAGGATTTCCAGTCTTTACAATGTTCCTACCGCAATCAACAGGTCATCTGCTGATTTTATTATTTCTTCGCCGTTGTTTGACAGCGAATACCAACCCAAACTCAAGAATTTCTCGGAGTATCTCAACCGATCGGTTGACCTTTGATCTTAAGCTGGAAAATTGATGTGTCCCCCCTTTTTCCTTCGATAAATATATCGGGATCAACGGAAGTATAAAGGTCAACACTCTCTCCGGGAAGGGATTCATTATTGAAGTTTAACCACATCTCTCTTATAGTCATCTCTTTGGTTAGCTCAAGGGGCAGTGAGTCGATTGCCCATTCAAAATAGCGGGCGTTGTTGGTGTGGCCGTTGATATCGAGATCAGAAAGTGACACCACACGGGTTCTGGAAAAGGTCATCTCTTTTGGGGATGTAAGCCTCTCTGCAGGTTCTTGGATTGCATCCTTTTGATTCTCCCCTTTGAAGCTGGTTCCCAAGATGGATTCTATCTTCTGCAGCCTGCGGGTTTTGTAATCTATGATAAGCCAGGACGATGTTGCCGAGATAATTTCATTATTCCCGGAATCATGGGCCAAAAAATCGCGGAACCCAAAAAGGCGGTCACTTCCTTTGTGCCAGGTTTCCATCGAAACCTCCTCCTTCCAAACCGGTAACCTTTGGAATTTGATGTGGAAACGGGATAGTACCCACACTACACCGGTAGAGATAAGGTTGTCGTAACCAAACCCCAGGGTGTGGGCGTGGATGTTTGCCATCTCCTGTGCATGATTTAGGAACGAAAAAGGCTTGAATAGTCCATTATGGTCTGTTTCATAACTTTTTACAGAAAAAATTTCTCTATAGCATTTCATTGGGTTCTTTTTTACAAAGATAGGAACCATGATTCCAAAACAAAACTAAAATTGGAAAAAACGGTTCGATTGTACTATCTTTGTATCCCGGTATCACAATAATCCAAGAATAATCTTATGAGCACCAAATATGTATTTGTTTTGGGAGGAGTTACCTCTTCCCTCGGTAAGGGTATTATTTCGGCTTCTCTTGCCAAATTGTTGCAGTCGAGGGGCTTGTCGGTAACAATTCAAAAATTCGACCCTTATATCAATATTGATCCGGGAACATTGAACCCATACGAGCATGGTGAATGCTACGTTACGGAAGATGGAGCCGAAACCGACCTTGACCTGGGCCATTACGAAAGGTTCCTGAATGTCTTTACCGGTAAGGCCAATAACGTTACTACCGGCCGTATTTACAGGAACGTGATAGAAAAGGAGAGGCAGGGAGCCTACCTTGGCAAAACCGTCCAGGTTGTCCCCCATATTACCGACGAAATCAAAAGGAGAATGCTTCTGCTTGGTAAAAGTGGTAAATATGATGTTGTCATTACCGAACTTGGAGGTACTGTGGGCGATATCGAGTCGCTTCCTTTCGTAGAGGCAGTCCGTCAGTTGCAATGGGAGCTTGAAGATGAGGATTGTCTGGTGATACACCTGACACTGGTTCCTTACCTGAATGCGGCAAAGGAGCTTAAGACCAAGCCTACCCAGCACTCAGTGAGGATGTTGCAGCAAAACGGAGTCCATCCGGATATCATAGTCTGCAGGACAGAACACCCACTACCAGCCGAAATCAGGAAAAAGGTGGCACTATTTTGCAATGTGAAACCAAATGCTGTAATTGAGTCTATCGATGCAAAAAGTATTTATGAAGTACCCCTTTTGATGGTAAAGGAGAAATTGGATGAATTGGCGCTTCGTAAATTCAAACTTGATAACAGCCTTGTCAACCCGCCCGAACTTTCGGGATGGAAGTCTTTCCTTAACAGGTTGTTCAATCCCTCGCACGAGGTAAATATTGCCTTGGTAGGGAAATATGTGGAGTTGCAGGATGCCTACAAATCAATATTGGAATCATTTATACATGCCGGAGCACGCAACGAGTGCAAGGTTAATGTGCACAGTATCCACAGTGAATATATTAACGAATCCAATGTGGGTGATTTGCTGGGCACTATGGATGGGATACTGGTAGCACCAGGATTTGGGGAGAGAGGTATTGAGGGTAAAATAACGGCAGTCAAATATGCCAGGGAAAATAAAATTCCTTTCCTTGGAATCTGCCTTGGCATGCAAATGGCAGTTATAGAGTTTGCGAGGAATGTGCTCAAACTGGAGGATGCCATGACAACTGAGATCAGAACAAATACCAAAAACCCTGTGATTGACCTTATGGAAGATCAAAAATCCCTGACAATCAAAGGGGGGACTATGAGGCTGGGAGCTTATGGATGTACCATAGAGGAGGGTTCCCTTGCCCATGCAGTATACGGGAAGACCGAAATATCGGAACGTCATCGTCACCGGTATGAGTTTAACAACAGCTATGCCGAGCAATTGGGCAGAGCAGGATTACTCTGCACAGGAAAAAATTCAGACACATCACTTGTAGAGATAGTAGAGATCCGGGAACATCCTTTCTTTATCGGGGTACAGTTCCATCCCGAATTGAAGAGTACTCCGGAAAATCCCCACCCCCTGTTTGTCGCATTGGTGAAAGCTGCCATAAAATTTAACAAGAGGGATTAACTTTTCGGTTATGTTGTACAAAGGTTTTTTTAAATTAATTGTCATGGTTTTTGCGATCATTGCGCTTGCACCAAATTGCAGGGCTCAGGGTACTAAGGCCGTGGGATACAAGGCAAAGGTTACGGCGACTTTTCCCCATTACGAAAAAGCCTACACACAGGGTCTATTCTTTTACAAGGGGAGGCTTTACGAAAGCTCAGGCCAGTATGGGCAATCATTTTTCCATGAAGTTGACCTGGCAAAGGGAAGCACGCTCAGGAGCTTCAACCTGGCCCCAAAGTTTTTTGCAGAGGGGGCCGTGGTCCTGAATGATAAACTCTACATACTTACCTGGATGGAGATGGAGGTGTTGGTATACGACATAAACACTTTACGGCAAGTTGGCAAGTTGTTCAACAGAAGAGAGGGATGGGGGCTTACAACCGATGGCAGGAGTCTGATCTCAACAGATGGGAGTTCCAATATCTTTTTCCATGACCCTGCCACTTTTGCAGACCAATCCAGGATAGAGGTAACCCTTAACGGCAAGCCCCTTTCCCAGCTAAACGAGTTGGAATACATCAACGGAGAGATTTGGGCCAATGTCTATGGCACAGACATGATTGTGATAATCAATCCTGTTACCGGCATAGTGAGGGCTACGGTAGATTGTACCGGATTACTTCCTTTGAGGCTCAGGAAACCGGATACGGATGTCTTGAACGGAATAGCTTATGACCCTGAAAACCGGCATATATACGTGACCGGTAAATATTGGCCCAGGATGTTCAGGATTGAACTTGAAAAACTTTAATCCTTCCGTTTTTTGTTGGCAACCAAAATATGCCTTTTACCAGGAGGTCCCTGTACCCTTGAAACCTCAAAACCGGAATCCCTCAGGGCGCTTTTCACTACTCCCTTTGCAGAATAGGTGACCAGGACAGCACCATCTCCCATCATGTGGTAAATCTCTTTAAATATGTCGGGCTGCCATAACTCCGGCTGTACTCCCGGAGAGAATGCATCAAAATAGACGACATCGGCCTTGTTGCCTTCCAGCATCGGGAACCCCTTTTTTAGTATGTGGATAAGATCTCCCTCTAGTTTGTTGAGATTGAATCCCGGGAAAATTTCGACAGGAATATTCCAGGGAGCATCGTAGATACCGGCTGCAATCTCCCGGAATTGTAAAGGAAATAATTCCAAATGGTTTAATTCACGGGTTTTACCTATAGAGAGCGGAAATTTTTCGATGGAATTGTAATTGATGTTTAAGCCTTGTAATCCAATGTTATAGTGTGCTGTTGCAAGACAGTTAAGACCTGTTCCGAACCCAACTTCAAAAATATTTACTGCCTCTCTTTTATTGTTTGTTTTGGCATTGAGCTCCAAATAGCGGGCAATGCCGTTATTTATGAAAATATGACTGGTTTCTGTCAGGGCACCGTTAACAGAATGGTAGGTTTCTTTAAACTCTTGTGATGCCAGGGTGGCAGATCCGTCTTTTGTGTGAATAATATCTCTCTCCATTGAATTTGTTGTTGGTACAAATGTATATCATTCCTTCATTTTTTTTATCTTTGCAGACTATACATAATAAAATTACTGCGATATAATGGCATTTTTTACAGATGTGCTCAAAAAGTTTTTCGGCACAAAATCGGATAGGGATATTAAATTGATTCGCCCATACGTGGACAAGACGATCGCTGCCTACGATAGGATAGACAAATTGACCCACGATGAGCTGAGGACCGAAAGTTTCCTGATTAAAAAGATAATCACCGACAGGATTGCTGCTGACGAAGAGAAAAAGAGGTCCCTTCGCGAACGTCTGGAAGATGTGATGATAGATGTGAAGGAAAAGGAGGAGTTGGCAACTGAAGTCGATAAACTCTCCAAAAAGATAGATGAGAAAATTGAGGAAGTTCTCCTGGAGATATTACCCGATGCTTTTGCAATAATGAAGTCTACCGCGCGCCGTTTCAAGGAGAACGAAAAGGTTGTGGTAAAGGCTCTGGATTTTGACAGGGACCTTGCAGCAATGCAGGATTTCGTTTCCATTGAGGGAGATAACGCTGTATGGAGCAATAGTTGGGTTGCCGGCGGAAACAAGATTGTATGGGATATGGTCCATTACGATGTGCAGCTTATTGGTGGTGTTGCCCTCCACCAGGGCAAGATTGCCGAGATGGCGACGGGTGAGGGTAAGACCCTGGTAGCCACTCTGCCCGTATTCTTAAATGCTTTGGCCGGAAAGGGTGTTCATGTGGTGACTGTCAACGACTATCTCTCCAAACGTGACTCGGAGTGGATGGGACCGCTATACCAGTTCCACGGATTAAAGGTGGATTGCCTGGACAGGCACCAACCTAACTCCGAAGCTCGTAAAAAGGCATACAGGGCAGATATCACTTTTGGAACAAACAACGAGTTCGGATTTGATTACCTGCGCGATAATATGGCAATCAATGCCGAAGACTTAGTCCAGAAAAAGCATCACTTTGCTATTGTGGATGAGGTTGACTCTGTGTTGATCGATGATGCAAGGACTCCGCTTATAATATCGGGTCCGGTACCTAAAGGGGATGAACAGCAGTTCAACGAATACAAACCAATTGTTGAGAAGCTTTACAGTGCACAAAGAGCTCTTGTTACCCAACTCCTCAATGAAGCCAAAACTAAGCTTAAGGAGGGGAACGAAGAGGAGGGCGGAAAGCTTTTACTCAGGGCCCACAAGGGACTTCCCCGCTATAACCCGCTTATCAAGTATTTGAGTGAGGCAGGCAGCAAGCAGATACTGATCAAAACCGAGAACTTCCATATGCAGGACAATAACAAACAGATGCATCTGATTACGGATGACCTCTTCTTTGTTATTGACGAAAAACAGCGTTCTGTAGAGCTGACCGATAAAGGTCATGAACTGATTGCAAAGAATGTCAGTGACAACAAATTCTTTATTCTGCCCGATATTGGCACGGAGATTTCCGAAATAGAAAAAAGTGAGATATCTCCCGAAGAGAAGCTTGCAAAAAAAGATGCCCTTTTGAGTGATTATGCAGTAAAGAGCGAAAGGGTACATACAGTCAATCAGCTACTTAAAGCATATACAATGTTCGAAAAGGATGTCGAGTACGTTGTAATGGATAACAAAATCAAGATTGTGGATGAACAGACCGGGCGTATTCTGGAGGGGCGGAGATATTCAGACGGCCTCCACCAGGCAATTGAGGCCAAAGAGTCTGTTAAGATTGAGGCGGCTACTCAGACTTTTGCTACTATCACCCTGCAAAACTACTTTAGGATGTACCACAAGCTTGCCGGTATGACCGGTACGGCTGAGACCGAAGCTGGTGAGTTCTGGTCAATTTACAAGCTGGATGTGGTGGTTATTCCAACCAACCGGCCTATAGTACGTAAGGATTTGGATGACTTGATATTCAAAACCAAAAGGGAAAAATACAATGCAGTTATCGATGAGATTGTTAAGTTAACCAAGGATGGAAGGCCTGTATTGGTTGGTACCACATCGGTAGAGGTTTCGGAGCTGTTAAGCAGGATGTTAAAACTCAGAGGTATTAAGCATAATGTGCTAAACGCCAAACAACACGCAAGGGAGGCCGAGATTGTTGCAGAGGCTGGGCAACCGGGAGCTGTTACTATAGCAACCAACATGGCAGGACGTGGAACCGATATAAAATTGGGAAGCGGAGTAAAGGAGGCCGGCGGACTGGCAATCATTGGTACGGAAAGACACGATTCCCGAAGGGTGGACAGACAGTTAAGGGGACGTGCAGGACGTCAGGGAGACCCTGGTTCTTCAAGTTTTTATGTATCACTTGAGGATGACCTTATGCGCCTTTTTGGATCGGAGAGGATTGCAAATATTGTTGACAGGATGGGTATGAAGGAGGGTGAGGTGCTCCAGCACTCCATGCTTTCCAAATCCATAGAGAGGGCCCAAAGAAAGGTAGAGGAGAATAACTTTGGAATCAGGAAAAGGCTTCTGGAGTACGATGATGTCATGAATTCCCAAAGAGAGGTGATTTACACACGCAGGAGGAATGCTCTCTACGGTGAGAGGATCGATGTGGATATCAGGAATATGATGACCGATTATACCGAATCACTTGTGAACTCTTCCCATGGTAATTTGTCTTTTGATGAGTTTTCTTATGAGACCATAAGGCATCTCTCGATGGAGCCGGGAATCTCCGGCGAAGTTTATGAGAAGGAGAGTGCTGCAGAAGTTGCGGCAAAACTCCTGGAGAATGTGCAAAACTCACATAAACGAAGGGTGGATACCATGGTCAGTCAGGCTTGGCCAATTGTTAAACAGGTTTATGAAACCCAAAGTGCCACATACGACAATATTGCAATTCCGGTAGGTGACGGGAGCAAGATCATGCAAACCGTTGTAAACCTCAAAAAGGCTTATGATACCAAAGGGCTTGAGATTGCCAGGTCACTGAACAAAAGTATCACCCTCATGATGATTGACGAATATTGGAAAGAGCATCTCAGGGATATGGATGACCTCAAACAATCTGTACAGAATGCAACCTACGAACAAAAGGATCCGTTATTGATATACAAATTTGAGAGCTTTAAACTTTTTCAGGAGATGCTGGATAAAGTGAACAAGGATGTCCTGAGCTTCCTTCTGAAAGCACACATTCCTCTCAGGGATGTTCAAAACGATCCTTCCAGGCTAAGGCAGGAACAGAGGCGCAAGACGGACCTTTCCAATATGCAAACTTCCCGATCGGATCTGGTAACCTCTTCGGGGGAGCCAAAATCCCAGGCTCCTGTACATGTTGAGAAGAGGGTTGGACGGAATGATCCATGTCCATGCGGGAGCGGGAAAAAATTCAAAAACTGCCATGGTGCGGCAGAATAGTTTCAACCATGTGAGTATTCACATTTAAAAAAGTAAATTATGTATGATGTATTGATAATAGGCTCAGGACCCGGAGGATATGTTGCAGCAATAAGGGCAGCACAATTAGGATTGAGCACTGCCGTAATCGAAAAATCAGAACTGGGCGGCGTATGCCTCAATTGGGGGTGTATTCCAACAAAAGCCCTTTTAAAAAGTGCCCAGGCGATGTACTATGCAAAAAACTTCAAGGATTATGGATTCACAATAGAGGGAGATGTAAAACCCGATATCAAAGCAATTGTAGAGAGAAGCCGTGGAGTTGCTGCCGGTATGAGCCGTGGGATAGAGTACCTTTTCAAGAAGAACGAGGTGAATGTGATCAACGGTTTTGGAAAAATCATAGCAAAAGGGGAGGTAGAGGTTACCTCCGTAGACGGAACCAAAGAGATATACAAAGCCAGGAACATAATAATTGCAACAGGCTCCAGGGCCAATTCCCTGCCATTTGCTCCCATAGACGGGAAGAAGATAATATCGTACCGTCAGGCACTTGTTCCTGAGTCAATACCTTCATCTATTGCAGTGATAGGGTCCGGAGCAATAGGAAGCGAGTTTGCTTTCTTCTACAGATCCCTGGGTTCCCAAGTCTTCCTTATTGAGTATTTACCATCCATTGTTCCGCTGGAAGATGATGAGGTCTCGGCTCAGTTGAGCCGCTCTTTCCGTAAGATGGGTATGAAGGTGATGACCTCTGCACAGGTTAAAAGTGTTGATACCAAGGGAGAAAATTGCAGACTTACAATTGAGACCAAAAAAGGGGAGGAGGTGATTGAGACTCAAATGGTCCTCTCTGCAGTCGGGGTTGTTGCCAATATTGAAAATATCGGTATAGAAGAGCTTAAAATTGCAACTGAAAAAGGGAAAATCAAAGTAGATAACTATTATTCTACCTCAGTAGAAGGTATTTATGCAATCGGAGATGTGATCGCCACACCAGCCCTTGCACACGTAGCATCGGCAGAGGCAATTGTTTGCGTGGAACGTATTGCCGGACATAGCCCCAAACCTTTGGACTATGCAAACATACCTTCTTGCACCTACACCTCCCCGGAAATTGCATCGGTAGGAAGTACCGAGAGAGCTTTGAAGGAGAGTGGTACCGATTATAAAGTAGGCAAGTTTCCTTTTACTGCATCAGGAAAGGCGACTACATCGGGTGAAAGGGACGGGTTTGTCAAACTCCTGACAGATCCTGTAAGCGACAAGATACTTGGTGCACACCTTATTGGCGCAAATGTCACCGAGATGCTTTCGGGAATCGTAACAGCACGCACAATGGGTGCAACTGCAAAGGATATCATGGGTTCCATCCATCCTCATCCAACCATGAGTGAAGCCATTATGGAGGCTGCAGCCGCCTCCCACGGCGAAGTTATTCACATTTAACAACAAGAGGTATGTCTAAGAACGAAGTTACAACCCAGGTAAATGATGTAAACAGGATCTCTTCGGGGACGGAATTTCACGGAGTACTAAATTCTAATGCCGATATCAGGATTGATGGTTTTTTTGATGGTAAAATAACCACTACAGGCAAACTGGTGATAGGAGACTCCGCCAGGATGGTGGGAGAGGCCATTGCGAAAAGCTGTGACATTTGGGGGGAGATGGAGGGCAAGGTCCTTCTAAAGGAGTTCTTTGGCCTTAGGAAAACCGGGACATTCAAAGGAAAGGTCGCTTGTCATAAAGTGTTTATCGAAGATGGCGGTTACTTTAACGGTAGTTGCAAGATAATCACTCCGGAAGAGTTTGAAGGTAGTATCAAAACCTTAGAAAATGACGGCAAGGAGATTCTTTAGTTTTGTAATTACAAAAAAAAGGCTGCAGTTTTTATTGCAGCCTTTTTTTATGGAATATTCAGACTATTCGGCAGTTGATTTATGGTATACAGCTACCGATGTATTGGCGTTTCCTATGTCTATGCCAAGGTAAGCAGGTTTGTCCGGGTTTTCAGTAGAGAAGACTCCGTCTTTTTCGTTGACAGAATGGTTTAACTTAGAGTAAAGGGCATAACCGGTCGACGCGCATTTCTCGGGGTTTTCAAATACTGTGATATTCAAAAGTTCTCCAAACTCCTTGCGGAACATCTCAAGAAGGTCTTTGTGGTTGGCTCCGCCACCGGCAAGGACAAGCTTGTCCACTGATTCAAAATCCTGGTCCGAAATGTAACGCCTGATAGCAGGAGATACAACGTTGTTGTAATACATTTCCAAAGACATCTTCTTTTCATTGGAGAAATCCCTCCTTTTACGGTTCACATACATGAATCCTTTGGTAAAGAGGTGGTCCACCTGGTGCTCTGTGCGCATAGAAAGGTATGTGTGCTTGGATAACTCCTGGGAGAAGAGGTTTACAGCGTAACTTATGCCATGAGTACTGAAAAGTGTTCGTACCGACAGGCCTTCGGGTGTACTGACAGCTCCTTCGCATGTTCCGTAACCAAGACTGATAATAAGGAAATTACCTCCTAAAGGGTTTTCGCCTTTGCGGACAGCCGTATCGCAGCCAACCAGCTCCGGTATAATATTTACTTCGCTGATTGATACTATCCTCTGTTCGGATGTCAAAATACCATCGTCACTTGATTTGAAGTATGAAATGATTTTCTCATCCTTCAGGTAGTGCTCGGCGGCTTCTTTGTTGAACTGATAAGTTGCATAGGGAAATCCGGTTGTGATTATCATCTTTGGGATCCGGCCGTTCTTAACCTCAGACTGCAATGCATTGTTTGCCACTACCAGGGCAGCTTGCGTGATTATTTTGTAGTCAAGGTCTTCCGGCATAGGATTTATGAACTTATGAGGGGATACCCCATCATTAAGGGCATGGAGACCAACAAGGTAGTCCACTCCTTCGAATTTCAATTTTGAGAAACCAAGTATCGGATCATTGCTGGTAGCAAAATCCCTTAACGTTGATTCGTACACGCTTGGAAAAGAATATGTTTTTATCATGATCAAATATTTTGTTCAAATGTACAAAAAAAAGGAATAAACCAGCTAAACTATATCCTTTTTTTTATCTTGTAATTATTTCTTTCACTGCTGTTTCTGCTGACCAGTTCGGCAACAAACCCCGAAAGGAATAGTTGCATACCTATAATTAGTGCAACGAGTGAAATGTAAAACAAAGGCTGGTCGGTTACCTGCCGGAAAGGAAGCCCTTTGGATTGAGTTGCTAACTTTTGGATTATAAGGTAGATAGAGATTACTGCACCAAAGAAAAATGTAAGGGAACCTATCAGTCCGAAGAAGTGCATGGGCTTTTTGCCAAACCTGTTGAGAAACCACAACGACAGCAAATCGAGGAATCCGTTTACAAACCGGTCCATACCGAATTTGCTTTTGCCGAATTTGCGGGAGCGGTGTTTTACTACCTTCTCTCCAATACGGCTAAAACCGGCGTTTTTGCATAAATATGGGATATACCGGTGCATTTCGCCGTAAACCTCGATGTTTTTGACAACCTCGGCGCGGTATGCTTTGAGTCCGCAGTTCATGTCGTGAAGCTTGATGCCGGTAACACGCCTCGCAGTAGCATTGTAAATCTTTGAAGGAAGATTTTTACTTAAAAACCCGTCATGACGTTTCTTTTTCCAACCGGAAACAAGATCGTATCCCTCTTCACGAATCATTTTTATTAGTTGAGGAATCTCCTCCGGACTGTCCTGAAGGTCGGCATCCATCGTAATGACGATATCTCCGGAGGCTGCCTCAAAGCCACAGTAAAGCGCTGCAGATTTGCCGTAATTCCTGCGAAAACTAATACCCTTTACAGGATAGGATTTGGAAAGCTCCTCTATTGCATTCCATGAACCATCGGTACTTCCATCATCCACCAGGATGATTTCGTAGGAGAGTCCTTCTCCTTTAAGGGTTTCGGAAATCCAAGGAACAAGTTCTCTGAGGGATTCCTCTTCATTCAAAAGGGATATTACGATAGACAGATCCATTTCCATTACTGTGCTGGTGATTCAAGTTTAAATATTTTCGTTTTCCTGTTCCATGAAGGGGGTAGCAGTCTTTGTGTAGTTGGCCATGATTGCAGAGGCAATCATACCTATTATTGTGTAATATACAAGCGTGACCCCGAGAACAAGGTGGGGAAGTATTCCCTCAATTTTTTCCAGCATATCAACCGAATCAGGGTTGGAACTTGCCATCATTTCCATCGCTACTGACATCTGTTCTGCCACCATGTCCGGGAAAATTACAGCATAATGTAAAAACATATAGCAAGCGCAAATTAGTGAAGAGAAAAAAGCAATCATAGTTCCGTACCGGAAACCGTCGCCGTAAGTAAAAGATTCGGATAACCTTGAGTGCTCCTTTAAAAAATAGTAAAGCAGCCAGATACTGCCGACTGTCTTGACAAGCCACAGGGCTATGTTTATTGCAGTCCCGGGGGTAAATACAGTTTGGACCAAGGTGATGATGATTGTAATCAGAGCCAGCAAGAAGCCACTTGTTGCAGCTGTTGTCCATTTGTTTTGCATGATAGGTTAAGTTTGAGGATTAGTGGATTTGGAATAATCCATCAAATTTAGTCAAAAATATCAATTGGTAAAAATTTAGATAATTCTGTAAATAATATTTACCTTTGTGAGTTGATTAGAAATGAAGGATAACATGATTAATATTACTTTCCCGGACGGCAGTGTCCGACAGTACCAAAAGGGGATTACCCCATTCGAAATTGCTAACTCCATCAGCCCGAGGCTGGCCTCTGAGGTGCTGGCGGCAACCGTAAACTCAAAGGTAACGGAGGTAAACCGCCCCATTAACTCCGACTCAACCTTGAAATTGCATAAATGGGAAGACCAAGAGGCAAAGAGTACTTTTTGGCACTCCTCTTCACATCTGATGGCTGAGGCTTTGGAGCAGTTGTTTCCCGGAATCAAATTCGGGATAGGGCCATCTATCGAGACTGGATTTTACTATGATGTTGACAGCGGTGACCGCCAGTTGACAGAGTCCGATCTCAAACAAATTGAGGAGAAGATGCTGGAACTTGCAAGGGAAAAGCAAACCTTTGTGAGGAGGGAGGTAAGCAAGGAGGAGGCAATGGCCACCTATACACAAAAAGGCGATGAATACAAATGCGAACTAATCAATGACCTGGAAGATGGGACCATCTCCTTTTACACAAACGGAACCTTTACTGACCTCTGCAGGGGGCCTCACCTTGCCGACACTTCGGTGATCAAGGCTGTAAAGCTAACCTCCATTGCAGGAGCTTACTGGAGAGGAAACGAAAACAACAAGATGCTTACCCGCATTTATGGAGTGACTTTTCCCCAAAAGAAACTTTTGGACGAATATTTGGTAATGCTGGAAGAGGCCAAGAAGAGGGACCACAGGAAAGTAGGCAAGGAGCTGGAACTTTTTGCTTTTTCACAAAGGGTAGGGCAGGGGCTTCCGTTATGGTTGCCAAAAGGTGCAATGCTGAGGGAAAGACTGGAGAATTTCCTCAAGGTACTGCAAAAAAAACATGGTTACCTGCCTGTCATTACTCCCCATATCGGACAAAAGGAACTTTACGTGACCTCCGGCCACTATGCAAAATACGGCAAGGATTCATTCCAGCCAATTCATACTCCTCAGGAGGGAGAAGAGTTTTTGCTCAAACCTATGAACTGCCCGCACCACTGCGAGATATACAAGACCAAACCCAGGTCATACAAAGATATGCCGCTCAGGTTGGCAGAGTTTGGTACCGTTTACCGTTACGAACAGAGCGGAGAGCTTCATGGACTTACCAGGGTAAGAGGCTTTACCCAGGACGATGCCCATATTTTTTGCCGTCCTGACCAGCTAAAGGAGGAGTTCATCAAGGTTATAGATATTGTCTTGTATATATTCCGTACACTGGATTTCAAGGACTATACTGCCCAAATATCCCTGAGGGATCCCGAAAACAGGGAAAAGTACATTGGCTCCGATGAAAACTGGGACAAAGCCGAAAAGGCGATTATCGAAGCTGCCAGCGAAAAAGGTCTCAATACTGTTGTAGAGTTGGGAGAGGCCGCATTCTACGGACCAAAACTTGACTTTATGGTCAAGGACGCTATTGGAAGGAAGTGGCAGCTGGGTACCATACAGGTAGATTACAATCTTCCTGAGAGGTTTGAACTGGAGTACGTAGGGGCTGATGACAAAAAACACAGGCCGGTCATGATCCACAGGGCACCATTCGGATCCATGGAGAGGTTCGTGGCCGTGCTCATTGAACATACCGGGGGAAAGTTCCCGTTATGGCTCACTCCTGAGCAGGCCGTTATTCTCCCGATTAGTGAAAAATACAATGATTATGCAAAAAAAGTTGTAGAATTCCTCAATAATAACGATATTCGCGCCTCAATTGACGACCGTAACGAAACTATAGGCAAGAAGATCAGGGAGAATGAACTTAAAAGAGTTCCATTCCTCCTCATTGTGGGTGAAAAAGAGATGGATGCCAACATGGTCTCTGTGAGGGTACAAGGAGAGGGAGACAAAGGACAGATGTCTGCAGCAGAGTTTGCGTCAATGATAGAAAACGAAATTAAAGAACAAATAAAGTATTAACTAAAATTTTTGGAGGAATAACTTATCGCTACACCTTTTAAACCTCGCCCCGGAGGATTTGTCAAGAAGACAAATAGCTCATCTTCAGTTAACAGAAGTATTGACAGGAGAAACATGTCAAACAGGAAAGTTGAGGATGGACCACGGATGAATTACAACATAACAGCCCTTAAGGTAAGGGTTGTGGGAGATAATGTTGAAAATCCGGGAGTATTCTCGACCACAGAGGCAATAAAGATGGCAGAGGCGATGGAGCTGGATCTTGTGGAGATATCTCCAAATGCCGATCCTCCTGTTTGTAAGATAATTGATTATCAAAAGTTTATCTACCAACAGAAGAAAAAGGCAAAGGAGATGAAAGCCAATGCCCAAAAGGTTGTCATCAAAGAGATCCGCTTTGGTCCCAATACAGATGAGCACGATTTTCAGTTTAAGCTGAAACATGCAAAGTCATTTTTGGAAGAGGGTTCCAAAGTAAAAGCATATGTTTTTTTCAAAGGCCGTTCCATTCTGTTTGCCGCCCAGGGAGAAAAACTGCTTTTAAGGTTTGCCTACGAACTTGATGATTACGGCAAAGCAGAGCAGATGCCCAAAGNNTTAGAAGGAAAAAGGATGATAATGATGTTGTCTCCTGCCAAGAAAAAATAGTTGAAGAGTAATAATCTTAATTAAAACCAGATAAACAATGCCAAAGATTAAGACCAACTCCGGTGCAAAAAAGCGTTTCCAGCTTACCGGATCAGGTAAAGTGAAGAGAAAGCACGCCTACAAGAGTCACATTCTCACTAAGAAGACTATCAAGCAAAAGAGGAATCTAACCTATTCTGCTTTGGTTTCGACTGCTGATGAGAAACGTATCAAAGCTCTTTTGGTAGCTTAGTTCCAAATTATTATTAACCTGAATGTGCAGCAGGAAAAGTTTCTCAACAGGAGGAGAGCGCTGACATTCTTAAAACCAATTTAGTGTAGTATGCCAAGATCGGTAAACTCGGTGGCCTCAAGAGCCCGCCGTAAAAAAATTTTAAAACTGACACGCGGTAATTTTCTTGCTCGTGCCAATGTTTGGACGGTAGCAAAAAACACCTACGAAAAGGGTCTGACTTATGCCTACCGCGACCGTAAAAACAAAAAACGCGCATTCCGTGCATTGTGGATCCAGAGGATCAACGCTGCAGCAAGGCAACATGGTATGAACTACTCGCAGTTCATAGGTAAACTTGCAAAAAGCAATGTGGGACTTAACCGTAAGGTTCTTGCCGACCTGGCAATGAATAACCCGCAGGCATTTGAAGCGATTATCAACTCTGTAAAATAGACCAAATTGAAAATTCTCCGGATAAAAGGCAACAAATGGTTCAGGTTTGGTATCTGGGCTCTTTTGTATTTGCTTTGGGTGGTATGGTTTGGCAACTGGTGGTTCCTTTTGGGATTGGCGGTGGTTTTTGACATATTCATCACCCGTAAGGTTAAATGGGCCTTTTGGAAAAAGCATTACAAACCGGGGGAGAAACGAAATTCGTGGCTGGAATGGCTGGATGCCATAATCTTTGCGTTGGTGGTATCTACCTTCATAAAGTCTTTCTTTTTTGAAGCATATATGATACCTACATCATCCATGGAGAGGACGCTTATGACAGGTGATTACCTGTTTGTCAGCAAACTTTCATACGGACCTAAGGTTTCCCAGACACCACTCTCGTTCCCTCTTGTGCATAATGTTTTACCTGTCACCGGAGGAGAGTCTTACCTTACCTGGATACAAAATCCCTACAGAAGGCTCAAAGGATTCTCCAAAGTGAATCGTGACGATATAGTAGTGTTTAATTTTCCACATGGTGATACTGTCCTAAAACAGATCCCCACTGAGGATTATTATACACATGCAAGGATTCACGGAAGGGAGCAGACTATCCGGATGTACGGACCGGTAGTGGTAAGGCCTGATGATAAAAAGGACAATTACGTCAAACGATGTGTGGCAATTGCCGGAGATACTCTTAGTATAATCAACGGAAAGGTTCATGTTAACGGAGTTCCCCAAAAGGATTACCCCGGAATACAGAATACCTTTACCGTGATAACAAGCGGTGCCCCTGTCAATGCCAGGATAATGGAGAACATGGGACTAAATCCCGAGGAACTATACTTTGATGCTTCGTTGCCAGGGTATACTTCATTCCCGTTGAACGAAAAAGAAGCCAATGAGATATCTGCATTGGGAAATGTTGTAGAGGTCAGGCAGAACATAGATATCTATCCTCCCGATTTTCCCGATTTCAAGCTGATGCTTTTTCCGTTCACCGATTCCCTTTCGTACCGTTGGACCAGGGATAACTTTGGTCCACTGTGGATTCCGGCTCAAGGCGCAACAGTTACACTTACACTGGGGAACCTGCCTCTTTACAGCCGAATAATTACAGCCTATGAAGGTAATGAATTGGAAGTCAAAGAGGGTGTTATCCATATTAACGGACAACCAGCAAACAGCTACACATTCAAGATGGATTACTACTTCATGCTAGGAGACAACCGGCACAACTCGCTCGATTCCCGCTATTGGGGTTTTGTTCCCGAGTCACATGTGGTTGGATCTCCGGCGGTGATATGGTTCTCTAAGAATCAGTACAAAGCTTTTCCTAAGAGCATCAGATGGAAAAGGATTTTTAAATTTGTGTAAATATTTTGGATTAAAAAAAAATATTCACGATATTTGCAACCCTTGAAAAAATATTAAATTCTACGATATAAAATGGCACGAGTTTGTCAAGTTACAGGAAAAAAGAGGATGATCGGGAACAATGTTTCTCACTCCAAGCGCAGGACCAAGCGTGAGTTTGCCCCAAACCTGCAAAACAAACGCATATGGTTTGCAGAGGAACAGAGGTTCATAAACCTTAAGGTTTCGGCCGCAGGGATGCGCACAATCAACAAAAAAGGTCTGAGCGCCGTATTGAAGGAGGCCAAGGCCAAAGGTTTAATTAACGTGATATAATACATAGAGCAATATGGCAAAGAAAGGTAACAGGGTTCAGGTTATACTGGAGTGCACCGAACAAAGGGAAAGCGGTGTTCCCGGAATTTCCAGGTATATTACTACCAAGAACAAGAAGAATACTACCCAGCGCCTGGAGCGTAAGAAATACAACCCATATCTCAAAAAGGTGACCCTACACCGTGAGATCAAGTAAGAATTATTAAAAATTGAGATAAAATGGCAAAGAAAGTAGTTGCTACCTTTGGTGGTACTAAAGGATCAGGAAAAAACAACGTTAAATGCATACGCATGGTACGTTCGGAACGTAGCGGTTCCTATGCTTTCAATGAGGAGATGGTTCCCGTTGATGGCGTAAAGGATTTCTTCGCTAAGAAGTAAGCTGTAATAATAGATTTAAAAGGCTGGTACATTTAGTTGTACCGGCCTTTTTTTGCATAAAGGGCAACTCTCTTTTGGCGGAGTTTGGCATTATTTGTATCTTCGTAAGTTAATTTTATTCTTATGGCACTATTTGGATTATTTGGCTCAAAATCAAAGGAAGAGAAGAGGGCGTTGGAAGAGGGTCTTGAAAAGACCAAGAGCGGTATTTTTGACCGGCTGGCCAGGGCAGTAGCAGGGAAATCCAAGGTGGACGATTCTATTCTTGACAGTATTGAGGAGGCTCTTATAGCATCTGACATAGGGGTTGAGACCACTTTGAGGATTATTGAAAAACTGGAAGAGAGGGTTGCAAAGGACAAGTTCATGAACACTTCTGAACTCAACTCCATACTTAAAGGGGTTATTGAGCAGTTGCTGGATATCAGGGACAATGTCGGTGCAACTCCTGATGCTTTTGATTTTTCTAAAAAGCCTTATGTTGTTATGGTAGTCGGGGTCAACGGTGTCGGTAAAACTACCACCATTGGCAAACTTGCTGCCAGGCTCAGGGAATCCGGGAAGAGTGTTGTGCTGGGTGCTGCCGATACATTTAGGGCTGCAGCTGTCGAACAGCTTGTCATTTGGAGTGAGAGGGCAGGTGTTCCCATCGTAAAGCAAAAGATGGGTGCGGACCCTGCATCTGTGGCATTCGATGCCGTTTCGAGTGCGAAATCGACCGGAGCCGATGTTGTGCTGATTGATACTGCCGGAAGATTGCATAACAAGGTAAACCTCATGAATGAATTGACAAAAATACGCAATGTGATGGGGAAGGTTGTCCCTGGTGCTCCCCACGAAGTGTTGTTGGTACTGGATGGCTCAACGGGGCAGAATGCTTACCAGCAGGCAAAAGAGTTTACAAAAGCAACAGAGGTGACTGCATTGGCGGTAACAAAGCTTGACGGTACAGCAAAGGGAGGGGTGGTGATAGGCATTTCGGACCAATTCGGTATTCCTGTCAAGTTCATCGGTGTGGGAGAGAAGATAGAGGATTTGCAGCTCTTCGACAAAAAGGAGTTTGTTGAGTCGCTGTTCGAATAGGCCAATTCAATGTATATAACAAGAATCATAAGAGAAAAATTTTAAAACAACCCTACCAATGAAGATTTCGTACAACTGGTTAAAAAGATATTTGCAAACAGAAATTCCTGTATCACAGATAGAAGAGATTCTTACTTCAATAGGTCTCGAAGTGGAATCGGTTGAGACAACCGAACAAATCCCAGGAGGACTGGCCGGTGTATTCACCGGGGAGGTTGTGGAGTGTGCCAAACATCCCGGCGCAGACAAACTCAGCCTGACAAAGGTTGATGTTGGCAGCGGGGAGCTTTTGAGCATAGTTTGTGGAGCTCCCAACGTTGCTGCCGGCCAAAAGGTGCTGGTCGCTACTGTGGGTACCACTCTTACCTTTGCCGGTGGAGAGGTGTTAAAGATAAAAAGGTCAAAGATACGGGGAGAAGAGAGTATGGGGATGATTTGTGCCGAGGATGAACTGGGGATAGGAACCTCACACGAGGGGATAATGGTTCTCGCTCCGGATACTCCTATAGGAATCAGTGCCAAGGAGTTTCTTAAGCTGGAAAGCGATACCGTATTCGAGATAGGACTGACCCCTAACCGCATAGATGCTGCTTCACACATAGGTGTTGCCAGGGACCTTAATGCTTACCTTAAGTTCAACGGGATAGGGTGTGAATTTGAAATACCCGGGGTAAATGAATTTGATAACATCCAAAAATCGGAAATAACTAAATCTGCTGACCTTGAGGTGACAGCTAAGGATGGTGCTCCAAAGTACTACGGCATTACAATGGATAATGTGAATGTTGCCCCATCTCCGGAGTGGCTTCAAAACGCATTAAGGTCCATAGGTCTAAGGCCTATCAATAATGTTGTAGATGTGACCAATTTTGTATTGCACGAGACCGGGCATCCTTTGCATGCATTTGATTATGATAAGATTGACGGAGGCAAGGTAGTGGTCAGAAGGGCATTTGAGGGAGAGAAATTTGTAACGCTGGACCAGGCAGAGCGGGTTCTTAGTGCTGAGGATCTTATGATTTGCAACGAAGCCAAACCAATGTGCATTGCAGGAGTTTTCGGAGGAGAGGAATCAGGGGTAACAGCTGCCACAACAAAGGTATTTATTGAGAGTGCCTATTTTAATCCGGTTTCTGTCAGGATGAGTTCAAAGCGCCACAACCTCAAGACCGACGCCTCGTTTCGTTTTGAAAGGGGAGCCGATCCCGATAACGTGGAATTTGCTTTAAAAAGAGCTGCAATATTATTATCACTTCTTTCGGGAGCCAGGGTGTGCGGAGAGATTGTAAGGTTTGATGGCGATATCCCTTCCAAGGCTGTGGCAGAGTTGGATTTCTCCAGGATGGAGAGATTGATTGGTAAGAAGATTGGGGTAGTAAACATAAAAAAATTATTGGAGCTTTTGGATTTTGATATCCTTTCAGTCAACGGGGATGGAGCCAAGGTCTCTGTTCCCCGCTACAGGGTGGATGTTACCCGTGAGTGTGATGTGGTGGAGGATATATTGAGGATTTACGGTTACAACAATATAGAGTTGCCGCAGAGGATGAGTGCATCTCTGACCCCCGGAGTTAAACCCGATCCCGAAAGGATCCGTACTTTGGCCGCCAATCTTTTGGTAGATAACGGATTCTACGAAATGATGAACAACTCTCTGACTAAGAGTGATTATTATTCCAAACTAAAAACTTATCCCGAGGAGAGTCTGGTGAGGTTGCTCAACCCTTTGAGCTCCGATCTTAATGCCATGAGACAGACCTTGCTTCTTAACGGTTTGGAGGTGGTTGCCTATAATGTAAACAGGCAACATACCGAACTCAGGTTGTTTGAATTTGGGAATGTTTATACCTTGGAACAGTCTATTGGTAGTTCTAATGATGCCCAGGAACCGGACAAACTGAAAGCCTACAAGGAGAGTTCCCGTTTATCCATGGTCGTTACAGGGCAGGGCTCCCCTTATTGGAGAGGGAAAAAGGCTCCGGGCAATTATTTCGTGCTCAAAGGGTATGTTGAGGCATTGCTCAAAAGATTCGGTATTGACATCAATGATTTTGAATATGTAGCGGCGCCTGCCGATCTCTTTGAGGAGGGGCTTGCTTTAAAGACAAAAAGCGGCAAGGAGTTGGGATACTTTGGTACTGTCAGGAAGAGCCTTGCAAAACAGTTTGACATCAAGCAGGATGTTTATGCAGCAGAGCTTAGCTGGGAAATGATCCTTACACAGGTCAAAAAGAAAAGGGTTCTCTACAGCGAACTGCCTAAATATCCCTCGGTTACAAGGGATTTGGCTTTGCTTGTAGACGAGGCAGTTACTTACTCACAATTACGCCAGGCCTCTTTTTCTGCCGAAAGGAAACTGCTCAAAAACGTGGTTTTGTTTGATGTTTACAGAGGTGACAAGATACCTGCAGGTAAAAAACAGTATGCCTTGAGCTTTACCCTTCAGGACTTGGGAAATACCCTTACCGATAAGGTTGTAGAGGAAGTTATGTCTAAATTGCTGGATACTTTTTCAAAGAATTTCGGAGCATCATTGAGATAAAAATAATATGGGAGTAATCATGCAGGTTGTGGGAAGGTTCTTCTCTTTGGTGAAATTTTCCCATACCCTCTTTGCCATGCCTTTTGCTCTAATCGGTTTTGTACTGGCATTGACAACCACTGGAAACCCTTTTACACTAAGGCTGTTTTTGTTGGTACTGCTGGCAATGGTATCGGCCAGGAATGCAGCCATGGGGTTCAACCGTTACCTGGACAGGGATATAGATGCCCTTAATCCGAGGACCAGCAGCAGGGAGATACCTGCCGGGATCATATCTGCAAGGAGTGCTCTGGTTTTTGTAATTGCCAATTCCATCGTTTTTCTCCTGTCAGCATTCTTTATAAACCAACTTAGTTTTGTATTATCTTTCCCGGCTTTGGGGGTTTTACTGGGATACAGCTATATGAAGAGAGTCTCTGCACTCAGCCATTATGTGTTGGGGATAGCACTTGCGATTGCTCCTACGGGTGCTTATATTGCAGTGGCAGGCAGTTTTGACATGGCACCGGTTATACTCTCTTTCCTGGTTCTTTTTTGGGTAAGCGGGTTTGATATAATATACTCGCTTGCAGATGCAGGTTTTGACCGGGAGCACTCACTCCATTCGGTCCCGGGAACATTTGGTGTAAAAAATGCCCTGCGGATTTCATCGGCAGGGCATCTGATGGTGCTTCCCTTTTTGGCCTGGTTCTATATATTGGTCAACAGAGTGGCTAATTTGCTGGACTGGATCTATATTTTCGGTGCTGTGGTTTTTTTGATGTTGTTGCTGTGGCAACACCTGATTGTTTCGTCCAGGGACTTAAGCAGGGTAAATGCTGCATTCTTTACCGCTAACGGGGTTGCGTCTGTCTTGTTTGCACTGTTTACCATCGCCGACCTATTGTTCTGACCTGTAAACCGGATATCGGTTGGCATCAGCCTCTATTCCATCCCTTACTTTATCCATGAAGAATTGCAATATGGCCCTTGGGTTTGATGCAAACTCTTTGTCTCCGGCCTTTTTCTTTTCGAACTCTGCCTTTAGTGCTGGATCCTTCTCCATCATTTCACGTCCCTTTACCTCCATGTAGCTGAGGCTGATCCAAAATTCGGTGGGAGGCGCCACATATGAGTTGTAGAATCCCCAGTATACAAGGGATGTGGAGGATTTAGGTTCAAGCATGTGGGCAATCACCCTGATTTTGGGCTGGGCTGTATGGACAACAACATCGCCCTTGAAGCACCTGACGGATTCTGTTTGTTGGCTGTACCCTGTCTCCAGTGTAATGCGACCTTCGTATGGCCTGGGTGACCATTTGGGGTTATGGAAGCGGTATGTTACCAGCTCCATTATGGTGTCTTTTTCCAGCCGGGTATATTTGATTGAATGGATATCCAGGAGTTCTATTGTTTGGAGTTGCTCCCTTGGAATGATATAGGCCTTTGGTATGCTGATTTTATCCTCTTCTTTGTATGAGTGGACATAAGGCATGCTGTAGGTTACAGGGGCTGTGCGGTCGGAATATGTCCACAGGGCACCGCTCATGTCACTGGTTTGGGTCCTGGATCTCCACGCGAGGAAATCTACCATATGGAACTTTGTGGAGTCGTGTATATAATTTAGGGTGAGGGAATCCTTGCGCATATAGGTGCGAGCAGAGAACTCATCGGCTCTGGCTGCGCTTTCCTTGAGGGAGTGGTTGTTTTGCCCGACAATTTCCAGAGAGTGGAGCAGGATCTGGTATGCTGCCTGTACCCTCTCTTTGTAAGGTTTGTAAATATGGTTCTCCACCAATAGTCCCAAACGGTTGTTTGCGTAGGCATATCCGTTGGAGTATTGGGGAGCAAAATTGGAGGGGAGCAAAACAGAGGCAGAGTCCCTGTAGCTGGTGTACTCAAGGTAAGGGAATATGGGATAGCCGGACTCCTCCATCTTTTTGTTGAGCTCTTTTTCGTATATGTTTTTGCTCCAATCGTGCATCGGGGGGGCAAGGTAACCGCACTGGTCCAGGCCGTATGTGCTCACATACTGGAAGTCGGCTCCATTGGTCACATGGATGTCTATGAACAGCTCCGGCATCCATTGATTGTATAGCTTTAGGAGTGCACGGGTCTCCGGGGCATCTGCCTTTATGAAGTCACGGTTCATGTTAAACCTTTGTGCCGTAAACCTGGAACCCACTTCCTGCGGGCCATTTTGATTGATACGGTAGTGAGTCCCGAAATCTTCGTGGCCGTCGGGATTGATTATAGGGATAAACAGGAGTGAAACACTGTCCAGAATGCCGGGATATTTGTTGTAGATGGCTATGTCCCTTATGAGCATCAGCCCTGCATCTTTACCATCGGGTTCCCCTGCATGTATTGCCGCCTCTGCCAGTATCACTGAGCGTCCTTTTTTCCTGATTTTAACGGGATCTGTAAGACCATCCTTATCCAGTATAATAAGCGGAATCTCCCGCCCCTGGGGGGATGTTCCTGCAGAGGCGAAGTTAACTTTGCGGGAGTTTTGGGCCAGCAACCGGCAGTACTCTACAGTTTGGGAGTAACGGGGGGTCCTGTCAAAGTTGTTTTGTTCGTAATAGGTAAGGAACTTTTCCAGTGTGGCGGAATCTTGTCCGGTTCCTTCATAAACACCGGATCCTGTGCATGAGAGTATAGCCGATATGGCTATGAGGGATCCGGATATCAATTTGATTATTCTCATTGGTTATAGTTTAAATTTGGTTACCAAAGATAACAAAAAACGCAAACCCTTATTGAATAAAAGTTTGCGTTTTTAAAAAAGAACTTATTGTAAAGTTCTTGTTATAGTGCGGACTACCTTCCGTACTTCGCAAGGTCACCAAGCTCCTCTTCTATGCGGAGCAACTGGTTGTATTTGGCCATGCGGTCCGAGCGGCTGAGTGAACCTGTTTTGATTTGACCGGAGTTGGTAGCAACAGCGATGTCAGCAATGGTTGAGTCTTCGGTTTCACCTGAGCGGTGGGAAGTAACCGAAGTGTACTTGTTCCTGTGTGCCATTTCAATTGCATCCAAGGTTTCGGTAAGTGTACCAATCTGGTTTACCTTGATGAGGATTGAATTTGCACAGCCGGTGTCGATTCCCTTTTTAAGGAACTGTACGTTGGTTACAAAAAGGTCGTCACCAACAAGTTGTATTTTTGAGCCAAGCTCTTCTGTGAGGAGTTTCCACCCATCCCAGTCTTGCTCATCCATACCGTCTTCGATGGAGTCGATAGGATATTTTGTTGCAAGTTCCTTAAGGAACTCAACCTGTGCTTTGGCATCCCTTTTGGCACCATTGGGTCCTTCAAATTTGGAGTAGTCGTAGATTCCCTCTTTGTAGAACTCACTCGCAGCACAGTCCAGTGCAATTGTAATGTCTTTACCTGGTTCGTATCCGGCTTTTTTGATAGCAGCAATTATTGAGTCCAATGCATCTTCGGTCCCTTTGAGGGCAGGTGCAAAGCCTCCTTCGTCACCAACTGCGGTGCTGAGGCCCCTGTCATGAAAGATTTTCTTTAGGTTGTGGAACACCTCTGCACCCATCCTCAAGGCCTCTTTGAAGCTTGGGGCTCCGACAGGACGGATCATGAATTCCTGGAAAGCTATGGGAGCGTCGGAATGTGAACCTCCGTTGATTATATTCATCATTGGCACTGGAAGTGTTACCGCATTTGTGCCACCAATATAACGGTAAAGAGGAATCTGCAGGTAATCGGCAGCAGCCCTTGCAACAGCCAAGGATACTCCCAACAGTGCATTTGCACCTAATTTTGATTTTGTAGGAGTTCCGTCAAGTTCGAGCAAAAACTTATCTATCTGTGGTTGGTTAAGGGCACTCATTCCCATTATGGCTGGTGCAATAACCTCGTTTACATTTTTCACTGCTTGCAGAACACCTTTGCCCATGTAGCGTGATTTGTCACCATCCCTGAGTTCAAGGGCTTCGTTAACGCCGGTTGATGCTCCTGATGGAACAGCGGCTCTTCCGAAAGCACCCGAAAGGAGTTGCACGTCTACTTCGATTGTTGGATTCCCGCGTGAATCAAGGATCTCACGGGCGTGTACATTACAAATTTCCATAATTGATTGATGTTAGATGTTAATTGATTTTATTACTTGTATCCTGTTACTTCTAGTCTTTGAGCATGTATTCCACAGTGCTTACAACCCTGATGGTTTTTATATGGGGAGTGTTGGCATCCCTGTCCGAGATTGTGAACTGGCCCTGGCTGGCCCTTTTTATTTTACCCAGCTTGCTGTCGGAATCCTTTGCAAACTTTTGGGCAGAAGCCCTTGCGTTTTTGGTGGCTTCTTCTATCATTGCAGGTTTTATGTCGTTGAGAAGGGTATAAAAATATTGTGTCTGGTACTGGTAGTCACCCGCCAGCAAAGCCACCCCGTGAGCAAGCAGTTCGGATTGGCCGGAGGCTATTTCCCTTACGAGGTCCACCTTTTGTGATGTGACCGTGATAATGCTTGTTATATTATATCTGTAGGGTGAAGGCTGGCTTTGGTACCTTTCGGCATTCATGTCAATGATAGAAGGTGCAGAAATGCTGATCTCCTCCTCTTCCAGTCCTTTGGACTTCAAATATGAAATTATTTTTTCGTTTTTGGTGTTGATCTCTTTGTAGAGCATTGTAAGATCGTTACCGATTTCTTTGTAGACAACCGGCCATACAACCTTGTTGGCAGGAACCTCAAGCTCTGCAAGCCCTTTTACATTAACGACCCTGTCGTATGATTTGAAGGATGTTACGGCACTTTTTATGAAAATACCCAGGAATATCAGCCCCAACATAATAAATATACCGGGGAACAACGACTTTTCTGAAACTTTACTTCCCATATTTTTGTTTAAATTTGTAAGCTATTCTTGTACCACGGTGCAAATTTAGCAAAGCTTTTTTATTTTATGTAACCCGATAATAGCAAAATTCAAGCCATGAAACAAAAAATCAATCTACTATCATACCTTGTATTGGTCATGATGTTGACTCTTACTGGTTATGCACAAGATAACACATCGTTACGGATTGTAAGAGGTAAAACAGACACTGTGTTTGCAAGAAGCCATTTTGTCATAGGAGTTGCTGAGCCAGGATCAAATGTATATATCAATGATATACTGGTTAAACAATATTCCACTGGCTCATTTGGAACTGAGCTTATGCTCCAGCATGGAGATAACCCTGTTGTAGTCAGGGTAGTATCCGGAGCAAAAGAGGTTAGCGATAACTTCTCGGTTTTTTACAAACAGGCTCCTGCACCCCAACCAGTGAAAACTACCCACTTCAATTCACCGGTTGTGGTTACGAAAAAAGGGGCTTACCTCAATTCCAGTTCGGGAGCCGACCGGCTTGGCGGGAATAAAATGAACTTCCTTGCAGAGGGCATAGCCCTTGAATTATTGGGAGTGGAGGGAAACCTATACAAAGTGAGGCTTTCAGAAAACAGAACAGCATTTATTCCCAGGCAGTTTGCAGATGTTGCCCCTTTTGGACAGATGCCGGCCACTTCAATTTCAAGTTCATGGAGTGTTACCAACGCCGGTAATGCCGACAGGATCAGGATAGCCTTGGAAAACCGTCAACCCTACCTTATTTACCGCTCGGTTGATCCAAACCAACTTGTCGTAGAATTGCATGGCACATTCAATAATTCCAACTGGATTACCCAGTACAGGAACCTGAATTCAATCGAACATGTACACCTCAACCAGATTGGCTCCGATGTACTCCAGGTTGTAGTGAGCCTAAAAGACAAATACAGTTGGGGATATAGTGTGGATTATGTGGGAAACAGTTTGGAAATCATAGTTAAACACACACCAAAAGTGCTCTACGAACGTTCCAGGAATCCATTGGCAGGCCTTGTAATCGGACTGGATGCCGGCCATGGCGGCCCTGCCAACGGTGCTGTGAGTCCGTCAGGAATCAAGGAAAAGGATCTGAATCTGGACATGGTGCTGGTCCTAAAGGAGATGATTGAGAGAAAAGGAGGAAAGGTCGTTTTGAGCCGGAGCGAAGATATAGATGTTCCGATGCAGCAAAGAGGTGAGATTTTCCGCAATGGAAAGGTGGACCTTATGGTTTCCGTCCACTGCAATGCAGGAGGTAACCCCCTTAGGCCAATGGGAACTAGTACCTATTACAGGCACATAGAGTACAGGCCGTTGGCCAAAACCATACTAAACAGGCTAATGGATCTGGAGGTAGGGGAGTTTGGGTTAGTAGGCAACTTCAACTTCTCAATGAACGCTCCCACCGATTTCCCTACAGTTTTGGTAGAGACATTGTTTATGAGCTCGCTCCCGGACGAGGAGCTCCTGGCTTCGCCCAAATTCAGGAGGGAGATGATGGAAAAGGTTCTCCTTGGGTTGGAAGAGTATATCTCTGAAGTGAGGAAATCCTTGTAATAGATGGAGTTCCGTCTATCATCCAATTACAGGCCAACCGGTGATCAGCCCGAAGCAATTGAGCTGCTATCCCGGTATATGGAGCAAGGTGCAGAAGCTGCAACACTACTTGGTGTAACCGGCTCCGGCAAGACATTTACAATGGCTAACGTGATTGAAAAATTGCAAAGGCCTGCCCTGATACTCAGCCATAACAAGACCCTAGCAGCACAGCTTTACGGCGAATTCCGCTCTTTTTTCCCGGACAATGCTGTTGAATATTTTGTGTCATATTACGATTATTACCAACCGGAGGCCTATTTGCCGGTTACCGATACATATATCGAAAAGGATCTGAGTATAAACGATGAGATAGAAAAACTAAGGTTATCGGCATCGAGCGCTTTGCTCTCCGGAAGGCGGGACGTGATTGTGATTTCCAGTGTCTCTTGTTTGTACGGGATAGGGAATCCCGAGGATTTTCATTCCAATACAATAAAACTTTCGAAGGGAGCAAAAATTTCCCGCAGTAAATTGCTGTATGCTTTGGTGGACAGCCTATACTCAAGAAACGAAAATGAATTTAAAAGGGGAGTATTCAGGGTAAAAGGCGATACGGTGGATATTTACCCTGCTTACTCCGATACAGCAGTCAGGGTTCTATTTTTCGGAGATGAAATTGAGGCAATTTCATTGTTTGACCCGGTATCGGGCAATTTTTCCGGGGAGATGGATGAGGTTGCCATCTATCCTGCAAATATTTTCGTGACCACCAAAGAGAGGATGAAGAGTGCCATTTATCGTATCCAGGACGATCTTACTTCCCAAGTGTCATATTACAAGGAGATAGGAAAGCACCTCGAGGCAAAACGTCTCAGGCAGCGTGTGGAGTATGATTTGGAAATGATCAAGGAGATAGGATATTGCCCTGGAATAGAGAATTATTCACGATATTTTGATGGGAGGGAGCCAGGTATGAGACCATTTTGCCTGATTGATTATTTTCCTGATGATTTCATTACCTTTATTGATGAAAGCCATGTGACCATACCTCAGGTAAGGGCAATGTACGGAGGTGACCGCTCCCGCAAGGAGACACTTATAAATTACGGTTTCCGGCTTCCTGCAGCCGCCGATAACCGTCCTCTCAAATTTGACGAGTTTGAATCGGTCTTGGGACAAAGGATATATGTGAGTGCTACTCCAGCCGAATATGAACTGGCTGCTTCGGAGGGGCTTATAGTGGAGCAGGTGGTGAGGCCTACCGGGCTTTTGGATCCTCCGATTGAGGTCCGTCCAACCAAAGGCCAGATTGACGACCTATTGGAGGAGATCCGTTCCAGAACTGTGAAGGATGAGAGGATTTTAGTCACAACACTTACAAAAAGGATGGCGGAAGAGTTGGATAAATACCTCTCTGCCATAGATGTCAGGTGCCGTTACATCCACTCCGATGTGGATACCCTGGAAAGGGTTGAGATCTTGGAAGATTTTCAGGAGGGGAGGTTTGATGTGCTGATAGGGGTCAATTTGTTGAGGGAGGGACTGGACTTGCCGCAGGTATCATTGGTTGCCATACTGGATGCCGACAAGGAGGGTTTTCTGCGAAGCGAAAGGTCTCTTACACAAACAGCAGGAAGAGCTGCCCGTAACGTGGACGGAAGGGTGATAATGTATGCAGATACAATCACCGGCTCCATGCAGAGGACTATTGACGAAACCGAGAGAAGAAGGAAGAAACAGGAGGAGTACAATACCAGGCACAACATTATTCCCCGCCAGATTGTTAAACAGGTGCGGAACGTACTTGGAAGGGTTAAGGAATATGGTGAACCCGAGCTTGAACAAAATCCACTGCTGATGGACCCGGTGATGGCAAAATTCAATCCCGGCCAGGTAGAGGAGGCAATAAAGGCGGCGAAACTGCAAATGGAAAGCGCGGCTGCCGATCTCGATTTTTTGAGGGCAGCAAAGTTCCGAGATGAGATGAATGCATTGAAAAAACTTGCCAGTAAAATCAAATGATAAACCAAGCAAAACCATTTTCTCCAAAAATGGAGAGGATAATGGAAGCCTCTCCCACCAGGGAGCAAGAGGAGGTGGGGCTCTCTCTGGAGATTGCCAAAAAGGAGCTTTCGTTGCAAACCAGGAGTGATGGCTCTCCTTTCATAAACCATGTGATTGCTGTTTCCGAAATTCTGGTTTTGGAGGTGGGGCTGATGATGCCTGCCGTAGCTGCTTTTTTCCTGCACGAAGCTTCCAGGATTAACAGGGATATCCTGGAGAAAAACAGGAAATACTTTTCGGAAGAGGTGGTTACGATGGCAACCGGACTGAACAAGATATCGGAAATAAAACCAAAGGATACCGGTTTGCAGGCCGAGAACTACCGCAAGCTGATTGTAAGTTATTCTACAGATCCAAGGGTTACCCTTATTAAGTTGGCAGACAGGCTGGAAGTTATGAGAAACCTGGAGTTTTTCACGAAACCGGGACAATTGAAAAAGGCTACGGAGACACAACTTTTGTACGCCCCTCTGGCTCACCAGCTTGGGTTGTACAATATAAAGAGCGAAATGGAGGATTTGTCGTTCCGGTACACCGACCCCGAAAATTACAGGCTGATAGCCAATAAGCTTAAGGCTGGGGAACAGGAGCGTAAAAGGTTGACTGACCTCTTCGTCAGACCAATAGAGATGGACCTTAAAAAGGCACATGTAAAATACCAGCTAAAGAGCCGGACAAAGACTGCCTACTCCATATACCGCAAGATGCAAAAACAGCAGATACCGTTTGAAGCTGTTGCGGACCTCTTTGCAATCAGGATTATAGTTGATTCCCAGCCGGAGAGGGAAAAAGAGCTGTGCTGGAAGGTCTACTCCATTGTGACCAGTAACTATACTCCCGATACCAAGAGGTTACGGGACTGGATTACCGTGCCTAAGGAGAACGGCTACGAATCTTTACATACAACGGTGGATACCAAGGACGGCCATACTGTTGAGGTCCAGATCAGAAGTGTGAGGATGGATGATATTGCCGAGAATGGTTATGCTGCCCACTGGGCATACAAAGGGGTAAAAAGCGAGCAGGGACTCTCTGCATGGCTCGGAGGTGTGAAGGAGCTACTCGAAAAGGGTGATGTTTCCAAGGCGCACAAGGAGGTGGAGCTCTCTTTGGGAGAGATATTTGTTTTCACACCAAACGGAGATCTCAGGAGGTTGCCTGCCGGGGCTTCGGTTTTGGATTTTGCCTTTGACATCCATACAAACCTGGGGCAAAAGTGTACGGGTGCTAAGATTAACGGAAAAACTGCATCTATTCGTGAGACGCTCAAGACCGGCGATGTTGTAGAGGTGATGAGTACCCGTTCACAAAAACCAACAATGGACTGGCTCAACTATGTGGTTACATCCAAGGCAAGGGCAAAAATTAAGCAGAAGATCAAGGAAGAGGAGGTCAAAAGGGCCCAGGAGGGACGGGAGATCCTGGAGAGGAGGGTCAATAACTGGAAGTATATTTTTAACGACGACCTGGTGACCTATCTGCTTAAGTGCTACAAGTTTAAAATGTCTAGTGAACTTTACTCTGCAATTGCGAGAGAGCAGATAGATTTGCCGGCAATCAAGGGTTTGCTTGCCGACAGGGAGAGTGCTGCCGGTCCGGAGTCCAGGGAAAGTGCCGGTTTTGTAGTTCCTAAACCAGTAAAACTTATCCAGACAGGTGATTCCGATTATCTGATTATTGATGAGAAAGTTAATAATGTAGGATTCCGGTTGGCCAAATGCTGCAATCCAATATTGGGTGACGATGTGTTTGGATTTGTGACAATAAGGGAGGGTATCAAAATTCACAGGATGGGGTGTCCCAATGCAGCAAGGCTCATAGAAAACTATCCATACAGAATACAAAAGGTAAAATGGAAAGAGAATGTGCAGGGCAACCACTTCCAGGCATCGATCAAAATCAGTGGATACGGGGAAGCTGCCGGAGCACAGCAAATAATGGAGATAATCAATTCTCTCGGGATTTCGTTAAGGAATTTTTCAATTTCTGAAACCAAAGGTAAGCTGGAGGCCAAAATGCAAGTGGCGGTATCCAATAACCAACAGTTGGACAAATTGATGTTTAATCTACGAAAACTCAAAGGGGTAAAATCTGTAAATAGGATTGCAAATGTCTGAAAACATAGTTGTTAAAGGAGCAAGGCTCAATAATCTGAAAAACCTTGATATTGAGATTCCACGTGATAAGATGGTGGTGATCACGGGGATTTCGGGTTCGGGTAAGTCGACACTTGCTTTTGATACCATATTTGCCGAAGGTCAGAGGAGGTTTGTGGAGAGCCTTTCATCTTTTGCACGTCAGTTCCTGGGCAGGATGACAAAACCGGACGCCGATGAAATTTCGGGAATTCCTCCTGCAATAGCCATTGAGCAAAAGGTAAATACACGCAACCCACGTTCTACTGTAGGTTCTACTACTGAGATATATGAGTATTTGCGGTTGCTCTATGCAAGGATAGGCAAAACAATTTCACCGGTTTCGGGAGAGGAGGTAAGAAAGGATTCGGTTGCAGATATAATCGGTTATGCCCTCTCTTCTCCGGCAGAATCGGTAATTTTTATCTTGGCTCCAATCTCCTGGGATAAAGAAGATAAACGTACCGAGACACTGCTGGCACTCAGGGAAGATGGTTTTTCGCGTTTATGGTATGATGGTAAGATTGAAAAGATTGATGATTTCATGTCGGGTGGAACCTTTACGGATTTACCTCTCTATCTTTTGGTTGACAGGGTTGTCAATAATCATGATGAGGAGAACGAATCGCGATTGTACGACTCCGTAGGAACTGCTTTTGCAGTGGGCAGGGGCAGTGGAGCACAGAGGGAGTCTGTCACGGTTGTCATCAACAATGTCAATGGTTACACGACAAAAAGTTTTTCTGCCCTTTTTGAAAGGGACGGGATAATTTTTGAGGAGCCTGCAGAATACTTGTTCAGTTACAACAACCCTTTGGGTGCGTGTCCAAGTTGCTCGGGATATGGTAAGGTGATAGGCATTGACGAGACCCTTGTGATACCAAACCCTAACCTTTCGGTTTATGAAGAGGCAGTTGCATGCTGGAAAGGTGAAGTAATGAACCATTATTACAACGAACTTATATCCTCATCCCATAAATTTGGGTTTCCGATACACAAACCATACAAGGATCTTAACCAAGAACAAAAAAGGGTCCTATGGAAAGGCAATGAGTTTTTCACGGGTATAGACGGGTTCTTCAAGTGGGTGGAGGAGAATAAATTCAAAATCCAGTACCGCTATATGTTGAGTCGCTACTCGGGAAAGACAACTTGTCCCGAATGTGAGGGGAAACGCTTGAGAAAGGAGGCTTTGTACGTAAAGGTCAATGGCAAGGATATTGCTGAGTTGATGGATATGAGTATAGAAAACCTTTACAGGTTTTTCATGGATTTTGCTCCAGATGGCCACCAAGAGAGGGTTGCCGGACGCATCCTCAAAGAGATTCGTACCCGGTTATCATTGTTAGTCGATGTAGGCCTACCGTACCTGACTCTCAACCGACCCTCCAGGACACTGAGCGGAGGTGAAAGTCAAAGGATAAACCTTGTAAGTTCAATAGGGAGTAGTCTTGTCGGTTCGCTTTATATACTGGACGAACCCAGCATAGGACTCCACCCGAGGGATACAGCCCGCCTGATTGCTGTTTTGAAACAGCTGAGGGACCTTGGGAATACTGTTTTGATAGTTGAACACGACGAGGAGATCATGAGGGCAGCCGACATGATCATTGATATCGGACCATTGGCCGGAAGCTATGGCGGAGAGGTTGTCTTTTCGGGGACTCCGGACGAGATGTACTCCCGGGAAAATGAGGGCAAAAGCCTGACCATCGATTACCTGAAAGGGAGCAAAACAATACCTCTGCCCGCTTACCGTCGGGAGTGCTCCGGGTTTATTGAGGTCAGAGGTGCATCCGAAAACAATCTCAAGGATATCAATGTGAAGTTTCCTTTAAAAGTATTTACCGCAGTTACAGGGGTAAGCGGCTCGGGGAAATCCACATTGGTTAGGGAAATACTATACCCAGCCATAAACCGTATGATCAATCAGTTTGGAGAAAAACCGGGACTCCACAAAGAGTTGTCGGGAGATATTTCCAAGATAACCTCTGTTGAGTATGTGGACCAAAATCCGATAGGAAAATCCACAAGGTCCAATCCCGCAACCTATCTAAAGATATACGACGAAATCCGGAGACTCTTCTCGGAACAGCCATATGCAAAGGCAAACAAATACGGACACTCTCATTTTTCATTCAATATTGACGGAGGGAGGTGTCCTGAGTGCGAAGGGGAGGGGGTAATCAAGATAGAGATGCAATTCATGGCCGATGTGAAAATGGTTTGTGAATCCTGCGGAGGCAAAAGGTTCAAGCCAGATATCCTGGAGGTACGGTACAAAGGAAAGAATATCAACGATGTGCTCAATATGAGAGTAGACGAAGCAATCGAATTTTTCTCTGCCCAAAAAGAGGCTGCTGCAAAGAGGATTGCAGATAAGTTACAACCTTTGAAGGCTGTAGGTCTCTCATATGTGCAACTGGGACAAAGCAGCAGCACACTTTCGGGGGGTGAGAGCCAGAGGGTAAAGCTCGCTTATTTCCTGGCAAAGGAGAGTAGTAACGACTCCATACTCTTTATCTTTGACGAACCTACGACCGGTCTCCATTTCCATGATATCAATAAGCTTATGGACTCCCTTAATGCCTTGATTTCAAAAGGACATACAGTGATTGTTGTGGAACACAACATGGATGTTGTCAAATGTGCTGACTGGGTAGTGGACCTGGGGCCTGAGGGTGGGGAAAAAGGGGGTGAACTGTTGTTTGCCGGCAGACCGGAGGATTTATTGCTGACTGAAGAAAGTTACACAGCCAAAGCCTTGGCTCCCTATTTTGCAAAATCTTCTATCAGATGATAGATGAGCTTTATCCTGTTGATGAATACGGGATAATTTATAAAATAGTGTTCATCGGTTGGTTTGTATGTGTGCATATGGATGCCCGATGTAAACATGATAGAAGGAATCCCTTTTTGAGAGAGGTTGAACTGGTCCGATGTCTTAAAGAAAATTTCATAAAAAGCATTGCTTCCGTAAAACGTGTGGTCTATGTCCATTCCAAGGTTGTAGAAACCATTGTTTATGTTTAGCTTCCTTTTAATGTCACTCCTGATTCTTTTGTCTGCTACGTACAGGATATAGTTTTCGTTATTCCCGGGAGGGGCGAAGGTGCAACCCAACTGGTCCAGGTTGATATTCATTATTATATCCGAAACAGGGACTTTAAGGTGTTTTGCAAAATATTCCGAACCAGCAAGGCTGCTCTCTTTGGCATCGAAAAGGGCAAAAACAATATTAATCCTGGGCCCCTCCCTTTGCTGCCTCATGTTTGAAAACCACTCTGCAATGGTAAGGAGTGCAGTTACGCCTGAGGCATTGTCATCGGCACCGTTGTAGATTCGACCGCCAAGTATCCCTAAGTGGTCATAATGGGCAGATATTATAATGTATTTTGGCGAGTAGTAGATGGAGGGAAGTACCCCAACTACGTTTCGCCCTATGGTTTCTCCTCCCTGCACGGGAAAGCTTTGGGTGAAGGTGCTGCTGTAAAAAGGAATCATCCCAAGGGAAGAGAGTTTGTCCCTCAGGAAAGAAGAGACTATCATATTGCCAGGCGTGCCGGTAAGACGCCCCTTGGTCAGGTCATCCGAAACAAAGGAGAGGGTGCTCTTGATTTTTTGTGTATCGGGGATGGCGACGTATCGTGCATTTTGACCGTCGCTTATGTTTGCCCTTGCAGGGGCTGCAGACATCAATAAAACAATCGCGGCGCAAATCGGTAAAAACATCTATATTTTTTTATATTTGCCAAAAATAGTGGTTTTCGTAACAATAATGAAAAAGAAAAAAAGTTTTTTAAAATACATAAAAATCCTCTTAATATACATACCACTTGCTTTCGTACTGGTATCTATCTTTTGGATTACACTACACAAGTGGGTCCCTGTATATGTTACTCCTCTGATGGTCAAGCGTTCTGTCGAATTTGCCGGAGATGATTCCTTTAAAACCAAAAAGAAATGGGTCTCTTTGGATGAAATCTCCAAATCCATGGTTATGGCAGTTATCGCTTCGGAAGATAACCGTTTTGACCAACATAACGGTTTTGACTGGATTGAGATTGACAAAGCATTAGAGGCGGGCAAAAAGGGCAAACGGCTCAGAGGAGCCAGCACCATTACTCAGCAGACAGCAAAGAATGTATTTCTCCTCCCTTCCCGATCCTGGATCCGCAAGGGACTGGAGGCATGGTTCACCTTGGGGGTGGAGCTTATTTGGGGAAAGGAGAGGATTATGGAAGTTTACCTTAATGTTGCCGAAATGGGAAAAGGTGTTTATGGAGCCGAAGCTGCAGCAAGGCATCATTTTGGCAAGAGTGCCAAAAGGCTGACAGCCCATGAAAGTGCCCTGATTGCGGCTACCCTGCCCAATCCTTTAAAAAGAAGTGCTTCCAGGCCTGGTCCTTACGTGCAGTCCAGGGCTGTACAGATATTGGCCCTCATGTACAAAGTACCCCGCCCGGATTGGCTGGATAAATTAAAGTAGATTAATAATTTAAGGAATATGTTTTTTATTGCTAAAGGTAAAAGGTTTTTGACCCTTATGCTGCTCATTTTTGTGTGGAGTGCGTTGGTTGGACAGTACGATAAGGAGCAGTTTTTTTTAAGGGGGAGACAAGCCCTGATAGATGGCAAATATGCTCAGGCCATAGAGCACTTTAACCTATTGGCAAGGATTGACACAACCCTCCACGAAGCTTTTTTTTTCCGGGGTATAGCAAAGTATAACCTTGGGGATTTTTACGGAGCACAAACAGATTTTGACCGGACAATCTCCCTGAACCCCCTATATACCTTGGCATACCACTACAGGGCAATCACCCACAGCAGGATTGGCAAATACGATCTGGCCCTCAAAGACCTTGAGGAGGCGGTGGATTTGCGTCCTGGTTATACAGGCCTGTACTTCAGCCGGGGGGTAACCTATTTTTTATCGCAGCAGTTCGAATTGGCTGTGGAGGATTTTACCAGGTTTTTGCGCAGGGAGCCCAAAGAGGCTGATGCATACCTGAACCGTGGTGCCAGCTATCTCTTCCTGGGAGACACCCTAAAGGCAATAGAAGATTACAATACAGCAATCTCCCTCAACCGTACCGAACCGGAAGGATACGTCCGACGTTCCAGGATATATATAATGCAGGAGAAGTATGATTTGGCAATCGAAGACTTGAACAATGCAATCAAGCTTGATTCTACCAACACTTTTGCAATTTTCAACAGGGCTTTGGTACGTTATGACCAAAAAGAGATAAACGGAGCACTTGAGGATCTGGAAACAGTGCTTAAGCTTGATCCGGGAAATGCCCTTACTTTGTACAACAGGGCTTTGATCCGCTCCCAGATAGGTGACTACAACAATGCTATAGATGATTACGACAGGGTTATCTCCATCAATCCCAACAATGTGCTTGCTTATTACAACCGGGCTGCTGTCTTTATCCAGCTTGGCAGGTACAGGGATGCCATGGATGATTACTCCCAGGCCATCAATCTTTATCCGGATTTTGCAAACGCATATCTCAACAGATCATATGTAAAAAACCAGCTGGGACAATTCAACTCTGCAAGGGCCGACTACCAGACAGCACAAGAGAAGGTGAGGGAATACCGTACCCGTAAATCGGATTCGACTGACTTTTCTTTGCTCTCGGATACAACCCGCAAGTTCGACAATCTGCTGGCTCTGGATGCTGATTTTGCCAAAAGGGACTTTAACAACGAGTTGTTACAATACAGAGATGTTGATATTAGGCTCAAACCTCTATACAAGTTCAGACCTGCAATGGAGCAGTCTCAATACCTTGCTCTTGACAAAAGGTTCCGGGATTCCTCAATAGACAATTTTGTAAGTGAATTTGACTTTCCCGTTGAGTTGAGTTCAGCCGGTTACAGTTTGCCGGCAGAGGTTGCACGAGTATATCTCAAAAGTGCCGACTCTTTACTGCATCACGGTAAGGATGCAAAAACCCTGTTTTCCAAGGCCATCCTGGAGACCGGCAACAAACAGTTCAACACAGCACTGGAGTGCTACAACCAGGCCATCTCCATCGAACCTGACCAGACATTCTTTTACATAAACAGAGGAGCTCTCCAATCCGAAATGATTGATTTCATCTCGTCAATTGAGAGCAATGTGCAGGTACTTACCCTGGACAACACTGGAGCAACCAGGGCAAAAGTCAGGGATAACCAGACCCAAAATTACGACTACACAGCTGCTATACACGACATGAAACGTGCTGCAGGCCTTTCTCCCGGGATTCCATTCATTTTCTACAACCTGGGTAACCTGTACTGTCTATCTAATGACCTGCCTGAGGCGATTGTGCAATATTCTAAGGCCATTGAGTTGCACCCAAACCTTGCTGAGGCCTATTACAACAGGGGTTTGGTGCACATTTACCTTAGGGATAGTGAAAAGGGATGCCTGGATATGAGTAAGGCCGGGGAGTTGGGAATAGAAGATGCCTACAGTGTCATAAAGAAGTACTGTATAAAAGAGAATGATTAGGGGAAAATTATCTCTGCTATTTCCTGAGCCTGGATGTGGACCTCACCATTGCCTCGTCCCGGGCAATGTATCGTAGTGCTGTAAATACAAGTATTGCTGACACAACAGGGAAAACAGCACTGATTGTAAATACGCTCCCCTCTGGCCTGACTACGAACATCCAAATGATGAACCCCTGTAGTCCCAATAAGATCAGAGAGTTGAGAGTACACATGCGAATCTGTACCATCCTGTGTCTATAGAGGAAAATTGTAAAAAAGGAGATCAGGAAGGTGACGACGATCATGATCATCAGGGTTATTATGTCGGTGTACTTCACACTCTCGTTCACGGAGAAAGCCATTCTTGAAAACAACATTGAAAATTGCAGCCCGGATGCTGCCAGCAAGAAGAGAGTCTGTATTCTTTGTATCATATATGGATTGATTTTTGCACAAAAGTATAAAACAAATGGCTATTTTTGTAATTTAAAGGCAGATTATATGAATGCAATAGCATCTTCGGAATTAATAATAAACAGTGACGGTTCGGTTTTCCACCTGCATATGACACCATCCCAACTGGCCGACAGGGTTATTCTTGTGGGGGATCCTGGAAGGGTAGCGCTCGTCTCCTCTTTTTTTGAATCCATAGAGTGTCAAAATGCCTCGAGGGAATTTGTCTCTGCGACAGGATCCTTCAAAGGCAAAAGGATAACAGTGCTCTCGACAGGGATAGGTACCGACAATATTGACATTGTTCTCAACGAACTGGATGCCCTGGCCAATATTGATTTTGAAACCCGTACTCCTCGCAGCGAACATAAGAGGTTAAGAATACTAAGGATAGGGACCTCGGGCGCAATCCAGCCGGATATACCACTGGGCTCTTTTGTCCTCTCCCATATTTCCGTAGGTTGTGACGGTTTACTGAATTGGTACGCCGGTCGTGAAAAGGTCACAATAAAAGAGATGGAGGACTCTTTTATGAAACACACAGGCTGGTTGCCTCAGTTGCCATGGCCCTATTTTGCCTCGGCAAGTCCGGGACTGATCGATGATTTCAAGGATTTCACAATACCTGGAGTTACTATCTCGGCATCGGGGTTTTATGCACCGCAGGGACGGGTTTTAAGACTCCCTCTCTCTATGCCGGACATGATGGAAAAGTTTGAGTCCTTTAAATACGGGGATTACAGGATAACCAATTTTGAGATGGAGGGGTCTGCTATTGCAGGACTTTCTGCCCATCTGGGTCATGACGCTGCTACTGTTTGCTGCATCATTGCAAACCGGCACTTGCACGAAAGCCAACCTGATTACAAACCGTTTGTCAAAAGATTGATAGAACTATCACTAGAAAGGATATGAGACCGGACTCAGAGCTATTATCACTGATTTACCTGATGGAAGATCCCGATCCAGTGATTCGTGATGCTGTGAGGGAAAGGCTGGTTGAGAGAGGGGAAGATGCTGTGGAACAGATTGAAAGATTTGTTCTGCCTCAAATGGAGGAGGAGCGAAAGGAGAAGTATTTTCTTTTGCTGGATGAGATCAGGGCTGATATTGCAATTGATCAACTATCTCTTCTGTTGAAAGACCCCCAGCCAAAGCTGGATAAAGCACTCTACCTGATTACCCGGGTTGCAGACACCTCTGCAGTGGAGATCATCTATTTCAGTACCCTGGAGAACCTTATGGATGAGATATCGCTCGAAATATCTGAGGATAAAACACCGGTGGAAAACATCGGGATTTTCAATTTCCTGTTTTTCAAAAGATTTGGTTTCAGGCATACCGACACCAAAATGCAAAGGCCCGAGGCTGCTTTGCTGGACAGGGTATTGCTTTCCAGGGGAGGCAATCCTGTCACAGTTACCCTTGCTTTTTTCCTGCTTGCCGGGTTGACAGGTCTGCCCGTGTATCCGTTGTGTTTTCCCGGAGGTTTTGTTCCCGTCTACCTGGACCAACAGGGGAACATTCTTTTTTATTTGAATATTTTCAAACAAGGGACAATTTTTGCCGAAGATACCCTCAGGCAGTTTTTTGAAGAGATAGGCATGACATATAATCCCGAAAATCTCAGGATAGAAGAGGAGAGGGCGTTATTGTCAATATATGCCGAACTTCTCTCGTTTGTGTATAAAAACAACGGTGACGAAGTTGTGGGGCGCAGGATTGACAGGGTCATAGAGCTCTTGGGAGGGAGGAAGTATTTGTGAAAAAACCTCTATAATCCCGGAAGATCACAGAGGTCAGAAGTTAAGTAATAGGTTAAGTAATGACTAACAGTAGACAAATATAATAATATTTTTTAATTATTGAACACAAATATCTTTATTGCAAAAACTTTATGGAAAAAGCAAACGGGGAAAAAGGGCCTTACCGGAGGCAGCTCCCTGATTGCCGGAATTTCTGTTGCCGTGAGTATAATGGTGATGTTCCTTTCCATTGTGATTTCGGATGGGTTTAAAAAAGAGATTAAAGACAAGGCTTCGGGGTTTTCCGGAGAGATACTCCTGCACAGCCCGGGAGTGGACATCACAACATCAATCTACCCGGTCAGTGCAACACCTTCCTTCCTGGACTCCCTTAAGTCGATGGGCAGTGTAAAGGCTGTCCAACCTTATGTCTACCGCTCTGCAATTATAAAAAAGGAGGATGCAATACAGGGTGTTTTAATCAAGGGAGTAGATTCCACTTTTGACTGGAGCTTTTTTGGTGGTGCTTTGCACGAGGGGCGTTTGCCTTGTATTACAACTAATGAAGGGGAGCCGGAGATCCTGATGTCAAAAAGATTGTCTGAGATGCTGGGTTTTGCTGTAGGGGATGGGATTCTTGTATATTTTGTTGACAATTCGGTTAAGGTTAGGAGGTTTTTGCTTACTGGTATCTACAACGCCCAATTGGAGGATATAGACAAGACGCTGCTTTTGACTGATGCCGGTTCATTGCAAAAAGTGAATGGTTGGAGCAAGGACGATGTGTCGGGTTTGGAAATCCGGTTGTGGAACGGGAACGAAATAAGGAAAAGTGCTCTCGAAATCGAACGGTTGACACTGAACGCCCCACAGGACGAATCCTATTTTGTAACAAGTGTGGATGAATTGTTCCCGCATCTTTTTGATTGGCTCAAACTTTTGGATTTTAATGTGTTGATTATAATGCTACTGATGATATCAGTAGCCGGGTTCAATATGGTTTCGGGACTTTTGATCCTTTTGTTTGAAAAGATTTCTATGATAGGCCTTTTAAAGGCTCTTGGAATGAGAGATACATCTATACACAAGATATTCCTAACCAGGGCTTTCTACCTTGTAATTTCGGGAATGGCAGTTGGAAACCTTCTGGGGTTTGTGCTTGCATATATTCAATTCCAATTCAAAACCATACCGTTGGATCCGGTTAATTACTTTGTGGCTTATGTTCCGGTATACTTTAACTGGACAAAGCTTATCCTGCTAAACGTGTTATCAGTTTTGATGATTACACTTTTGTTGATGATCCCATCCTTTTTCATCTCCAGGGTAAGCCCCGAAAAAACCCTCAGGGTAAAGTAAGATTACTTTTTCACCAACATTTTGTAGTTTTCGTAACGGTTGAGTATTTCGTCCACGAAATTGATTGTTTCGGTACCTTTGAATTTACCGTGGCGCAGCAACTCCTCAGGAAGTTCTCCATGGATGCTCATATATGGAATAACCTGTTTAAGGCTGTCCCATTCAAACCTGTTGATTTTTTTATAGTCGGCAGCCCTGCGGATATCCTCGACCCTTCCCTCTCCGGCGTTATAGGCGGCAAGGATGAACTTTACCCGGTTTACCGAGTCAATCTCATGTGAATTATAAAGGGAGATAAGCCTTTTTATAAAAAGTGTTCCAGCTTTGATGTTCTGTTCGGGATCGTATAGATCTACTATATCGAACTTCTTTGCAGTAGAGGGTAAAATCTGCATAAGCCCATGGGCATCCCTGCCCGATTTTGCACTAATCCGGAATTTGCTCTCCTGGTAAATGAGGGATGCAAGCAGCCTCCAGTCCCATCCAATAGAACGGGCATATTGTTTGATTATCTGATCATAGGGAGAGAGTACAGATACAGGACCGTTTGTGAAAGTATTGCGTCGGTACATCCTGTAGTATTTGTTTTGCATATTCCGGAATTCCCTTGTATGGCTATAGTAGCCAAACCAGTAATTCATGCTTTGGAGCATGTTGTAATTCTCTTTTTTAACAACCCATACATGTTCCTTGTCATTCAGATAGAGGCTGGAAATTACTTTATCGGCGTATTGGTCAGGAATGGAGTCTCCGGCAGCGTCTACGACAAGAATATCAGTTGTTCCGTCCATCAGGCTTTTCCAATGGTCCTTTTCTTGAGATGGTGCAATCTTGATATTGCATTTTTGATGTTTGGCAAAGCGGTTAAGGAGGTCAAAGTGGAATCCCACGGGGTGTCCCTGGCTGAGATAAATGCCTCCGTTAATATTTACCATTGCACTTAACTCTTTTCCTTCTAGGAAAAAGTCGATCTTCTCACCGTTGTGACCCTCATCCGAAGAGGAGAGTACAGGATGGATCAGGATAAAGGAAAGGGCTAAGATTGTTTTGATGATTGGCCTCATAGGCTAGTGTTATTTTACGTAAAATGGCCAGTGAATCCCGATTTTAAGGGCTGTCTGTGGCCTGATGTAATGGTGTGCCGAGAAATAATCGCCGTCGGGCCAACCTTGGGCTGCATTTAGGTATTTGACAAAAATGCTTGCTCTTTTCCATTGCAAGTTTACAAAAGCATCAATATATGGATAGTTGCCTATCTGCCTGTCGTTTTGATTGTGGAAAAGTCCAAGAGCCGGGCTGTATGCCGGTGCGAACCATGGTGTGTTAAAGCTGACATCAGCCCCAAGTTGCGCAGTAAGGACGTTTTTTACCAACTCAAACTGCATGTAGTATTTGAGGTTGGCACTTATCTCGGGAAGCGGAATGACCTCCTTGTTTGAGCTCATCTGAAAAAGTACCCTGTTGTCCAGGTGTAGAAAACCAAATTTGAAGTTTTTCTGAATAAAGGCCGACATTATGGTCACAATGTCCGGGTGTTGGGCTGCCAGGCCTTGGATTCCGTAGTATACAGGATTATTGATTATTGCATATCCTGCAAAAATTGAGAGTTTGTACTTTGGAATTTCCAAGCTCCCTTCGAGTTTAGTTTCGGTTATGTTGCCGAATTCATTATCCCACATGTAGTGGTTTGAATAATAGTTGCTGCCTAGCCAACCGGGTGTTCGGTTGTCTATTCTGACAGCAGCAGTCAGGTGGATTCCGTCCTCCACCGGATAGAGGGAAAACCTTATCCTGCCGTCAACAGAGAGATTGCCGGAGTAATAGCCCGAAAGGTCGTAACGGGCATTTGCATCCCATTCCATATAGTTGCGGAATCTCCCCAGTGCCCCAAAATAGAGGAAAATATTGTTGTGGCTTTGCTGAGACCTTCCTTGGGTATAAAACTCAGGCCTGAAGTTGTAGATTGTCATCAGTTGATGGCCTATCCCTCCGTCAAGCTTTGAGATCACTGCATCTTTTGCCCACGGCTGTATACGAATAAAGGCTTTGTTTTCCAGAGAGCTTACCCTCAAAGAGTCAAAAGTAGAGGTGGGAGAAAACAGGAACATGTTGTTATACAAAGCTCTGCCTGCCGAATCTGTCTGATCTATGTTGTCGGTGTATTTTTTTGTATAGGTTGAGTACTCGAAACTATGTCCAAAATAGGTCATGGTTCCCTCCCCGTATGCCAATGTGTCGTTCTTTGACCATCTCACAGGAATCCCGTAAGAGTGGGTTAGAAACAGAGTGTTCCTCTTAAGGTGATTGTCGGCCTCTTTCAATCGGTATTCAAGGTCCTTAGAGTCTTCTGTAGTTGTGTCTATCACCATTCTGTCGTCCAGGACCCCACCGTTCTCTTCCCTCTTTATACCTTGGAAAATGTAACCTCCATGCAGGATATACCTTTTTCCAAGATAGTTTGCTGTCATGGTTACTGTGCGGTTGTCAGTGGCTTCCCTGGGCAGAAGGCCTGCAGCACCGAATCTTTTATAGGTGAAGTTAAGGTTGAAGGATGGGGAGAGGTTTTGGGTATGCATTATCTTAAGGTTGCTCTCTTCTTTATCCCTGTTTGCAAACAGGGTTCCCCAAAAAGCCATCTCGGTGTATGGTGTCTTTGTGTTGTAAAACGGAAGATTTTCCTTTGTGTTGCTATATACAAGGTATGGTTCAAATGGTTCGAAAAGGTCCAGTCTCTCCCTTTTAAAGTAGTTGTGAGTCTGGGCTGCCGAACCTGAAATCCCGAGGTATGTAGCTCCAACATCTTTTTTCATGAAAGGATATACCTGGAAATTTTCATTGAAGGTAGTGTCCGGATTGAGCATACGGATGTTGTTGAAGCGGCTGTCATGGCTCCATGTTATCAACCTCCTGTATTTAAGCGAATCGGGAATTATATAAGTGTTTAGGATACGAGGCTCCGACCATCTTAGCGTGTCCCTTGCCCCCTTGGCACTATCCCTTTTTTCCCTTTTCTGTTGTTTTTCCACGAATTTCTTCTCTTTTGCAATTGCCCGAAGCTCTTTGGCAGATAGTGCCGAAGAGTCAATCAAGAGCTTTTGTAATGAGTCATTGACCTGCAGCAAAGTGTCTTTATAAGGGACAGTGTCCGATAAGATCTTGTAATTGGCAGATAATATGCTAGGTATGTATAAGAGCATCACGATTGTAAAAACCGTAATGCTCCATTTGTGTTTAACTATTTCCTGCATACTACTGCACATAACAAGCTGCAAACTTACAAAAAATATTCCAAACTGTTATCTGTAATTGTAATATGCAGATTATCAGATATTAAATTCCTGCAACCCGTTTCTTGTATTCATCGATGCAAGCATCAAGGCGTTGGTGTGCGGTTGTATCTCCGGGAACGTTGTGGGACGGATGGATGTAGAGTTTGACACCTCTGTCGGCAAGTATCTCGGCAACGGTTGTAACTGTCATCCAGACCAGGGTGATGAATGCCAAGGTAGAAACGGGACCTACTTTGTCATAATGGTTCTTGAGGGGTACGCTGGCGTCAACCAGTGGCGCACATGAATCCACGACAATATCTGCCAGTTCAAACAAAGTCTTGCCGCAGGAGTGACGGCTTTTTTTGTCGACAGATTCCGATGCAGACCCGAATACAATGACCTTCATCCCTGCCTCTTTGGCTTTTAGTGCAACATCAATGTTCACGTTGTTGATGCCTGTGTGCGAAAAGATCCACATGGTGTCTTCGCTGCTAAAGTTATAGGATTTCATGATTGCCTCTCCGTAGCCTTCAGCCCTTTCGAGGAAAAGGAACTGGTGGATTCCCATCTCTCCGGTAATGCGGGTAAAAAAGGTAAGTGGAAGCTCCACTATAGGATGGAAACCAACAAAACCCCCTATCCTGGGGTACATCTCCTCAACCGGTATTGTTGCATGGCCACATCCAAAGGTGTGTACCCATCTGCCCTTTTCTATTGAATCAGCCATTACTGCAGCTGCTTTCTTTATGTTTTCCAGCTGACTCTCTTCAATTTTTGACATCACCTCACGGGCGTTTTTTAACCATTCTAATGCTAACATATTATTTTGTTTTTTTAAAAGATAAACTCAAAGAGTAAAGTATGATTATTGCAATTGTACAACTTATTACAATGTAGTGGAAATTGACAAGAGATACCATTCCGACCAAAAGGTTGAGCAGAGTGTTTCCTGTAAGTGCAATTACCAGGGCAATACTGAATGCGGTTCCCGACATCTCCTTGTATTTCTCTCCAACCTCACCCAGTATGACCGGAAATGTAGATGCAAAACCCAGTCCAAGCATGAATGTTCCAGGGATAATCAATACGGGGTTTCCGGAATAGGTGAGTATAATCATTCCGGAAGCAGAGATGATCATACTTACAAGCAACGTAATATACTTTGAAACAAACCTTAACAAAAATCCCAACACCACACGTCCGGTTCCTACTCCCAGTATGATTGCAGTAAGGCCGTACATGGCCATATTCCTTTCTACTCCGGAAATACCTTCCAGATAGGCAGGTATCCAGTTGTTGCTGATACCTTCAAGACCGCTTTGGAAGAAGAGTACAAAACTGAGTACAATCAAAAAAGGCTCTTTGAGGAGGGAAGCCATCTTTGATATTGGTATTCCCTGTTTGAACTTGGCCTCCGGGAATTGTACCAAAAGGTAAAATATGACCGGCAATAAAACCAAAGCTCCTGCCGATGAAACAATTGTGACATAGGTAGTGCTTTTTGAAAGGGTTGCAAAAAGCAACGGGATAGCAATTGCCCCTACTGTATAGAATAATCCCAGTATACTCAGGTTGGAGGCTCTGGATTTATCGTCGGAGATATCCGAAACCAAAGCGTTGGTAAGTCCGTTAAGTGTGCCTCCCCCAAATCCTATCAGGAAAATTGCAAAACGGGCCATTTGGGCTGTATTGCAAAATGCCAGTAATTCCAACCCTGCCATGGTAACCAGACTAGCTGTTATTATCAGGATTTTATATCCGAACCTGTCGATAACCGGTCCAAATATCAACGACCCTATCAATATCCCCAATGGCAGCAATCCGGCAAGTGTGGAGGCAGATGTGGTGTCGAGCCCAAACTTTTCAATCAATGATGGAAGTACTGCTCCCATTATGACAAATGATACTCCAAAGAATATCATTCCTGTGAACCCGGCTGCCAAGGTAGCCCCCTTGTTTCGGTAAAATTCCATATTTAATTTTGTTTTAGAGAGTTGGCATATCCAATGGCAGCTATTGACCCTGCGCCATACAGGCCGGCTGTATCGGGAAGGGAGGTTGCTGCAAAGCGACACTCTTTAATTGCAATGGGTTGAGCCCATCTGGAGGCTTCTTGGTAAATCTTGTCAATAAATTTGGTGGCAGGACCGAACACTCCTCCTCCAAATATCAACATTTGGGGATTGAACAGGCTTACAAAATTTGCCGCTGCCATTCCCCAGAACCTGATTGCCTTTTCCAATACCATAACGGCAACCGGATCGTTTTGCTCATAGGCATCGAATACATCCCTTGTAGAGGATTCCTGGTTCAGTAAGGAAGTATGTATTGTTGACAGTTCCCGGGCTCTGGCAGCAATACCGTTTCCCGAGGCTTCACTTTCGAAACAGCCGCAACTATCCCATTTGTTTTGGTATGGATATTCAAGCGCCATCCAACCGGTGGCCCCGACAATGTCCGAAGCACCATGAAGAACCCTTCCGTCAATCAGTATACCCGCTCCAATGCCGGTTCCAACCGCAATGAAAATGGCGTTTTCACACCCTTTGGCAACCCCTCTGCTCACCTCTCCCAAAATATAGCAAGTACGGTCGCTCTCTATCATGATGTTTGCTTTGGGATATTTAGAGCGGAGAAACTCCTTGAGGGGAAACATATCCCAACCTTTTATATTTGGAGCCCAAACTTTACCACTCTTGGAATAGGCAATGCCAGGAACACATATTCCCAGGCTTATCTTTTGAGAATCTGTGATGTTGTAGGGCAGGAGCAGTGAGTTGCAAACGTCTGTGATAAGTGTTGCCACCCCCGTACCTTCACGATTATCCAGGTACCTGGTCTCACTGGCCAATAATGAGTTGCCTTCTCCAAAAACTGCACCCGAAATCTTGGTGCCCCCCAAATCTATTCCAATATAAACCATGTCAAATCATTGTTATGCCGTTTATTTGCAGCTTGATCAACGTCTCTTCGTGTCCCTGCCGATCGACATAGGCAAGAGCCTCCTGAATTAGTGAAACTTTGAATCCTGCATCGGACAGGTCCGATACAGTTGCATTGATGCAATACTCTGTGGCAATCCCGCTTACAATAACCTCTTGGACACCTTTGTCCCGTAGGAATTCTTCAAGGGTCTTACCAGCACGATCCTTAGCTTCGAAACCTGAGTATTGTTCCTGTTTAGGGTCTTCTCCCTTGGCAAGAGTGTTGGCATCACATGGTCTGTTGCAATGGTCAGTCACTTGTGTGAAATAGGATTGGTGTATTTGCTGGCCCCTGGTCCCTTTAACACAGTGGGCCGGCCAGATGCCTCCGTTTTCAATGAATGAGCAATGGTTGGCAGGGTGGGAGTCGGTTATGTAAAACACCTGTTGTCCAGGATTGCTGTTTATGAATCGTATGCTCTCCCTGACAGCATTTTGCGAGTTGTGGCAGGCCATCGTGCCATCGATAAAATCGTACAGCATGTCTACCACGATATGTGCCTTGTTATTCATGGTCGTTCAAATCTTTAATCTCTTTGAGCAGCGAATTTATCAAATTGTTTTTTAAATCGTACAGGTTGTCCGAAATATCCACCTTGTAATAGTGGGGGTTGATGATCCTTGTTTGTGTAGGATTCATGGATGCTAGGTTGGACAGGTAATATTCCCTTCTCTCCTTGGCCGGCTTGGGTGACAGTGTAGTCATACCTTTTTCTATGACCGGTTTTTGCAAGATTTTGGAGGTATAACTCCCGGCATTGAATCGGGTGGTTTTGGTGTCGTCAAATTCGTCCCTCAGGGTGATGGATTCTCCCTTTTCAATTGCAGAGGCCAATTGGTCGCCACGCAGACAAGTTACATCGGCTTTGAAAGCCCCGTTAAGGGATATCCTGTATGTTACCTGGAATCCCGGGTTGATTGCCTTGCTTTTGTCCTCGGACCTTTTTAGTACGGGATTTCCATCGATCTCTACCAGCTTGTATACGTTTCCAAAACATGGATTGTGTTTGCTGGTGGCTATGGCATCACCGACTCCGTAAGCATCTATGAGGGCTCCCTGTCTCTCGAGTTCGGTGATTATATACTCATCCAGGGAGTTGGTTGCAAATATCTTGCACTTGTGAAATCCAGCTTTGTCAAGCTCTTCCCTGCATGCAACGGAAAGGTAGGTAAGGTCCCCGCTGTCCAGTCGTATACCGTAACTTTCAGGATAATTGTCGTCTACACCATTTTGGGAATAGGCTTTTATTGCGTTTTTTATCCCGCACCTAAGGGTGTCGTATGTGTCTACCAACAGGATCAAGGGTTCTCCCCAGTGGCTTTTTATGTAAGAGTCAAAAGCTTCGAGTTCCCCGGCTATTGTACATCCAAATGCATTGATATAGCTGTGTGCCATGGTGCCGGAAATAGGGACTCCGAATTTGTCCCCGGTGATTATATTGGATGTGTTGAGGCAACCTCCGATATATGCAGCCTTGGCACCGTAAGCTGCTGCCCAAGGGCCGTGTGCCCTCCTGGAGCCAAATTCGCTGACAGGTTTGTGGGTGGCCCTTGATACACGGGAAGCCTTTGTGGCAATTGCCATTTGATGGTTCATAATGGATAACAACGGGGTTTCCAACACTTGGGCTTCAATAAGAGGAGCCTCCACTGTTATGACAGGCTGGGAAGGAAAAGCAATTTCTCCCTCCTCCATTGCGTACACATTCCCGGTAAACTTCATTTTTGAAAGGTAGTTGCGGTAATCTTTGTGGTTTTCACCCGGAAGGAATTTTTCGAAAAACCCTTCGCTGGCAGTTCCCAGACCGTTGATCATCTCCAGGGCCTCTTCTATACCGCTTACCACAGCCCAATTGTTTTTATCCGGAGCACTGCGGAAAAACAGATTGAATACAGCGCGCTTTTGTTCAAAACCTTTGTCAAAAAAGGTTTTCCCCATTGTATACTGGTATTTGTCAGAACAATAGGATATATTAAAAAATTCAAACATTGCAATTTTGGGATTTGGTCAAACAAAGTTAAGAAAAAACTAATCCTCGGACTCTGTCAAAAGTTCACCTGCAATAAGATCTTGTAAAAAATGTCTTGTAAAAAATGGAGGAGTATGACAATATATAGGGAGCCGGTGAAGAAATAAACAAGTGCCAGGAAAAAACCGGCAATG
>WARP01000547.1_pt1 | contig 51201 bp, 46 predicted proteins | sample 4769151 | NCBI WGS metagenome assembly WARP01 (sample SAMN08893023, study PRJNA449175) | gut metagenome | isolation source: rumen sample fed with dry roughage | host: cow | place: India: Nagpur | collected 2016
ACAAAATAACGCCCATGATTCTCTATCAATCTTGCATTTAAATTCTGGATGATATTATCCATCTGCTGTTTAGATTCAGCCACTTTGTCTGCATTCAGTTGATAGCCTTTGGAAAGCAAGGCTTTGATAAGGGGTTTTGAATATTTTTCAAACTGGCGTAAATAGCCCTTTTCACCAATTAAGATATCTAAGGATTCCTCACTTTCCGACAAGGTATGGGCAAGCCCCCAACGGCGCACATGTCTACCCAGTTCGTTAGCAAGCCCATTGATTTCCAAAGCCAAGTGACGTTGTTGTGGATCGGCACGCAATAAAGAGTGTTCCGGATATACCTCATCCAGATATAAAGCTATTTCAGTCGAGTCGGCAATCCAAAGATCTTGATCACGTAAAATAGGCAATTTGTTCTGCCCTGTTTTTAGCTGTGCAAAAGCACGATGTACACCTGGCACCAAATTTTGTGCGACATAATCCAATTCTTTATGATCGAGCAACCAGCGCGCTTTTTCACAAAAATGAGATAAAGGAAACTGGTATAAAATTCGCATAAAAACTCCGCTTTTATTTTTTTAGTTCTGCCAAGTCAAAACCATCTAATTCAGTCGGATACTTTAGTCACCCTATCCCGGAATTACAATGTGCTTTTTATCCCAAATATCATCTTGGTACTATTAGTCATACGCTTTTTATTTTTATACATTTTTTTGTCTTGATTATCTTTAAAGCAGATATAAACCCATAAACTTCAAAAAATAAATGTTTAAAAAAATTCAAATCATGTTGTTTTTTAAACACTTAATATATGCAAAATAAATAAAAATCTTGCAGTTTTTATCTTAAACAGGATTTTTCATAAGCTTTGCAAAAGCAATTGCTTAATTTTGAACTGAATTACTTGTAGCGTTCTGATATCGATTTAAGGTGTCATTATGTCTCGTTTAATTTCTGAAAATGTTCATGTAATTGAAAACGATCTTGAAGCTATTCATGCTGCGTATCATGTCGCAGATTTTGCTTTGGAAGGTCGCAATGAACGTGATCAACAGCGTTTATTGCCTTTTGCTGAAATTGATCTATTCAGCCAGAAAGGCTTAGGTGGTATTCGTATTCCAAAGCAATTTGGTGGTGCTTTCGTTTCCAATAAAACATTGGCACATGTATTCCGCATTCTGAATAAGGCCGATTCCAGTGTAGGACAAATCCCACAAAATCAGATTGCGCTGTTGAATATGATCCAAATGATGGGTACAGAGCAGCAAAAACAGTTTATTTATCAAGAAATTTTACAAGGTAAACGCTTAGCCAATGGTGGGCCGGAACGTAATACCAAAGATACCAAAACCCTGGCAACCACATTAACTTTTGAAAATGGGCGTTATTTTGTCGACGGCGAAAAATTCTATTCAACGGGCAGCAGTTTTGCTCACTGGCTCGCGATTAAAGCTATTCATCCAGAAGGTTATGTAGTACTGACTATCGTCAATGCTCAGGCCAAAGGCGTGAAAGTGATTGATAACTGGAATGGCTTTGGGCAGCGTACCACTTCAAGTGGCACAGTTAGACTTGAGCATGTTGAAGTTGATCCGCTACTGATTTTTGATGAACGCCTGCTTTCCAGTCAGCCCAATTACCGCGGCGCGTATTCACAGTTATTACAGGTTGCCATTGATGTCGGTATTGCTGAAGCGGCCTTTGCTGATACCGTGACGGCGGTGCATAAAGCACGCCCGATTGTCGATGCACAAGTGGAAAAAGCCAGCTTTGAACACTATACCTTGCAGGAAGTCGGCAAGTCTGCGGTGCTATTGGATGCTGCCATTTTGCTGCTTGATGAAGCAGCTGAATATCTGGATGAACTGGATCGGCTTGAATCAGTCACTGATGAACAGGCGGCCAAAGCCTCTATTTTAGTCGCTGAAGCCAAGATTTATGCCAATGATGCTGCACTGCATATCTCGGAAAAATTACTGGAACTTGGCGGTAGCCGTTCCAGTCTGAGTCAGCACAACCTGGACCAGCACTGGCGCAATGCCCGTGTGCATACCCTGCATGATCCGGTGCGCTGGAAATTGCATGCGCTTGGGGATTATTACCTCAATCACACCCTCCCTGCCCGCCACGCCTGGATTTAAGGATATTTGTCATGACTTCATATCAAAACATTATTTCATTTCATCCCGAGCAATTGGCGCATGCACATATTATTCAATCCGATGCAGAAGCGCTGGAAATTGCACGCAATCTAGCGCAACAGTTCAAAGCTGGAGCCATTCAGCGCGATGCCGAGCGCATTCTGCCTTTTGAAGAAATCGAAGCCTATAGCCAGTCTGGACTCTGGGCCATTACCGTCCCAAAACAGTATGGTGGTGCAGAGGTCTCTAGCTATACCGTAGCGCAAGTGATTGCACTGATGAGTGGTGTAGATGGTTCCATTGGCCAGATTCCGCAAAATCATTTTTATGGCCTGGAGATCCTGCGCAATAGCGGCACCGAACAGCAAAAACAAAAACTCTATAGCGAAGTGCTAAAAGGTGCGCGTTTTGGCAATGCCCTGGCCGAGTTTAAAACCAAAACTGCTGCACAGCGTCAAACCGCGATACGCAAAACTGATCAGGGCTATGTGATTAATGGCGAAAAGTTTTATTGCACCGGCAGTTTATTTGCCCATCGCATTCCAACACTGGTGGTCGATGAACAAGATCAGCAGTTCCTAGCTTTTGTTCCGCGTAATAGCCAAGGTTTGACTTTAATCGATGACTGGAGTGGTTTCGGGCAACGTACCACAGGCAGCGGCACAGTGAAATTCAATAATGTGCAAGTGCTGGCTGAAGATGTAGTGCCATTTGATATTGCCTATTCAGAGCCAACCATCTCCGGCCCGTTTGCGCAATTGCTGCATGCCTCTATTGAAACCGGTATTGCCCGTGCCGCCTTTGAAGAAACTTTAAACCGTGTGCGTCAGGCCCGTCCGTGGATTGATTCTGGCGTAGATCAAGCCACCGATGACCCACTGACAAAGTTCGAACTGGGACGGATTGTCGCCGATGTACGTGCCTCTGAAGTTTTACTGAAACAGGCCGCCCGTTCAATTGATGCCGCCAGACCCGCACCGACCGCAGAAAATATCGCCAAAGCATCATTAGATGTGGCCAAAGTACGTGCACACAGTACCGAAACTGCCTTAAAAGCATCATCCAAACTGATTGAACTGGCCGGTAGCCGTGGTAGCCAACGCGAAGATGGTCTGGACCGCTTCTGGCGCAATGCCCGCGTGCACACGCTGCATGATGCTTCGCGCTGGAAATATTATTTCATAGCCAATCATATTTTAAATGGCGTATTGCCACCGCGCCGAGGGACATTGTAATGACAACAGCATCACAATCTGTACCCAAGAAAATCTTGTTAAATGCTTTTGATATGAACTGTGTCGGCCATATCAATCACGGATTATGGACCCATCCGCGTGATGAGTCGCAGCGTTTTAATGAGCTGAGCTACTGGACAGATTTAGCCCAAACCCTGGAACACGGCCTGTTTGACGGCCTGTTCATTGCCGACATTACCGGGGTGTATGATGTCTATCAAAACAATATTGACCTGACTTTAAAAGAATCAATTCAGTTGCCGAGTCATGACCCCAGTACTCTGGTTTCTGCCATGGCAGCGGTGACCCAGCATCTCGGCTTTGGGGTCACAGTCAATTTAAGTTATGAGTCGCCTTATCAGTTTGCCCGCCGTTTCGCCAGTCTGGACCACCTGACTCAGGGCCGTATTGGCTGGAATATTGTCACTGGGTATCTGGACAGCGCACAGCGATTAATTGGTGAAAAAGGCTTAAAAGACCATGACCTGCGCTATGAGCAAGCCGAAGAGTTTGTACAACTTTGCTATAAATTCTGGGAAGGTTCCTGGGAAGATGAAGCCGTTGTAAAAGACAAGAAAAACCGGATATTTACCGACCCTGCCAAAGTACATCAGGTCAATCATCAGGGACAGTTTTACCAAAGCCAGGGCGTGTTTCAAGTTTCCCCTTCCATTCAGCGCACCCCGGTGTTATTTCAGGCAGGTGCTTCACCGCGTGGAATGGCATTTGCCACCCAACATGCGGAAGGCATGTTTATTGGCGGTGATCAGCCTGCAAAAATCAAAAAGCAGGTCGATCAGATTCGTCAGCAAGCTGCCGATCAAGGACGTCATCCTGAAGATATTAAAATCTTTGTCGGCATTACCGTGGTGACTGCGGAAACTGATGAACTGGCACAGCAAAAGCTGGATGAATATCGCGCTTATGCCAGTCCTGAAGCAGGTTTGGCGCACTTCTCCAGTTCTGTCGGCATTGACCTGTCCAAATTTGACGATGATGAAGCGATCCCTTACCAAAAGACCAACAGCATTGCATCAGTCAACAATAAATTTAAAGAACAGCACATCAGCAAAAATGATTTAAAAGCTCAGCATGTATTAGGTGGTCGTTATCCCCTGATTGTCGGGAGTGGTGCAACTGTGGCTGAAAAACTGATTCAGCTGATCGATGAAACCGGTATTGATGGCTTTAACCTGACCCGCACCGTTGCCCCTGAGTCACACCATGACTTTATCCGTCTGGTGATTCCTGAATTGCAGCAGCGTGGCCGTTATAAAACAGCCTACGAACACGGCAGTTTAAGACACAAACTGTTTAATCAAGGCAACCGACTGTCGACCTCACACCCAGTTCAGCAATTTCGATGTCCAAGCTCCGCCTCAACTTCGAACTCTAACTTAAAGCAAAAACAATCCGCATAAATTTTGAGGTGCAACATGGCACAAACAGCAAAAACCAAACTGACCATTATCGGGGTGATTATTGCCGCAGTCATTATTGGACTGGTGGTCTGGAATCAACAAAAAAAAGCCGCTTCGGATGAACTGGTGATTGGCATTAGCCCTTCATTTGCCAAGCCTTTACAGGTGGCAGCAGTCGAGGCCAAACAGCAAGGCCTGAATGTGAAACTGGTGGAATTTTCCGACTGGAATACGCCCAACATTACCCTGAATCACGGTGATATTGATGCCAATTTCTTCCAGCATCACCCCTTTTTGGATAATGCCAAAAAAGAAACCGACTTTAAAATCAAAGCCTTTGCCAAAGGTGCAGCCACGCATGTGGGTTTGTATTCCAAAAAAATCAAAAGCTTTGATGAGTTAAAAGATGGCGCGAAAGTTGTGGTTCCAAACGACCCTGTAAACCAAGGCCGTGCTCTACTTTTATTGCAACAGGCAAAACTGATCACCCTGAAAGACCCTAAAAACCATCTGTCTAACCTGAAAGACATCGCAAGCAATCCGAAAAACTTGCAGTTTGTTGAAGTCGAAGGTCCACAAACCGCACGTGCAATTGATGAGGTCGACCTGGCTTTTGGTTATCCGCACTACTTGCGTTTAGCCAAAACCGCTGATCCCGAACAGGCACTATTATTTGACTCTAACAAGGACAACCGTTATGCCATCCTGTTTGCCGTGCGTGAGGATTACCAAGATAAAAACGACAAGCTGAAAAAATTTGTCGAGATCTATCAAAACTCGCCAAAAGTGAAACAGGCTTTGGATGCAGATTTCGGTGCCAAACTCTGGTTCCCGGGCTGGAAATAAGGAGAATACGATGGTGAGTTTTGGTTCACAGGTGGACTTCTCTGTTCCCCATATCAAGATCAGAAACCTGAACAAATATTATGAAGTACAGGGTCAATCGGTACATGCCTTGAAAAACATCAACCTGGATATTCCGGAAGGCAAAATTTTTGGCATTATCGGCAAAAGTGGCGCAGGTAAATCTTCATTGCTCCGAACTTTAAATGGTCTGGAACAGATCAGTGAAGGTCATATTCACATTCACCAGCAAGATCTGGCTGAACTAAAACATGCTGAACTGATCCGGTTGCGTCAGCGTATTGGCATGATCTTCCAGCACTTTAATTTAATGTCGGCCAAGACCGTATGGGAAAATGTTGCCCTACCCCTCAAAGTCGCCAACTATAACAAAGATGAGATTGAAGCTCGGGTCAATGAAGTCTTGCAACTGGTCGGTTTGAGTGAAAAAGCACACAACTATCCGTCCCAATTATCGGGCGGACAAAAGCAGCGTGTCGGGATTGCCCGGGCGCTGGTTCACCATCCGGAAATTTTGCTGTGTGACGAAGCTACTTCGGCCTTGGACCCGGAAAGTACTTCTGTGGTGCTGTCCCTGCTCAAGGAAATCAATCAGAAACTCGGCATCACCATTGTGCTGATTACTCATGAAATGCAGGTCATTCGTGAAATTTGCGATCAGGTGGTGGTGATTGAACATGGTGAAATTGTTGAAGCGGGTGAAGTGTGGTCGGTCTTTTCTAATCCACAGCAGCAGATTACTCAGGAATTGCTAAATCTGGAACAGCTGGAATTGCCTTTTTCGCTAACGCCAGAGATTATTGCCGACAGTTCACATAGCATTTTAAAACTGCGTTATGCCTCCAGTGTTCAGCATTCACCAGATTTGAAAGTGATTTTCGAGCAGTTCGATCATCCAGTTCATCTCTATCAAAGTCATATCGATAGCATACAGAACCATCTGGTCGGCAGTTTTATTGTGGCAATCCCCGATCTGCATATAAATACCACACTACTCCAGCAGAAATTAAAACAGTACATTGCACAGATTGAGGTCATTGGCTATGCACGACCAGCTCATTGATTTATTACTTAGCGGCACTATTGACACTTTGTTGATGGTGGGAGTATCTGCCCTGGTTGCCTTTTTTATTGGCTTGCCCATCGCTGTCATTTTAGTCAGTACTGCCGAACATGGCATCTATCCTTCCAAAAGCGTCAATCACGCTTTAGGCTGGGTAGTTAACATTACCCGTTCAGTACCGTTTTTAATTTTAATGGTAGCACTCATTCCATTGACCCGCTGGATTGTCGGCACCAGTTATGGGGTCTGGGCTGCGGTAGTGCCTTTAACCTTGGCAGCCACACCTTTCTTTGCCCGCATTGCAGAAGTCAGTTTACGCGAGGTCGATCAGGGTCTGATTGAAGCCGCCCAAGCGATTGGCTGTAACCGCAAGCAGATCATCTGGCATGTGCTGCTACCTGAAGCGCTGCCCGGGATTGTGGCAGGCTTTACCGTGACTTTGGTGACCATGATCAACTCATCGGCGATTGCTGGTGCCATTGGCGCAGGTGGTTTAGGCGATATTGCCTACCGATATGGTTATCAGCGTTTTGATATGCAGATTATGCTTGCCGTGATTGTCGTGCTGGTGATTCTGGTCATGCTGGTTCAGGCCACGGGCGATTCCATCTCCAGCCAACTGGATAAACGCAAAATTTAAATCCCTATCCATTTTATGAGTTTTCAACAAAGCATCCAGCCATGACCTGACTTTGTCATGGCTTTCATGTAAAATCAGCGGCAATTTTTAAATAACACGTTGTGAGTCATTTCATGGGTTTTAATTGCGGTATTGTCGGCTTGCCGAACGTTGGTAAATCTACACTTTTCAATGCATTGACTAAAGCTGCTATTGCTGCAGAAAATTTCCCGTTCTGTACCATCGAACCAAACACCGGTATTGTTCCTGTACCTGACCTGCGCATGGACAAACTTGCGGAAATCGTTAAACCACAACGCGTGCTTCCAACCACGATGGAATTTGTGGATATTGCCGGTCTGGTTGCAGGTGCATCTAAAGGTGAAGGTTTGGGTAACCAGTTCCTCGCAAACATCCGTGAAACTGATGCGATTGCACACGTGGTTCGTTGTTTTGAAGATGAAAACGTGATTCATGTAAACGGTAAGATTGATCCTCTGGATGATATTGCAACCATCAATACCGAACTTGCACTGGCTGATCTGGAAACTGTGACCAAAGCCGTAACGCGTTTGGCTAAATCTGCAAAAGGGGGCGACAAAGATGCTGTTGCCACTAAAGCGGTACTAGACAAAATTTTGCCTTTACTGGATGAAGGTAAACCTGCCCGTGCAGCCAATCTGGATGATGATGAACGCAAACTGGTACGTGGTTTCGGTTTAATGACTTTAAAACCAACCATGTATATTGCCAACGTGGCTGAAGATGGTTTTGAAAACAACCCTCATCTGGAAGCGGTTAAAAAATTGGCCGCTGAAGAAAATGCCATTGTGGTTCCGCTGTGCAACCAGATTGAAGCTGAAATTTCATTGCTTGAAGATGAAGACCGCGCTGAATTTTTAGAAGCAATGGGCATGGAAGAACCAGGCCTGAACATCGTGATTCGTGCCGGTTACAGCCTGCTTGGCTTACAGACTTACTTTACTGCGGGTGTGCAGGAAGTTCGTGCCTGGACCGTCAAAGTCGGTGCTACTGCGCCTCAAGCAGCGGGTGTGATTCATACTGACTTCGAAAAAGGCTTTATCCGCGCTGAATGTATTGCTTATGATGACTTCGTGCAATACAACGGCGAAGCTGGCGCGAAAGAAGCCGGTAAATGGCGTTTGGAAGGTAAGACTTATGTGGTTCAGGACGGTGACGTGCTGCACTTCCGTTTTAACGTTTAAACCATTCTGACGTTTCAAAACAGTTTAAAGCCAGCATGATGCTGGCTTTTTTATTTAGAGCTGTTTTCAGTTCAGATTCACGGTCTTGGCATCCATTACAGCGCGTTGCTTACGAGCTTCTGCCAGCATACGTTGCTCCAGCTCTTTCCGAAACCCGAACATAAACACCATTTCAGCCAAGACAAATAAAGGGCCGATCGCCAGACCAATCACATCATCCATAAAAGCCGGTTTTTTCTTTTCATAAAAATGGCCCACAAACTGGAATACCCATCCCACCACAAAAATGCCAATACTCAAGCTTAACCAGACCGTCGTATCCAGCTGCGCAATCCTGTAAGCAGATGGATAAGCAAGCGCATAGATGAGCAACATGATCAGGCCAAAGATACGGTCCAGACTGAGATAATACACTATACTTGCCAGTAGTAATCCTAAAGCCAAAGTCAGCTCGACACCTGAAATGACCACACCGGCATGTGCAGTCAGACACATGATTGAAAATACAATCAATGGAATACCCACAAAATGGGTATAAATATTTTTCTGGTCCAGATGATAGGCGGCATACTGGCTCAGTAATTGTTCTAATTTGGTCATGACCGTCTTCCTTGTTAGACTTATATTTTCATTTCACTATATAAAAAAATACCAGGACAAGTTGTCAGCTAGCCGACAACTCAGATTAAAAAGGAATAAAAATGCTCGAACCCATTTATATTAAACATTTAGAGCAGAATATCTGGTTTGCACAATTGCCTGCGGTATTTAAGGATTTTATTGTGAACTGTGCTGTGCAGCAGCGTTTTGACAAGGAACAAAGCATCTTCCGTTCAGGAGATATATTTAATGGGATCTATGCCGTTTTAGAAGGTGCGGTTCGCCTAGGTTATATTGACATTCATGGCAAGGAATCGGTGGCTGCCATTGTTGAACCGGTTATGTGGTTTGGCGAAATCTCGCTGGTGGATGCCCAGCCCCGTTCGCACGATGCGATTGCAACGCAAAAAAGCCTGCTCCTGCATATACCGAGTACCGCACTACAATCCCTGCTGCAACAACATCCAGTTTTTTGGTATCACATTGCGCAACTGACCAGTCAAAAATTGCGCTTTGCTTTTTTAGAACTGATTTCCATTCAAACGCAAAGCATCAGCCAGCGTTTGGCACAACGCCTGATGTTTATTTTAAATGGCTATGGCAATCATTTAAGTATTGAAAACAATGTCATTCATTTATCCCAGGAACAACTGGCACAAATGCTGACCTGCTCCCGACAAACCATCAATCAGGAACTACAAGCGTTGGAACAGCAAAATATTTTGTGCGTATCTTTTAAGAAAATTGAAATTTTGGATGTAGCGGAACTGCATCGCATCGCGCATGCCTTTCCCAATACTTAAATCGGAAGATGAATGAAATTTTAAACTATGAAAATAATTCAGAGATGTATACCGTTGCAGCATAAGCCATTTTATGGCCAAGCATGACAGGTGAATAACTTGCCTGATGATGGATTTATTTTACACATCGTGCTTATGAACGTAATTGGCACACATTGACATCATCAAAACCATTGGTGCATGGCGCAACTTCATATTCATTGTCCGATGATGACTGGATGGCTTGTAGCGGCTCTGCAGCTGTGGCAACACTACTCAAAGCACTTATAACGACAGCTATACTTATAGATAAAAACACTTTATTTAACATCATTATTACTCCTGATCGTTACTAAAGTTAAATACATTTAGAATTAAATTGAATTTTTCATCATAAAAACACAAATTATTATACATAATTTATCATTTTAAGATAATTCTATATATTTATCAGATTATCGTTTTATTCTCTTACTCATTCTTTAAAACTATAACAAAAAGAAAATACCATGACATTTAAGGCATAAAAAAACGAGGCCTTTGCCCCGTTTTTATTTTTTAAACTCCGACCTTTTTCGGATCGGTATTGCCCAGCTGCGGATGCTCAATCGCATCCTTACATTGCTGTTTATCACGTTCGTAATCGGCCTGTTTCTGGGCCACTGAGCTAGATTGATCCATCGTCTCACGCGCCCAGATTTCCAGACTGGTCAGGGCTTTACGGCAGAGCGCATATTTACCTTCAGTCACGGAATCAGTCATTTTGACATTAATGCGCCAATCCGTGCTGAGCTTGCGTGCAGGTTTACGGACCTGTTCTTCCAATACATCCAGTTTTTTGGCATAGACCAAACCATCCACCTGATTAATGAATTTCCAGGCTTCGTTGGCATAAGTGGTGGCATCATTGGTCAGCTTGGGTGCCGGCTTAATTTCAGGTTTTTCAGCATTATTGCTGTCATTTCCACAAGCCTGTAGCAAAACACTACTGCATAATAAAGAAACAATCAGCATTCCACGCGTCTTCAACATCCTCATATCAGGCTCGCTTAGATAAACAATTCGGCACTATGCTAGTGAATTCGAGTACAATACTCAATCATCATTTGACCTGTTGTTCAACTCTCCCGCAAAGGTGTGTCGTGTCTGAGCACAAAATCCCTCCAGTTCAAGCTGCCGGCTTTTGGCAAGGTGCTAAAGACAGCCAAGCCATTATTTTTACTTATCTTCCTGTTTCATTTGCTTTTGGTGTTTCGGCCAGCCAGTTCGGTTTTAGCTCTTGGGAAGCACTATTTCTATCCTGCTCCATGTATGCCGGTGCCAGCCAGTTTCTGGTCGTGGCTTTACTGGGTAGTGGTACATCTATATGGATGACTGCCCTCACCGTGATTGCGTTAGATATTCGTCATGTACTTTACGGTCCGGCCTTGCAAAACCTGATTCAGGACAAGCTGAATTTAAAGAAAACTGCCGTCTGGGCTTGGGGCCTGACCGATGAAGTGTTTGCCTCGGGCATGATTAAACTGTCACAACGCCGTCAGGAATGGTCAGAGTCCTGGATGCTGGGCTTGAGCCTGTTTAGCTGGATGTCCTGGGCTTTAGGTTCTTTCCTGGGTGGATTGTTTGCCGACCAGGTCAGTGCCTTACCGCAGTTTTTACAAGCCGCGCTGGATTTCTTGCTGCCAGCCTTATTCCTCAGCTTCCTGCTCGCTGCCTTTGAAAAGAAACATACCTTTATTGTCACGGTCTGTTTAATTGTTTCCGCGATTGCTTGCTATTTCATTAATTTGTCAGCAGCCATTTTTATTGGCATCTTATCCGGTATTCTGGCAGGTTTATTTAAACATTATGTTTTAAAACAGCATGATGATGTATTGGGAGAAGCCCATGAATCTTGAAATTATTCTGGTCGGGATCATTGTCGGCATTGCCAATTTTGCTTCGCGTTTTGGTCCTTTTTATGTCATTCAAAAACATCAGCAAAATTCTCAAAAGCGTGGCTCAGTCTGGATCAGAATAGCTTTAGGCAGTATTGGCATCGCCGCGATCAGTTCCATGCTGGTGGTGGCAACGCTTCCCCCCTTGATGGAAAGCCCCAATAAAAGCTTCGCCATGCTTGTAGGTTTCCTGACCTTAACCGGGCTCTATTTTAAGTTCAAGAAGATTGTCCCAGCGACTTTAACCGCCGCCTTGACCTATGGTTTGATTTACACCTATCTGCCCGTTTCCTTCTAAGTGTTTTAAAAGTCTCCTCTTTTTAAAGGGGAGATTTAGCGGGAGTTAAAATTAAGGCTAGAGATCACTTTATAAATAAAATTGTTGGACAATATCATTATTTTATGTGAATCCGGGCTTAATTCGCCAATCAGTTCTGCTATGCTAAAAGTCCATAAAATCAAGCATGGATGATTTACATGAGCGTGACTATTGGTACTCCCCTTCAAGCTTCTGCCTTTAAAGTTTTGTTATTAGGTTCAGGAGAGCTAGGTAAAGAAGTGGTGATTTCTCTGCAACGTTTAGGTGTAGAAGTTCATGCAGCAGACCGTTATGACCATGCTCCTGCGATGCAAGTTGCACATTATGCTTATACCTTGAATATGGCAGATGCAGAAGAACTCAAACAACTGATTGAAAAAATCAAACCCAATCTGATTGTGCCCGAAATTGAAGCCATCGCAACTCAGGTTCTGGTTGAAATCGAACAACAAAATATTGCCACCGTGATTCCTTCAGCAAAAGCCGTCAACCTGACCATGAACCGCGAAGGCATTCGCCGTCTGGCAGCAGAAGAACTGGGCTTGCCGAGCTCAGCTTACCGTTTTGCCGACTCGATTGAATCATTCCGTGCAGCCTGTGATGACATTGGCTATCCCAACTTTGTTAAACCGGTAATGTCTTCTTCCGGCAAGGGACAATCACGAGTTAAGAACTTTGATGAAGTCGATGAGGCCTGGGAATATGCGCAAACCGGTGGCCGGGTCAATCAGGGTAAAGTGATTGTGGAATCACAAATCGATTTTGACTTTGAAATTACCTTGCTCACAGTTCGTGCCAAAAATGCTGAAACAGGTGAAATCGAAACCCAATACTGCGACGCGATTGGACACCGTCAGGACTCTGGCGATTATGTCGAAAGCTGGCAACCTCAGGCCATGACTCCAGTGGCTTTAGAAGAAGCTAAGCGCATTGCACATAAAGTCACGGCTGCTTTAGGCGGCTGCGGTATTTTCGGCGTGGAACTGTTTGTCAAAGGCGATAAAGTATGGTTTAGTGAAGTATCTCCACGTCCGCATGACACAGGGCTTGTTACCCTTGCATCGCAATTCCAGAGCGAATTTGAATTACATGCACGTGCCATTTTAGGTCTGCCGGTAAATACATCTCGTCATAGTGTTGCAGCCAGTGCCGTCATTTATGCAGGCGTTGATGATCGCAATTTGTCTTTTTCTGGCTTAAATCTTGCTTTAGCCAACCCAAACACCGATTTACGCCTTTTTGGTAAACCCGAAGGTTTTAAACGTCGTCGTATGGGGGTCGCAACTGCACGTGCTGAAACAACAGATCAGGCACGTAAACTTGCACTAGAGACTGCGTCTCAAGTCAGTGTTCAACAAAACTAAACTTGTAACCTTATTAACGGACCACTGTTCATGATCAATACTTCTCCACTGCTGAATTACGTTAAAAGTAACCATGACATTCAGGCGATCAATCAATGGCGCACCGATGTTGAAAATCAGCTTCAGGAAAGTTTTGAAAATGGACAGTCAATCCGGGAAATTATCCTGGCCCGCTCCCATTTGATTGATGAAGCCCTGGAGTTTCTCTGGAGACATGCTGAACTTGACCAGACCGATCTGGGCCTGTTTGCCGTGGGTGGTTATGGCCGTCGGGAAATGCTGCCTTATTCCGATGTCGATATCATGATTTTATCGGAAAATGATATTACTGCCGAGCAGGAAAAACTGATTTCTACTTTTATCTCCTCGCTTTGGGATGTCGGTAATTTCAAACCCGGTATTAGTGTACGCACCATTTACGAATGTGTGGAACAGGCCACCAATGATTTGACCGTCGCGACTGCGCTGATTGAATCGCGTTTAATTAGTGGTAACCGGCATTTGGCCAAATGGCCACGCCGTATTGTTTCGCAAACCTGGACCGATAAAACCTTTTTTGATGCCAAAATGGATGAGCAGGCAAAGCGCTATGCTCAGCACAACAATACCGAAAGCAATCTGGAACCGGACATTAAAAATGCGCCGGGAGGCATCCGCGATATCAACCAGATTGGCTGGATTGCCAAACGTCACTTCCGGGTCAACCGTATTTATGACCTAGTGCATTTAGGCTTTATTTCAGAGTTCGAACTGGGTGTGCTAGAAGAAGCTGAAAGCTTTTTATGGGAAATCCGTCATCATCTGCACCGCCTCACCAAACGCGATGAAAACCGCTTATTGTTCGATTATCAGCGTGATATTGCGGCCCTGTTTGGCTATACACGTGAAGAAGATAAATCGCCGAATTATCCGATTGAACAATTCATGAAGCGTTATTATCGTAGCGCACAGCAGGTATCCACCTTAAATGAAATGCTGCTGGCTTACTTTAATGAATCTGTGATTACCCCACGTTTGCCCAACTACGAACGTAAAATTGAAGAAATTAACGAAAATTTCAAACTGGTCGATGGCAAACTAGCGGTACAGCATCATAAAATTTTCTCGGAACGTCCCAGTGCAATCCTGGAAATCTTCTATTTATTGGCAAATCGCCCTGAAATTGAAGGCATCCGTGCCCGCACTTTACGTCTGCTCACCCTTGCAGCCAAACGCATTAATCAAGATTATCGCGATAATCCCGAACACCAAGCCCTGTTTATGGCGATCATCCGTTCACCGCATCGCCTGTATGATACGCTGGTGGCGATGAAACGTTATGGCGTGCTCGGCAATTATATTCCGGCCTTTGGGCAAATTATGGGGCTGATGCAATATGACCTGTTCCACATCTATACCGTAGATGCCCATACCCTGTTATTGCTGCGTAATTTAAACCGCTTTAAAGAACCTGAATTTGCCAAAGATTTCCCGGTGGTCAGTTCAGTGTTCCAACGTCTTCGCCGTCGCGACATTGTTTATCTGGCGGCCTTGTTCCATGACATTGCCAAAGGCCGTGGCGGTGACCATAGTGAACTGGGTGCAGAAGATGCGATTGCATTCTGCCGGAAACATGGCTTTACCGAACGTGAATGCAATCTGGTGGCCTGGCTGATTCAAAGTCATTTACTGATGTCGATGACTGCACAGAAAAAAGATATTTCCGATCCGGATGTAGTTCAAGATTTTGCTGAAAAACTCGGTGATATGGAGCATCTGGATTATCTGTATACCTTAACTGTTGCAGATATTAACGCGACCAATCCCAAACTCTGGAATACCTGGCGTGCTTCCTTAATGCGTCAGCTTTATACCCATGCACGGGATGTGATTCGTACCGGTCTTGGACATCCGGTGGATTATCAAATGCTGATTGAAGACACCAAATTTGCTGCCAGTGAATTATTGGTCAATGACTTCTCTCTGGCCAATGTCGAAAAAGTCTGGCAAGAACTGGGCGATGAATATTTTATTAAAGAATCAGCCGATGAAATTGCCTGGCATACCCGTGCCATATTGCAGCATGGCAACAACACCGAACCTCTGGTCTTGATGCGTGCCCATCGCCAGTCGGCACAAGATGCGGTACAGATCTTTATTTACACTCAGGATCAACCGAATCTATTTGCCACCACCGTTGCCATTTTGGACCGGATGAATCTGGACGTTCAGGATGCACGGATTATCACCGCATCAACGGCCTTTAGTCTGGACACCTATGTGGTGTTAGATCGTTTTGGTACCTTGCTGACCGACCCTGAGCGTGAACAGACGGTTATTGATGCTTTGGTCAAGGCGTTAAGCGAGTCAGATAAATACCCGGGCTTAATGCAACGTCGTATTCCACGCCAATTACGCCATTTTGATATTGAAAATACCGTGGATATCACCCTGAATGCCGCTTTACAGCAAAACATGGTTGAAATTGCAACGCTCGACCATCCGGGTTTACTTGCTAAAGTAGGTGGTTTATTTATGATGCAGGGTTTAGATATTCATTCTGCTAGAATTGCTACCTTGGGTGAGCGTGCAGAAGATATTTTCTTTGTCACCAAAAAAGATGGTAAGCCAATGACTGATTCAGAAGCTGAAATTTTTGCTGCCCAATTGAAGTCAGCTCTGGATGAAGCCTCAAGTCTAGTCTCTGGTCACCACTAACTTAAATTTACGCGGTATCGATTTCATGAACTCAAGTTTGTCATTATTGCATCCTTATCCTTTTGAAAAGTTAAATAAGCTTTTTCAGGATATCCAAACTGCAGATTTACCCCTTATTGCCTTATCAATTGGTGAGCCAAAGCATCCGGCACCCGAGTTTGTAAAACAGGCCATTATTGACAACTTCCAGCATTTATCGACTTACCCGAACAGCAAAGGCTTACCTGAATTACGTCAAAGCATTGCCAACTGGCTCACACGTCGCTTCAAGCTCAATAGCATCAGTGCAGAGAGCAATGTATTGCCAGTTTCTGGAACTCGTGAAGCCATTTTTTCTTTTGTTCAGGCTTTAGTGAACCGTGAAGATACCCCTTATGTGGTGATGCCAAATCCTTTCTATCAAATTTATGAAGGTGCAACCTTGCTTGCGGGTGCCAAACCTTACTTCATTAATTGCACAGAAGAAAATAACTATCTGGGTGATTTTGATGCGGTTCCTGCAGAAGTGTGGGAAAAAACTGCATTGCTATTTGTCTGTACCCCAGGCAACCCGACTGGTGCAGTATTGTCAAAAGAGCAATTTAAAAAACTGATCGCACTTTCAGACCAGTACAATTTTGTCATTGCCTCAGATGAATGCTATTCAGAACTCTGGTTTGATGAGGCACCAGTAGGCTTGCTTGAAGTCTGTGCTGAAATCGGCCGTGATGATTACAAAAACTGTGTGGTGTTCCACTCCCTGTCTAAGCGTTCAAACCTGCCGGGTATGCGTTCCGGCTTTGTTGCCGGTGATGCCACTTTACTGAAACCATATTTACAATACCGTACCTATCATGGTGCTGCCATGCCGGTTCAGCACCAGCTGGCGTCAATCGCGGCATGGGATGATGAAGTGCATGTAGAAGAAAACCGTAAGTTGTACCGTGCCAAATTTGAATTATTCCAAAATGAACTGGGGCATTTACTGCCACTGAAAAAACCGGATGCAGGTTTCTATTACTGGTTAAAAGTAGACAATGATGAAACTTTTGCCAAAATGTTGATGGAAAAAGCCCATATTAAAGTCCTGCCTGGCCGTTATCTGTCACGTGATACTGAGCAAGGCAATCCAGGTGAAAATCATGTTCGTATGGCATTGGTCGCCGATATCGCACAATGTGAACAAGCCATTCAGCGTCTTAAAGCCATTCTTTAATGAATTAAAGGGACAATAAGATCAAGCATCATCCACTGTTTCACCAGTGGATGATTGGCTTATAGCGTATGGATTAAATGACCTGTTGATTGCATTTGTGAAAATGAAATAGATTTCTAAGTCTGTAAAATAAAATAGGGCGATTCATGAATCGCCCTATTTTATTTATTTTCTATTATTCCAGCTTACTGCGCTAAAGCTGCTTCAATTTCACTTTCCAGCTCTTCAGGTTTAGTGGTGGGTGCGAAACGATTGAGCACCTTGCCATCTTTGCCAATCAAGAATTTGGTAAAATTCCATTTAATGCCATTGCCTAAAATTCCTTTACTGTTATTGGTCAAATAGCGAAATAAAATGTGCGCTTCAGGCCCTTTTACATCCACTTTGGCAAACATCGGGAAACTCACGCCGTAATTTTTTTGGCAGAATGCACCAATCTGTTCATTGGAACCCGGATCTTGCCCACCAAACTGATTACAGGGAAATCCCAATACCTCAAACCCCTGATCTTTGTATTTTGCATACAACTTTTCAAGACCAGCAAACTGGGGAGTAAAACCGCATTTACTTGCGGTATTTACAATTAATAAAACTTTACCTTGATAATCGGTAAATGATTTATTTTTTCCATCTAACAACTCAGCCTCAAACTGATAAATGTTGGTCATGGATAGGTTTCCTCGTCACTTTTTTCTTGTGTTTTTAATTCTAAAGAAGCTGAATTTACGCAATAGCGCAATCCTGTAGGTTGTGGACCATCTTCAAAAACATGGCCTAAATGTGCGCCACAATGATGGCAAACAATTTCAGTTCTGACCATACCATGCGTCGAATCCTGATGTTCTTCAATGACCGAACTATTTACAGGGCGATAAAAACTTGGCCAGCCACTACCACTGTCATATTTAGTTTCGGAAGAGAATAATTCTGTCCCACAGCAACGGCAAAGATAAGTCCCTGCCTGCTTGGTATTCCAGTATTTACCGGTAAATGCTGGCTCCGTCCCCTTTTGTCGCGTAATGCGAAACTCTTCTGGTGATAACTCTCTTTGCCATTCTCTTTCTGTTTTATTGAGTTTTCCCATGATGACGTCCCTTTATATCGTGCTATTTAAAATAGGATAATCGTATATTTACGTCATTCAATCTTAAATTTCTAGTCTTTATTCAACAATTTACAAAATCAATATAATGACTCAAAAAGCAAAAAGTAAGCAAATATAAAATCATGGTAAGCAATTCTGAAAATTAAATGCTTTTTTGTAAGCAAATTTAGTGTTAGGCTTAATCCTACTCTTGCTCAGGATTAAAAAATGTCGCAGAAAAAGAGCGTAATTTTTAAAAATCTGCTGCCTGTGATTAAACAATATCAACAGACAGGTTTTACGCATGAAAAAATTGTTGCTTTACTCAGAGATGAACATCATCTCGATCTGGTAACAACCGAGACATTTAAAAGCTATTTATACCGTTATGCAAAAGTGACCTCCACTCTTTCCGAGAACATAAAAATGCCGAACACTTTCCACACCCCACGCGAAATTAAAAAATCGTCTAAGCTCGAGCATGTATGCTACGACATTCGCGGACCTGTGTTACGAGCGGCCAACGAAATGGAAGAAGCCGGGCATAAGATTATTAAACTGAATATCGGTAACCCTGCCCCATTCGGTTTCGAAGCGCCGCAAGAAATTATTAATGATGTCGCTTTAAACCTGCCCAATGCGGTAGGTTATACCGATTCAAAAGGGATTTTCCCTGCGCGTAAGGCAATCTGCCAGTATTACCAGCAAAAAGGCATTCTCAACATGCATGTGAATGATGTGTATGTAGGTAATGGGGTGTCTGAACTGATCGTAATGGCGATGCAGGGCTTGCTGGATGACGGCGATGAAATGCTGGTGCCTATGCCGGATTATCCATTATGGACAGCTGCCGTAAACCTGTCTGGTGGTACCGCAATTCACTATAAATGTGATGAGGAAAACTTCTGGTATCCAGACATTGCGGATATGGAAAGTAAAATCACACCCAATACCCGTGGTATTGTGATTATCAATCCAAACAACCCGACGGGTGCAGTATATCCACGTCATGTATTGCAACAAATTGTTGATCTGGCAAAAAAATATGACCTGATTTTGTTCGCTGACGAAATTTACGACAAAATTATTTATGATGGCATTGAGCATGTTGCTGTTGCTGCACTTGCCGGTGACCAGCTCTGCATCTCGTTTAATGGTCTGTCTAAAGCGTATCGTATTGCAGGTTTCCGTTCAGGCTGGATGGCCATTACCGGTGATAAATCACGTGCCTTAGACTATATTGAAGGCTTGGACATGTTGGCATCGATGCGCCTATGTGCCAACCATCAGGCGCAATATGCCATTCAAACTGCTTTAGGCGGTTATCAGTCGATTAATGACCTGATCCGTCCGGGTGGCCGTTTATATGAGCAACGCAATATTGCCTGGGAAATGCTAAATGACATTCCGGGTGTCTCTTGCGTAAAACCGGAAGGTGCCATGTACTGTTTTCCTAAACTGGATCCGGAAATTTACCCAATTGAAGATGATGAAAAATTCATGCTCGACTTATTGCGTGCGGAAAAAGTGTTACTGGTTCAAGGAACCGGTTTTAACTGGCCGACTCCAGACCATTTCCGCGTGGTATTCTTGCCGGCCGAAAATGAATTACGTGAAGCGATTACCCGTTTAGGTCGCTTCCTGTCAAAAATGCGCTAATGTCCTGATTTCGGAGATTGCTAAAAAAACCGCGTTTGATCACGCGGTTTTTTTTGTGCCTGCTGTTAGCCAGTGCTAGTCTTTGAGCGGATTGCCAAACTGTTTTAAATATTCAGCACCTAATTCTCTAGAACCCTGATTATTAATATGATTACTGTCTTTATTCCGATATAAAGGCACATGATTAATCATAATTTTACACGCCTGCTGATCACACATTGCCTTGGTTGGATCAATAATTTTCAGGTCAGGGTATTGCCGTTTTGCCTCTGCAACAATTCGGTTAAATTGTAGTAACTGTGTCTCATAATTCTTTCTTGAGATACTACATGGCGCATGGGTATGTAAAATTTCATTGCGAAGGTTACAGTCTGCCGGCACCCCGTCTCTATCTAGCCGAGGGACATCATTCAGCAGAATGACCTGATCACTGGACTGAGAAGCAATCCTCAAGGCTTTCATAAAACCGGTTTTAAATATCTCTGCATTGGAATGATGAACACCATCTTCCAGTTTCACTTCACCATCAAAATATGGCACATAAGAACCGGCTAAAATAATGGTGCGGTAATGTGTTTTTGCAAGATGGGCAGTAATCGCATCATTTCTTAATTTAAATTCGCTCAGCTCTTCCCAGCGATTAAAATTAGATTCAAAACGCCGCACTCCAGGTAAATAGAAGGTTGAACTTTGTGTGACATCATAACCGCGTAAATTGGCATCTTTGGCCCAGACATCCAGCATTGCGCTATAAGCGTTGGCATGCGAATCACCAATCAACAAAAAATCGATAGCCGTTTTCCGCTTGCCCAATACACAGTCATCCTGTTGTGGTAAAGCTTTCGGGTCCTCAATATCCATACATTTATTTCGGATGATATGGGCAAATGAGTTGAGTGCTTCCTGTTTAAGATAAACAGAATGTGGAAACCGGTCTGGAAAACCCTGATTGATATTGACGGTCTTGGCAATGGCGATAAAACTAAGGGCTGGCAGCAGAAAACCAATAATGATCACCTTGTAATTCGCCGCCATCACAAAACGTTTGCTGGGTTTTTCGATGAGCTGATAGGTTAAAAATGCCAACAGGATGGACAATAATACAACCACCACCTGATTTTCGACATTTAATGGCTGCATATAAATGCCGAATAACACGATAATCGGCCAGTGCCATAAATACAAGGGATAAGAAATTCTTCCGATCCAGGTGCTTAAACGATTGCTCAGTAACACATTACTTGAGGGTGAACATTGCCCGAGATAAATGATAAATGCAGTTGCCAAACACGGGATCAGCGCCATTGCGCCAGGAAAAGGTGTCTGTTGGTTAAAATATACTGCTGTGGCAAACAACGTGATTAAGCTACCCCAAACCAGACTTTGTCGTAATTTTTCCGGAATTTTGAGCTGAGGCAGGAAGCCAATCAATGCACCAATCAGCAACTCAAAGGCACGTACCGGCATACTGTAATAGGCCTTCTCTGCATTTTGCATTAACGTGTGCTGGGCATAAAATAGTAAAGTCACGATTAATGTCGTGATGATGGCCCAGGTATATTTACGCGACACCTTTCCAACAAACAGCAACAACAATAACGGCCAGAAAATATAAAACTGCTCTTCAACCCCAAGCGACCATAAATGCAATAAAGGAATACCTTCGGCATCCTGACTAAAGTAATCTCCCACCTCATTGCGCATATAGATATTCGCCATGAGCAGAGTGGCATACATCACACTGTCAAAATATTGCGTCAGATCCCCAGGTAGCATCACCTGCCAGGCAATAATACTGACAACGCTGAGTACGGTAAAATAAGCAGGTGCCAGGCGTACCACACGTTTCTTGTAAAACCGTGCAATAGAAAACCGTTTGCACTGAATATCGTGGGTTAAAATGAGGGTAATTAAATAACCTGAAATGACAAAAAAGATATCCACACCAATATATCCTCCTGAAAAGAAAGATAATCCGACATGGTTAAAAATCACCAATAAAACGGCGATTGCCCTTAAGCCATCGATATCAGCACGATAGGAGAAATTCATCATTTCACAAAGTATAATAAAGAAGCAAAATTGTATGCCTTTATTCAGAAAACTCAATTTACAAAATAAAAGATTTATATCTTGGCCAATTTTATAGAACCACTCTTAAAGATTACTTAATCACGTATGCATGCGTGTTTTTATAGTGTTTATTTGTTCTGATCCTGTTTATTGTTCGGTACACATGCTATTTATATGATGAATGAATAATAAATACTGTGAGTACATGGATGTCCTCAACCAATATCAAGCTTAGTCTTTTTTTATGCCTCAGTATGTGCTTGGGGATTGGTATTTTACGTTTCTCCTATACCGCCTTGTTACCCAGCACGCGTGAAGCGTTTGATTGGTCAACAGGTTTTGCCAGTCTTTTAGGTAGTGCCAATTTACTCGGTTATCTGATGGGTGCTTTTGCAGCCATGCGACTACCTCAAAACAAAAGCATGACCCTATATATTCAGATAGCTGCAATTGCCGGAATGTTCAGTTTAATGTGCTGTGCATTTTCCGGTTTTCCGCAAGCCTGGTATATTTTTTGGCGTGTAATTTCGGGAATCAGTGGCGGCCTGCTGATGATTTTATCCCCGAGTGTGGTGGCACAATGCTGTGAGATTCAGGACCGTTTTAAAATCAATTTTATTGGTTTTAGCGGAATTGGTCTGGGAGTTTTATTGGCGACCCTGTTCCTGCCTTATCTGGACCAAATTTCCATACAGACTGCCTGGCTGATTTTATGTGGTTTCGCGCTGATTATTTGTGCCTGCTTAAGTATTTTACTGCAACAATTTAAGCATCATCTGTCTGCACAAACAGTGCAGGCTCAATCTAAAACTCCACTCAACACAATCTTTTATAGTTTGCTGGTTGTGTATGCCTGCAGTGCATTTGCCTATATTCCACATTCATTATTCTGGATTGACTACCTGAGCCATGAACTGGGTCTGAACCTGTTCTGGATCAATTTCAACTGGATTCTGTATGGCTTAGGAAGTGCTTTCGGGGCTTTTACTGCCTATTCACTGGCAAGAAAATTTGGCAATTTTTTCGCCCTGAAAATTCTTTACAGTCTGTATATAGTAGCCATTTTTATTGCAACCTTAAACACCAGTTCAGTGCTGACTTTTGCTTCTTCCTTTTTTACCGGCATGCTCAATCCGGCAGTGGTGTTTTTAACCTCCTATACCATTCTGCAACTCTATGGTCTGGCGTATAAAAAGCTCTGGAGTATTGCCACACTATGCTTTGCATCTGTGCAGCTGATTGGCGGATTAAGTTTTAGCACTCTGCAACATTTTGGCGTGACTTATCATCAACAGTTTGTCTTGGCTGCGATAGTTTTATTATTGGGAACATTACAACTGGTCTGGCATACTCGTACAGCTAAATTCAAAACCAGTGAGCCAGCATAACCTGTTTCGATTCAGGCAGATGGCATACATATGCCTGCTGCACCACCAGATACCGGGACTGACCTCCAAAAATGAGCATAACGGTCGCAATAAGATGCATACTGACTTTCTTGCTCGCGTTTGTTCGATGCTAGAACATACCGCTTAACTATTCATGCTATTGTGCAGATTGCATGATAAATTTCGCTCCTGATCTATAAAACATCGTGTACCGTAACCATAAAAAACCCGCGACATGCGCAGGTTTTTTTCATACAGATTCAGGTCAAATGACTTATTCCATATTGTTAATGACCGCCTGACCAAATTCCGAACAACGTAACAAAGTCGCGTCCGGCATTAAACGTTCAAAGTCATAGGTCACTGTTTTATTGGCAATCGCACCGGAAATACCCTTGATGATCAAGTCAGCCGCTTCAGTCCAGCCCATGTCACGCAGCATCATTTCAGCAGAAAGAATAATTGAACCCGGATTGACTTTGTCCTGACCGGCATATTTAGGAGCAGTCCCGTGAGTCGCCTCATACATCTGGATGGCTCCGCCGATATTGGCACCCGGTGCAATCCCGATACCGCCCACTTCGGCAGCAAGCGCGTCAGAAATATAGTCACCGTTTAGGTTCAGCGTGGCAATCACCGAGTAATCGGCAGGACGCATCAAAATTTGTTGCAGGAAGGCATCCGCAATCACATCTTTAATGATAATGTCTTTACCAGTTTTAGGGTTTCTGATTTTAACCCATGGCCCACCATCCAGAAGTTCGCCACCAAAACGCTCAAGCGCAACTTCATAGCCCCATTCCTTGAATGCACCTTCGGTGTACTTCATGATGTTGCCTTTGTGAACCAGCGTCACGCTTGGCTTGTCATTATCAATCGCAAACTGGATCGCTTTACGAACCAGACGCTGAGTACCTTCTTTAGATACCGGTTTAATCCCGATCCCGCAATTCTCTTCGAAACGGATTTTTGTCACACCCATTTCTTCTTTCAGGAATCGAATGATTTTTTTGGCTTCTGGTGAATCTGCTTTCCATTCAATACCTGCATAGATATCTTCAGAGTTTTCACGGAAAATCACCATGTCCGTCAGTTCAGGATGTTGAACCGGAGAAGGTACGCCTTCAAACCAGCGCACTGGACGTACACATACGTACAGGTCTAATTCCTGACGTAATGCAACGTTTAGAGAACGGATACCGCCGCCAACCGGGGTTGTTAACGGGCCTTTAATAGAAACAACAAATTCACGAAGAGCTTCAAAGGTTTCTTCCGGCATGTAAGTGCCGTAGATTTTGTCTGCTTTTTCGCCGCAGTATACTTCCATCCACTCGATCGAACGTTTACCAGCGTAAGCTTTTAGAACCGCAGCATCAACCACTGCTTTCATGGCCGGTGTAATATCTACACCAATACCGTCACCTTCAATAAAAGGAATAATAGGATTGTTTGGAACATTGAGTGACAAGTCTGCATTTACGGTAATTTTGCTACCATCCGCAGGAACAACGATCTTCTGATAACCCATTGTCTAGGTTCTCCCTTTGTATCTAGCGATATCTAAAAATAATTGCCGATTAGGCAATACTTTCGTCCTTTCTTAACGCATAATAGTTTAATTGAATTCCATTGTGTTTAAGATTTATACGGGAAATAACAACATTTCCCCATTGAATAAAACTTAACCTTTTTAGTCTTATGTAATTAAAGAAGTTATTTGCTATGAAAATCGTCATTCTCAATAAACCTTATGACGTCCTCTCCCAATTCCGTAAAGACGAAGCACACATGACCATGGCTGACTTCGTAGACGATCCGACTTTGCGTTTGGCGGGTCGCTTAGATATGGACTCTGAAGGTTTAGTTTTTTTAACCGACCACGGCGGTTTAAACCAATTTATTACCAACCCGGCCAACAAGAAGTTTAAAACCTATCTGGTACAGGTTGAAGGTGATGTCACTGAAGAAGCGCTTGAACAGCTGCGTAAAGGGGTTGAACTGAAAGATGGTATGACCCTTCCGGGCAAAGCCATTAAAGTGCAACAGCCAGAATGGTTATGGGACCGTGATCCACCAGTTCGTTTCCGTGCATCTGTGCCCACCTCTTGGATTGAAATTTCAATCTGTGAAGGTCGTAACCGCCAGGTTCGCCGTATGACTGCTGCGGTAGGTTTTCCAACTTTACGTTTGATTCGTACGAAAATTGGTTCTATTGATCTTGTTCAATTGGGTTTACAACCAGGTGAAACCAAAGAAATCGAGCCTTTGTTATACCCGGACTTTAAAGATGTACCTGCGGAAGAACCTTACCGTTCACGTTCTTATGTGAAAAAACCGGGTGGTACAGGCGGTAAGCCAATGGTTCGCAAGAACAAAGATGGTTCCGTGAAGAAGTCATCTGGTACGAAACGTATCTGGCAAATGGATGAAAGCGAGAAACCGCGTCGTAAGACCAATGGTACAACGCGTCCGAATACCAAAGCACCGCGTGGGCGTGGGCGTGGTCGCGGTTAATTTTTAGTATTCAAATTAAAGCTCACGAAAGTGGGCTTTTTTCTTTAATAAGTATTATAGATTTAACTTGTCATATGCTTCATCAACTTGGCTCAATATATAGTACGTCTTAATCTGATGCCAATTATTTTCTTCCTTGAAAAATCCTGCAAAATAACTGGTTCTTCTCTTTTTATTGATTTTTCTTTAGATAAATAAAAAACCGACGCCTAAGCATCGGTTTTACATGAAGTTTAAAGAGTATACAAATTAAGCCTTTAACCACTTCTCAGCTTTGGCCTGATCTTCAACTTTGAGTTCAACTTCCGTCAATTCAGAACCACCCGCCTGAACTTCAAAAGTCATTAACTCATCACGGCGGAAAGCTAGTACAGTGTACGTTCCCTCTTGTTTTGCATATTTTTCAACAAGTTTAGTCGTTGCTTTCAAGCCATCAATCGCGATAACAACATCTTGGGCAGAAAGACCTGCTTTCCCCCCTGAACCTTCTCGACGTGCAGTTTGAATCACCACACCTTCAGGTTTATCGGCAAGCTTTAAGCCAAATGGCAAAGACTTGTCATTTTTAACGTCAAAACTTAAACCAAATTCGGGAAGCAACTGATCTAACGGCAATTCATCTGTGGTATTGATCAAATGATTGATCTGTTCAAGCCAGTTATCACCGGTCAACTCATTACACAATTCGAAGATGGTACGTTCATTAACTTGAACACCATTTTGCGCATTTTTATACAATTTACGCATTAAGGCATCCAGGCTTGAACCGCGCAAACGCAAGCCCAAGTCCAGACACAGCGCTACTAAACAACCCTTGTTGTAGTAGCTGGTGCCGGCGTTATTGGAGTTTTCATCCTGACGGTAGAATTTAACCCAAGCATCAAAACTTGAATCTGCAACGGTTTGAATCGCGCGTCCCGGATTTTGTAAATAGCGGTCAATCTGTGCTTTTAACAATTTCAGATATGATTCTTGAGAAATCACCCCACTACGTAGCAATATCAAATCGTCATAATACGAAGTGAAACCTTCAAAAATCCAAAGCAGCGAAGTGTAGCCTTCTTTGTTTAAATCATAATTGACGAAATTTTCAGGACGAATAAATTTTACCAACCAAGAGTGGAAATATTCATGACTGCATAAACCCAGGAAACGCTGATAATCCGCTGATGGTTCAGCAGGTTCATCTGCTTTAGGCAAGTCATCACGCGGGGTAATCAGACTGGTACTGTTCGGATGCTCCAAGCCTCCATAGCTATTGCCTGTCGCCATAGTCATAAAGGTATAATCGCTAAATGGTGCAGAACCAAACATTGAAATTTCAGTGCTACATATTTTTTCAATGTCTTGCTGCATACGCGCCGCATTCATGGCATGTTTGCCAGACACCACAAATTCATGCGGGATACCATTAGCTTCAAAGCTAAAACGTGTTTGTTCTGCCAGCTCAAAGGGTGAATCAATCAACTGGGCATAGTTATCCGCCTTTAAGGTATAACGACCTTTAACCAGACTTTTAGCCATTAAACCGGTTGCCAGCTGGAAATGTTTCAGTTCATCTGGAAGGAACACTTCAACTTCAACCGCTTTATCTTCCTGCCCTTCTAGTCCCAAACATGCACAGGCCGGATTCACATAGAGACGTGTTTGGTCCACATAGGCACCGCGTACAGACAAGTCATAGGCATAGACATCATATTCCACCGTAATCAGTTCATGATCGGTATTAAATAAACGCCATTTATTCTTCTCAAATTTCTGAATTTGTAAAATGCGCCCATCTTCATCATAAGCACGAACTGACTCAATATGCTTTGAAAATTCGCGAATCAGATAGCTACCCGGAATCCAGGTCGGTAGAGAAAGGACTTGAGTTGGATCAGCTAAAAAGCGAAGTGTCACGTGAATAAGATGCTGACGATAATCGTCAAATTCGATTTGATAATGCAACATAATGGGCAATATAAAATATAAAAAAGTTAACTTAACAATTAGCTTAGCATTTTTTGTCCGGCAATGCTGAACTGTCGCAATTGTCTGCAATTCCGACTAGCCATTCTTAAAAAAAAGGCATAGCATTCCTCATATTTTTTGCATTTCTACCACCAATGGATTGGTAAATAAGGAAGATCATTGAAAGCTGTCATCTATCTCCTCGCATCCTTAAGTTTATTGTGTTCCACGATAGTCAATGCTGCATTACTCAACCTTGTTCCTGAAAGCGTTGAAGCCCAGGCATGGACCATTCTTGATACCCAATCAGGTCAAGTCATTGCAGAGCACAATAGCCATGAGCAACGTGCACCGGCATCCATGACCAAAATGATGGTTGCGTATATTGCATTGAAAGAAATTGAAGCCGGTCATTTAAAAAAGGATGAAATCATCACGGCGACACCAGTGGTAAAAATGGTGCAGTGGGATGAGTCGCAAATGTATCTTAAACAAGGTGATCAGATTACTGTAGATCAGCTTCTGGCAGGTTTGATCGTGATGTCAGCCAATGATGCGGCAGTGACCTTGGCAGAACGTATTTCAGGTACTGTACCAGCTTTCATCCAACGCATGAATAAAGAAGCCAAAGCCTTAGGAATGAAGGATACGCATTTTGCCAATGCACCAGGCGTGACCATGCCGGACCATTACTCATCTGCTCATGACATGGCCCTGCTGGGTCAAGCACTGACCGTTCAGACGCCTGAATATCTGCATTATTCAGTCATGCCAAGTTTCAGCTATAACCAGCGTTTTCACCGCGCAACCAATCTGGCACTCAAGTTTGACCCAAGTGTGGATGGTTTAAAAACAGGTTTCACTAAAGCGGCAGGTTATAACCTGGCTTTGACTGCACACCGCCCTACTGGTAATCCTGCACTACCTGAACGTCGCCTGATTGTGGTGGTGATGGGTACAAAAAATGCATTAAAACGTGCAGAAGTTGCCCACACCCTGATGGATATGGCCTATACCTATACCCGTAATGAGGTCGCGATTAAAGACAAGCAGCTGATTGCTGAATTGCCGGTGGTGAAATCTACTTTAAAAATGTTTAAACTGGAAACCAGCAAACCGCAAATTGTGACGACGTCTTTATATGATCAGCCTTATGCGATTGATCTGCAAACTTATGATACGGTCAATCAGCGTGTTATGCTGAATACAGGCAATGGTACGATTCAAGCCATTGAGCCCTTACAAGAAACCAAGACCCACTTAAATGTTGAAATCACGGAAAAATACCTGACTGCTCCTTTAGCCAAAGTTATGCAACTGGCCACCGTGCAGGTTTATCAAAATAACCAGTTGATCCGCACCATTGCCATTGAAAATGATGTGCAAATTGAAGAAGCCAATTTTTTCCAGAAAATTGCCCTCTGGTTTAAACAGCTTTTTAGTTTTTTCTCAAGCGATGACATTCGGGTCAAAATTTATCCTCTACGCTAAAGGATGAATAGTTTTGACTTGAGTCAGATGACAGAACAATCTTATTCATAAAATAATCATTTGGATAAAAGTAATAAAAAGAAGATGGTAAGTATATATCATCTTCTTTTTACTGACCAATAATGACTGCTAAATGCCTGACAGCTCAAATTCAACTTTCCTCCCTGTCCCCGTATAGTATGCTCAAATTTCCCACTCAAAGTCTTGTCGTGTTGTTAAACCATTATCAAACTACTGGCGTATGACTGGACAAATCAAGAGCTCTGGATTTTGTCACAAGAAAAACAGCTAAAAAGATTAAAATTTCATTGAAATTAAAAAAACCATCCCCACTATTAAAAAAACACCATAAGAGTGGGAAAAATGCAGATTTTTGCTAAATCTAGTCTACAAAACCTACTTTTCACTTTATGATGTACCCTTAAAAAATTGAATGGATCAATAACATGACTGCTATTGCAAATGACCTCGTGGTTTCTTTCCACTACACGTTGACTAACGCAGAGGGCGAAACTCTCGACCAATCACAAGGTGAACCACTTGCATATTTGCACGGTGCGGGCAACATCATCCCTGGTTTAGAAAACGCTTTAGAAGGCAAAACTGTTGGTGAAAAATTCACTGTAAACGTTCCTGCTGCTGAAGGTTATGGTGAATACAACCCTGACCTCGTACAAGAAGTTCCAGCTCAAATGTTCCAAGGTGTAGACAACATCCAACCTGGTATGCAATTCCAAGCTCAAACTGATGATGGCGTTCAAATCGTGACTGTTAAAGCAGTTGAAGGCGACAACGTTGTTGTAGATGCTAACTTCCCACTTGCTGGCCAAGATTTAACTTTCGAAGTTGAAATCGTTGAAATTCGTGCAGCTTCTGCTGAAGAATTAGAACACGGTCACGTACACGGTGCTGGTGGTCATCACCACTAAGATCGCCCGCGATCATAAAAGGCAAAGTTTTGACTTTGCCTTTTTTATTGCCTTGAATTTTTTATCCCATTCAATTATCCGCAATCATTTCAGTGAGCAGGGCAATTTTTCAGCCATCTCTTTAGAACTGGCTAAGCTGTTTTAGGCGCTGCATATCGATAATCCTGATCTGGCTATAATTCCACTCTACAATGCGTTGCTGGATAAAATATTGTAGTTGCTTGTTTAAGGTTTGCCGGGACACATGCAGTAATTCGGCAAATTCCTGCTGGCTCATTTTAAATTGAATGGTTGATTTTTCCTGACCTACTGGTCTTGCCTGTTGACCCAAGGTTATTAAATGACGTGCAATTTTTTGCGTCATATTCGCAGTTTGCAGATAACGGTTTTTCTCCATCAAACCATACATCCGTTCACTCAGTAATTGAATGATCTGCCACATGGCTTGCGGCTGCTGTTGTAATTGTTCCAGAAAAACCTGACCTGAAATTACAGCCACTTCAACTACTTCTACGGCATAAAAATCAAAATTCAGCGGTTTTTTCTGTAAAAATGGCACCAGATTAAATACCGAATACATTTTCACATAATCACTGACTTTAAACTCGCCATCACTGAGCAGCCAGCCAATCTGCATCCGTCCGGACAACAGTACATAGATATCGTTCATTTTTTGCTGATAATGCAAGATCTGTTGCTGTGGTAAAAAACGCAGATATTTCACATGCTGCAATAAGGTTTGATGGGATTGTGCATTGAATGCAGAAAACACTGCATCCTGCCCAAAAATCTGCTGTAATTTTTCTGCGCGACTGAGCATATGAAATTTATGATCTCATTCAAAATAAAAAACCTAATATATAAATACTAGGTTTTTTATATGCTTAAACCAACCAACTTTTAGCGCTATGTATATCTCGAATTCAGATCACTACGAGTCCATACAGCCTAAATCAATACATCTAACCATTAAGATGCTTTTTCTAAAATTTGACCATTTTCAAAGGTAAAATTGGAAATGTCCTGTTTAACCACTTTCTTCAGGTTCACACTTGGGCGACCATCTACACCAACTGGAATATCCCCTTCAATGGTAACACGACGCACAACACGCAGCTCATCCCCATAATCATTAATCGCACGGTGCTGTGTGGCACGGTTATCCCAGATGGCAACATCACCTACACTCCAGCGCCAACGCACAATGTTTTCTAAATTCACGGCGTAATCCTGGAATAAATCAAACAGGCGGCGTGAATCCTGGCTGTTATAACCCACAAAACGTTTAAAGAAGTGACCCAATAACAGGGTCTTTTCCCCACTTTCCGGATGCACGCGCACCAATGGATGCTCTGTTTCATATTCGGTTGAATTAAATAGCGCACGATATTTTTCTGCATCGATACGCGGGCTTGTGGTTACTTTAGAGGCATAGTCATAATCATTGCTATGCACTGCCCGTAAACGATCTGCCAATGCTTTCAGTTCTTCTGGTAAATCATTATAAGCCGCTGTAGTATTTGCCCAAACGGTATCACCGCCAGCTGCAGGCGCAACTATACTGCGTAAAATGGAAGCTTTTGGATAATCTTCAATAAAGCTGATATCAGTATGCCAGGTATCTGCCCGCCCACCACGTGAATCCAGCTCAAGCACATGTGCTGTTCCACTTTTGACCGGAACGGTTGGATGATTCAAGGGCTTGCCCAATAAAGCGGCAAAGCCTTCCTGTTCATCATCAGTTAAATGCTGTTGGTTTTTAAAGAAAATAGCTTTGTACTTGATTAGAGCATGGTTAATTTCATGGACCGTGTCTTGATCTAGAGTTGAAGACAATTTAACCCCTTCAATTTCAGCACCAATACACCCGGTAATCGGTTTTACCTGAATATGTTGATATTGATAGTTCGGATCATAGGGTTTGGTTTGATTTTGGCTCATGGCGATTCCTTATATTTCAATTTTTATTGCAACGTTATGTTGTTGAAATACAGTCTGCCCTGAATAGGCCATAAACACTGTCAAAGCGTTGACAGTGATCAGCATAATACCTGCTGAAGTTTTGAACTTTCCTGATTTAGAATTTTGAGATTAGATTTCTCAACCCTGAAATTATTCAGACAATTAAAAAATACAAGCTATTAAAAAACATAAAAATGTCAAATTTTTAAAGCGATTTATTGATGATCAAGTCAAAACATCAAGAAAATAATCTGGAGAATAACATGCACCAGAGCTTTGTCGTTTCAGCATTGATGATGTGTTGTCTCGATAAAATCATTAAGCCTTAATTATTTTTATCTGTACATCAAAATAGCCCCTAAATCGGGGGCTATTTATTTTAAAAAATTATAGATAATTGCCTTCACGTTCTGGCTGATACAACACTTTTTCAATTTTCACTTTCATTAAATGACCATCTGGCTGCGGCCATTCAATTTCCTGACCCTCAGCCAATCCTAAAATTGCTGCACCGATTGGTGCAAGTACATTCACCTGTCCTTTCTCACCCAGAAAATCATGTGGGTAAACCAGGGTTATCGTAGTTGGTTCATTCGCAGGGGCAATGGTAATTGATACCCGTGCATTCATTGTCACCACATTTGCCGGCATATCCTGCGGGGCAACTACTTGAGCACGTGCAAGCTCATCTTCCAGATGCTGCATGGTTGGCGTCAGTTTAGACTGATGCTCAAGCATCGTTTCTAAACGTTCCAGATCTTGTTGTGAAATAATAATAGTGGGTTTAGCCATTTATCTGATTCCTTTGGACGAACAATGTCATTACAGCAACAGCAAAATATTTATAGCTTTTATAGGGGGATTTATTCTGTTATAGCAGAAATACCAGCTTTGAAAAATATGACTTTTAATATATATAAAAAAAGCCCCCTTGAGGGGGCTTTTCTCAAGTCAGAACTTATTTTGCGTAAACAGGGAATTTAGCGCATACAGTTTCAACTTTCGCTTTTACAGCGTTAATTACAGCTTCGTCGCCTTTGCTGTCCAGGATGTCTGCGATCCAGCCAGCAAGTTCACGTACTTCAGTTTCACCGAAACCACGAGTTGTAACAGCTGGGGTACCGATACGGATACCAGAAGTCACGAATGGAGAACGCGGGTCGTTAGGTACAGAGTTTTTGTTCACAGTGATGTGAGCAGCACCTAACCAAGCGTCAGCGTCTTTACCAGTGATGTCTTGCTTGATTAAAGACAACAAGAACAAGTGGTTTTTAGTACCGCCAGAAACTACGTCATAACCACGAGCGATTAATACTTCAGCCATTGCTTGAGCGTTCTTAACCACTTGTTGTTGGTAAGTTTTGTATTCAGGAGCCATTGCTTCTTTAAAGCAGATTGCTTTCGCTGCAACAGCGTGAACAAGTGGACCACCCTGGTTACCCGGGAATACAGCTGACTGTAATTTTTTCTCGATTTCTTCGTTTGCTTTAGCAAGGATTAAACCTGAACGCGGACCACGAAGTGTTTTATGCGTAGTCGTAGTCGTTACGTCAGCAATTTGCACTGGGCTTGGGTAAACACCAGCAGCAACCAGACCAGCTACGTGAGCCATGTCTACAAAAAGGTAAGCGCCAACTTTGTCCGCGATATCACGGAAACGCTGCCAGTCTACAACTTGGCTATAAGCAGAGAAACCAGCCACGATCATGCGTGGTTTGTGTTCTACAGCTAAACGTTCAACTTCTTCGTAATCGATTTCGCCAGTTTCCGGGTTTAAACCGTATTGAACTGCGTTATAAGTTTTACCAGAGAAGCTTACTTTTGCACCGTGAGTCAAGTGACCACCGTGAGCAAGACTCATACCCAAAACTGTGTCGCCCGGGTTAAGAAGAGCTAAGTAAACAGCCGAGTTTGCTTGAGAACCAGCATGCGGTTGAACGTTAGCATAATCAGCACCAAAAAGTTCTTTAGCACGGTCAATTGCCAATTGTTCAATAACGTCTACATATTCACAACCGCCATAATAGCGTTTGCCTGGGTAGCCTTCTGCATATTTGTTAGTGAGTTTTGATCCTTGCGCTTCCATTACTGCTGGTGAGCAATAGTTTTCAGAAGCAATCAACTCGATGTGCGCTTCTTGGCGAGCATCTTCATTAGCGATTGCCTGAGCGATTTCTGGATCAAATTCGGCAATAGAGATATTGGCAAACATTAGCGAGGTCCTATTAAATTAGGGCTTTTAAGCCGTGCTAAGATTGGCGCGTATTGTAGCATGAAGTTTATAAATGTTGAGAATGAACTTTACTCAGTTTTAAATAAAAAAATGCTCATGATTAAAAAACATGAGCATTTATAGTCAAAACAAATTACTGAATTGGCATTAGAGATTTTACATCTGCAATAATATTAGGAATATTTAAAGCATAGACCGTTCCATGATCCCATTTCGTTGCAGCTGATTCATCGGTCAAATAACGGATATTGGTGTTTTGTTGTATCGCTGAAGAATAAAGTACGTCAGTCACTTGTTTCGGAACGGTAGGGTCCAATGATCCCTGATAAATAATCACTGGCGTGGAGACTTTAACCTGAAGGGGCTGCGAATCTTTTTCCAAAAAGGTTTTAACTACAGGAATACCCATAAAATTCATTTGAGTACGCGGGTAATTATTTATATTGACTGAACCCTCTGTTGCCACGTAATCATCCATCCCTTTAACAAATTCCTGCTCTAACAGATCATAGCAATCAACTTCTGCATTTTTCGCAATATTATCCGTAGGAGACTTAAAAACCTGACTATATTGCAAATCAGGATGAGGATTACGCAGTCCTGCTGTAATTAATGCAGTAAATGCATCCAAAGATGACAACGTTTTAATTTTTTTATTCAGGTCGGTTTCTTTTCCCGCGGCACTTTCCCCTGCTGTCAAAATAAGCGCAAGGTTAGAAGCTGGAGCGAGGGCCACTGTTCCTTTATAGACCAAGTTAGAGGCGCGTGAAGCATATTGGGCCGCACCTAAGGCAGCTTGTCCACCTTGTGAATGTCCTACTGCCATCCATTGGTTGGATGCTTTTGTCCCCAAATAATGGCGCGCAGCGACAACCGCATCCGTAATAGAATAGGCCTCGCTTTTTACATTCAAGAAAGGATGGAGCTCATTACCATTTGGTTCTCCCAAACCTTCATAATCAGGAGCAACCACCACATAACCTGCAGTTAAAAGTTGAGCAATCATTGCTTGAATATAGATATTCAATGCATTTCGACTCGGTGCACATTGATCTGCCACACCCGTTGTACCATGCGCCCAAACCACAATTGGCCAACCTTTTGCAGGCACAGCCGTTTTCGGTGTAAAGACCAATGCAGTTGCCTGAACTTGTTTAGCATTAACCCCCAACATTTTATAAGTCATCACTACGCTTTCACCCGCCACGCTAGTCATATTTGTTTTGTTATAAACTGTGGGGGTAGAAACGACCGGGTTCTGAATATCATTGACCGGAATTCCATTATTTGGACTGTTGAAGACCGAATCACCATTTCCACTTCCACACGCTGTTAAAAGGATGACCGAACTACTGATAAACACCGTTAATAATGTTTTTTTCATTTTTGCATTTCCTTATATCTTTTTATTTTGATGATTTAAGTAATCATGAATACAAACTATTACCTTTATTTAATATTTGAACAATGCGATTTAACATCAAATAAAAAATTTAAAAAGAGACTGAATTCTTATTAATACAAATCAATGATTTTTATAAATTTTATTTTTTTACTTTTACAAATATCAAACACTATTAATTTAACAAAATATGTCTGCTTTTATTTGTCTGATTCCAGGCTTGCGTGGAGTTAGGCTATAGAAGTATTAAAAAAATCGTGAGCAAAGTGGTCTCTTCTTATGCGGCACCGATAACTAATCAACAAAACTGACCTATAAAAGCCGTCATCTAAGCGATAGCGTACAGATTAGTGAATTCATTAAACAGAAACCCAAAGGTATGCTTACGATTTCTCAAATAAACATTGATCAACATGACTGGCTATCCTGATATCCATCTCAAGCCTGTATTTCGAGTGATGCTTTCGAAGCAGTGTATTTAACCAGCAGTCCAGTACAAAAATCAGCATGAACAGGGAAAAGAGCCTATTTTCAGTTTGTATCGGTATCTTTGAAAATGGTAAATTGACTCAAACAATCGCAACAGTTATGGATCTGCCATGCAAGCAATTATTCTCGATACCGAAACCCATACTTTAAATGGACAGCCGATTGAGATTGCTTATGCGCCGATCCAAATTCATGACAGCAAACTTTCCTTAGACAAGAGCAAAATTTTCGACCAGCTTTATAGTGTCGATGAACCGATTTCGTATGCAGCCATGGCAGTGCATCATATTCTGGAATCCGAGCTGGTGGGTCAGCCTCACTACACGACTTTCAGCCTTCCACAGGAAACCACGTACATTATTGGTCACAATATTGATTATGATATTCGTGCCATCGAGAAATGCGGTGTAGATACCAGCAAGATCAAAGCGATTTGTACCCTTGCCCTGGCACGTTTAGTCTGGCCGGATGCTGAAGCGCACAATATTTCTGCCCTTATTTATATGATCAGCAAAGGCAGTGAAAAAGCCCGTGAAATGATTAAAAAAGCACATCGTGCCGATATGGATATTATCTTAACCGCCAATATTTTAATGCATGAAATCCATCATTTAAACATTCAAAATATTGAAGAGCTTTATCTGGCATCGGAAGACGCGCGTATTCCTCGAACCATTAATTTTGGCAAGCACCGAGGCACAGCAATAGCAGATTTACCTGCAGACTATATGCAATGGCTGCTTCGTCAGGAAGATCTGGACCCTTATTTGCGCAAGGCTCTAGAGAAAACCAGTATTGTTACACTGTAATATAATGATTTGTAATATTATTTAATATTCCTGTCATGATTGCCCCCTACAATCAGCCTTAATTTATTGCAACGTAAATTAAAGCATGACTCAATTTCATAAAACTGATTTAGGCATTGAAAGTTTAAAACAGCGTTCAATGAATCTGAATGCTCGTCAGCGCAGACTGTTACTATTGATTGGCACCGATGATTTTGATCTGCTTTCTGAACAATTCAGGCATCGTATCGCGCCACCCGAATTACTCGAACAGTTGCTGGAAATGGGACTGATCAGCCGTGCGGCTAACCCGTCCATTGAAACACCCCTGACATCCGACAACCTAGATACAGAAATTAAAACCAGCCCTGCGCTGCAAAGCACTCAACTTAAGGATCACTCTGCCGAAGAAATTTTTGTTCCCAGCATTTCCCCATCTTCAATCGCGGAGGAAAAAGCTGAGCAGGCATCCTGTCAAAATGAAGTGCAAACAACGCTAGAAATCCTTGATTTTGAACAGGTCAAGCAATTCATGGCTGAACTGCTGCAACGTCATTGCGGTTTAATGGCAAAACAGCTGATTAGCCGTATTCTGTCTGCTGACGATTTACGCAGTTTAAAACAGTGCCAGATGCAATGGATTACCACCCTACAGGAAAGCCGCATCACTCCACAGGAATTAAACCGCTACCTCAATCAGATCAATTTTTCTCTACAGAAGCTTCCAAGCTGATCAAGCTTAAGAGCTTTTTTATGTTTCATTATTTATTTAAGGTCTTAGCTATCTAAAACATATTTATTTTTATACTTATAAAACAATAAGATTTGATTTATTACACAATAACTAGATTAAATAAGAACCTATGGCGTGATTCTAAATACGACCTTAGCTGAATAGTAAAGTATTGCTAAAAACCGCATATATTAACTATTTCAGGGGAATTCATGATGACATCCTTACATTATTTAGAATTTCATCCGGCAGACCATCCCGTATACTTAAAAAAAATAGGTAATTGGGTAATAACATTTTTGAGTCCTAGAGAAGATCTGACCCATATCCAACTTGCGATTACCAGTGTGTTGCCACGCCAGGTCAGTGAAAACCTGCAACCTGTTCGAATCATTATTAATCAAACAGAAATTGAAAATCGCTGGTTAATCCAGCAAATCATCTGTTATAACAGTGCTCAAGGTAAGGATGAATTATTCAGTTGTAGTGATGCGATTGGAATCAAAGTTATTGAAAACCTGATAGAAGAGTTTAATAAATATGACGTTGAACTTAGTTTGATTTAAATATTGCTCCGTAACTCCATGTATTGATTATTTTTAATCATATTTTTATTTTTTTATAAAAACTCACCTTTAATGGTGAGTTTTTATCATATTTTCATTATTCAATAATACGATAAATACTCTTGGAAATACGGCTTTCAAAAAGCAGTTCAATACTTGGACGAATAATTTCACCTTTTACCACGATATGTTCGATCTTTTGAAATAATGAGAGTTTATGCAAAGCTGAATTTTCCGGAATTGTCTGTAATAATGCCTGTACTGCATGAATATTGCTAAATTGGTCTTTAACCTTTATCTCTATTAATTGGCTCATATTATTCCCTGCTCTCTTTATTTAAATAAACTTTTTATAGCATAAATTTTATTTATTCATAATTTAGAGATGTTAGATTTTTTGGCAATGTAATTTTTTATAAACAAATAGATGATATTCCTCTTAAACATGTTATTTAGAAAACGATTAATCTTTATAATAAATCACCTCGATCAATTTCTTCAATCATCTAAAATAAATTCTAGAGTATTGGTCCATTGGAAATTTTTTTAGCCCTAAAATAAGAAAGCCCGCATTACTGCGGGCTTTTATGTTGGAAGGCTAGTGCTGATTTTTTGCTTCAACCCGAAGGTTGCAAGCTCAACAAGCTGTCATTGATCCGTCCAACCACTTTGTAGCGTCTCTCGACCTACTGTATTTTTAATATAAAACTCGAAAATGAAATAGGCAACCCTGCTCAACATTTATAAACAACAATTCAAAGAAACTATTATTGTATATTTTATAAATGCGTGGATAATAGATGCTGTTTTCATATTAGTTCGTATCTAATAGTTTATCTCTGCTATTTTTAGCCCAATGACAGTAAATACACTCACGGCAACGAATTCTGTACCCAATATTGCCTGACAAGCTTTTTCATCTGTTGAAAAAATGCCTGCTGTTTTATCTGCAATACGAATTCTGGGAATCACAATGACGTCTTGTCCTTCAGAATATCCCGGATGTCCAAGCACAATAGTAAAGTCTGTAGAATCAATAAATATAAAATTTCCGGCTTTTCACTTTTAAAATTTCATCTAAATTTTCCCCATATTTCTTAGATTTGATTGGTCAAATGGCACGGATTTGCTTATCAGATTCATACAAAAATGGGTTAAAGGATTCTGTATAAAGTACATAGCAATCCTGCCTACTATTTTGTGAAATTATTTTTTTTCAGCACATTTCGTCCTTGTTTCAGCAAGTCAAATTTCATTCTGGCTGTTCAATGATACTTATGACTCAACACCAAGTTATCTCAGTCATAGTAAGACAACTGCTTCTTAGACAATTATTCTAGCTATTGCAAAAATACAGAAGCCCATATTCCATGGGCTTTTTCATCATACTGAAGATTGAATATGTTTCAACGCAGTCCTTTAAAAAGGAAAAAACATCCAACAATAAACAGCAATATGGCAAAACATTTTTTCAGCATTTGTGGTGATAATGCATGTGCTGCTTTTGCACCAAATTTTGCTGTAAAGAAACTCATCAGGCTAATGCCTAAAAAGGCATAAATATGTACAAAGCCAATACTATTGGGCACAGCGGCATGGGCATTCATACCAAAAATCATAAATCCCAAAGCACCAGCAATCGCAATGGGTAAACCACATGCAGCTGAAGTTCCAACGGCTTTTTGCATGACTACGCCATAATGATTTAAGTAAGGTACAGTTAAGCTTCCACCGCCGATACCGAAAATTGCAGAAGCTACACCAATCCCAGCGCCTGCACCTAATTGTTTAGGCGATGAAGGCAGTACTTTATGGGTATCTACCACTTGTCTGGCACCGCTAAACATGGTGTAAGCCACCCAAAGCAAAAATACGCCAACAATCAGCTGAAGATGAATTCCAGAAAGTAATCCTGCAATTCCGGCCCCGACAAAGCCTCCTATCACCATTCCTGGTGCGAGATTTTTAAATATAGGCCATATGACTGCGCCATTCTTATGGTGAGCCATCAATGAGCTGATCGAGGTAACCACAATGGTTGCCAAAGAAGTGCCTAAGGCCAAATGCATAATGACGTCAGCACTGTAACCCATTTGGGTAAAGACAATAAATAAGAGCGGGACAATAATTGTTCCACCACCCACACCAAAGAGCCCTGCCGCAAATCCGGCAAGCGCCCCAATGGCTAAAAAAATAATAAGTTCCACGATATGCTGACTTTTAAAGAATGGAGTATTGAAGCAATGGACGGTTAAGCCGTTTCTAATTGACCGACTTGATGATAAGCGCGGTTAAAATAGACGAGGCTTTCCTCTTGCTGACTTTTTTTAATCGCTAAGACACGACATAAGAAAATGCTGTGTGTACCGACGTTTTGAATATCTTCAATCTGACAATCAAAACTCACCAAAGCATCTTCTAACACAGGTGATCCTGTTTCGAGTATGGTCCAATCACCAAGTTTGAAGCGATCTTCAGAATTGAATTTGCTTGAGGCAAATGCATTAGAGATGTGTTCATGCTGTGTGCTGAGCACATTGACTGATAGCACTTTATTTTCAATAAAATGTGCATGTGAGCGAGAAGATTGATTCATACAGACCAACAATGAGGGCGGTGTATCGGTCACACTGCATACGGCTGATGCAGTAAAGCCATGCATCCCTGCCGTACCTTGTGTTGTGATTACATTCACAGCAGTGGTTAACAAGGACATTGCATTTCTAAAGTCAGTTGCTTCAATCATCTCTTCTATCTCAAATGTATTTATGACGTACCTAGACTCAAGTAGGGCAAATGATCTAGGGATCATTCGCCCTGCTCTGATTTAGCCACACTTCGTGTTAAGCACCAAGCTCTTGACGAACAATCGCAGCACCTGCGCTTAATGCTTCAAGTTTGCCGCGAGCGACTTGACGAGATAAAGGTGTCATACCGCAGTTGGTTGAAGGATACAGCTTGTCTGCATCAACAAATTGCAATGCTTTACGTAAAGTGTTTGCCACTTCCTCAGGTGTTTCAATGGTATTGGTTGCAACATCAATCGCACCGACCATCACTTTTTTACCACGAATCAGTTCAATCAGATCCATCGGCACACGTGAGTTTTGGCATTCAAGTGATACGATATCAATTTTAGACTGTTGTAATTTCGGGAAAATTTCTTCGTATTGACGCCATTCTGAACCTAAAGTCTTTTTCCAATCGGTATTGGCTTTAATGCCGTAACCGTAGCAAATGTGTACTGCAGTTTCACATTGCAACCCTTCAAGTGCACGCTCCAAAGTTGCAATGCCCCAATCATTCACTTCATCAAAGAACACATTAAAAGCAGGTTCATCAAACTGGATGATATCGACACCTGCAGCTTCTAATTCCAAAGCTTCTTGATTAAGAATTTTGGCAAATTCCCATGCCAGTTTTTCACGGCTTTTATAGTGCTCATCATACAGCGTATCAATCATGGTCATTGGACCAGGTAACGCCCATTTAATCGGCTGATGGGTTTGACTGCGCAAAAACTTTGCATCTTCCACGAACACCGGTTTTTTACATGATACTGCACCCACCACTGAAGGTACGCTTGCATCATAACGATTACGGATTCGAACCGTTTCACGTTTCTCAAAATCAACACCTTCAAGATGTTCAATAAACGTGGTCACAAAGTGCTGGCGGGTTTGTTCACCATCGCTGACAATATCAATGCCTGCTTGCAGTTGTTCATGCAACGACAAACTTAAAGCATCTCGCTTCGCTTCAAGCAGTTGTTCACCTTCCAGCTTCCAGGGTGACCAAAGTTTTTCAGGTTCTGCCAGCCAAGAGGGTTTCGGTAAGCTGCCCGCTGTTGAAGTCGGTAATAAAATTTTCATAATCAGTAATCATCTATATTGAATAAATTAAGCAGCTTGGCTTTCAACAGCATAGCTTGCAGCCCATTGCTCAAGAATGTCTTTGTAAGGCTTGATAAAATTTTCTTCAGTCCATTGACCTTGTTTGACTGCCAGTTGGCCGCGCTCAACACGGTCATAGACAATTTGCGTCAATGAATAATCCTGATAGTTCAAACTTGGCTGATAGACTAAACCTGCGTTCGAGTTGGCATTGTAAATTTCAGGACGGTAAATCTTTTGGAAAGTTTCCATGGTGCTAATCGCACTGATGAGCTCAAAATCGGTGTAGTCACGCAGTAAATCACCGCTAAAGTAAAACGCCAAAGGTGCAACTGCATGAGCAGGCATGAAATAACGCACTCGCAAGCCCATTTTTTTGAAATAGTCATCTGTGCGTGAATATTCATCATTTTTATATTCCACCCCTAATACAGGATGCACATTGGCGGTACGATAATAGGTTTTAGTGGTTGAAACACTGAGGCAAATCACAGGCTGTTTTTTAAACTCTGCTTTAAAGACCTCTGAATTGACTAAGTGTTGATAAAGCTTGCCATGCAAATCACCAAAGTTCTCCGGCTTCTCATCTGTTTTACAGCCCAATGCCGGTAATACAACGCTAAAGTCATAATCACGTACATAAGATGAAAAACTGTTACCAATCATGCCTTCAATACGTTCATGGGTTTTATGGTCGGTAATCGTACTTTTCAGCATTTCAATGAATGGAAAAGTCTTGCCGTTGCCTTCAACGTCTAGTTCTGCAGAGATGATATCGATTTCAAGTGAATAGCGATCTCCTGTCGGATTATCAATAGCTGCCAAGCTATTAAAACGGTTGTTGATCATCACTAAAGTTCTGCGCAGATTCTCTTGACGGCTTTCACCGCGTGCTAAATTGGCAAAATTCGTAGTCAGACGTGTGCTATCTGCTGGCTGATAGTTTTCGTCAAAACGAATGCGTTTAATTGAACATGCAAACTCTTTACTCATGGTGATCCGCTACCCTAATCTTTGAGATAAAATCAAAATTTATGAATGGGATAATTTATACGCGAATCATTAGATGAATAAAAATGATTTAGTCTAATCAAAAGATGAGTAAAATTCATGTTTATATATTCTTTGCCCGTCTTTAGTTTGATGAGGATGAACCTGATCTAATTCATCGTTTAAAAATTGAATATTTTAAACCTAATAAATCTATAAATAATAAATACTTATTTATTTTTATTATTAAATTTTTGAGTAAAAATGCTGAATGAGATGCAGAAAATCTCCAAAACCAAATATGATATAAAAATATGTCTTCCAAGCGTTATGTGAATTTATCTCATCTTAAAATTAGAAAATATCAAGATATTCACTTTTCCTAATTCTATCTAAATAGCTTGATATCAGGGTTAAATACTCACCCTATCGCTATATTAAACAAACTTGGATATCCAAGACTGACTCTCGCAAAAAGTCATGAACAAGATGCAACACCATTAATTTCAAAGCTTAAACAGTTAACTATCGAATATTAGGCTGATTAAGCCGTTTTCATCGTCGAAAATTTTGGTTCAGTGAGTAAGTTCATAAAACTTATGAATGGGCTTTAGCTGAACATGTGTTAAATCGTATATCCAAGACTGTGACCTATATAGACTTTACCCCAGGAATCCCAGCCCTCCTTGTTCCGCCGTTCCATTCAGCATAATTATGCCGATTTGCTGAAAATTGCGGATGATTCCGGCATGGCAATAGGCTTGACTGACCATCAGGGTACCTTGTTATGGACATGGAGCAGTTCGGCCATGCTCTCTTCGGCTGAACAGGTTCATTTTGTTGAAGGCGGACATTGGTCCACTCAGGCCGTTGGAACCAATGCCATCGGGCTGACATTAAACAGCCATACTTCCAACTGTGTTTACTCGCATGAAAATCAAATGGATAGCGTCCGTGACTGGGTATGCTATGCAGCCCCCATTTTAGATCCGTACTCTGGCCAGTTTCATGGCATTATTAACCTTTCAACCAAATATAAAAAACATACGCCGCTTGGCTTGCTTGCGGTAGAGCGCTGTGCAGATTTGGTACAGCGTGCCATCCAGTTTGAACAAAAAAATGTCCTGTATATTCAAGCGCTGGGCACGCCGTGGATTCAGTTTAATCAGCATGTTTTAAGCCTGACTCACCGGCAGATTGAGATTCTGTGTATTTTGGTCCTGCATCCATACGGCATCAGTCTAGACGAACTGCATTATGCCTTGTATGGCGAACGTGATGTCAGTATCAAGACCCTTAAAGCTGAACTTTCCCAACTGCGTAACCTGCTGCCCAACTGTATTGAACCGCGTATTTACAAATTGAGCTGTGAAATTCAATACGACTTTTTACGGGCAGAACAATCGTTGAATGCGGGTCTTCTTGCCAGTACTTTCAATTTGTATAAAGGAAGTTTTTTAAGCAAATCCGAAAGTCCATTTTTAACTATCTGGCGCAATAGTTTTGATGCGCGACTGAGCCAGTTAATTTATCAAATGCAGGATATTGATCAGCTGCTGCGGATTATTGGTCGTGCCCCTGAACGGATAGATGCCGTACAGCGCCTGCTGGAACTGTTGCCGCAAGACAGCCCACATCGAAACCTGTTTTTAAAGTTTCTTTAGTCTGTGTACTGAATTATTAATGAAAAGTAAAACCGGCATCAGTGACTTTATTGCATATCCCCTGAAGCTGAATAATTTTATGACTCACTGATGTCGAGATACCATTCAAAGATGATATCTTCCTGATTTGATCTAATAATTCAGTGCGACAACAGCAGAGCCAGCTTTGAAAACCGTATAGACCAAGCCTTTCACATTAATGATAGATTTTTATTATAAATTTAAATACACTTGTGAATTATCTCAAAATCTTTATTTTGAAAAATAATATAGAGCAATAACCAAATAAGTATTTTAATTCAATAGTTTAATTATAAATTAAAATCATTTAATGTCCGTTAAGCATTCATAAAAACCATAATAAGTAAATCTTTAATTACAAAAATTGTGGATAAATAACTTTATATTCAATACATTTTTCATATATAAAAAAGCATACTAAATTTATGGTGTTAAAACCGTTTGCACATCATATTAATTAAACGAGGGGCTAATAATGCAAAATAACAAACGCTATGGGTTAGATGCACAGCAATCCCATCTTTGGATTATCGGGGGCGGTATTGCTGGTATGGCAGCAGCGGCCTTTGCAATCCGTGATGCCAAAGTACCTGCAAAAAATATTCATATTTTGGAAGAACTGGATATTTCAGGTGGATCAATGGACGGCGGCCCTACTCCCAATGCTGCACAGGCTTGGGTCACACGGGGTGGACGCATGCTGACCGATGAAACCTATTTATGCCTTTGGGATTTATTTTCCAGTATTCCCTCTTTGGAAAACCCTGAAATTTCCGTACGTGAAGAATGCCGTGAGTTTAATGAACAGGTGAAAACACATGCCCAAGCGCGTTTAATTGATGCGCAGCATGTCATTGCCGATGCCGCAAAACTAGGCCTCAATACCCTGCACCGTGCGCAAATGCTGCGCTTATTGGCATCTAAAGAAGAGAAAATCGGTAGTCGCCGTATTGATGAATTTTTTGATGAGACATTTTTTGAAACCAACTTCTGGCGCATGTGGCGCACGACATTCGCCTTTCAAAAATGGCATAGCGCCGCCGAACTACGCCGCTATTTTTTGCGCTTCATTCAAGAGCTGCCGCGCATTCATACACTCGCAGGGGTAAAGCGCACCAAATACAATCAGTATGATTCGATGATTCTGCCGCTACAACGCTGGCTGGTGGAGCAAGGTGTCGATGTGCGCTTTGGTAATTATGTAACAGATGCAGACTTCATGACCGATACAGACACACAAGAGCGCCGTGCTACACGCCTGTATGTCAAACTGCCTGAAGGCACGGAGCAGATTGAGCTGAAAGCGCATGACTTGGCTATTTTCACCCTAGGTTCGATTACTGCAGATTCTCGCTATGGCGGCAAGGATGATGTACCTGCATTAATTCGTGACCGTTTGGATCATGGCTGGACATTGTGGGATACATTGGCTAAAAAGGCACCGGATTTTGGCCGTCCCATGACCTTTTATGGCAATGTCGATGAACATAAATGGGAGTCTTTTACCCTGACCATGAAAGATGAGGTACTGTTAAAACGCATCATTGACTATACCGGTAATGAGCCGGGTACAGGTGCACTGATGACTTGGTTTGAGTCTGGCTGGCATTTATCTATTGTTGTTCCGGCACAGCCGCATTTTGCCGATTTGCCTGAAGGCGTGTACACCCTTTGGGGCTACGGTTTCCAAATTGACCATACAGGCGATTACATCAAAAAGCCCATGTCACAAGCGACAGGCAAAGAGATTTTAACGGAACTGGTCAAGCAGCTCGGTTTTGATGACATTTTAGACCATGTGCTGCAAAGCACCGACATTACCACGGCCATGATGCCCTATGCATCTGCCTTGTTCGCCTGCCGTAAACCTGGCGATCGCCCTTTAGTCATCCCTCAAGGCTCGCAAAACTTTGCATTCTTAGGCCAGTTTGTGGAAATTGAAGAGGATGTAGTGTTTACCGTGGAATATTCAGTACGTGGTGCCATGATTGCCATTTACGAGTTTTTTGGCGTAGAACGTGAAATCCCAGACATTTATAATGGCCTGCTCGACCCTAAAGTCGGCTTAAAGGCGTTGGAAACCGTTTTTCATTAATGTTCCATTCATTCTAAATGTGTGCGGAAGCATGCAGCATGAGAGCACTTTCGGGTGCTCTTTTTTGCTCCAGATAAATCATCAACATTCCGCTATCAGCGGCTGTATGCAGGCTTATCATGATTTTGATACCACCCTTCCAGAACTGTTTACCCTGCTGATTACTCGCACAGGCAGATGCCAATTTACCTCAGGCATTGCGTGTGCATTTTGGCTTTACTGAAGATCTGCTGCTGAGCCAGAATGAGGCTTTTAAAGCGTTATGGCTGCAATATATCGACAAAGGTGGAACAGTTGGCAGTGCCTGGTCGGAAGGCGGTAAAGAGTCCATTGAACAATTTAGCACGCATCTTGCACAATGAAAAAACGGGACTGTGGTGCTGAATGGCAAAAATACTATACCACCAGCAGCCTGTATGCTGACTGGGTGGATGTCAGGATGACCGATCTGAATGGCAACCCAGCCTGCATACTGATTCCGCATGATGCTGCAGGTGTAACCATCATTGACGACTGGAACGGCTTTGGTCAGGTTTAATTCTGGAAACTAAGATAGAAAATAAGATTTAAAAATATCTGAAATACATGAATTAAAATAAAGCTGAGATTATATTTTTCGAGCCTCTCAATAAAATAAAACCGCATATCAATGCGGTTTTATTTAAATCTTTTAAATCATATTTATGCTGCAATTTCCTGCTTTTTAGCTACCGGACTGTTGCCGATCTGCCAAACATAAGGCAAAGGTGCCTGATTCACTACCCAGTCACCAATGACTTTCTGTTTATAGATCAGTGGATTATGAGAAGACACAACACGGGCATTGCGCCAGAAGCGGTCCAGCTGCTTTTCGGTAGTGCTGGCAGAGGCACCCAGTGCATTGAACAGCTCTGTAGTCAAATTCAGTACCAGCTCTGAAATGACCACCTGCCCTTGTGAAGACTCCAGTTCAGCACGGTCATTTGTCTGCTGATCAGCCGCCGCATTATTCTGAAAATGACTGATATAGGCACCATCCAGTGCTTCAGCAGTACGCAAAGCAATCGCTTCAGCCGCATAAGCCTGTGCAGACGCTTTACCAATCACTTGCAGGATTTGTGCATCGTCGCGGACCAAATCCGCATTGCCATGACTGAAAATACGGGTGCGCTTGCGGACTTCTTGAGTAAATGCTTCTACAGCACTTTGTGCAATACCGACCAAGGTTGCTAAATGCACCACTTGATAGAAGGCAGTTTGGTATTTAAAGCGTTCTTCAAATGGCAAAATATGATCACGGTTGATGTCAACCTGCTGAATGGTCAAGGTACCACTGCCTGTGGTTTTTTGGCCAAAACCGTTCCAGTCATCCACCACTTGAATGCCTGGCACTTGAGTCGACACCGCAGCAATCACATGCTGATTCGTGGTTTCATCCCAGGCAAATAAGTCGATCCAATCGGCAAAGATGGTTCCAGTGGAATAGTATTTCTGACCATTCACCACCAGCTGGCCCTGTGGATTTTCAGTGACACGGGTCACCACATCGCCAATTTCAACTTTGCCGATTTCCGTCCAGGCATTTCCAACGATTTCACCCCGTACAAAGCGCTGAAACCAGAGGTTTTGAGATTGAGTTTTATTGGCAGTTAAGCGATCTTCGACAAAGGCAAAATGGCCGCGTAATGCTTGAGCCACATTGGAGTCGGCTTTTGCCAGTTCAATCAGCAGTTGAAACAGCTGTTTCTGCGATACACCGTCACCGCCAAAAGCAGTGGGTACGCGAATCGCACCAAAACCGGCTTGCTTCAGCCACTGAATTGGTTCATACGGGAGTGTGCGGGTCTTTTCACGCTCCAGCGCACCATCTGCAATTCGTTGAAAAATCGGGCGGAATTTAGCCGCAACCTGTTGGTAATCTGCACCCAGAGATAAGTTTTGATTGGCTTGAAGAGTCATAATATTTTTCCTTTTAGCTCCATGCATGACGCGGTGGTGGAACATCATTCAGGTAATAATTCCCGACGATATTAAATTTCCAGCGTACAGGGTCATGTAAAGTATGTGTGCGTGCATTGCGCCAGTGACGGTCTAGGTTCAATTCAGAAAGTGTTGAGCGTGTGCCAGACAGTTCAAACAGCTTATTGGCAGCCAACAGGGCAATTTCAGTGGTCAGTACCTTCGATTCGGCCGTAATTAACGTCGCTTTAGATACCGTATCTTCCGTCGGGTTTTCCAAAGCACGGTCAATCGCTTCACCGGCTAAAGCCAGAACTGCTTCGGCCGCACGCAGCTTGATTTTTAATTCACCGATATTGGCAATGGTGTACGGGTCTTGCACGGCCTGTTCCAGACCAGAGTCAATCCACGGACGTGCATGCTGGCGTACATAAGCAATGGTTTCGTTAATTGCACCGCGCGCAATACCCGCATCAATAGCAGACTGGATAAATTGTGAAATTGCTCCTGCTGCCGTAGGACGTTCAAATGCCTGATAGATCGGCACAACATATTTCAGATCGACTTGTACATTGTCTAGAAGTACTGAACCACTCACAGTGGTACGCTGGCCAAAACCACTCCAGTCATTCACAATGGTTAAACCCGGTGTATGCTGTGGCACCAGTGCTGCAAATGGCTTGCCTTCATCACTGACCGCAACCACAGGAATCCAGTGTGCCAGCAGTGCACCAGTAGCAAAGAATTTCTGGCCGTTAATCACCGCATGGTCATCCTTGAACTCGATTTTGGTGCTCAGATCTGCCACTGTTTTTGAGCCTTTTTCTGAAAAGGCATTGCCAAAACGCTGTCCTTTTAGCACCTGGTCAAAGAAGAATGCCTGCTGTTCTGAACTGGCATCCAGACGGATATGTTCCAAAAAGGCCCAATGGTTCTGTGCTATTTGACCCAATGAGGAATCTGCACTGGAAATAATTTTTACCACTTCTGCAAGAGTTTTATAGCTAACCCCTGCACCACCAAACTGCTTTGGAATCGTAATTCCCCATAAGCCTGAAGCTGAATACTGCTGCACTTCCTGCAAGGGTAGAAGGCGTTCATGATCACGTTTGGACGCCTCTTTGGCAAAAACAGCCGCCAGCTGCTGCGCCACTTCAATTGCTTCTTCATCTGACTGTATAACATGTGCCAATTGGTCATGTTGATAAAAATCTTTTGGAATATTGTCTGCATGTTTCAGATTTATTTCAATTTTGGATGTCATTATAAAATGCTCTAGTTACCCTATATATAATGGATAAAAGCTAACATTATTTTTAAAGACTATTTATAATTTAATAAGCGAAACAAATCATTTTAATTAAAATGTTATGTAGTATTTATTCTTAGAATTTCATATTTTCATATAAAGGATAACAAGAAAGAATAGACTGCTTTAATGGAGCATTTTTTACTCAGTTTCATGTTGTAAATTCCAGCGATTAAATTAAATCTAAAATCGAGTATTTTCCCTTTATTTCGATAACATTTAGCAAAGATAAAGAAAAACCTGATTGTCTAAGCTTCACTTGGGTGATCTGCCTTCAGATGGGATAGGCTTCTGTAATTGATCAAGTATTAAATAAAAAGCTGACCAGGAGATAACCATGTATCACTTGAACCGAGGGTCAGAAAAATTTTTATATCCATATATCATCCATAGATGATGTATAAATCCTACAAGACTTTCGGTACAGATAATTACCCCAAAGTTGTATGTTTTGGTTTATGAAAGAGGTCTCATTACTAAATACTTTATTTTCATAAACAGGCATTGTGATAAATATTGATATTTTTCTTATTAAAAGTCTCAATATTTTTTTACGCAGATTCAAATCCCAAG